>Ga0070741_10002153_pt1 | contig 54738 bp, 50 predicted proteins | sample Coa_R1_4_FD_66440 | JGI IMG/M metagenome (GOLD analysis project Ga0070741, IMG submission 66440) | Surface soil microbial communities from Centralia Pennsylvania, which are recovering from an underground coalmine fire - Coalmine... | ecosystem: Environmental > Terrestrial > Soil > Unclassified ... | reverse complement strand
GATTCGCCGCATGGCGAAGAGCCACGGCATGATCGAGCCGTTCGAGCCGAACCAGGTCAAGCAGTCGAAAGGCCACCGCGTGGTGTCGTACGGCACCTCGAGCTACGGCTACGACATCCGCTGCTCGAACGAATTCAAGATCTTCACCAACATCAATTCGACGATCGTCGACCCCAAGGAGTTCGACGAGCGCTCGTTCGTCGACTTCCGGGGCGAGGTCTGCATCATCCCGCCGAACTCCTTCGCGCTGGCGCGCACCGTCGAGTATTTCCGCATTCCGCGCAACGTCCTCACGATCTGTCTGGGCAAGTCCACGTACGCGCGCTGCGGCATCATCGTCAACGTCACGCCCCTGGAGCCGGAATGGGAAGGCTTCGTGACGCTGGAGTTTTCCAACACCACGCCGCTGCCCGCGAAGATCTACGCCAACGAGGGCGTGGCCCAGGTGATCTTCTTCGAATCGGCGCCCGACGACGTGTGCGAAACCTCGTACCGCGACCGCGGCGGGAAGTACCAGGGCCAGAAGGGCGTGACGCTGCCGCGCATGTAGGCGGCCCCACCGGCGCCTTGCGGTCGCGCCGAACGTTCTGCTTGCGTTGCCGGCCGGGAACCCTATAATTCGCGTCGTTTTTCGCGGGGTTTCCTTTTCGGTTCGGCGGTTCGAGCCGCCTTTTCGAGGGGAAGGAGGTCATCATGACAGGCAAGATGAAGCGCTTCGAGGCCACCCAACTGGTCACCAGGCATTTGTCCGTCACCCGTTCGCCTCGAGGAGCCCCGAGATGACCGTTCGCTCTGCGCTGCCGAGCAAACCCCAGACCCAATTACCGCTCGATACTCATCCGGAAGTCAGCCTCGACTTCCGCCACGTCCGCGAAGCCCTGAAGTCGGGCTACGCCAAACCCTTCCTCCTGATCGACCCGGACATCATCCGGCTCAAGTACCGCCGCTTTCGGGCCGCGATGCCGCGCGTGCATCCGCACTATGCGGTGAAGGCGAACCCGGATCGGCGCGTCGTGAAGGTTCTCGCGGCGGAGGGCGCTGGCTTCGAGATCGCATCCACCGCCGAACTCGACCTCCTGCTCTCGCTCGGGGTCGAGGCGCGCGAGGTGCACTACAGCAACCCGGTGAAGGCGCGCTCGTACATCGAGTACGCGGCGTCGAAGGGCGTCGAATGGTTCGCGCTCGACAGCGCGGACGAGCTGAGGAAGATCCACAGCGTCGCGCCCGGCGCGAAGCTCTATCTCAGGATCGACGCGCCCAACGTCGGCAGCGACTGGCCGCTGTCGGGCAAGTTCGGCGCGCAGCCGCGCGAATGCGACGAGATCATCGAGACGGCGGCCGCGCTCGGCGCCGACCTGTGCGGCGTGACCTTCCATGTCGGCTCGCAGTGCCGAAACGCGGAAAACTGGCACGTGGCCGTGGACAGCGCAAAGCGCCTGTATCGCAAAATGCGGCTCAAGGGGCTCACCCCGAGGCTGCTCAACGTGGGAGGCGGGTTTCCCGTGCGGCTCACCAAGCCGATCCCGTCCGTGGAGGTCATCGGCGCCGTCATCAACGAGGCGATCGCGGACGTCCCGGCCGATATCCGGGTCATGGCGGAGCCGGGGCGTTATCTGGTTTCCGACTCGGCGTATTTCGTGTGCCGGGTGATCGGCACCGCGGTGCGCGGCGGCAAGCGCTGGGTGTACCTCGACACCGGCATGTTCGGCGGTCTGCTCGAAAGCACCCAGGGGCTGCAGTACGAGCTTCGGACCGACCGCGGCGGCAAGCTCATCCCGTGGCACGTGGCCGGGCCGACCTGCGACTCGGTCGACGTGCTGATGCAGGACCAGATGCTGCCCGAAGATCTGCGCGACGGGGATTTCATCTACATCCCGAACGCGGGGGCCTACACCACCGCCTACGCCAGCGAATTCAACGGCTTCCCGCTTCCCGGCGTGCGAATGCTCTAGGCCCGGGTGTGCCGGAAATGCGATCCGGGGCGGCGAATATTCGCCGCCTCTTTCTTTCCTAGCTGCCTGATGCCAGAGCGGAAAATTCCCAAATAGCCTTTGACGCGGGACGCGGAGTTCTGATAGCTTTTCCGCAAGCAAAAAAGTAACGAAAAAAATCGGGCGTCATGGCCCGATTGTCAGGTTGGCCGCACGCAAAGGGAGGCTTTGAGATGCGTGGCCTGAAACGTCTGGCGCTGATCGCGAGCCTTGCGCTCGTCCCAATCCTTGCCGCATTCGCGGCCGACGAAGTCCTTCTCCAGGCCAAGCGCTACCTCGATTCCGGGGACGCCCAGTCGGCCTACAGCCTGCTGATTCCGCTGCAGTCCGAGCGTGCGGGCGATCCCGATTACGACTTCCTGTTGGGCAGCGCGGCGCTCGAGCTGGGCAAGAACACCGAGGCGGTCTTCGCGCTGGAACGGGTGCTGGCGGTCCGGCCGGACTCGGCGCCTGCGAGAGCGGCGATCGCGCGGGCCTACTTCAACTTGAAGGAAACCGACACCGCCAAGCGCGAGTTCGAATACGTCCAGAAGGAGAACGTTCCGCCCGAAGTCTCGGCCACCATCGATCGCTTCCTCGATGCCATCCAGCGGATCGAGGAGACCCAGAAGGTAACGATTCACGGCTTCGTTCAATTCGGCTTCGGATACGATTCCAACGTCAACAGCGCAACGTCGGACAGCCAGGTAGCGGTTCCGCTATTCGCCGGGCAGCTCTTCACGCTGAGCGCCACCAGCCAGCAGCAGTCGGACGGATTCTTCACTTTCGGCGGCGGGCTGAGCCTCACTGCGCCGATCACCCGCCAACTTTCGATGTTCGGCAATATCACCTACGTCAACAAGTCGAACTTCCACGAAGACGACTTTTCGACTTACGACTACGACGCGAACATAGGCGCGAGCTACAGGTTCGACCGCGATCTTGTCACAGTGGCTGCGCAATTCAACGCCTTCTACGTGGACAACTCGCAGCTCTATACGGACGCCTACAGAAACGCGGCGGGAGGCGTTCTGCAATGGCAGCACGACTTCAACGCGACCAACCAGGTGAGCGCGTTCGCCCAATACGCCCAGCTTCGTTTTCCCAGCATGTCGCCGATGGACGTGAATCGGTCCGTCGGCGGCCTCGGATACGCGCACGCCTTCGTGCCGGGCGGTCTCGTCCTTTTCCTCGGCGGCTACGGCGGCAGGGAGCAGGAGGTCAACGACCAGTTCCCCCAGTGGGGTTCCAACCTCTACGGCGCGCGTTTCGGCGCGCAGCAGTTCATCGGCGAAAAGTACTCCGTGTACCTGAACGCGAGCGGCGAACACCGCAACTACCACGGCGAGGACCCGTTTTTCCTGGAGACGAGGCGGGATAACCTGTACACCGCCGCGCTCGGGGTGAACTTCGTTCCCATGAAGAACGTCCGCATCACCCCGGAGGTCTCTTACACCAGGAACCAGTCGAACATTTCGATCTACGGGTTCGATCGCTGGATCGGTCAGATCCTGTTCCGCCAGGACATCTGAACCGACCGATTGGCGCGGCAGGCCCGGACAATGGCGCGCATAGGCAAGGAGAGATAGAGGAACGCAGGGGAGAGTCGACCATGAAACGACAGGAATTCAAACTCAAGCGCAGCGCCATCCTGATGGCGGCCATGTCGGCAGCCTTCCCGATCGTCGATTACGCTGCCCCTGCCGCGCGGGTCGATTTCGCCGTTGGCGACGTGACGGCGGTGAATGCGGCGGGCCAGGCGCGGGCCCTCACCAAGGGCGCGCAAATCGACCAGGGCGAAACGGTCAACACCAATACGGGACGCGCGCAGTTGCGCTTCACCGACGGGGCGTACGTGTCGCTGCAGCCGCAGTCGGAATTCCGCATCGACCAGTATCAGTTCGCCGGCAAGCAGGACGGCTCCGAGAAAGGCCTGTTCAGCCTGTTGAAAGGCGGGCTGCGCACCATCACCGGCTTCATCGGCAGGACCAACAAGAAGAACTACCAGATCTCCACCACGGTGGCCACGATCGGCATCCGCGGCACCGAGTACACGATCCAATACGGCAAGTCGATCACCGGCACCGTGGGCGAGGGCGAGATCGAAGTCTGCAACGGCGCGGGCTGCCTGAACGTGACCAGCGGCGAGTCGTATTACGTTCAAAGCCAGGACAGGAAGCCGCAGCTCTCCAACAAGAGAACCGATCTGCCTCCCCCGCCGCCGCAGAATCCGCCCATTGGATTCGAGCAGCAGAACCAGACAAATATTCTAGGCCAGCCGTTGCTGGGTCTTGCGCTGTTGGGCACACAGACATTGGACTTTGTCCAAGCTGATTTTTGTCAATCTGCGGTTGTCTGTCTTGGTTCTGGTACAGGCGTCATGGTGTTCGACTCGAACGGCAAGCTCGTAAGCTTCAACGGGCTGTCTGCCTCGAACGTGCAAATGGGCGGCAACGACGGAATCATGGCTTGGGGCAGCTTTGAAGCTGTAACTCGAACTGGGGTGCTTAACTACTTTGCGGTCGGACTGCCAGTACCATCCTCTGACCTCACCGCTCTCGGAGGCACGACCGGAAGCTATACGCTAATTGGTGCGACGCCGGTCACCAATGCTCTGAACCAGACAATCGGAAGCCTCAACAGTGCAACGCTGACTGTGACGTTCGGTCCTGCTGCAGCAACTGCTAACGCGGGCATGAACTGGACGATCAATGGGGCGCCGGTGACCGGATCATTGAGCGGTAGCCTCTCCGGTTCAACTTTCTCCATGTTTGGGTCCGCGAACTGCGGAATCAGCTGCGCGGTCAGTGCAAGCGGAGCGCTATTCGGACCGAACGCAGTACGTGCGGGAATGGCTTACAGTATCTCTGACCCCACGAGCAGCCTCGTCGGCGCGGGTGCCGCTGCGTTTGCCAAGCAATGATCTACATTGTGCTGTACTCCGTGGCGCCTTTTCAACACAGATTTATCGGTTCGAAGCAGCTTGACCTTCTCTGGTCCAAGAGCAACATGATGGCGAAATAATATTCTGATTACTACGTCTAGCATTGCGGGCTGGACCAATCTTTAGTACATCAATGCCATTCGGTAGTTTAACTACCTTATTGACCCTTTGAATCTCGATCAACACCTGTTGCAGGCGCAGAGGCTGATCGCTGCGGAAAAATGGCTTGGTGCCCGACACATTCTCGAAGAGACGGTTGCCGGTTTCCCTGACCAAGCATCGCCTCGATTTCTCCTTGGTGTCAGCTTGCACGCCCTCGGCGAGCGCCCAGCAGCAATCGATGCTTTCCGTAAAGCCGTTGAGATCGCGCCGCAATTTGCGCCGGCGCTGAACGCCCTGGCAACTGTACTCGTCGAAGAAGGGCGACTCGCCGAGGCGCTCGACGCGGTGGAGCGAGCGGCGGCTGTTGCCCCCGCCGACGCGGGAACGCAGCACAACCGCGGGGTGATCCTCGAGAAATCAGGCCGTAACGAGGCCGCGCTCGAGGCGTACGAGCGCGCCCTGGATGCCGACTCGGGATTCGCGCCGTCCCGGCTCAACCGCGGGGCGGTCCTCATGACGCTCGGCCGGTTCGAGGCGGCGGTGGAGAACAATCGCCGCCTTGTCGCGCTGCAGCCGCATTCCGCGGATGCCTGGTTCAATCTCGCGGAGTCGCTTCTCGGCTTGGGCAAAAGCGAAGAAGGGTTGGCCGCTTGCGACCGGGCAATCTCGCTCGACCCCCGGCATGCCAAGGCGCGCATCGATCGCGGGCTGGCGCTGTCCGATCTCGGACGCTTCGTCGAAGCGCAGGCCGAGTTCGACGCCGCGGAGACGATATCCCCGGGCGCGACAAAGGCCTATCTCAATGCCATCGCGCCTGCGGATCCTGCTCTCGAGCGGAAATTCGATCCGCGCCTGGTGTTTCTCTACCGCGGCCACGAGCGGCTCACGCAGTGCGACTGGTCGATGCGCGATCTCTACATCCAGCGGCTCACCGAGCTGGCGCGCGACGCCGCGGACGAGGATCCTCGCCATATCGATCTTCCGCTCGCCTATCACGCGCTCACCGTACCGGTGCCGCAGGACGTCCCGTTCCGCATCGCGCGCATCATCGGCAACCGCTATGCCACCGCGGTTGCTGAAATCGACGTGCATTTTGCATATCGGCAAAGCGGAGACCGGATCCGCATCGGATACCTGTCTGCGGATTTCTGGGAACACCTCAACGCCTATCTGTCGTATCCGCTGTTCCAGATGCACGACCGGGACGGGTTCGAGGTGTTTGCCTACAGCATCGGGCCCGACGACGACAGCGAAATACGGAAGCGGATTGAGCGAAGCGCGGACCGTTTTGTCGATCTCACGACGGTCAGCGACCTGGAGGCCGCTCGCAGGATCAACGACGACGGCATCGATGTGCTGGTCGATTTCGGCGGATACACCCAGAATTGTCGTCCCGGCATTCCCGCGCTGCGGCCGGCGCCGGTGCAGCTCGCGCACATCGGCTTTCCGGGAACGATGGGCGCACCCTGGATCGACTACCGCCTCACCGACCGGATAGCCACCCCACCTGCGCAGGAGCAATTCTGGCAGGAGAGCCTGGTGTTCCTGCCGCATTCTTTTTTCCTCTACGACGGCGAGCAGGAAATGCCGGACGAGCCGGTCACGCGCGCCGAGTACGGGCTGCCCGAAGATGCCTTTGTCTTCTGCTGTCATAACAACGGCTACAAGCTCGCGCCGGAAATCTTCTCCGTGTGGATGGCGCTGCTGCAGGAGCTGCCGGATGCGGTCCTTTGGCTCGTCGCGCGCGATGCCAGAATCGAACCGAATCTGCGCGCCGAAGCGCGTAGCCGCGGCGTCGATGCGGCACGAATCTTTTTTGCGGGCCGGGATACGCGGCGCCGCTATTTTTCCCGCTACCGGCTCGCGGATCTGTTCCTGGATACTCCGCACTTCACGGCGGCGACCACGGCGTGCGATGCGCTGTGGATGGGCTTGCCGCTGCTGACGGTGAAAGGAGAGTCCTTCACCTCCCGGATGGCCGCGAGCATCGTCTGCGCGCTCGGCATGTCGGATCTCGTGGTGGACGGACTGGAGGACTATCGATCAATCGCGCTTCGTTTGGCGACCGACCGCGCGGCGTTACACGAGATCAGGCAACGCCTCGCGCAAGCCAGACTGGAAGCGCCGATGTTCCGCACCCGCGACTATGTTCGCCATTACGAACGCGCGCTCGAGGTAATGGCGGCGCGTCGGCGGGAGGGGAAACCGCCGGCGCAGCTGCATGTCCTCGAGGACGGCACGGTGCGGGCGGACTGATCAGGCAGCGCATCGCCGCTCGAAGATCACGAAACGTCCCGGCGTTGCGGGATCGGAGATCGGCTCGACGCTCACCGGGAGCCAGTCGGTGTTTTCGAGACTGGGGAAGAACACGTCTCCTTCGTAATCGCGGGCGATTTCGGTGGCGTAGATGCGGTCCGCGACGGGGAGCGCCAGCGCATAGATCTCGCTGCCGCCGATGACGAAGATCTCATCGTCGTCTCCGCAGGCGGCGAGCGCGGCCTCCAGCGAATCCACGACCTGTGCCCCCGGCACGCGGTAGCCCGGCCGGCGGCTGACGATGACGTGATGCCGCCCGGGCAGCAGGCGTGAAATCGATTCCCAGGTCTTGCGCCCCATGACGATGTGGTGCCCCATCGTCAGCCTGCGGACGCGCTTCAGGTCTTCGGGCAGGTGCCACGGCATTTTCCCGTCCTTGCCGATCACGCGGTTCGCCGCGTAGGCGACGAGGAGGGAGATGCGCGGGCGCCGCGCCGGCAGAGAGTGAGCCGCAGTCGTCTCCTGCTTGTCGCCGCTTGTTTCCCGCGTCACACCGCCACCGGCGCCTTGATCGCGGGGTGCGGGTCGTAGCCCAGCAGCTTGAAGTCCTCGTACCGGAAGCCGAACAGATCCTTCACTTCCGGGCTGAGGATCATTCTCGGCAGCGGCCGCGGCTCGCGCGACAGTTGCTCGCGCGCCTGCTCGAGGTGATTGAGATAGAGGTGCGTGTCGCCGAAGGTGTGCACGAAGTCGCCGGGCTGCAGGCCGCAGACCTGCGCCACCATCAGGGTCAGCAGCGCGTAGGAAGCGATGTTGAACGGCACGCCGAGGAAGAAATCCGCGCTGCGCTGGTAGAGCTGGCAGGAGAGTCTGCCCTCCGCGACGTAGAACTGGAAAAAGGCGTGGCAGGGGGCGAGCGCCATCTTGTCGATGTCCGCGACGTTCCACGCCGACACGATGAGCCGCCGGGAGGCCGGGTTGCGTTTGATTTCCTCGACGACGCGACCCATCTGGTCGATGTGCCTCCCGTCCGGCGCCGGCCAGGATCGCCACTGGTAGCCGTACACCGGACCGAGCTCGCCGTTCTCGTCCGCCCACTCGTCCCAGATCGTGACGCCGTGCTCCTTGAGGTAGCGGACATTGGTCTCGCCCTTCAGGAACCAGAGCAGCTCGTGGACGATCGACTTGAGATGGACTTTCTTGGTGGTGACCAGCGGGAAGCCCTGCCGCAGGTCGAACCGCAACTGCGGCCCGAAGATGCTAAGCGTGCCGGTGCCGGTCCGGTCCTCTTTCCGCGCGCCATGTTCGAGAATGTGGCGCATCAAGTCGAGGTACTGTCTCATGCCAAGAGCCGCATCGGGGGAGCGAAACGATGGTGAAGTGTACCGCATCGCCGTTTCGGTGACTGCGGCGGCCCGAAGCCGGGCTGGCCCGAAACGGGGACTTCGTGGACAATGCCGCGGGCATGTCCTCACGAGTCCGGCGATGAGAACCCGCAGCAGCGACGTCCTGTCCTGGATCGAAAGCGGCCGTTTGCCGCCGACCGCCGGCGAGCGCGCGGTGCGGCTGGCCGGCCTGCTCCCGGACGGTGCGGACTGGCGCGTTTTCGTCGACCGGCTCCTGCTCTGGGCCGGCGCGCTGCTGCTCGCCGCCGCGGCAATGCTGACGGTGCTGGGTTTTGCCAACGGAAATCGAGTGCTGCTCGGTTTGGGAATGTTCGGCCTGATCGCGTTCGTGTCGAACTTCTATTACCGGCTCGACGCGACCCTGCTGGACAAGTCCGCGTATCTCGCCGCCGGCGGTGCCTTGCTGCTGATGGCGCACCAGGGTTTTGTCCGCGTGTTCGGAACTGCGAAGGTGCGGCACGCGTAGGCATCTGATCGTCGTCGCCGCGGTCGCGATCCTCACCGCGGGGAACTGGGGCATTTACCAGCGCGAGCAGCTTCTTACCCAAGGCCGCATCGTCCTGCTGGAGTTGGCGCCGGTGGATCCGCGCTCGTTGATGCAAGGCGATTACATGGCGCTGCGCTTCCGGGTCGCGGTCGACGCACTGCGTGACCAGCGCGCGCATGAATTGCGCGACGGATATCTCGTGGTCGCGCTCGACGGGACAAGCTAGCTTTCGATTCTTTCGTTGCGGCGAGGGTCGCCGGATGACCCTGTGCTACACTCCCGCGCCTACCGCAACGATTCTTCTTCATGTCCGGCAACACCCTCGGCACGCTGTTCTGCGTGACTTCCTTCGGTGAAAGCCACGGCCCGGCGATCGGGTGCGTGGTGGACGGCTGCCCGCCTGGAATGGAACTGTCCGAAGCCGACATCCAGCGCGAGCTGGACCGCCGCCGTCCCGGCACCTCGCGCCACGTGACCCAGCGCCGCGAGCCCGACACGGTGGAAATCCTTTCCGGCGTCTTCGAGGGCAGGACCGCGGGCACGCCGATCGCGCTGCTGATCCGCAACGTCGATCAGCGCTCCAAGGACTACAGCAACATCGCCGACACGTTCCGACCCGGTCACGCGGACTACACCTACTGGCAGAAGTACGGCATCCGGGATTACCGCGGCGGCGGCCGCCAGTCCGCGCGCGAGACCGCGGTGCGGGTGGCGGCGGGCGCGATCGCCAGGAAATGGCTCAAGGAGCGCTACGGCGTGGTGATCCGCGGCTGCATGTCGCAGCTCGGGCCGATCCCGATCGAATTCAAGTCCTGGGACGGCGTCGACGACAATCCCTTCTTCTCGCCCGATCCCGAAATTGTTCCGCGGCTCGAAGAATTCATGGACCGCTTGCGCAAGTCCGGGGACTCCTGCGGCGCGCGGATCAGCGCCGTCGCGCAGGGCGTGCCGGTCGGCTGGGGCGAGCCGGTCTACGACAAGCTCGATGCCGACATCGCGTACGCGATGATGAGCATCAACGCGGTGAAGGGCGTCGAGATCGGCGCCGGGTTCGCCGCCGTGGAACAGAAGGGCACCGAGCACAGCGACGAAATGGCGCCCGAAGGGTTCCTCAGCAACAACGCGGGCGGCATCCTCGGCGGCATCTCGACCGGGCAGGACATCGTTGTCCACATCGCAGTGAAGCCGACTTCGAGCATCCGCCTCGACCGGCGCACGATCGACAAGGCGGGCAAGCCGGTGGTCATCAATACGCACGGGCGCCACGATCCCTGCGTGGGCATTCGCGCCACTCCGATCGCGGAGGCGATGCTGGCGATCGTGCTCATGGACCACGCGCTGCGCCACCGCGCGCAGAATGCGGATGTGTCCGTGTCGACGCCCAGGATTGCGGCGCAGGCGCCGCGAGACGTGGTGGATCGCCTGCGCGCGGCGGCGGCCGCGGACAATCCCGATCCAGACGAAGCCTGAGCCGGGTCCATGCTGGAGCGGCTGAGCGAAGTCGCGGAGCAGGAATGGCGCCCGCCGTCCGCCGGCGGGGTGGCAGTCTTCTGCCTGGCCTTTGCCGCGATTGCGTGGTTCGCCCACACCGGGGGCCGCTGGGTGCCCCTGCTCGATTCGGCGAATCTCGCGTTTCACGAAGCGGGGCACCCCATCTTCGGCCTGTTTTCAGAGCGGTTGACGGTCTATGGCGGCACGCTCGGCCAGCTCGTCTTCCCGCTGGTCGCGGCGGGCGCGTTCTGGTGGCGGCGCGAAGCGGCGTCGTTTGCCTTCTCGCTGGGCTGGGTGGCGGAAAACCTGTGGAACATCGCGCGCTACATGGCGGATGCGCGCGCGCATCTGCTGCCGCTGGTCGGCAGCGGCGAGCACGACTGGACCGAAATCTTTCTGCGCTGGAACGCGCTGGAATCCGACACGAGCATCGCCGGCTCGACACGGCTGCTCGGCTGGCTGCTGCTGCTCGGCGCCGCCGCCTGGCTGGTGCATCGCTGGCGCGCCGACGCCGACCGGGATTGAAGCGCGCGTGTTCCGCGGCTCGCTGTACCTGCAGCTCTCCGGTTTCTATTTCTGGTACTTCGCCTTCATCGGCGCGTTCGCGCCGTACTTCTCCCTGTACCTGCAGAATCTCGGCTATACCCCGCTGCAGATCGCCGTGCTGATGGCGGTCAATCCGGTGTCGCGCATCTACGGCCCGAACCTGTGGGGATGGCTCGCCGATCGCTATCGCGCCCGAGGAACGTTCGTGCGCGCCTGTTCGGCGGCTACCGCGGTCATCTTCGCAGCCGTGCTGCTGCGTCCCGGCTTCTGGGGAATGTTCGTCGTCATCGCGGCACTGAACCTTTTCTGGTCGGGCATTCTGCCGCTCGCCGAAACCAGCACCATGAGCCTGCTCGGCAGCCGCATCGGCACCTACGGACGCATCCGGCTGTGGGGCTCGGTCGGCTTCGTGCTCGTCGTGATCGGCGGCGGTTATCTGCTCGATCGTCTGGGAATCTATTCACTCGAGCCGATGGTGCTCGCCCTGCTCGCCGCGTCGGCGGCCGTCACTTTCGCGCTGCCGCGCGATCGCAGCGTCTCGCCGCACGGCAAGCATCTCTCGATCGCGGCGGCACTGCGGCAGCCCGGCGTGATCGCGCTGCTCGCGGGCTTTACCTTGATGCAGCTCGCGCACGGGCCGTACAACACCTTCTACTCGATCTACCTGGTCGAGACCGGGCACTCCAAGACCGCGGTCGGCTGGCTGTGGGCATTGGGCGTGATCGCCGAGATCGTGCTGTTCCTGTTCCTGCCGCGCATCATGGCGCGCTGGAGCGTGCGGCAGATCCTGCTGGCGAGTTTCGCCTGCGCGGCGGCGCGCTTCCTGGTGATCGCGTGGTGGGTCGATTCGATCGCGGCATTGGCCGGAGCACAGTTGCTGCACGCGATCACCTTCGGCGCCTTTCACGCGGCGGGAATCGCCGCCACGCACCGCATCTTCCGCGGCCCGCACCAGGCGCGGGGTCAGGGCCTGTACACCAGCCTAGGCTACGGCGTCGGCGGCACGCTCGGCACGCTCGCCTCCGGCGCGCTGTGGGAAAGCGTGGGCGGCGCCGCCACGTTCAGCCTGGCGGCGCTCGCCGCGGGGGTCGCCTGGCTGCTGGTCAAATTCCGGCCGGTGGCGCCGGCCGAACGCGCAGCCGTCTGAGGAGGTCGGTCCCGGGCGGACGTGTAATAATTATTTTTTGATCGGCCAGCAAATGACGCCACAGACTCTTTACGACAAGCTCTGGTCGAGCCACGTTGTGCGGCAGGAGCCGGACGGCACTGCGCTCATCTACATCGACCGGCATCTCGTGCACGAGGTCACCAGCCCGCAGGCTTTCGAGGGCCTGAAACTCGCCGGCCGTCGGCCATGGCGCATGGATTCGGTGGTCGCCACCGCCGACCACAATACCCCTACGCAGAATTGGGACAAGGGCATCAAGGATCCGATCTCCCGCACCCAGGTCGAGACGCTGGACGCCAACATCCGCGAGTTCGGCGCGCGGGCGTACTTCCCGTTCCGCGACAAGCGTCAGGGGATCGTCCACGTGATCGGCCCGGAAAACGGCGCGACGCTGCCCGGGATGACCGTGGTGTGCGGCGATTCGCACACTTCCACGCACGGCGCCTTTGCCTGTCTCGCCTTCGGCATCGGCACCTCCGAAGTGGAGCATGTGCTGGCGACCCAGTGCCTGACGATGAAAAAGGCGAAGGCGATGCTCATCGAGGTGAACGGCAGGCTGGGTCGCGGCGTCACCGCCAAGGACGTCATCCTGGCGGCGATCGGCAGGATCGGCACCGCGGGCGGAACCGGGCATGCGATCGAATTCGGCGGCGACGTGATCCGCGGACTGTCGATGGAGGGCCGGATGACGATCTGCAACATGGCGATCGAGGCGGGCGCTCGCGCCGGAATGGTCGCAGTGGACGACACCACCATCGAATATCTGCGCGGCCGCGCGTTCGCCCCCAAGAGCGCGATGTGGGATCGGGCGGTCGCCTACTGGCGCACGCTGAAAAGCGAGCCCGGTGCGAAGTTCGACGCGGTGGTGAGACTGCATGCCGCGGACATTCGACCGCAGGTCACCTGGGGCACTTCTCCCGAGATGGTGGACAGCGTCGACGGACGCGTCCCGGATCCGGCACGGGTCGAAGACCCGGTCAAGCGCAAGGCGATGGAGCGCGCGCTGCAGTACATGGGCCTGCAGCCGAACACGCCGCTCAAGGAGATCCGCATCGACAAGGTGTTCATCGGCTCGTGCACCAATTCGCGCATCGAAGACCTGCGCAGCGCGGCCGAGGTGGTAAAGGGTCGTCATGTGGCGCCGAACGTGAAGCTCGCCATGGTCGTCCCGGGCTCGGGTCCGGTGAAACGCCAGGCGGAAGCAGAGGGCCTGGATCGCGTGTTCAAGGATGCGGGTTTCGAATGGCGGGAACCCGGCTGCTCGATGTGCCTGGGGATGAACGACGACCGGCTGGAACCGGGCGAGCGCTGCGCATCGACCTCGAACCGCAACTTCGAGGGCCGCCAGGGCGCGGGCGGGCGCACCCATCTGGTCAGTCCGGCGATGGCGGCCGCGGCGGCGATCGCCGGGCATTTCGTCGACGTGCGCCAGGGCTTCTGAGCGGCGCGACGCAGGAGAGCCAAAGCGATGGAAAAGTTCACGCGTCTCGAAGGCATCGTGGCGCCGCTCGACCGCGCCAACGTGGACACGGACGCGATCATTCCGAAGCAGTTCCTGAAGTCGATCAAGCGCACCGGCTTCGGGGCCAACCTGTTCGACGAATGGCGCTACATGGACCACGGCGAGCCGGGCATGGACAACGCGAGGCGGCCGCTCAACCCGAACTTCGTGCTGAACCAGCCGCGCTACCAGGGCGCGCGGATTCTGCTCGCGCGGGAGAACTTCGGCTGCGGCTCCTCGCGCGAGCACGCGCCCTGGGCGCTGATGGATTATGGTTTCCGCGCCATCGTCGCGCCGAGCTACGCCGACATCTTCTTCAACAACTGCCTCAAGAACGGCCTGCTGCCGGTGGTTCTCGACGCCGGTGCGGTGGATCTGCTGTTCCACGAGGTGCTGGCCGAGCCCGGGTACAGATTGGTCGTCGACCTGCAGCAGCAGGTCGTGCTTACGCCCTCAGGCCGCAGCCACGCGTTCAACGTCGATCCGTTCCGCAAGCATTGCCTGCTGAACGGTCTCGACGAGATCGGGCTCACGCTGCAGCACGTCGAGGAGATCAAGGCCTTCGAGGCCAAACATCGGGCCAATCGGCCCTGGCTGTTCGCGTAAACTGAAGCCGCAAACGAACCCGCCGGGGCCCGATGGCCCCGGCTTATTTTTTGAAGGGGAGACATGAAAATCGCAGTACTGCCCGGCGACGGCATCGGGCCGGAAATCGTGGCGCAGGCGGCAAAGGTTCTCGATGCGTTGTGCCGCGACGGATTGAAGCTCGAGACGGAGCAGGCGCCGATCGGCGGCGCCGGTTACGATGCGCATGGCGATCCGCTGCCCGCGCCGACACTGGCGCTTGCACGGTCGGCGGACGCTGTGCTGCTCGGCGCGGTCGGCGGACCGAAGTACGATCGGCTGCCGCGCCCGATGCGCCCGGAGCAGGGTCTGCTGCGCATCCGCAAGGAGCTGGGCCTGTTCGCCAACCTGCGGCCGGCGCTGCTCTACGAGGAGCTGGCCGGGGCCTCGGCGCTCAAGGCCGAAGTAGTCGCAGGGCTGGACATCATGATCCTGCGCGAGCTGACCGGGGACATCTATTTCGGACAGCCGCGCGGCAGCCGCAGGACCGAGAGCGGAGAACGCGAAGGCTTCGACACCATGCGGTACAGCGAGTCGGAGATCCGCCGCATCGCGCACGTCGGCTTCGGCATCGCCCGCAAGCGCGCAAGGCGGCTGTGCTCGGTGGACAAGGCCAACGTGCTCGATACCAGCATTCTCTGGCGCGAGGTAGTGGCCGAAGTGGGCCGCGGCTATCCGGACGTGGAGCTTACCCACATGTACGTCGACAACGCGGCGATGCAACTGGTGCGGGCACCGAAGCAATTCGACGTGATCCTGACCGGCAACATGTTCGGCGACATCCTGTCCGACGAGGCCTCGATGTTGACCGGCTCGATCGGCATGTTGCCCTCGGCGTCGCTGGATGCGAACAACAAGGGACTGTACGAGCCGATCCACGGCTCGGCACCGGACATCGCCGGGAAGGGGGTGGCGAACCCGCTGGCGACAATACTCTCCGTGGCCATGATGATGCGTTACACGTTCGCCGACGAGACGGCGGCCGGGCGCATCGAGGGCGCGGTGCGCCGCGTGCTCAGGCAGGGATTGCGCACCGCCGATATTTTCGAGCCCGGCGCGAGGAAAGTAGGCACGGCGGAAATGGGCGACGCAGTGGTAAAAGAGCTGTGACCCTTGAACCGTGAACGATGAATGGCGAACGGCGCAATGCGGGAAGCGGGAATCGATTCGGCTGTCGGCGAGGCTCATTCGAGCCGCTCGCGCATTGCCGTGTACCGCTGGCGCCTTGCCGTTCGCGCGTCATTGAGGATTGAGCAATGCGAGTAGGTTTGGTGGGCTGGCGCGGGATGGTGGGCTCGGTGCTGATGCAGCGCATGCGCGAGGAGCGCGATTTCGATCGGATCGAGCCGGTGTTCTTCAGCACTTCCCAGGCGGGCGGCCGGGCTCCCGAGGTGGGCAGGTCGGTTGGCGCGCTGAGGGACGCGAACGACGTCGCCGAGCTCAGGGCCATGGACGCGGTCGTCTCCTGCCAGGGCGGAGAGTACACCAATGCCCTTTATCCGAAGCTGCGCGACGCGGGGTGGACCGGCTACTGGATCGACGCGGCTTCCGCGCTGCGAATGCAGCAAGATGCGGTCATCGTCCTCGATCCCGTCAACATGGAAGTGATACGGTCCGCGCTCGGCCGCGGTGTGAAGAACTTCATCGGCGGCAACTGCACGGTGAGCCTGATGCTGATGGCGATGCACGGCCTGTTCGAGGCCGATCTGGTCGAATGGCTGACCGCCATGACTTATCAGGCCGCCTCCGGAGCGGGAGCGCAGAACATGCGCGAGCTGGTGGCGCAGATGGGCAGCTTGCGCGCCGCAGCGGACGATTTGCTCGACGATCCGGATTCCTCGATCCTGGACATCGACCGCAGGGTCGCAAACCGGATGCGCGATCCCGCTTTTCCGACGCAACATTTCGGCGTGCCGCTTGCCGGCAGCCTGATACCCTGGATCGACAAGGATCTCGGCAACGGGCAGAGCCGCGAAGAATGGAAGGCAGCGGCGGAGGGAAACAAGATTCTCGGCCGCGAGAACAACGCCATCCCCATCGACGGGATCTGCGTGCGAGTGGGCGCGATGCGCTGCCACAGCCAGGCGCTGACGTTCAAGCTCAAGCGCAATTTGCCGCTGGAAGAAATCGAGGGACAGCTCGGTTCCGCAAATCAGTGGGTGAAGGTCGTCCCCAATCAGCGTGAGGCAAGCATGCGCGAACTGACTCCCGCCTGCGTCACGGGTACGCTGAACGTGCCGATCGGGCGCATCCGCAAGCTGCCGATGGGCGGCGAATACCTCACCGCGTTTACTGTGGGAGACCAACTGCTCTGGGGCGCGGCGGAACCTTTACGACGAATGCTCAGGATCTTGGTCGAGTCGTGAAGCGCTTGAGAAGCAGCGTGTCAATTGCTGGATTTCGATAAAAAAAGCAGGATTTACCGCGGGAAGTAATAGGAAACGTGAGCTTGCATATCTAAACCCATGATGTTACTTTAAATGCCCCTCCCATAACTTAAAAAAGGTCAGGGTGAGTGCCTTGAGCAGGGTTCTATTCCGCGCATGCATTCTCGTCGCCGTATTGGCAGGCGTGAACGAGGATGCGATTGCGGCTGGCCTTGGACGCATCAACGTGCTGTCCGCTCTCGGAGAGCCCTTTCGCGCGGAGATCTCTGTTGTCGCCGACAAGAATGAAGTCGACTCGCTGGCTGCGCGAATGGCATCGCCCGCCGCATTTCAAAGCGCCGGCTTGGTCTACAGCTCCGCGATTCCGGGCATGCGAGTCTCGGTCGAGAAGCGTGCTGGCGGAGAGCCGTACGTCAGCGTAGCTTCAAATGAGCCGCTGAACGAACCGGTGCTGGACCTGCTGGTCGAATTGTCCTGGTCCTCCGGCCGCATTGCGCGCGAATTCACGGCATTCGTCGATCCTCGTTCCCTGATCGCCGAGCGGGAAAAGCAGCGTGCGGCAGCACCCGTGACGGCTGCCGCACCACCGACCCCTGCGCCCAAGCCGGAACCGCTGCCAGAGCCCGCAGCGCAACCCGAAGCGGCTGCGGCGACGCCCGCTGCGCCGCCGACCGCACCGACTGCAGAGACCGCGCCGACTCAGCCGCCTGAGCAGGCGGCCGCAAAGTCCGCGGCGCAGCCACCGGCCAAGCCGGTGCAAATGATCGGCGGAACCGCGCCGACGCTCTTGTCCGGAGAGGTTGAGGAAGAAGAGGGTGCCCGGCCGGCGTCCGCCGGCGAGACTTATGGGCCGGTGAAACACGGCGACACCCTGTCCAAGATCGCCAAGGCAAACAAGCCGGCGGAACTGACGCTGGAGCAAATGCTCGTCCTGTTGTTCCGCAATAACCCAGGCGCATTTGCCGGCAAGAACATGAATCGGCTCAAGGCCGGCAAGATTCTGCGGCTGCCCGAACCTGCGGATTACGGCTCCGTTGCTCCTGCCGCAGCAAAGCGCGAAGTCCAGCTGCAGGCCGCGAATTGGAAGACATACCGCGAACGCCTTGCGAGCGCTGCCGCTGCTCAGCAGCCGGCGGCCGAAACTGCGCCGCCGCAGCAGGCTGCCGCAGGCCAGATCACGCCGAAGGTCGAAGAGAAGCCGACACCCGCAGGACAGCCGAAGGAGGTGCTGAAGCTTTCCAAGGGCGAAGCGGCAAAGCCCGGCACCGGAGTCGCGGCGGGCACGGGCACTGATCGCGCAAAAGCGTTGGAGGAAGATCTCGCGGCGCGTGAAAAGGCGCTCAAGGAATCCAACGACCGAGTGGCGCGCTTGGAAAAAACCGTCAAGGACTTGCAGGCGCTGCTCGAGGTAAAGAATCAGGGCATGGCGGAGTTGCAACGCCAAGCCACCGGAGCGCAGCCTGCCAAGCCTGCGGCGCCCGCAAGCCCCGCCCAGCCACCTTCGCAACCGCAGGCGGCTGCGGCCGCGAAACCCGCTGCGACCCCAACCCCGCCCAAGCCGGCCGAGCCGACAATCGCAGCCAAGCCGCCGGCGACGGCGGAGGCACCAGCTGCCCCACCTGCAATGCAGGCGACTGCGCCTGCGGCGCAGAAGCCCTCGGTACCGGTTCAGCCTGTTTCCCCCGCATCGTCCGCGCCGCAGGGTGCGCCCAAGACTGCGCCCGCGCCCACGGCGCCGGTGCAGCAACCCCGCAAGCCCGTACCGCCTCCTCCGCCACCGAGTCTGCTCGACCAGGTAATGAACCAACCGCTGTACGTTGGCGCAGCGGTGCTCGTGCTGGTGCTGATCGGAACCCTCGCCACGCGGGCAATCCGACGCCGTCGCGAAGCGAAGGTGGAATCCGAAGAGGTTGCGCCTGCCATTTTCGCCGGCGGCACGCCGGGCTCGAAGGCGTTTGCCCCAGGTGAGACGGACGTCGGTCTTGCCGCCACCAAGAACCGCGACATCGCCGAGGAAGTCGATCCGCTGGAAGAGGCGGAGATCTTCCTCGCCTATGGCCGCGACGCCCAGGCGGAGGAACTGCTCAAGGAAGCGTTGAGCGCTCATCCGCGTCGCCACGAGATCCACGTCAAGCTGCTCGAGATCTACGCCAAACGCAAGGACATCCAGGCGTTCGAATCGGTCGCCCGCGAGTTGCAGCAGGCCACGGGGGGAAAAGGCGAGCACTGGGATCGCGCGCTGAGGCTCGGCTACCAGCTCGACCCCGAGAATCCGCGTTATGCTGCCGGCAAGCCCTCGGGCGAGGAGGCATCGGCAAGGACCGAGGAGGCGGAGGCCGAGCGCCTCGATTTCGAAGTCGGCCTGAGCGAGGAGGCGGCCTCCACCACCGCGACGGACATCGATCTCGGCGAGACCAGCCAGTTGGACCGCACGCAGATCATCAATCCTGTCCTGCCGGAGGCGGCAGGCCAAGCCGCCGCGCAAAACGTCGATTTCGACGTCGAGTTGCCGCGTATCACCGAACCTGCCGCAGCCGAGCCGGAGCGCGCGGAATCGAACGCCATCGACTTTGACTTCGAGTTGAACAAGCTCGCCCCGGCGGCGGAGACGGCGCCGGCGGCGGCGACGGCGGCACGGGGCGGCGATGCCGGCCTGGATTTTGATATCGGCTCCCTGTCGTTGGATACTGCGTCGGGCAAGACGGAGCCGACGCTTGCTGCTTCGACTCCCAAGATCGATCTGTCGAGCATCAGCCTCGATCTGGACGGCACGCCCACCTCGCCGACGGCCTCAGCCGCCGGAAAGGACGAGAGATGGTACGAAGTGCAGACCAAGTTCGATCTGGCAAAGGCCTACCAGGAGATGGGCGACAAGGACGGCGCGAGAGAGATCCTGAAAGAGGTGATCGTAGAGGGGGACGCCGAGCAGAAAGCCGCAGCGGAGGCCGTGCTCGCCACCCTGGGATAGTTTCCCGGATATCGTCATTCGGCGCGCCGCGGGCGTAACGTCCGCGGCGCGTTGTTTTTTCGGCGCGAATGAGGTTTGGCGATGAGGATTGCATTGGGCCTGGAGTACGACGGCTCGGCCTTCTGCGGCTGGCAGACGCAACCCGCGGGTTGCGGCGTGCAGGATGTGCTGGAGCGCGCGCTCTCGGAGATAGCGGATCATGCGGTGGAGACGATCTGCGCCGGGCGCACCGATGCGGGCGTGCACGCGCTCTCGCAGGTGGTGCATTTCGACACCGGCACGACGCGTCGCGAGACGGCCTGGGTGCGCGGCGTCAACGCGCTGCTGCCGGCGGGCGCGTGCGCGTTGTGGAGCAGGCAGGTGGCGGACGATTTCCATGCCCGCTTCTGCGCCACCTCCAGACGCTACGTCTATTACCTCCTGAACCGTCCGCAGCGCCCGGCACTGCTCGCAAACCGGGTGGGCTGGTTCCACGCGTCCCTTTCCGAAGACGCAATGCGCCGCGCCGCCGCGCACCTGGTGGGCACGCACGATTTCAGCGCGTTTCGCGCCGCAGAGTGCCAGGCGAAGACGCCGGTGCGCACCCTGCGTTCGCTCGAGATCTCGAGACACGATGAGCTGGTGCGTTTCGATTTCGTGGCGAACGCCTTCCTGCACCACATGGTGCGCAACCTCGTCGGATCGCTCGTCTACGTCGGTGCCGGGAGGCAGCCGCCGGACTGGATCCGGCAGGTGCTGGAAGGGCGCGACCGCAGCAAGGCGGCACCGACCTTTCCGGCGGCGGGGCTGTATTTCGCGGCGGTAGAATACGAACCGCGCTGGCAGTTGCCTCCCGCCGCCGATACCGAGGCTTACGAACGCCTTCTCGCCGAGGCCGATTGAGATCCCCGTCCGATGACCACCGCCGTCAAGATCTGCGGGATGACCCGCGTCGAAGACGCCGTTTTCGCGGCCCGCGCGGGCGCGCATGCGATAGGCATGGTGCTGTACTCGAAGAGTCCGCGCACGGTGTTGTCGGGGCGCGCGCGGGAAATCGTGCGCGCGCTGCCGCCGTTCGTCACGACGGTCGCGTTATTCGTCGATCCCACGGCCGCGGAGGTGGAGCGGGCGCTCGACGAAGTGAATCCGCAGATGCTTCAGTTTCACGGCGCGGAGCCGCCGGAGTTCTGCGCCCAGTTCGGGCTGCCGTTCATCAAGAGCGTCCGGGTTCGCGCCGGGCTCGATTTGCTACAATACGCGCGCCTTTATGCGGAAGCTAAAGGTCTGCTTCTCGATGCGTTCGTCGAAGGCAGCCACGGAGGAACGGGCGCGTCTTTCGACTGGGAGCTGATTCCGCGCGAGCTGCCGTTGCCCGTGATCCTCGCCGGCGGCCTCACGCCTGCCAACGTGACCGAGGCGATCCGCCGCGTGCGCCCGTGGGCCGTGGATGTGAGCAGCGGCGTCGAAGCGGCGAAAGGGATCAAGGACGCGGCCAAGGTCGCCGCCTTCATCCGAGGAGCGAGAGATGCAGATGTATGAGGCCCTCAAGGCCTATCACCTTCCCGATGCGCGCGGACACTTCGGCCCCTACGGCGGGGTGTTCGTCGCCGAAACCCTGATCCATGCGCTGGACGAACTGCGCAGCCGCTACGAGCAGCTGAAAAGCGACCCCGAGTTCCTTGCCGAGTTCGAGTACGAGCTCAAGCATTACGTCGGGCGTCCCAGCCCCGTTTATCACGCCAAGCGCCTGTCGCAGCATCTCGGCGGCGCGCAAGTGTGGCTGAAACGCGAAGACCTGAATCACACCGGCGCGCACAAGATCAACAACACCATCGGCCAGGCGCTGCTCGCCAGGCGCATGGGAAAGCGGCGCGTGATCGCCGAGACCGGCGCCGGGCAGCATGGCGTGGCCTCGGCGACGGTGGCGGCGCGCTACGGCATGGAGTGTGTGGTCTACATGGGCTCGGAGGACGTCAAGCGCCAGGCGATGAACGTCTACCGGATGAAGCTCCTCGGCGCGACCGTGGTTGCGGTGGAGAGCGGCTCGAGGACGCTGAAGGACGCGCTGAACGAGGCGATGCGCGACTGGGTGACCAACGTCGAAAACACGTTCTACATCATCGGCACGGTTGCCGGCCCGCATCCGTATCCGATGATGGTGCGCGACTTCAACTCGGTAGTCGGACGCGAGCTGCGCCTGCAGATGCCGGAGGAGATCGGGCGCCAGCCCGATGCAATTCTCGCCTGCGTCGGCGGAGGATCGAACGCGATGGGCGTGTTCTACCCCTACATAGAGGACAAGTCGGTACGCCTGATCGGCGTGGAGGCCGGCGGCTTCGGGCTCGCTTCCGGCAAGCATGCCGCGACGCTGTGCGCCGGCAAGCCGGGCGTGCTGCACGGCAACCGCACCTACCTGATGCAGGACGACAATGGGCAGATCCTGGAGACCCACTCGATCTCCGCCGGGCTCGACTACCCGGGCGTCGGCCCCGAGCACGCATGGCTCAAGGACAGCGGGCGCGCGGAGTACGTCGCGGTGAACGACGACGAGGCGCTGCATGCATTCCACACGCTCACCCGCATGGAGGGCATCATGCCGGCACTCGAGTCCTCGCACGCGCTGGCCTACGCGATGAAGATCGCGCCGCAGATGTCGAAGGACGAGGTGCTGCTGGTGAACCTTTCCGGCCGGGGCGACAAGGACATGCACACTGTCGCCAAGGCCTCGGGCATCGAACTCTGATCAAAAAAGCGCAAAAGGCGAGAAGTGAGGAGCAAGGGGATGGATGTGACTGCGGTCCGCAGGATCATTGCGAACGGACTGAGCCCGCGTATTCCCAGCCCCTCGCGCCTCGCCCCTCGCGCCTTTTCGTCTCGCGCCTGATCCACCCATGTCGCGCATCCAGGCAAAATTCGAGGCGCTCAAGGTCGCGGGACGCAAGGCGCTGATCCCGTTCGTCACGGCGGGCGATCCGCATCCTTCCATGACGGTCTCGATCATGCGGGCGCTGGTTGCCGCCGGCGCGGACATCATCGAGCTGGGTGTGCCGTTCTCGGACCCGATGGCGGACGGTCCCACCATCCAGCGCTCCAGCGAGCGTGCGCTCAAGCACGGCGTGGGGCTGAAGGACGTGCTCGATTTCGTCGCCGAATTCCGCAAGCAGGACCTGGCCACGCCCGTGGTGCTGATGGGGTACGCCAACCCGATCGAGGCGATGGGTTACCAGACCTTCGCCGACCGCGCGCGGGACGCGGGCGTAGACGGCGTGCTGGTGGTGGACTATCCGCCGGAGGAAAGCCGAGAGCTGAGCCGGGCGCTCAAGGCGCGCGGCATCGACTCGATATTCCTGCTCGCGCCGACCTCGGTTGCGGCGCGCATGGACGAGGTGGCGCGGGCCGCGAGCGGCTACGTCTATTACGTTTCGCTGAAGGGCGTGACCGGCGCCTCGCACCTCGATCTCCAGGAAGTGGCCAAAAAAATTCCCGAGATCCGCTCCCACGTGAAGCTGCCGATCGGGGTGGGGTTCGGCATCCGCGACGGCGACACGGCGAAGGCAGTTGCCGCCGTTTCGGATGCGGTGGTGATCGGCAGCCGCCTGGTGCAGGAGATCGAGAAGTCCGCGCCCGCGGCGGTGCTTGCCAATGTGTCGGCGCTGATCGGCGGCATCCGCCGCGCGATGGACGCGGCGTGACCTTCGCGGCTCCGGAACGACGATCGTGAGCTGGCTGCAGAAGCTCCTTCCGCCGAAGATCAAACGCTCCGCCGGCGGGGCGGCGAGGAAGGCCGTCCCGGAAGGGCTGTGGAGCAAATGCGAAGTCTGCGAGACCGTCTTGTACCGCGCGGATCTCGAGAAGAATCTCAACGTCTGCCCGAAGTGCGGCCATCACAACCGCGTCACCGCCCGCGAGCGCCTGGACCTCACTCTCGACCCGGAGGGGCGTTACGAGATCGGCGCCGAAGTCGAGCCGGTCGATTTCCTGAAGTTCGTCGACAGCAAGCGTTATACCGAGCGCCTCGCGCAGGCCAAGACGGAAACGGGCGAGGAAGATGCCCTGGTGGTCATGCAGGGCAGCATCAAGACGGTGCCGCTGGTCTGCGCCGCGTTCGAGTTCCGGTTCCTCGGCGGCTCGATGGGATCCGTGGTCGGCGAGCGCTTCGTGCGCGGCGTGCAGACCTGCTGCGAGCAGAACCTGCCTTTTGTCTGTTTTGCCGCGAGCGGCGGGGCGCGCATGCAGGAAGGTCTGATGTCGCTCATGCAGATGGCGAAGACGACCGCCGCGCTTACCCAGCTGTCCAGGGCGGGCCTGCCCTTCATCTCCGTGCTGACCGACCCGACCATGGGCGGCGTGTCGGCGAGCTTCGCGATGATCGGCGACGTCGTGATCGCCGAGCCCGGCGCGCTGATCGGGTTCGCCGGGCCGCGCGTGATCGAGCAGACCGTGCGGCAGACGCTGCCGGAGGGTTTCCAGCGCGCGGAGTTCCTGCTCGAGCACGGCGCGATCGACATGATCGTCGATCGTCGCCGGATGCGCGACAAGCTCGCCAATCTGATCACGCTTTTGACGCGGGCGCCGGCTGCATAGCGGCGCGCCGACCGTTCCTTCCCGTGCGGGCGCTCAACGACTGGCTCGTCGAGCTCGAGCGCAGACATCCGCGCGCCATCGACCTCGGCCTGGAGCGAGTGTCTCGCGTGAGGGATGCGGCCGGGTTGCGCTGCAATTTTCCGATCCTCACCGTCGGCGGCACCAACGGCAAGGGATCGACCTGCGCAATGCTCGAAGCGATGCTGCTGCGCGCCGGTTACCGCGTCGGACTCTACACTTCCCCGCACCTGATCCGCTATAACGAGCGCGTTCGCATAGAGGGCAGGCAGGCGAGCGACGCGGCGCTGGTCGCGGCTTTCGAGCGCATCGAAAGCGCGCGCGCGGAGGTGCCGCTCACCTATTTCGAGTTCGGCACGCTTGCCGCAGTGGAACTCTTTATTCGCAGCCGGGTCGAGATTGCGGTGCTGGAGGTCGGGCTCGGCGGCAGGCTGGACGCAGTGAACGCCTTTGATGCGGACTGCGCGGTCGTGACCGGCGTGGACATCGACCACACCGAATATCTTGGCGCGACGCGGGAGACGATCGGTTTCGAAAAGGCGGGCATTTTCCGTAGCGGTCGCCCCGCGGTCTGCGGCGACCAGGATCCGCCGCGCGCCCTGCTCGGCCACGCCGAGGCAATCGGCGCCGAGCTGCTCCTGATCGGTCGCGACTTCGGCTTCCTCGCCGGCGCAACAGACTGGAAATACTGGAGCGCCCATGGCAAGAGAAGCAGATTGCCGTATCCGGCCTTGCGCGGCCGCTATCAGCTGGGCAACGCCGCATGCGCCATAGCTGCGCTGGAGTCGCTGCACGACCGGCTTGCCGTGGACATGGGCGCGATCCGGCGCGCGCTCGTGGAAGTGGAACTGCCGGGGCGGTTTCAGGTTCTGCCGGGGCGCCCGACCGTGATACTGGACGTAGGTCACAACCCGCAGGCGGCCCGCGCCCTGCGAGGCAACCTCGAGGCGATGCCGCGCGCAGGCCGCACGCTGGCGGTGTTCGGCATGCTCGCGGACAAGGACATTGCGGGGGTGGCCGGCGCGCTCGCCGAAGTCATCGACGAGTGGTTCGTCTGTTCCCTGCCGGGCCCGCGCGGGGCGGCCGCGAGCTCGCTCGCGTCCGTCATCGGCAGCCTGCGACCGGATGCCGGAGTTTCCGAGCATTCCGACCCCGCACAGGCGTTCGCGCACGCGCGGGAGACCGCGCGGGGGGATGATAGAATTCTCGTGTTCGGCTCTTTCTATACGGTGAGCGGCGTGCTGCAGTCGATGAGGCGCGATGACCGATCACGCGAAAATGGCGCAGACGATTAGCGACGAAGAGCTTCAACTGAAGAAACGCGCGCGACGACGGCTGGTCGGCGCCGTCGCTCTCGTCCTCCTGGTCGTCGTGTTCCTGCCGATGGTTCTCGACAACGAACCGAAGCCTTTGTCGCAGGATGTAGCGATCAGCATCCCCGCGCTGCCACCAGCCGAAAGCAGCCCGACGCTTGCCGCTTCACCGCCCAAGGCGGCTCAGAACGGGGCCGCACAAGGCGCGTCCGCCAGCGCGTCGTCTGCGGGCGCACGTACATCCGTGTCCGCGTCACCTGCGACATCCGAGCCCCGTGCGGCACTCGAGGCGCCGCGCGCCAGGCCGGAAGGGTCAGGAACTTCCAGGTCGAAGCCGGAGGCCTCGGCCAGGCAACTCACCGCTTCCAAACCGGTCACCGGGGCTGCCGAGAACGGCTACGTGGTACAGCTCGGCGCGTTTTCCAATCCCGCCACGGCGCGGGAACTCGCTGCCAAGCTCAAGGAGAACCGCTACCACGCCTATACCGAAACGGTGAATACCGGATCCGGATCTCTTACGCGGGTGCGGGTGGGCCCCTATCCAAGCAAGGAGACGGCGGAAAAGGTGCGCGATCGTCTGAAGGCGCGCAAGCTGGTGCTGGGCGGGGCGAGCGTGGTACATGCCTCCGACTGAAGCCCGCAGTGTCCGGCCGGCACCCCGCGCCGCTGCGTTGCCGGCCGCCACGGCCGGCCCGGGAAGCGCGGCCGGGATGATCGATCACGCGGGATGACGGCTGTCGACTACGTGCTCCTGCTGATCATCGGTCTTTCGATCGTGATCAGCGCGGTGCGTGGTCTGGTCAGGGAAGTGCTCTCGCTCGCATCCTGGATCACCGCATTCTTCATCGCTCAGGCGAGCGCGCCCACGGCCGCCACCTGGCTGCCGGCGTTCATCTCCCATCCCGGGGTGCGGCTCGCGCTCGCGTTCGTCGCGGTCTTGCTGGTGAGCGTCGTGGTACTCGGTCTGCTGTCGTTGCTGATTTGCCGCCTCGTCAAGGAAGCGGGGCTGAGCTATTCGGACCGGGTGCTGGGGGCGTTGTTCGGGCTGCTGCGCGGGATTGCGATTGCCATCGCGCTGGTTCTGGCGGCGGGTCTGACTCCGCTGCCGCGGGAACGGGCATGGCAGGAAGCAAAGCTCGGCGCACCGCTGCAGGCGGTCGCGTTGTGGATCGCCCGCTGGTTGCCTGAAGACCTGCGGTCACGGGTGAAATACAACTGAGGGTATAATGCAACGCGTTTCGGACGGCACCCAAGCCGTCGCGATCGGGCACGGAGGCTGAAGCCATGTGTGGAATTCTTGGCGTTGTCGCCAGATCGCCGGTCAATCAGGTGCTCTATGACGGACTGCTCGTCTTGCAGCACAGGGGGCAGGACGCGGCTGGAATTGTCACGGCCGACGGCAGCCGGTTCCAGATGCACAAGGGCGGCGGGCTGGTTCGCGACGTGTTTCGTACCCGCGACATGCGCAACCTGGTCGGCACGCTGGGCATCGCGCACTGCCGTTATCCGACCGCCGGATCGGCCACTTCGTATGCCGAAGCCCAGCCTCTTTACGTCAACTCTCCGTTCGGCATCGTCCTCGCCCACAACGGCAATCTCACCAACGCCGAAGAACTCAAGCGCGAGCTGTTCCGTCAGGATCTTCGTCACGTCAACACCAACTCCGACTCGGAGGTTCTGCTCAACGTTCTCGCGCACGAACTGCAGGAGGCGGCGACCGGATACCGGCTCGACCCGCCGACCATTTTCGAAGCCGTCGTCGGCGTGCACCGCCGCTGTCGCGGGGCTTACGCCTGCGTGGCGATGATCGCGGGCTACGGGCTGCTTGCCTTCCGCGATCCGTTCGGCATCCGGCCGCTGGTCGTCGGCGTGTCGCGTACCGAAAAGGGACCGGAATATCTCGTCGCCTCCGAGAGCGTGGCGCTCGATGCGCTGGGTTTCGAGCTGGTGCGCGACGTCGCGCCGGGCGAGGCGATCTTCATCGATCTGGACGGCAATTTCTACAGCCGGCAGTGCGCGGCGAATCCGCAGCACTATCCCTGCATCTTCGAGTACGTCTATCTCGCCCGCCCTGACTCGGTGATCGACGGCATTTCGGTCTACGAGACGCGCATGCGCATGGGCGGGAGCCTGGCGGAAAAGATCAAGCGCGAGCATCGTGATCTGGATATCGACGTCGTGATCCCGATTCCGGATTCGAGCCGGCCAGCGGCAATGGAGCTTGCCGATGGGCTGGGTCTGGCCTACCGCGAGGGTTTCATCAAGAACCGTTACATCGGACGTACCTTCATCATGCCCGGCCAGGAGGTCAGAACGAAATCGGTGCGCCAGAAGTTGAACGCCATCGGCATGGAATTCGAGGGCAAGAACGTGCTCCTGGTCGACGACTCGATCGTGCGCGGCACCACCAGCCGGGAAATCGTCCAGATGGCGCGTGAGGCGGGAGCGCGCAAGGTTTTCTTCGCCTCCGCCGCGCCGCCGGTGCGCTATCCGAACGTCTACGGAATCGACATGCCGACTTCGCGCGAGCTGATCGCCTACGGCCGCACCGACGCGGAGATCTCCAGGGAGATCGGCGCGGACCGGCTGATCTACCAGGATCTCGACGACCTGGTGGAGGACTGCCGCTCCGTCAATCCCGGAATCCAGCACTTCGAGACCTCCTGTTTCACCGGCTTCTACGTGACCGGCGATGTGACGCCGGAGTACCTGGCGGAAGTCGACGCACGGCGCAACGACGGGGAACTCGGGCGCCGTCAGGAAGTTGCCAGCACCCAGCTCGACCTGAATCTCGCCACCAACGAATAGCACGCAACGGTTGACAACCGGGTCGGGGCGCATTAGCGTTCCACTCGCGCCGATTTGATGAACAGCTTGCGGGCGCGTTAGAAATCCAGCTAAAGCGCGTCCCATCGAGAACCCGCTTGGCGCAAGCAAGCGGGTTTTTTATTGCCGTCGCGACCGCGTGCTCGAGCCCGCCATCGACGGCCGGCTGGGCCGCAACCCGCAGGGTTCGTGTTTTCACAGCCGCGCAAGGCGGCAGGAACGGAAATTTCAGATGAGACGGGATGAGCTTGAATTCGAGACGCTCGCGGTGCGCGCCGGCATTCACCGCAGCCAGTTCAACGAGCACGCCGAGGCCTTGTATCTGACCTCCAGCTTTGTGTTCCGCGACGCCGCCGAGGCGGCGCGGCGCTTCCAGGGCGAGGAGCCCGGCATGGTGTATTCGCGCTACACCAACCCCACCGTGCAAGCGCTGGAGGAGCGGCTGGCCGCGCTGGAAGGCGCGGAGTGCTGCGTCGCCACGGCTTCCGGCATGGCCGCGATCCTGGGCTGCGTGATGGGCCTGCTCAAGAGCGGAGACCACATCGTCGCATCGCGCAGCTTGTTCGGTGCGACGGTCAATCTGCTCAACGGCCTGATCCGGAAATTCGGCGTGGCGACGAGCTTCGTTTCCGGCGCCGATGTCGAGGCCTGGCGGCAGGCGCTGACGCCGAGCACCCGGCTTCTCTTCGTGGAGACGCCGTCGAATCCGTTGACCGAGATCGTGGATATCGCGGCGCTTGCGACGGTGGCGAAAGAAGCGGGCGCGCTGCTCGTGGTCGACAACTGCTTTTGCACGCCGGCTTTGCAGAAGCCGCTCGAACTCGGTGCCGATATCGTCGTGCATTCGGCGACCAAGTATCTCGACGGGCAGGGCAGGGTGCTCGGCGGCGCGGTGCTCGGCGCTCGCGCGGTGATCCATGAGCCGCTCACGGTGTTTCTGCGCAACGCCGGCGCATCGCTCTCGCCGTTCAACGCCTGGGTGATCCTGAAGGGTCTGGAGACGCTCGGCCTGCGCATGCGCGCGCACTCGCAGTCCGCGCTCGAACTTGCGCAGTGGCTGGAAGTGCATCCAAAGGTGACCGCCGTCCACTATCCCGGTCTTGCCTCCCATCCCCAACACGCGCTCGCCGTGCGGCAACAGCGTTCGGGCGGCGGGATCGTGTCTTTCGAAGTGATGGGCGGGCGCGAAGCGGCGTGGAAGGTGGTCGACTCGACCCGGATGATTTCGATTACCGCCAACCTCGGCGACGCGAAGACCACCATCACCCATCCGGCCAGCACCACCCACGGCAGGCTTTCTCCCGAAGCGCGGGCCGCCGCCGGGGTGAGCGAAGGCCTGGTGCGGGTCGCGGTCGGCCTCGAGGCGCTCCGCGATATCCGCGCCGATCTGGCGCGCGGCCTGGGCAGGATCTAGCGCAGGATCTGGCGCTGCTTACTCGATCGCAAGCGCACGGCAGCCCGCCTCGTCGCAGACCATATAGCTGCCCTGTTCGTACCAGTCGGCGAGGACCCAGCGTTCGCAGCGATGCCCGTCGACCAGGTGCTCGTGGCGCGCGGGGCGATGCGTGTGGCCGTGAATGAGGCGCGGATAGCCATGCTGCCTCAGACTCTGCTCCACCGCGCCCGGCGAGACGTCCATGATCGCCATGTCCTTGACCTGTTTCGCCTGCTCGCTTTCACCGCGCACCGCCTGCGCCATCCGGAGCCTTTCCCCGACCGGCTTGGCGAGAAATCCGCTCTGCCAGGCCGGGTCGCGCACCATCGCACGGAAGCGCTGGTACTCGACGTCGTCGGTGCACAACGTGTCGCCGTGCATGAGCAGCGTGGGCACGCCATGGAGGTCGGCGAGAGTCGGGTCCGTGAGCAGCGTCATCCCCGCCGCGCGGGCGAACTCGGCGCCGATCAGGAAGTCGCGGTTGCCGTGCATGAAGTACAGCGCCGTGCCGCGCCCGGCGAGGTGCGCAAAGGCCTCCACGATGCGGCGGTGAAAGGGATGCGCGAGCGTGTCGTCGCCGATCCAGTACTCGAACAGGTCGCCAAGCACATAGAGCCGCTCGGCCCGCGGCGCCGTGCGGTCGAGGAACCGCAGGAGCGCTTCAGTGGCCGCCGGCCGAGCCGGCGCGAGATGCAGATCGGAGATGAAAAAAAAAGCCACGCGCTGCGCGGATCAAAGGTGCTCGGCCCGCCGGATGATTACGTCCTCGAGTGGCACGTCGCGATGCAGACCGCGGGCGCCGGTAGGCACGCGGCGGATTTCGTCGACCACATCCTGTCCCTCGATCACGCGGCCGAATACGCAATAGCCCCAGCCCTGCGGTGTCGGCGCGCTGTGGTTGAGGAAGTCGTTGTTCGCGACATTGATGAAAAACTGGGCCGTGGCCGAGTGGGCGTCCGGCGTGCGCGCCATCGCCACCGTATAGGCGTCGTTTCTCAGGCCGTTCGCCGCCTCGTTCTGGATCGCCGCGCGCGTCGCCTTCTGCCGCAGCCCGGGCTCCATGCCGCCGCCCTGGATCATGAAGCCGTCGATAACGCGATGGAAGATCGTGCCGTCGTAGAAGCCGCTGTCCACGTAGCCGAGGAAGTTCTCGACCGTTGCGGGCGCTTTCCCCGCGTCGAGTTCCAGCGTGATGTCCCCGAACGAGGTGGAGAGCTTCACCCGCGGATTCATTTCGCGCCTCCCGCAAGACTTACGCTCTCGATGACCACGGTCTCTTGCGGCACGTCCTGGGGAAAGGGCCCGCCCGCGCCTGTCCTGAGCTTGGCGATCCTGTTCACTACATCCATGCCCTTGACCACTCGACCGAACACGCAATAGCCGTAGCCACGCACCGTCGGGGCGCTGTAGTCGAGGAATTTGTTGTCGGCCACATTGATGAAGAACTGCGCGGTCGCCGAATCCGGACGCTGGGTGCGGGCCATGGCAATGGTGCCGGCCAGGTTCTTCAGGCCGTTTGCGGCCTCGTTCTCGATCGGGTCCCGGGTTGGCTTTTGCGCGTAGTCCCGCGTGTATCCGCCGCCCTGGATCATGAAGCCGTCGATGACGCGATGGAAGATCGTGCCGTTGTAAAAGCCCTCGGTCGCGTATCTCAGGAAGTTTTCCACGGTCTTCGGCGCCTTGTCGGGATACAGCTCGACCGTGATCGTGCCGAGGCTGGTCTTCATGTCCAGCTGCGGGTTTGCGGCATGCGAGGCGATGGCGAACACGAGCACGGCCGAGGCCAGGGCAGTTCGAATCATGGGATGCTCCCGAAAAATCTGTTCTTGCGCCGCTGGCGCTGCCGCCTCAGGCGGCGCCTTCGTAGACGATCCTCCAGCGGCCGTTCTCGCGCTGCCAGTATTGCCGCTTCTTCATCTGGTTGGACAGATTGTTGCTCGAATAGTCCTGCAGGAAAGTCGCCACCGCCAGATCCTTTTCTCCCGGATACAGCATCAGCGACAGATCCTGCACCTGAACGCGGATCCAGCTCTTGCCGCCGTTGACCATTTTCTTCTGGGCCGCCCAATGGCCATAGTCGGTTCCGTTGGCGGCGAAACGACGGGAATAATGCCGCAGATAGTTATCCGTGTTGCGACTCTCCCAGTCGCGGCGCCAAAGCTCGATTTGTTCGACGAGATCCCCGCGCAACGCCGAAATGTCTTCCGCGTCCGACCAGTCGATGCGCTCGGCGATGAGGATCGGTGTACGACCGAGCTGCAGGTATTTCTCGACTGCCGCGAGGTCCTCGTTGGTGAGCACGACGCAACCGTCGCTCGCGCGCGGCGGCCTGCTATAGGTGTCGTGGGGCGTGCCGTGCAGCCAGATGCCCGACCCGCTGCGGCCGTGCAGCCTGTCCCACTCGTTGGGGTAGCTGATCGGGAATGCACCCGCTCCGTAGAGGTCGGCCAGCCCGTCTCGGGGCAGGCGACCGGTCACGCGGTACACCCCGAGCGGCGTGCGTTTGTCGCCTTCGCGCATCTTCGCGGCGCCGTTCTTGCCGACCGTCACATAGTAGTCGGCGACATAGCGCGGGGTGCCGCCGCTATTTTCGAACACGAACAACGTCGACCGCGACGCATCGACCACCAGCGCATAGCGGTCGCTCGCCGGCAACTGCAGCAGATACCTGGGGGCAAGATTGCGCGGCGGCTCGAAAGCGTAGCGCGCCAGCCGCGCACGGGCTTCCTCCCGCAGATCCGCGACACGGTCTGCAGGCGCGCCGTTTGCCGCGCCGAGGGTACTGATCGGTCGCGCGTGCGCCATCAGCAGATCGCCCTTGATGAGCTGGGCCAGTCGGAAATTCGGACTGACGCTCAGCAGCTTGTCGATCTGGTTCAACGCGGCACTGACACGGTTGTCGGCGATTTCCATCAGCGCCTGAGTAAGCATCGCCTCCGGTACGGAAAGCTGGCGGGCGATGGTGTCCCGCGACGGCAGGAAGCTCAGCGCCCAGGCGTAGGATGCGCCGGACAGCACAATGACCAGCAGAGCCTGCAACAGCGGCTGCCGGGAACCCGCCTGGCTGCGTAGGGAATGCGACGGTCCCGTCACCGGTCGATCTGCTCCTGGACGATCAGCCACCGGTCGGAGCGCTTGACTAGCGTCAGGGTCTTGGCTCCGGAGCTTTTCAACGCGTCGGATCGGTAGTTCTGGCGGAATGTCACCACGGCGCGATCGTCACCGTCGAAGGACACCTTCGGCGCATCGATCGAGACATGGATCGATTTCGGCTTTTCGAGTCGGTTCCGGCGTGCGGCCGCCCAGGCTTCCCGGCTCTGACCGCCGGGCGTCTCGAACTCGGGCGAGTAAAACGACAGATAGGCATCGACGTCTTTCTTCGACCATGCTCTTGCCCAATCCTCCACCGCCGCGACGACCTCCCGCGTGGAGTTCGCCGCCGAGGGCTTTTGCGCAGCCGGCGCCGCCGCGGGAGCGGACACTTGCGGTGCGGCTGGCTCGGGTGCTTCGGTGCGGGACGGCTTCGGCGAAGGCACGGAGCTGGAGAACAGCTCTTTGATCAGCGCCAGCTTGGTTTGCGCGGTCTTGTTGCCGCGGTCGAGTTGCAGCGCCTTGTCGTAAGCTTCGCTTGCCATCTTCGCGTAGACGTCGCCCAGGTTCTCATGCGCAATCGCATAACTGGGATGGGTGCGGATCGCCATTTCCAGGGCCTTGCGCGCCTGCTCGTATTGACCTTGTGCGGCGTACAGCACGGCGAGGTTGTTGTACGGCTCGGGCAGCTCTGGATAATCCTCGGTGAGCGCCGTGAAAACCTTGATTGCCTCCTGCGACTTGTTCTGTTCCGTCAGGATCAGACCCTTGAGAAAGCGTGCGCGCGCATCCTTCGGATTGACCGCGAGAACCGTCTCGATCTTTTCCAGCGCGGCCGCCTGTTTGCCCTGCTTGAACAGCTGCGAGGCTTCCTGATAGCCGTCGCCCCAGCTCGTCAGGGAAACCAGCGCGAGGCCGGCGGCGAGCGCAATCTGCGCCCAGGTGCGGATCATCGGCGACTTCATCTGTTATACTTCGCCTCAAATAGAGGCGATAGGTTATTGTAAATAATAGTAGATTCTACCAACAAGCCGATCCTGTCCACAATCGCTCCCATCCTTTCTCTCTGCTCGCGCAGGATATTTCCCGAACTGCTGGATCACCTCGCCCGCGCGCCGGCCGGGCGTGCGCGGACGGCCCCGGGCTGCCGCAACTACGATGCTCAAGCTCTATAACTCATTGACGCGCGATAAGGAAGACTTCGTTCCCATCCGGCGGGGCGAAGCGCGCATGTATGTCTGCGGAATGACCGTCTACGACTACTGCCATCTCGGGCACGCACGCGTGATGGTGGTTTTCGACGTGATCAGTCGTTGGCTCGAGGCGAGCGGCCTGCGGGTGACCTACGTGCGCAACATCACCGACATCGACGACAAGATCATCAAGCGCGCAGCCGAGAACGACGAGCCGATCGACGAGCTGACCGCCCGCTTTATTCGCGCCATGAACGAAGATGCGGCCGCACTCGGCGTGCGCAAACCGGATCATGAGCCTCGCGCCACCGACAATATCCCACAGATGCTGTATTTGATCGATGCCCTGATGACAAAGGGCATCGCCTACCGTGCTGCCAGCGGCGACGTCTATTACTCGGTGAGAGAGTTCCCGGGCTACGGCAAGCTGTCGGGCAAGTCTCCCGACGAGTTGCGCGCGGGAGAACGGGTGGAGGTCGATCCGAACAAGCGAGATCCGCTCGACTTCGCACTGTGGAAGGCCGCCAAGCCGGACGAGCCGGCGTGGGATTCGCCCTGGGGAAAGGGGCGCCCGGGCTGGCACATCGAGTGCTCCGCGATGAGCGAACGCTACCTCGGCAGCCACTTCGATATCCATGGCGGCGGCGAGGACCTGCAGTTTCCGCACCATGAGAACGAAATCGCGCAATCGGAGGGCGCGCACGGCCACACCTTCGTGAACTACTGGCTGCACAACGGCTTCGTGCGGGTCGACAACGAGAAAATGTCGAAGTCTCTCGGCAACTTCTTCACCGTGCGCGAGGTGCTGGCCAGGTACGATCCCGAGGTGGTGCGTTTTTTCATCGTGCGCGCGCACTACCGAAGTCCGCTCAACTATTCCGACCATCACCTCGACGATGCGAAGCAGGCGCTGACGCGCCTGTACACCGCACTCAAGGGTTCCGACGCACATCCTGCAGAGGTCGACTGGAACGACCCGCATGCGGCGCGTTTCCGCGCGGCGATGGACGACGACATCAACACGCCGGAAGCCTGCGCCGTCCTGTTCGACCTGGCCAACGAGGCAAACCGCACGCAGTCTCCGGCGGCGGCGTCGCTGCTCAAGTCGCTCGCCGGCGTCCTCGGCCTCCTCGAACGCGCGCCCAGCGCGTTCCTGCAGGCGGTGCCCGGAGACGGCGAATCGGACGCGCGGCGCATCGAGGCGCTGATCGCGCGGCGCGCCGCGGCGCGCAAGGCGAGGAATTTCGCGGAATCGGATCGCATTCGCGACGAGCTGCTCGCCGCCGGCATCGTCCTCGAGGACGGTCCCGGCGGCACGACCTGGCGCAGGAGGTAGTCCCGCCGCGCACGGCTGCAGGTCGACGCGTGCGGCGGAAGCGCTGCGGCGCCCGCCATCCCTCCACACTGCGGGCACGGCGCCGGGAACGCTGATGCCTCCGGAGATTCCGCCCCGTAGCGGACGCAAGCCGCAGCGGAGTAAACCCCACCAGCCCGGCGCATCGCGGCGCCGAGGGCACGTCGGCGCCGCGCGTCACCGCGACCTTGAACGCAAAAGGGCGCGTCTTCGCGTCTACGACTCGAAGAATTCCCGCACTTTATCCATCCAGCTTTTCGCGCGCGGATTGTGCCGCGAGTGATCGCGCTGGTTGATCTCCTCGAGTTCCATCAAGAGTTCCTTCTGGCGCGGGGTGAGATTGACCGGCGTCTCGACCACCACGTGAACGAGCAGGTCGCCGTAGCTGTGGCTGCGCACGCCCCTGATTCCCTTTCCGCGCAGCCGAAACACCTTCCCGGACTGGGTCTCGGGCGGAACCTTGATCTTCGCGTAACCGTCGAGAGTGGGAATCTCGATCTCTCCGCCCAGTGCCGCCCGGGTGAAGCTGACCGGCATCTCGCAGTGCAGGTTGCTGCCTTCACGGGTAAAGACCTCGTGCGGCCGGATGTGGATGACGACGTACAGGTCTCCGGCCGGCCCGCCGTTGACGCCGGCTTCGCCCTCGCCGGAAAGCCGGATGCGATCGCCCTCGTCCACGCCCGCGGGAATCTTGACCGACAGCGTTTTCTGGCGCTTGAGCCGCCCCGCGCCGCCGCAGGCAGGGCAAGGGTTCTGGACCACTTTACCGCTGCCATGGCACTTGGGGCAGGTCTGTGCGATGGAGAAGAACCCCTGGGTCATGCGCACCTGGCCGTGTCCGCCGCAGGTCGGGCAGGTGACCGGCTCCGTCCCCGGTTTCGCCCCCGAGCCGTGGCAGGTGTCGCACTGCTCCATGGCGGGAATGCGGATGCGGGTCTCGGTGCCGCGCGCCGCCTCTTCGAGGGAGATTTCGAGGTTGTAGCGCAGATCGGCGCCGCGATAGACGTTGGAGCGGGTCCGGCCCGCACCGAAGATGTCGCCGAAGATGTCGCTGAACGCGTCCGCGAAGCCGCCGAATCCGGCCCCCGCCGCGCCGGCGCCCATGCCCGCTGCGCTCGCGTCGACACCCGCGTGGCCGTACTGATCGTAGGCGGCGCGCTTGCCCGCGTCCGACAGGATCTCGTAGGCCTCCTTGACTTCCTTGAACTGCTCCTCGGCCTTCGGTTTGTCCGGGTTGCGGTCCGGGTGATATTTCATCGCGAGCTTCCGGTAGGCCTTCTTGATCTCCTCGTCGGAAGCGTCACGGTTGACGCCGAGAATCTCGTAGTAGTCGCGCTTCGCCATGTTCAGTCAATACACAAAAAATTTGCCACAGAGGCCGCAAAGTACACAGGGATCGGGATCCTCTGTGCCCTCTGTGTCCTCTGTGGCTTCTTGCTTTTCTAGCCTTGCTCGGCGTCAGGCCGACTTCTTCTTGGTGTCCTTCACCTCTTCGAATTCGGCGTCCACGACGTTGCCGTCGTCGGCCTTGCTCGAGTCGGCGGCGGCCCCCGGGCCGGACTGGGCCGCCCCGGCGCCGGCGGACTGATTCTGTGCGTACATCTTCTCCGCGAGTTTGTGCGAGGCCGCGGCGAGCGCCTGCGTCTTGGCGTCGATGTCGGACTTGTCGTTGCCCTTCAAGGCCTCCGCCGCCGCCTTGATCGCGGCCTCGATCCTGGACTTCTCGGCGGCGTCAACCTTGTCGCCGTGCTCGGCGAGCGATTTCTTCACCGTGTGGATCAGGCTGTCGCACTGGTTGCGCGCCTCGACGAGTTCGCGCGCGCGCCGGTCTTCCTCGGCGTGCGCCTCGGCGTCCTTGACCATGCGCTGGATCTCGTCCTCGCTCAGACCCGAACTCGCCTTGATCATGATCTTGTTCTGCTTGCCGGTGGCCTTGTCCTTGGCGGAGACGTGCAGGATGCCGTTCGCGTCGATGTCGAACGTGACTTCGATCTGCGGCAGCCCGCGCGGCGCCGGCGGGATGTCGGTCAGGTTGAACTGGCCGAGCGACTTGTTGTCGCGCGCCATCTCGCGCTCACCCTGCAGGACGTGGATGGTCACCGCGGTCTGGTTGTCGTCGGCGGTCGAGAACACCTGCGTCGCCTTGGTCGGGATCGTGGTGTTCTTCTGGATCAGCTTGGTCATCACCCCGCCGAGCGTCTCGATGCCGAGCGACAGCGGCGTGACGTCGAGCAGCAGCACGTCCTTGACGTCGCCTTGCAGCACGCCGGCCTGGATCGCGGCACCGATGGCGACCGCCTCGTCCGGGTTGACGTCCTTGCGCGGCTCGCGCCCGAAGAACTCGCGTACGACCTCCTGCACCTTGGGCATGCGCGTCATGCCGCCGACCAGGATCACGTCGTCGATGTCGGAAACCTTGACCCCGGCGTCCTTGATCGCGATGCGGCACGGCTCGACGGTCTTCTGAACCAGATCCTCGACCAGGCTCTCGAACTTGGCGCGCGTGACCTTCACCGCCAGGTGCTTCGGGCCGGAAGCGTCGGCCGTGATGTACGGCAGGTTCACTTCGGTCTGCTGGCTGGAGGACAGCTCGATCTTCGCCTTTTCGGCCGCCTCCTTCAGGCGCTGCAGCGCGAGCACGTCGGCCCTGAGGTCGATGCCCTGCTCCTTCTTGAATTCGTCCGCCAGGTAGTCGATCAGGCGCTGGTCGAAGTCTTCGCCGCCGAGGAAGGTGTCGCCGTTGGTGGACAGCACCTCGAACTGGTGCTCCTTGTCGACTTCCGCGATCTCGATGATCGAGATGTCGAAGGTGCCGCCGCCCAGATCGTATACCGCGATCTTGCGATCACCCTGCTTCTTGTCCATGCCGAAGGCGAGCGCGGCCGCGGTCGGCTCGTTGATGATGCGCTTGACTTCGAGCCCCGCGATGCGGCCGGCGTCCTTGGTCGCCTGGCGCTGCGAATCGTTGAAGTAGGCGGGCACCGTGATCACGGCTTCGGTCACCGCCTCGCCGAGATAATCCTCGGCGGTCTTCTTCATCTTCACCAGCACCTGCGCCGAGATCTCCGGCGGCGCCATCTTCTTGCCGCGCACCTCGACCCATGCGTCGCCGTTCTGCGCCTCGATGATCCTGTAGGGCGCATGCTTGATCGCCTTTTGTACCTCGCTGTCGCCGAAGCGACGGCCGATCAGGCGCTTGACCGCGTAGAGCGTGTTCTTCGGGTTGGTGACGGCCTGGCGCTTGGCCGGGGCGCCGACCAGGACTTCTGCATCGTCCACGTAGGCGACGACGGAGGGCGTGGTGCGCGCGCCTTCCGAGTTCTCGATCACCTTCGGCTGGCCGTTTTCCATCACGGCTACGCAGGAGTTGGTCGTGCCGAGGTCAATGCCGATGATCTTTCCCATGGTGCTTCCTCTTCGGTCGAATGGCTCGATTTGTTTCGTTGTCGCCGTAGGTTAGGGCAGCGATGCCAGGTTTCAAGCGTCTATCGGTCGCGACACGCTGACCAGCGCGGGCCGCACGACCCGGTCGTGAAGCTGGTAGCCCTTCTGCAGGACCGCAACGACGGTGTGGGCGGGCTCCTTCGAGTCCACCAGATTCATCGCCTGATGTCTGTGCGGGTCGAGCCTCTCGCCCAACGGATTGATTTCCTTGAGGTTGATCTTGTCGAAAGCGGCCGTGACCTGCCTCAGCGTGAGCTCGACGCCGGCCTTGAGCGATTCGATCGTGGCGTTCGGGGCGGCGAGCGCCGCCTCCAGGCTGTCGCGCACCGGCAGAAGTTCGCCGACAAAGTTTTCCAATGCGTACTTCTGCGCGCTGGCGATCTCGATCTGCGCGCGCTTGCGAATGTTTTCGGCCTCGGCCCTTGCCCGCAGCCACGCGTCGTGGTGCTCCTGCGCCGCGAGCTCCGCCTTGCGCAGCAGTTCTTCCGGGCCGGGCATGACTTCCGCCGCCTGGGCGTCGTTGGCGACATCCCTCGCCTCGGCCGGCGCCGTCGATTCCTCCGTTTCCGCGATAGAGCCGGCGCTGGGCTTGTTCTGGTCCTGCATCGAGTATCCTCCTGACACCAAACTTGGTTTTTTATTGGGGCGGGAAACGGGTTTTCAAGGCCGGATACCGTGCGCGAGGGCGGCCGCGGATCGTTCCGGGACCGTATACTACGCGCCTCGCAATGAAGCGCCCCGTCGGCGCAGCGCGTGACCGAGATGGACAGATTGAGATTCGCCGCCCCTTTTTTTCTGGCTGCCCTCGCGACCAGCGCGGGCGCCGAACCGCTCGTCAGGATGGGAATGAGCTATTACTACATCGACGGCGGCTCCGCTCTCGTGCTCACCGAGCAGATGAACCAGAAAGGTCCGATTGCCGCCGACGGCAAGCACTACCCCAGCCTCACCAAATGGGACGTGCAGTGGAAGTATCGGAACGGCGTGCACGGCGGCACGTGTAAGGTGGAAGAGGCGGCCGTTGCGGTGGGCGTCACGTCCACACTTCCGCGCTGGCGAGGCGAGGCGAACGGGCCGAAGAGCTTGCGCGAGCGCTGGCGGCGCCTGCTCGAAGCCGTCGGGCGCGACCAGGGCTTCCACAAGGAGCTGGCGATCCGCGCCGGCAAGGAGATCGAAGCGGCGCTGCTCGCCGTCAAGCCCGCCGCGGATTGTGACGCGCTCACCGAAGCGGCGAACGATACGGCGGAGCAGATCCTCAAGAAGCATCGCGCGGCCGACGAGGAGTACGACCGCAAGTACCAGCATGGATTGAAGGACGGCGCGACGCTGATGTGATTCCCGGCTAATCCTTTGCGCCGAGTGCGAGCGCGCGCTGCCGACTGGCTTGCGCCGCCGTCTCGCCGTGATCGGACGTCACCCAGCCGTGCAGGTTCTCGGCGGCGACCCGCGCCAGAGCCAGGATCCACTCGTGGCGCTCGTTCAAGCAGGGGATGTGGCGAAACTCGCCGCCGCCCGCCTTCAGGAACGCCGCTTTGTTTTGCATTGCGATCTCTTCCAGCGTCTCCAGGCAGTCGGACGCGAAGCCGGGACAGAAGACGTCCACCCGCCGCAGCTTCTGCCTGCCCAGCGCCGTCATGGTGTCGATGGTGTAGGGGCGGAGCCACTCGGCGCGCCCGAAGCGCGACTGGAAGGCGATCTTCCAGTCGTCGTCCTTCAGGCCCAGCTCCTCGACGAGCAGCCGCGCCGTCTTCTGGCATTCGCAGTGATACGGGTCGCCGCGCTCGAGGGAAAATCTCGGCACCCCATGGAAGGACAGCACCAGCTTGTCCGGCCGGCCGTTCGTCATCCAGTAGTCATTGACCTGCCTGGCGAGCGCCGCGATATATGCCGGATGGTCGTGAAAGTGCCTGACGAGCCGCAGTGCCGGCGCGTTGCGCATCTTCTTCATCGCCTCGAACACCGCGTCGAATGCGCTGCCGGTGGTGCTGGCCGAGTACTGCGGATACAACGGCAGGACGAGCACCCGGTCGCAACCCTGGCCGCGCAGCCCGAGCAGCGCGGACTCCACGGTTGGCTCGCCGTATCGCATGCCCCATGCGATCGCGTGCGGGTATCGCAGGCGCTCGCCGAGGTAGCCCTGCAGCAGGCTCGCCTGCTTTTGGGTGTGGACCTTGAGCGGCGAGCCGTCCGGCGTCCAGATCTTGGCGTACTTTTCGGCCGACCGCTTCGGTCGCCGCCTGAGAACGATGCCGTGCAGAATTAGCCACCATAGCGGGCGCGGGATTTCCACCACCCGCGGATCCCACAGGAACTGCGCCAGGTACTCGCGCACCGCCCGCGGCGTCGGCGCTGCGGGCGTGCCGACATTGACGAGCAGAATCCCGATGCGGCCGGTCGCGCCGTGGCGATACCTGGGTTCGGGGAAATAGCGCATGCGAGGTCCGCGTAGCGAGGTTGGTAGTGTGCGCCCGGGCCGCCTGGACTCGGCGCGCGGCGCTCGCCGCGCCCGCTCAGTGTTGGGAAAGCGCGCTGGAGAGCAGCCGCGCGGTGATATCCACGATCGGGATCACGCGTTCGTAGGCCATGCGGGTCGGACCGATCACCCCGACCGTGCCCACCACCTGGCCGTCGATCTCGTACGGCGCGGTCACCACGCTGCACTCGTCGAGCGGCACCAGCCCCGACTCCCCGCCGATGAAGATCTGCACGCCCTGGGCGCGGCTGCTCATGTCCAGCAGCTGCAGCAGGTTCGTCTTCTGCTCGAACATCTCGAACAGCTTTCTCAGGCTCTGCACGTTCGACGACAGTTCCTGAACGTTCAGTAGGTTGCCCTCGCCGGACAGCACATAGGCATCGTTGGTTTCCGCCGCCGCCTCGCTGCCCGCCTCGAGCGCCCGGGTCATGAGCTGGATCATGTCCTCGCGCAGCTTCTTCAGCTCGTCCTGAATGCGCGCCTTGATTTCGTCGAATGTCAGTCCGGCATAGTTCTGGTTCAGGAAATTCGCCGCCTCGACGAGCTCGGAAGGCGAATAGGCGCGGTCAGTGGCGAGAATGCGGTTTTGCACGTCGCCTTCCGGGGTCACGATGATGAGCAGGATCCGGCGCTCGGAAAGGTGCACGAACTCGATGTGGCGATAGGCCGCACTGCGGCGTCGCGGCGTCATCACCACGCCGGCAAACCGGGTCAGGTCGGACAGCAGATGCGATGCCGCGGACACGAGCTTCTGCCGGTTGTCCGCCTGGAGCTGCTCCTCGAGCTGATGGATTTCGACCTGCTCCAGCGGCCGGACCGTGAGGAGCGTGTCGACGAAGAAGCGATAGCCGCGCGATGTCGGCACCCTGCCGGCCGAAGTGTGCGGGCTGGCGATGAGCCCCATCTCTTCCAGATCGGCCATGATGTTGCGGATGCTGGCAGGGCTCAGGTCCAAGCCGGAGAACCTCGCAAGCGCGCGCGAGCCGACCGGCTGTCCCTCGGAAATGTAGCGCTCGACCAGCGTCTTGAGCAGTATCCTGGCGCGTTCACTCAGCATGATCGCAATTCTACAAAGCTTTCCGCCCGCCGCGGCATCACCGCGGGCAGGCGCGCGGGCCTCGCCGGCAGGCGAGGGAAATGTGCTTTAATTCCAAGCCGATGACACCCTTCAAGCACATCGCACTGATCGGCAAGTACAAGAGTCCGGAGATCGCCGAGCCTCTGTTGCGTCTGGCCTCGTTTCTCGAGGGCCGCGGTGTCAGGGTCATGCTCGACCCGCTGACCGCGGCCTACGTGGCGAAAAACCGCCAGGAGGTCCTGTCGCTGGAAAAAATCGGGCGTGCCGCCGAACTCGCCATCGTGGTCGGCGGCGACGGCACCATGCTCAACATCGCGCGCAGCTTCGCGCCGTATGACGTCGCGCTGGTGGGCGTGAACCAGGGACGCCTCGGATTTCTGACCGACCTGTCCATGGAGACCATGTTCGAGAGCATCGGTTCAATTCTGGACGGCAAGTTCGTCACCGAGACTCGCATGCTGCTCGAGGCCGAGGTCTCGACCGGGGGTGCTGCCGCGATGACGGTGCTCGCGTTCAACGATGTCGCGGTGAACAAAGGCAAGGAAGGCAGCCTGATCGAAATCGAGGTGCGCATCGACGGGCTGTTCGTCTACAACCTGCGTTCCGACGGCCTGGTGGTGGCCACGCCCACCGGCTCGACCGCCTACGCGTTGTCCTCCGGGGGGCCGATCCTGCACCCCAGCCTCGACGTCATCGGGCTGGTTCCGGTGTGTCCGCACACGCTTTCCAACCGGCCGATCGTGGTTCGTGGAGAATCGGTGATCGAGATCATCATCCACAAGGCCGCCGACGCGCGCGCGCATTTCGACAGCCATTCGCACTACGAGCTCAAGGAGCGCGACAAGGTGATCGTGCGGCGCTGCCCGCATGCGATCCGGCTGCTGCATCCGCTGGATCACAACTACTACCACATGCTGCGGGAAAAGCTGCACTGGTCCGAAGCGCTGTGAACGCACCGGACGACCGGATGTTGGCCGCATGTTGAGAACCCTGAGTATCCGCGACTTCGTCATCGTCGATCGACTGGAGATCGAATTCCGTCCGGGCTTCACCGTGCTCACCGGCGAGACCGGCGCCGGCAAGTCGATCCTGATCGATGCATTGTCCGCCGTGCTCGGCGAGCGCGCGGATCCGGGCCTGGTGCGGCAGGGTTGCGAGAAGGCCGAGGTAAGCGCGACGTTTTCCATGGAAGACGCGGCCGGCGCGCGCGGCTATCTTGCCGACAACGACCTCGCGGAAGGCGAGGACTGCCTGCTTCGCCGCGTCATCGATTCGGCGGGGCGCTCCCGAGGCTACGTGAACGGGCGGCCGGCTACGGTCCAGCAGTTGCGCGAAATCGGCGAGTTTCTGGTCGACATCCACGGCCAGCACGCGCACCAGTCCCTGATGCGACCGGCGGGGCAACGCGAGATTCTCGACGGCTACGCGGGCGCGGCCGCGCAGGCGAAGGCGGTGTCGGAAGCATGGCGCGCCTGGCAGGCGGCGCGGCAGGCGCGCTCGGTGGCGGAAGCGGATGCGGCGGCGATAGCAAAGGAAAGAGAGCAACTCTCCTGGCAGGCGAGGGAGCTCGATGCGCTCGCCTTCCGCCCCGACGAGTGGGACGAGCTTCAGGTCGAGCACAAGCGGCTTGCGCACGCCGCGAGCCTGATCGAGGGCGTGGAGCTTGCGCTGGAGACGCTTTCCGAAGGCGACAGCGCCACCAGCTCGACCCTGGCTGCGATCGTGTCGCGCTTGAACACGCTGGCGGAATACGACATCGCACTGAAGGAGGCGGTCGACATCCTCGAGCCGGCCCAGGTCCAGATTCAGGAGGCGGTCTATGCGCTGCGGCGCTATCGGCAGCGGCTGGAGCTGGACCCGCAGCGGCTGCGCGAAGTCGAGTCCCGGCTCGAGGCCGTTCACGCGGCCGCAAGAAAATACCGCACCAGCCCGGAACTGCTGCCCTCCGTGCTGGATCAGGCGAAGACGCGCCTGCGCGAGCTCGACGCCAGCCTCGATCCGCAGGCGCTCGCCAGGCGCGAGCAGGACGCGCGCCACGCCTATCTGGTTGCGGCCGGGGCGCTCACCGCCGCGCGTACCGAGGCGGCGAAGAGTTTGTCGCGCAAGGTCACCGACGCGATGCAGGCGCTGGGAATGCAGGGCGGCGTGTTCCAGATCGCGCTCGCCGCCCTGGAGGAGGGCGCCGCCTACGGCAGGGAGCAGGTCGAATTTCTGGTGGCTGGCCACGCCGGCACCGCGCCTCGCCCGCTCGTCAAGGTCGCGTCGGGGGGCGAGCTGTCGCGGGTGTCGCTCGCGATCCAGACCGCGTCGAACGAAACTGCCCGCGTGCCGACGCTGATTTTCGACGAGGTTGACGCCGGCATCGGCGGCAGCGTGGCGGAAATCGTCGGGCGCATGTTGCGCGGCCTCGGGCGCCGGCACCAGGTGATGTGCGTCACCCACCTACCGCAGGTCGCGGCTTGCGCCGACCAGCAGTGGCAGGTCGCCAAACGCACCGTTTCCGGCAAGCCCTTGTCCAGCGTTCGTGCGCTCGACGAGCAAGCGCGCATCGAGGAGATCGCGCGCATGCTGGGCGGCGTCACGGTCACCGATACCAGCCGCAAGCATGCGGCGGAGATGCTCGGATTGGCGCCCGGACATGCCAGGGCAAGGTGATCGCGTCATCGCAGCCGGATGCGGGAGGCGAATTCGGCGCGCCGCGGCTCACGCCTTGGGAGCTTGCTTGAGCGCGCTCTTGTTCGGGCAGTTGGGCCGCAAGCAGTCGCAGTAGAGCTGCAGCGAGTGCTCGTGGATGGTGAAGCCGCGGTCCTTGGCGATCTTCGCCTGGCGGCGCTCGATCTCGGCGTCGTAGAACTCCTCGACGTGGCCGCATTGCACGCACACCAGGTGATCGTGATGGCCGCCCTGGTTGAGCTCGAAGACCGCCTTGCCGCTTTCGAAGTGATGGCGGATGAGCAGTCCCGCCTGCTCGAACTGGGTGAGCACGCGATAGATGGTTGCCAGCCCGATCTCCATTCCTTCGTTCAGGAGCAGCCTGTACACATCCTCGGCCGTGAGGTGGCGTTCCTTGCTGTTTTCGAACAGGTTGAGAATCTTGAGCCTGGGGATCGTCGCCTTGAGCCCGATGCTCTTCAGGTCTTGGGAAGTGCTCATCGCGGCACTGACAAGGGGAGGGACTGACCGGTATCATATCGGCTTTGATTTGCCTTGGATACAGCGTGCTGCCCGCCGCCATGCCCCGTAACGGATCAATTCCGCGTCGCTGCGCCGTCCTGCTGCCGCTGCTGCTCGGCGGCTGCTTTCTCGTTCCCCACAAGATCGACATGCAGCAGGGCAACTACATCGATCAGGACATGGCCTCGAAGCTCAAGCCGGACATGACCCGCTCGCAGGTGCGCTTCATTCTCGGCACGCCTTTGCTCGCCGATCCGTTCCATCCCAACCGCTGGGATTACGTGTTCTTGACCGGCAAGGCGGGCGACGTCAAACGCGAGCGGCGGCTCACGGTGTTATTCGACGGCGACAAGATGGTACGCGTGGAAGGCGATGTGGTGCCCGCCGAGAAGTTGACCGAAGCGCCGGTCGACACCCGCAGTCCCTGATCTTCGCTCGCAGAACCGATGACCGCCCAGAGCATCGTAATCGCGGGCAGCGGCGGGCGCATGGGACGCACGCTGCTCGAAGCGGTGAACCAGTCGCCGGAATTCCGCCTCAAGGCGGCGCTGGAACGCGCCGACAGCCCCTTCCTCGGCAGAGACGCCGGAGAGGCGGTCGGCGCGCCCAACGGGGTGCGGATCAATGCCGATATCGACGCGTCGCTGCACGGCGCCGACGTGATAGTCGACTTCACCCGCCCGGAAGGAACGCTGCATCATCTCGAGGCGTGCCTGCGGCATCGGGTGCGCATGGTGATCGGCACCACGGGCTTCGATGCCGAGCAGAGGCAGCGCATTGCCGTCGCGTCGAAAAGCATCCCGATCGTCATGGCGCCGAACATGAGCATCGGCGTCAATCTCGTGTTCAAGCTGCTCGAGACCGCGGCGAAGGTTCTGTCCGACGGGTACGACGTCGAGATCGTCGAGGCGCATCATCGCCACAAGGTCGATGCCCCCTCCGGCACCGCGCTGCGCATGGGCGAGGTCATCGCGCAGGCGCTCGGCCGGGACCTGACATCTTGCGCGGTGTACGGCCGCGAGGGCATCACGGGGGAACGCAAGGCGTCGACCATCGGCTTCGCCACCGTGCGCGGCGGCGACATCGTCGGCGATCACACCGTGCTGTTCGCCGGCACCGGCGAGCGGGTCGAAATCGCGCACAGGGCTTCCAGCCGCGCCACTTTCGCGCTCGGCGCGCTGCGGGCGGCGCGGTTTCTTGCGGACAAGAAGGCGGGTCTGTTCGACATGCAGGACGTGCTGGGCCTGAAGTGAGCACGTGCCGGGCGCGCCGTTGAAGACAGATCGGCCGGCCGGCTATAATTCGACCGGTCAGAATGCGGGAGGGGCGTATGCCCCTCCCGCTTTCCATGTATAGCCCGCATCTACGCGTCCCCCGGAGTTTCTAGTGTCAGCCGCCTACCAGGAGCCTGCTGTCCTCGTCCTAGCGGACGGCACGGTGTTCCGCGGGGTCTCGGTCGGCGCATCCGCGCACACGGTCGGCGAAGTGGTGTTCAACACCGCGATGACGGGCTATCAGGAAATCCTGACCGATCCTTCTTACTGCCGCCAGATCGTCACGCTTACCTACCCCCACATCGGCAATACGGGGGTGAATCCGGAAGACGCCGAGTCCGGCAACGTCTATGCTGCCGGTCTGGTGATCCACGATCTGTCTTTGCGCGCCAGCAATTTTCGCAGCAGCCAGAGGCTGTCGGATTACCTCGAGGCGCACGGCATCCCCGGCCTCGCCGGAATCGATACCCGCAGGCTCACACGCATCCTGCGGGAAAAGGGAGCGCAGAACGGCTGCCTGATGGGCGGCAGGGTCGACGAGCCGTTCGCGCTGGAGCAGGCGCGCGCCTTCCCCGGCCTGGCGGGAATGGATCTCGCCAGAGTGGTGAGCTGCAGCCAGCCCTACGACTGGAACGAATCCGAATGGTCGCTCGGCAAGGGCTACGGCAAAGCCCCGGCGGCACAGCTGCGTGTCGTCGCCTACGATTACGGCGTGAAGCGCAACATCCTGCGCAAGCTCGCCGCGCGCGGCTGCAGCGTCACGGTGGTGCCGGCGCAGACCTCGGCCGAGGACGTGCTCGCGCGCAAGCCCGACGGGGTGTTCCTGTCCAACGGCCCCGGCGACCCGGAACCTTGCGACTACGCAATCCGAACCATCCGCAAGTTCCTAGACGTGAACATGCCGGTGTTCGGCATCTGCCTCGGGCATCAGCTGCTGGGCCTGGCGAGCGGGGCGCGCACCACGAAGATGAAGTTCGGCCACCACGGCGCGAACCACCCGGTGAAGGACCTCGACACCGGCCGGGTCGTGATCACCAGCCAGAACCACGGTTTCGCGGTCGATGCTTCCACCCTGCCAGCCAATGCGCGCGTGACGCACGTTTCGCTGTTCGACGGCAGCCTGCAGGGCTTCGCGCGCACCGACAAGCCGGCGTTCTGCTTCCAGGGCCACCCGGAGGCGAGTCCCGGGCCGCACGACATCGATTACCTTTTCGACCGCTTCGTGAAGCTGATGGACGAGCACAAGCCACACCGCTGAGGGCCGCGAAGACAAGTGCAAACCACTATGAACACCAAGAACACCAAGAACACCAAGGACACCAAGGACACAAAGAAAGCCAAGAGGACTCTACTCGTTGCTCTTGATGATCTTGGTGTGCTTGGTGGTTGATCCGCTTTCAGCAGTTAGCCTGCGATGCCGAAGCGCACAGACATCAATTCGATCCTGATCATCGGCGCCGGCCCGATCATCATCGGTCAGGCGTGCGAGTTCGACTATTCGGGCGCGCAGGCCTGCAAGGCGCTGCGCGAAGAAGGCTATCGCGTCATTCTGGTCAACTCCAATCCGGCCACCATCATGACCGATCCGGAGATGGCGGATGTGACCTACATCGAGCCGATCAACTGGCAGATGATCGAGAAGGTGATCGAGGCCGAGCGTCCCGACGCCTTGCTGCCGACCATGGGCGGACAGACCGCGCTCAACTGTGCGCTCGATCTTGCCCGCCACGGAGTGCTGGAGAAGCACGGCGTGGAATTGATCGGCGCGAGCAAGGAGGCGATCGACAAGGCCGAGGACCGCGAGAAGTTCAAGGCGGCGATGACCAGGATCGGCTTGGCCTGCCCGCGCTCGATGATCGCCCACAGCATGGAAGAAGCGCTGCAGGTGCAGGCGGCGATCGGCTATCCGGCGATCATCCGGCCGTCTTTCACCCTCGGCGGGACCGGCGGCGGCATCGCCTATAACAAGGAGGAGTTCGTCGCCATCATCGAGCGCGGTCTCGACGCCTCCCCCACCCGCGAGGTGCTGATCGAGGAGTCGGTCATCGGCTGGAAGGAATTCGAGATGGAGGTGGTGCGCGACCGCAGGGACAATTGCATCATCGTCTGCTCGATCGAGAACCTCGACCCGATGGGCATCCACACCGGCGACTCGATCACCGTCGCCCCCGCGCAGACGCTGACCGACAAGGAATACCAGATCATGCGCGACGCCGCGATCGCGGTGCTGCGCGAGATCGGGGTGGACACCGGCGGCTCGAACGTGCAGTTCGCGATCAATCCCGGCGACGGGCGCATGGTGGTGATCGAGATGAATCCTCGCGTGTCGCGCTCCTCGGCGCTCGCCTCCAAGGCGACCGGCTTTCCGATCGCCAAGATCGCGGCGAAGCTCGCCGCGGGTTACACGCTCGACGAGCTGCGCAACGAGATCACCGGCGGCGCGACGCCCGCCTCCTTCGAGCCCACCATCGATTACGTGGTGACCAAGGTGCCGCGCTTCGCATTCGAGAAATTTCCCCAGGCCGACCCGCATCTCACGACGCAGATGAAGTCGGTCGGCGAGGTAATGGCGATGGGGCGCACGTTCCAGGAGTCGATGCAGAAGGCGCTGCGGGGCCTGGAGACCGGAATCGACGGATTCGACGAGAAAAGCGTCGACCGCGAGGAGATCGAGACCGCGCTCGCCGAGCCCGGCCCGGAGCGCATCCTGTACGTCGCGGATGCGTTTCGGATCGGCATGACGCTGGAGGACGTCCGGCGGCTTACCTACATCGATCCCTGGTTCCTCGCCCAGGTCGAGGATGTGGTCGCCGGGGAGAGGGCGCTCGCCGGCAAACGCATCGGCGACCTGACGCGCGAAACGATGCGGGGCTTGAAGCGCATGGGTTTTTCCGACCGGCGGCTTGCCAAGTTGCTCGACGCCACGCAGGACGCCGTGCGCGCCAAGCGCTGGGAGCTCGGCGTGCGGCCGGTGTACAAGCGGGTCGATACCTGCGCCGCGGAATTCGATACCCGGACCGCTTACATGTACTCCACGTACGAGGAGGAATGCGAGGCGCGGCCGACGGGTCGGAAAAAGGTCATGGTCCTCGGCGGCGGGCCCAACCGCATCGGCCAGGGCATCGAGTTCGACTACTGCTGCGTGCACGCCGCATTGGCGCTGCGCGAGGACGGCTACGAGACCATCATGGTCAACTGCAATCCGGAAACGGTGTCGACCGACTACGATACTTCCGACCGCCTGTACTTCGAACCGTTGACGCTGGAAGACGTGCTGGAAATCGTGCACGTGGAGAAGCCGTTCGGGGTGATCGTGCAATACGGCGGCCAGACGCCGCTCAAGCTCGCCCGGGACCTCGACGCGAACGGCGTGCCCATCATCGGCACCAGCCCGGACATGATCGACTGCGCGGAAGATCGCGAGCGCTTCCAGAAGATGCTGCAGCAGCTCGGACTGAGACAGCCGCCCAACCGCACCGCGCGCAATCCGGAGGCCGCGCTCGCGCTGGCGCAGGAGATCGGCTATCCGCTGGTCGTGCGCCCGTCTTACGTGCTGGGCGGAAGGGCGATGGAAATCGTCCACCAGCAGGCCGACCTGGAGCGCTACATGCGCGAGGCGGTGAAGGTGTCCAACGACTCGCCGGTGCTGCTGGACCGCTTTCTCAACGATGCGACGGAGGTCGACGTCGACGCCGTGAGCGACGGCGAAGCGGCGCTCATCGGCGGCATCATGGAGCACATCGAGCAGGCCGGGGTGCACTCCGGAGACTCGGCCTGCTCTTTGCCGCCGTTCAGTCTGTCGCAAGCGCTGCAAGACGAGCTTCGCCGCCAGACGGTGGCGATGGCCAGGGCGCTCGACGTGGTGGGTCTCATGAACGTGCAGTACGCGATCCAGGACGGCACCGTGTACGTCCTGGAAGTCAACCCGCGCGCCTCGCGCACCGTGCCTTACGTGTCCAAGGCGACCGGGCTGGCGCTCGCCAAGATCTCGGCGCGCTGCATGGTGGGACAGAGCCTGAGCGCGCAGGGCATCCGTGGCGAGGTGATCCCGCCCTACTACTCTGTGAAGGAAGCAGTGTTTCCCTTCATCAAGTTCCCGGGCGTGGACACCATCCTCGGCCCGGAAATGAAGTCCACCGGCGAAGTGATGGGCGTGGGCGAGAGCTTCGCCGAGGCGTTCGTGAAGTCGCAGCTCGCCGCCGGGGTGAAGCTGCCGGCGAGCGGCAAGGTTTTCATCAGCGTGAAGAACGCCGACAAGCCGAAGGTCCTCGACATCGCGCGTACGCTGGCGCAGCTAGGCTTCCAGCTGCTCGCCACCCGCGGCACGGCCGCCGCGCTCGCCGAGGCGGGGCTTGCCGTCACGGCGGTGAACAAGGTCATGGAAGGACGGCCGCACATCGTGGACATGATCAAGAACGGCGAGATTGCCATGATCGTCAATACGGTGGACGAGCGTCGCGCCTCGATCCAGGACTCCTACTCGATCCGGCGCTCTGCGCTGCAGGGACGCGTGACCTATTTCACGACCATTGCCGGCGCCAAGGCCGCCTGCACCGGCATGCAGCACATGCGGGAGCTGCGCGCCTATTCCGTGCAGGACCTGCACGCGCGGCTGCGTTGAGCGAACGATCGGGACGGGAGTCGGGTGCGCAACGGACCCACGAGCGATTCGTCGGATATGCATCCAGGAAGGTAGGGCAAGATGAACAAGATTCCTCTCACCGTGAACGGCGCGGAGCGGCTGCGCGCCGAACTGCAGCAACTGAAGATGATCGAGCGTCCGAAGGTGATTACCGCGATCCAGGATGCGCGCGCCCACGGCGACTTGTCCGAGAACGCCGAGTACGAGGCGGCAAAGGAGCGGCAGAGCTTCATCGAAGGCCGCATCCTGGAACTGGAATCCAAGCTTGCCAACGCCCAGATCATCGATCCGGCGCGTCTCGATGCGGACGGTCGTTGCGTCTTCGGAGCGACCGTGGAGCTGTCCGATCTGGACAGCGGCGAGACGGTCGTCTACCAGATCGTCGGCGAAGACGAAGCGGACATCAAGAACGGCAAGATCTCGATCAGCTCGCCGATCGCCCGCGCCCTGATCGGCAAGTACTCCGGCGACGTCGCCGAGGTCCTGGCGCCCGGCGGTACCAAGGAGTACGAGATCCTCGGCGTCAGGTACGTCTGAATTCGCCGCAGAGGCACGGAACAATTCAAGAACGCGAAGTCCACCACCAAGACACCAGGGCACGGAGAAAAGCATCTTCCATCGCCTCTTTTTTCTTGGTGCCTTTGTGCCTTGGTGGTTCGTGCCGTTTTTCCGAGGCCCTGTTTTCCTCTGGTCCGTGAGACGTGAACAGGATCGCTGAAGCGCTGCACGCGGTCGCGGTGACGCTATGGGTCGGCGGGTTGTGGGCCGTCGGCCTGCTGGTCGCGCCGATGCTGTTTCATCACCTGGCCGACCGGGCGCTCGCCGGCGACCTCGCCGGCCGGTTGTTCGCGGCGATGGCGTATGTCGGGCTGGGTTGCGGCGCCTATCTGCTGCTCTACCGGTTGCTGCGCTTCGGCGGCGCTGCCTTGAGGCAGGGATTCCTGTGGGTGACGCTGCTGATGTTGCTGCTGGTCGCGGCAGGGCAGTTCGGGATACAGCCGATCCTGGCAAGCCTGAAGGAGCAGGCGATGCCCGAGCAGGTGATGGAAAGCGTCTTCCGCGCCCGCTTCTCCGCCTGGCATGGCGTGGCGAGCGTTCTCTATCTGATCGAAAGCGCGCTCGGCCTGGCGCTCGTCCTGCTCCAGGCTCGCACGCCCCGATAGGATCAACTTCCCTGGAAGCTCTTCTTGGTCGGGCGCGCTTCGCGCTTGACGCGGCGGCGGGGTCTTCTTCTGACCGCTGGCTGCTGCTCTGGGCGCGGCCGGAAGACGACGAGTATCCTGCCGATATGCTGCACCGGCGCGGCGTCGAGGCGCTCGCAAATCCTGCTCAGGACCTCGCCGCGGTCCTCGCGCTGCGCGCCTGCGACGCGGATCTTGATCAGCTCGTGCGCTTCGAGGCTGCGGTCGATTTCCAGCAGCACGGCCTCGGTCAGGCCGTTGTCCCCGATCAGGACGACGGGGTGCAATTCGTGGGCGCGCGCCCTGAGGGCGCTGCGCTGAGCGGGCGTGAGGGATATCAATAATTTCTCCGATCCGGCACGGATTCTAGAGTAATGGCGCGCAGCAAGACTAGCCACGCGTGGATGCGGGAACACATCACCGACCCCTTCGTGAAGCGGGCCAGGAAGGAGGGTTATCGATCGCGCGCGGCGTACAAGCTGACCGAGATCGTCGAGCGCGACAGGCTGATCCGGCCGGGCATGACGGTGGTGGAGCTCGGCGCGGCGCCCGGCGGCTGGTGCCAGTTCGTGTCGACTCTGGTGGGACCGAAGGGACGCGTGGTCGCCCTCGATCTGCTGGAGATGGCCCCGATTCCGGGCGTGACCTTCATCCGCGGCGACTTTCGCGAGGACGCTCCGCGGCAGGCGCTGGAGCAGGCGCTCGGCGGGCGACAGGCGGATCTTGTATTGTCCGATATGGCCCCAAATATCAGCGGTGTGGCGGCGACCGACCAGGCGCGGGCGGCCGAGCTTGCGGAACTTGCGCTGGCGTTCGCCGAACGGCATCTGAAGCCGGGCGGCAGTGTTCTCGTCAAGGCCTTCCATGGTGCCGGCATCGACGAGGTCCGGCGCCGGATGGCGGCGGCATTCGAAACCGTCTCCGTGCGCAAGCCCAGGGCGTCCCGCGACCGCTCGAGCGAGTTCTACCTGCTGGCCCGGGGGCGGCGCGGGCAGAGCGGCCGATAGGCTGCGGGATCGAATCGGAATAGAATGAGTCTTAACACAGTGCGGATCTCGTTTTTGTCCTCCGCGCAACTGTAGGAGCAGATTTGAACAACCTCATCAAGAATGTCGCCATCTGGCTCGTCATCGCGCTGGTGCTGATGACGGTGTTCAACCAGTTCAGCAGCCGTCACCAGCAGCAGTCGACGATGGAGTATTCCCAGTTCATCGACGACGTGAAGCAGGGAAGCATCTCCCGCGTGACCATCGAAGGGCGCGTGCTGCGCGTGCAGAAGAACGACGGCAGGAAATACACCGTCTATTCGCCCTCCGACCCGTGGCTCGTCTCCGACCTGCTGAAAGCAGGGGTGGCGATCGAGGCCAAGCCCGAGGAAGAGCCGTCGCTGCTCATGAACATCTTCGTGTCCTGGTTCCCGATGCTGCTGCTGATCGGCGTGTGGATCTTCTTCATGCGCCAGATGCAGGGCGGCGGCCGCGGCGGCGCCTTCTCGTTCGGCAAGAGCCGCGCGCGCATGCTTGACGAGTCCACCAACACGGTGACGTTCGCCGATGTGGCGGGCTGCGAGGAAGCCAAGGAGGAGGTCGCCGAACTGGTCGACTTCCTGCGCGATCCCGGCAAGTTCCAGAAGCTGGGCGGGCGCATCCCGCGCGGCGTGCTGATGGTCGGTTCCCCCGGCACCGGCAAGACGCTGCTGGCGCGCGCCATCGCCGGTGAAGCCAAGGTTCCGTTCTTCTCGATCTCCGGCTCCGACTTCGTCGAGATGTTCGTCGGCGTGGGCGCGGCGCGCGTGCGCGACATGTTCGAGCAGGCGAAGAAGCACGCGCC
>Ga0070741_10002152_pt1 | contig 54741 bp, 36 predicted proteins | sample Coa_R1_4_FD_66440 | JGI IMG/M metagenome (GOLD analysis project Ga0070741, IMG submission 66440) | Surface soil microbial communities from Centralia Pennsylvania, which are recovering from an underground coalmine fire - Coalmine... | ecosystem: Environmental > Terrestrial > Soil > Unclassified ... | reverse complement strand
AACCGGGAATCGAGCCATGCTTCCACGATTGCCCCGAGTCCGTCGAAATCTCAAAGTCATTCATCGGTTGGGTGGGTGGATAAAGCGTTGCCAGCCATCGGTCCGAAGATAGAGGAAAAATGCCATCAAAATAATTCTGAAATTTCCAGGTACGGCCGGTATCGAAACTCGTATAACAGGCGCCCAAGCCTTGCAAAGAAATCGCGGTGAGTACCGAGGGCGTATGATAAATGATTTGGTCGGCAAAGCCGAGTAAAAATTCGGCGGAGTCGGCCGCCGCCAACGTATCCCAATGTAATCCTCCGTTCGTCGTGCGAACGAGAAAGTTCTGCGCAAATATAATTCCATGAAGGGAATCGCACCATGAGGAGTTGATGTACATGCCATAGTTCGGTGAATCCCAAATGCGAACCGCCGAATCGCCGCCCGGTGCGATCGAATAAAATCCATCGTCTTTCTCGTAGATTAGGCGGCTTCCATCCGTCGCGACGGTCGCGACCGTTTGCATCCCGGGACCGGCCTGAACGGAATCGGGCAGCGCATTCTTCCACGTGTCGCCATTGTCGCGGCTATATTGCACCCGATCGGAGTCAAATAACATTCGATAGATCGGTCCGGAACGCGAAATATAGTAGGCATGCCCGGGGACAAATGCGCCAATCGAATTCCTATGCACTCTTCCGGAGTCAAGAGCCGTATATGTAGTTCCAAAATCGGTCGAGCGAATAAACCAATGTATGCCATAAATGGAGTAACCTGTATCCGTCATGACAATCGTCCCGTCCGATCGATAAATACCTTGTTGAAAGTTATTCAACAAGGGGACGAGGTTACTATCCGTCTGCGCCCAGAGGGGCACAGCCGGCATCGTTGTGATGATTAAGAATGCGATTCGCCGAATAATCATTTTCACTACCTTGCGGATCTCGATTAAGGGACCTTCCGACAATATCAAAACTTTTATTCCCAACTCTCAATAATCGAACGCCGCGCGTGTTACAGTGAATCCCCAAAAGCCGAAGGTCAAACACCGCCTGGCACCATGTAAATGGAGCCGCAGTGGATAAAGTCAGACCTTTCAATGATATGCACCCAGACCGAAACGTCATTCTCCAACATCGCGAAGGTCCCCCTGCGGAAGCTACAAAATCGCTCGGACGCAAACACTCCCCGGCGCAAAACCGAGAAACCGGAACGGGAAGCCTATTCGACAAGTTTTGCACTCCCAACCATCGATACATCGAACATCGGACTTTTGACGAACGTGCAGTTAGTATTATAAACCAGCGTTTTGAGGCCATTTGAAGCGGTTACAGGGGATGGCACCTCCCCTTCGGTGTAGCTACGAATGACCTCGTTATCTTTCGTCCAGCATGGCGGGAGACTCTTGGAGAGGTGGCCGAGTGGCTGAAGGCAACGGTTTGCTAAACCGTCATAGTAGGTAAACTGCTATCGAGGGTTCGAATCCCTCCCTCTCCGCAAAAAACCGATGGTGCCGAGGCACGGTAGGCCCTGCTGCCCTGCGGTCGTTCGCTCTCGAACGGTAAAATTGTCTCGCCATTTATTGTTCTTTTTTTTCTTTCCCTTCTTTTCTGCATCGCTCATTTCCAGATCCCCGATTTAATTCCGGATTCCAGATTAAATAGAAGTTATTCTCCTGGGACAATAGTATGTCTTAGATAATATTATGTCTTAGGCGAAGATAATATGTCTTCGTCATAAGATATATTTTCACATTGTTTACGTCCCGCAGAATTCGAATCGCCTGCGTCTTCTTCCCTTTCGGAAATAAAAAATTTTCCCTTTCGGAAATAAAAAATTCTCTCTCGGAAATAAAAAAATGTCGGTCAGCGCAGTGTGGAAATGAAACGCGATTGCATCGAAAAATAAAATTTCAGGGCGCGCTGAAATTTTTATCTTATGTTTGCAATGCTCATTGTACGTTTTAGCCCCCCCATCGGGCTTTGTTTTGTGAACGTCCTTCAAAATATTCGATTTTTTGCATTTTTGCTCGCCAGTTTTTTGGGACTGACCGCTCTGCACGCCCAAAGTTTCCGTAGCGCAGCCTTAGACAGCGATTGCTATTTCCCTGTTTTAGGAGATCCGGCAGAATTGGATACAATTTGTGGCTCGGTAGCAGGACAAGGGCTCGGACGGTTTGTCAAAAACCTTGGTCTTCTACCCGATGGCCGTTCGGGCCGGATGTTCCTGTCGAACCTGGATCCCGAATTGGGAGATCAGGGACCGTGGGATCGGGTCCCGACCGGCCCGGTCTTCGACCTTCACCATCTGGAGGCGTCCCTTCAGAAGTTCCCATCGCGCGGGACCGTTCCGAATTTCACACTCGCCCATTTCCGCAATCGGGCGTACCTCGATGTATTCGTTCCCGAGACCTGGCGTATTTATTGGGCAGACACGCTGGGGAATTACGATACCACCCGATACACCCAATTATCCTCGCATCTCAAAGGGGACCGGGAGTGGTACATGAAAATCTTTGGGTTCGGGAATTCTGAAGCGTATGTCGCCCCCATGACCGACGATACCCTGAGCGACGTCGTGGTCGCCCTTTATACGGATTGGACCGACGCATCGAAAGATACCGCCTTCCTCTTGCTGTTTCGCTCCACATCGTTGCATGGCCAGGACACGGCCTTCGAGGACACTTCCTGCGTTTTGTTCCCAACTGTGAAGAACAATCCCTATCGAAATATCTTTCAGGGCGATTTTCGAGGGAGCGGCCGGGACGACCTCGTCATTTATACGCAGGCGGTCCAGGGCTGGCCGGGAACGAACAATAATGATTTCTTTTATTTTCGGAACGACCCTCCTTTTTCGCTAACGCGCCTTGCGACGGCGATCGTATCGGATACGCTGATGGCAGCATGGCAGATCTTCGACAGCCTCTCCACCCCGTCCGTCCCCGACTTCCGCGTGGAATTTTCCATGCGAGCCTTGCCAAAGAGCATCGACGATCGTTCGCAGGACTGGATGCCCGTCTTTCCGACGATATCGCATCCGGACAACGAGATTCTTATTTTTCGGGGAGGACCCGATTTCGGAACTCACCGGCTGACCTTGGACTCCGCCGCATTTAGAATTCCCCCGCCGGGAACCTATGACAATGCAGCGTTCGGGGGGCTCGTCTGGCCGGACGGACTCGGGCTGGCCGATGCCGGCGACATGACGGGAACCGGCAATCGCGTGCTGTATGTCCCGGCCGCCGATGCCGCCGGAGATTTTTGGCAGGAGATGTTCTACGTTACCGGTGCGGCCCTCGACGATAAGATCGACATGTATCAGGGCCCCGCTCCCGGTTCCGCATTCGGCGATACCCTTACGGCGAACGGCGACCGCCGTGAAGACTGGTTAAGCGGGCGCCCCGGCATGGTGGCCCCGAATGGACGTTCTTCGGGTTCCCTGTGGCTCTATGATGGTTCGTCGAAAATTCCAGTCCATACGAAGACCGATGGAATAACAAATCCGCAAGCGGAGCAGAGCGGCCTTGCGTTTTCGCCGAATCCGGCCATCCGTTGGAGCGTGGTAACGGTGGACTGGCCCGTCGCCGAGGAGGTGCAATTCGAGATACGCAATGTATTGGGCAACCTCGTCCAGGAAGGAACGTTGCGAATGCGTGGCGGACCCGAGCAGCAGCGAATCTATTTTAACGATCTTTCCCCAGGAGTTTATTATGTAACTATTCACGGTGCGCATACGGAACGGCGAGGTACGCTCGCAATTCTGCTCTGAAGCACTATGGTGTCATCACTTATTCGATTGACGATCATGAAAAAGATCCTTTTGCATTGTCGGACATTCCTTTTGCATCATAGGACATGGTTGATGCTCCTTGTTAGTTCCCTCTTCATCCCGTTCGGTCCTGCGAGTGCCCAAACGCTTGCCGATACGGTCTTTCCGCTGGGAGGACTCCAGTTCGGGCTTTCCGAAGGAGAAATTACGACCGGCGTCCTATCGGATCCCGCCTTTTGGAACCAGGGGCTTCCCCAATTAGGACTGAATACCCTCAACGACGAAGGCAATGGCACGACCCTGTCGAATTTAAATTTGGGTATGACGGGATACCCCGGAATTAGCCTCGGGAGCTATCTGGACCAATTTTCCGACTATGAGTTCTTCCTGGTATCGAACGAAAACAGCACGGCCGCGTGGGACCTTGCGCGGGCATGGCAAGATCCGGCTTCGAAATCGGGATCGAATGGCGGTGCTGGAAATCTGGAGTGGTTCATTCCAGCCCCTCCCGCCGATCCGGTCGGAACGGCCTACCTGAATCAATCCGGTCTCGGTGGGAACTTTAGCAATGGCGGGATTAAGGGCTATCTCGATTTCGTCTATCGCATCGATATCAGTGCCGACTATCCAAATATTTCTGACCCGTCGACCGTCATTTACCAAATTCAATACACCGTCCACTACTCGGATGGGTCGGCTTCGGCGTTAACCACCGCCAACCTGACTTTCGGCGATTACACGAACTATTATACGTCCGGATATCAGGCGACGTTCGGAAACGATTACACGAGCGAGATCCTGAATATCAAAACATTCCCAAACCAGGCGAGAACGGGAGTATCCCCGACTGGAACCAATAATTATTCGGTGTTCCGCATTCCGATCGCTCTTTCTGCGGGACAGGACTCGTCGAAGACGTATATCAGCGGTGTCGATTTTAAACTTCTAAAGACGGCAGCAAGCAACGGCATCTTCGTCCGCGGCGTGCGTATCCGCTCGCAACACAGCGATTGGCTATTTCGGGGAAAATTAAATTACGATGCGCCTGCAAACTCTCAATATCCCAATGGCTATCCGGGTCTTTATACGACATTTCAGGGCGTAAAAAATATCATGGGAAATACGGGATGGAAAAACATGCTCATAGGCAAAGCCGGAAATGAGCTTGGCCCGGACGTGTGGCGCGCCTTTGCATACGTCGATTCGATGTGGCGTCGTTGGACGCGAGGGCACGGCGGCCAAAAGGACTTGAATTATGTCATCGCCGATAGTTATCAGTACTGGCGTTCGATCTATGAAGATGAGACGGCAACGACCCGGAGCCCGCTCGGCGCCACGCCGCCTCCGCTGCAATACGAAGGCGGTTCGATTGCCCCGCCCAGATGGGAAGCACAGTTGAACGGCACGCACAGTTATTCATACGATAATGATGGAACGAATACGACGTTTTACGGACATCCCGGCGATGGATCCAACCGGTGGAACTCCGGAGACCCCTGGTGGCCGTTCGTGAATGGCGATCCCTGCGGCCCCGTCTTTCCGGGCGATGCAATCCCTGCCTCCATTAAAAATCATCAGACCGGTACTTCCTTCGACTTTCAGGAAATGAACCTCCTGATTACGGGCTGGGCTTCGAATCAAAATGCGCCACGGTTCGGATCGTACGGGACCACAACCATCGGATCGAAGTCATCGAGCTGGGTCGGCATTAACCTCAATACCTATACCGGTTATACTCAATTCTTTCAGGATGAAGTAGTCTATAATGAAAGACATTTCTGGGATAACCCCCTCATCAGTAGCAGCCCTCCGGGATTTTCCGGTTATGATTCCCCCGGCGAACCGACGACCATCGAGTCCCCGTATTACATAGCGGCAAAGACGTGTTACCCGCAAAATCTTCCGAGTTCGAGCTGGTCCACATTTTATGCGTATCCCAATACGTATGGCGGGTGCGTCGATGGCGATAATTTTCTTGCGGTCGACGACGTGACTCGAGTCGGCATTTATTCCGCGATGCGGTCTGGGAACCCGACGGGCACCGATGGGCAGACCTTTGGCACGAATCTCTTTCATAGCTCAACGGGTTCGTTCAGTTCGCCGATGGTCGGGAGCACCATCACCATCGGCTCCAATACGTATACGATCACGGCCTTCGATGGGTCGACGCAATTGGAACTGGACGGGACGCCCGCCGCGGCTTCGAATCAGACCTGGACGATAAATTACCCGGCGCCCCTAAGTTTCGATCCCTCCACCCTTAACTATTTAAGCCGGCTCTACTTTAAGTTTGCACTCCAGACCCGATGGGAGATTCGGGAACAATCGTGGGATGGTCTTGCGTGGGGTGCAAAAGGGATCATGTTCAATCCGGTCGGTACCGATGAAGGCCCGAACACCGGGTTCTGTACCAGCACCCTCAAGACACAGGAACCAAATCCGAGCAACCCTTCGACGCTCATCGATTTGACCGATGGGTTCGATAACCCGGACTTCCCGCTGTATCTTTTGTTCTTAGCCCCGGTATCGTCTTTTAGCGGGGGGATTAGCTCGACGCCCGATGGAGTCACCGATGGGACCGCGAAATTTTACACCACGTATAGTTCCGTGTTCCAGAGTGGCATGGTCGGAAGTCAAATCACCATCAATGGCGTGAACTACACGATCACCGCGTATGTGAATCCCTCGACGATCCAGATCAGCGGGACTCCGGCCGCGGCGACGGGCCTGACGTGGAGCTTCCCACCGCAGTTCCTGATCCCGCCGATCTCGTCGAGCGATCCGCCATCGAGTTCTGGCATCTACCGGTTCCCGGACCATCAAGTCAAGAACAGCAATGGGTCAACGATCTACATCCCCATCCTGAGCGATTACGATATCTACAATGGCGACCCCAACAATGGAGGGACCTTACTGTATAGTAAGGGAACGCCGATCGCGACCGATGGTGATAACACGACCTATCATATGATCGATGAGTATATCACCGATATCCAGAATGGATGGACGGGGAACTCGAACCTGCAGACCTATTATGCGGGGCTCGCCAGCACGGGATGGCAACCGTCCGACGAAGGAACGGCCTATAGCGATAATTGGATCGCCTGGGACCGATCGCTCGCCTCGGTCTGGGGGGATATTTCGCATTCCCCCATCCGGTATCCGGCGAAGGATAATTTCACCTATACCATAAATTACACGGGCCTCCCGACCTATTACGGTATTACGGAAAGAGCCAAAGGCGTGAAGCGCGTCTCTCAGGACCTGGCACCCATCATGTCGGAACTGAAGAAGCTGCAATGGCGGACGACTTTTACGTACGCGAATTATATTCCTTCCTGGACGGGAAATTCCCCCGCCAACTGGGCCCAGAAATGGGCCACGGACACGGCGGAAATCCTTCTGCCCCTGACCGCAGATAGTCATGTCAATTCCTTGCTCGGAAGCTACAAGATGAACCGGTTCACGCTGGACGCGAACCATCGCTTGCAGCCGAAATCGACGGACGATGGATTAGGTCTGAAAGACAATTTGAACGAGATGCTCTATGATTTTGGAGTCTTCACCGACCCCACCGATCCCGGAGCGCTCTACGTGGTCATAACGAATAAACGGACGTGGCCCTTGATCTACGATTGGACGCATGTGGACGCGAATGGAAAACCGACCGCGATTCGCAGCGCGGACTCCACCGACCCGATGACCAATCTTCTCGGAGCGATCGATGCTCGCCGGTTAATCGTCTCCGTGAAAAATGCGAGTAATTTCCTCGATCATAGTTCCGGCTTTTATTCGGTGACCAATATGCGCACCGGATGGGAAAAAGTTCACCGGTGGGCCGCGAGCGGACTGCAGTCCGATGAAGATACGTGCCAAATCGATTTTGAACCGGGCGAAGGGACGTTGCTGAGGATCGCTCCCGCGACCGGTATCGTCCTGGGCAAGACCAATTATGCGGGGATGTCCTACAATAATGGCCATCGCGTTGCCGATGTCCATACGGTAACCATTCCTGCTCCCCCCGGCTGCCCTCCGCCCGCAAATCGCGGGATTTGCTGGGAAGAGAATGGGAAAATCATGTTTTCCCTCGTCGATCCGGCCGGCGCCGCACATCCCGATCAAAATTATCCGGTGGTCACGATTTACGATCCATCCGGTTCCGGTCCCGATGGACACAATCCGTCTATTGCCTCCAAACCGTCCCTCGGCAATGGATGGTCGGACACGATCGCAATTGTTTTTTCAACGGACAATTATGTGACGGACGTAGACGGCTCGCGATCGGTAAAATTCGCATGGAATCCGGGTCCAACGATGGGCGATTATACCAATCCATCGAAGTGGACCGTCGAGCCGGCTATCGCAACGCCCTCCTATAAAATAGGTGGAGTTCCGGATGTCACCGGAGGGTGGGACGACCTGGTTGTACCCGCGATTTCCCCGGCGATCGATGGCTTTGTCGGAGTGTATACGGAGTTTAGCGATGCTCAAACGTTCTGGATGCACGTTCGTTGGAATAATGGAACTCCTTCCTGGACGTATACTCCGCTGGCGGCACTCACCACACCGAACGCGACTCAAATCCGATTTGGGACGGTCGGCTCCAATGACGATCACGCGCCCGCCGCAGAGTTATGGCATTTTGCATGGGAAGCCGATTTCGCCGATGGGACCAGCACCATCAATTACCGCGGCATTCTGCATACGTTCCCGACTCCGTTAGTGCCGGATCAGTTCCAATATGGCTATTCTGTTGAAGCTTCGCAGGGCTATCCTGTCCAGGACCTTACCGTTATCGCTTCGACCAATGGCCAGCCGGTCGTACAAAAAGAATCCCCTGCCTGCTGGCATCGCCATCCGATGATCGTATCGACGCATCCACCGACCGTTGGTAGTTTTTCGATGCCGGCAATTACCTGGGAAACGACCGATAAAATTCAGGTCTGGGTCTCGAACGGCCAGGGATTGATCTATCCCAGTTGGGCGAAAGGTCCCACGAAGCCCGTGCTGCGTGAAGCGACCGCATACAATCTGACGCACCTTACTCCGACATGGGGCTCCTTTATTTCCGTTCAGGCATATGAGATGAATAACCTGCCTCAACCGGTCGTCCGCGTCGAGGATCATCTGTGCAGTAATTGGTATACCTTGTTCGGAAGGGAACTTTGCTTTCAGGACACCTTTAGAAGTCAGAATTATGCGTACCGAGGCCAACCGAATGCGAATAACTGGCCCTACGATTACCGCCTGCTCGATCCCGGGCAAACGCCAAGCGTCAGCTTGTCGTACGAACTCGATCCGTTCCCAGATTATGGCTCGATTTCGTATCGCGGTATAAACCCGGACGTGAATAATCTATACAACGCAAAAATCGTCGCCAATCCGTGCATTCCGGACGCTTCGGGTTGCACCCCGACGGAGGCGTATTTGAAAAAGAACCTCGTCCAGTTCCTGGACGTGAAATATGCCAACGCCGATCCCTGTAATCCACCGGGGATCTGGACCTCGATCGTTCCCATCCGAATCACTCGAACGAGCGGCGATTCCACGATCTCGCTCGACGTGCGTTGGATCGATCGCCCGGTGGGTCAATTCGATCCCATACCTACCAGCGATACCACCGCGATGTTGGTTCAGACCTCGTGGCCCCGTACCGAGGACTCGATCGCCACAACGTACTTCTCAACGTTGAATGCCCCGGAGATTGAAATCGAGCGTATTCTCGAAGCCGACACCGATCAGTTGCCGACCATCCTTCCCGATGCCTCGCATTTCATTTCGTATAAACTTGTCGTAAAGGATTCGGCAAGTGGACAGGTGACTCAAGTGCTCGATTCGGCGCTGTGGCGTGGAGGACCCTTATCGCAAGGTTCGTCCTATATCGGCACGAATCCGCTCGATACCACGATGACCGGTATGGGCTTCCATATCTACGCTCCCTTGCTTCCGACCTCGTCCGGCAGTGCTTACGTCACAGCCATCCTCACGAAGGATAGCCTGACCATGGCCGAACTCGATCAGGACCAGGAGTATGCGGACAGCCTCATCTTCCCGATCGTGACCGATACCGCCTCCGATTCCGCGGCGAATGCCGGGTATAAGAAGGCGCAGCCGGGCGGATCGATTTCGATCCCACACGATCTGGCCGTGACGGTGTATCCGAATCCGGTCAAGGGGATCGTCCAGGTCTGTGTCGAGGACCTGCCCGCACAAATTCCGGTCACGGTGGACGTCGTAAACCAATTGGGCGAACAGGTGGCCGAACTGTATCATGCAACACCCGAAGCCGAGTTGGGACTGTGCCTGCAGCTCGACTGCTCAAAACTTCCCAACGGCATTTATTATGCTGACCTTCAAACGCAGGGACAGCATCGGACCGTCAAGTTCTCGGTCGAGCACTGATCGGAACGGAATTCGTTCACGAACGTGGTCACAGATATCTGTGACCACGTTTTATTTTTAAAGCTTCGATCGGACGAGGAAAAATGAGGGTCCGCCACAGAAATCTATTTTTTCTATTAGAAACTTGCGGCGCATAGCTTTTTTTTGTATTATTGTAAAAATGGCTTTGGCCATTTTTTAAAAACTGAGAAGAGCCTTCCAGAAGCCCGCGCCGCAGCGTTTTTGTTGTCTTGCATGCGGTTCTCAAGTCAACGATGCCCCAAGCATACGTTGAGCTAGCTCACGACGCCTGCCCCGAAGACCCACTTGGTTTGTCCTGGTTAAACCGTAAGGTTTGCCATTTACTGATTACAACTTAACTACTTTTTGCCTATGAAACACCAGATTCACTACGTCTGCCGTGCTCATGCTCGCATACACACGGCGGTAGCTCTTTTTGCATTCCTTGCTATTTTCCAGGGCAGAGCCAATGCTCAAGTCGGCTCCGATGCCTTCTCGCCAAGTATCACCAGCTTCCATGGCTCGGACGGGAATACATGGGTTGTTACGGCTTACACGATTCCTGCAAGCGGTTCTACCGGCCGAACGATCGGTCTTCAACGAAAGAAAACAACCGATGGGGCCTACACAACGATCAGCTCTCCATTCTCATCGGGAGTCCCACAAATCTCCGGGACCTCCGTCGATAACATGGACGAAGCAAATATTCTCGCCGTGGGAACCGATACGCTCGTCCTGGTCGTGCGGGCATGGAAGGCCGATGGCAGCGGCGATCAATACGGCGATCGAGGATCGGCATGGGCCGATCTAAACAATACGATTTTTACGAATTGCGGAATATTCCTGGCGGTCTCGACCGACCGCGGAAGCCATTGGGGATATTGGGACGCACAAAATTCTTCCACTCTCGATGGCGGGAAGTGGAAGCAAATTGCGGTCTCCGATATTAATTCCTTGACTTCCACGGACGCGAATACGGTCGAATACCCCCGGATCGCGTATCGAAAAGGTTTCGACTCGCATGGGTACATCGTGTGGAATACCAAGTCCTGGGTGAACGAAAGTTCCGTCACCTACACCAATGCCGATGGCTCTTCTCCCTCCTATAACACGGCACCGTTTTTACAATCCGACGGGACGGGAACTTCCGGTTGGTGGGTCACGAACTGTTCCGTCTCCGTGGCCGCGTTCAACGTGAACGAATCGGGAACCCAGGAAGGCTGGGTCTTTTTAAATGGCAGTAGCGCCGTGCTATCGAGCACTTTTTCCAATGTCAGTGGCGGCCTCGCCCATAATCATTTTTCGCCGGGACCGGAGTCCCCCTCCGTCGCGATTTCGCCCGACCATCAAATCTGGATTTCGTACCAGAAGATTTGCTATGCCGGTTACGACGCTTTTACCTCCGGCGTCTGGTACTTCGACCCGGACACGCCGGACGCCATGAGCTGGATGATGAATGGGCAGGAACAACCCGATGCCTTCCTGTACGTTACGGCCGGTACGTTCAGCCCCTCGAGTGGATTTTCGTTCCAGACCCCCCAGGAATTGTATCACGATGAAATTGTCGGATACTATAACCACTCACGAGGATATTTTTATTATCAGGACTATTCCTCCTGGGCACCGAATTCCGAGACTTCGAATTCAAACTGGGACGGAACCCTCGCCGAAGGGCCGTCGGTCCAGGTCGCCTGCAATCACCCAAACGGAACCTGCTCGAATTACTCGGTGGGCGTGATCGATGCATTTACGACCGGTGGGACCACCTCCGCAGGGACCAATATCGCAGACCCGCGCTCCTGGCTTCTGTTTTTCCACGCCGATCTCAGCAGCGGGGGAACCGCGCAATCGTTCGTGACCACGGCCAGGAATAACGTAGGAACGATTCCGGATTTCGGTGAAAATTTATGCCAGGGCGGCTGTACCTCCGATGCCGCTTCCCGCGTCGAACCGGACGGACGAAGTTCGGACGGCAGCCTTGGGCCGGTCTATTTCCGATTTTTTCCGACGCTGAAGTACGCCTCGGCTCCGGACGGTTTCGCCGCCTACACTGCGAACCCTTCGATCGACCCTTCTTTCTTTATTCTCACCTGGATGTCGGCCTATCAGGACAATTCCGCGCACGGATCGAATTATCTCGACTCGGTCTCCTGCCGGGTCGCCGTATCGTTCGACAATGAGTCGTTCGAGATCAGCACCGCGAATACACCGTCGATCGTTCGCCAGATCCAGGACCCGGACGACGCGACTCCCACCTATGTTTTTGCGACCCATTGGGGTTCGAAAATAGATGTCTGTGGCGATGGCGATGACTTCCGGGTGCACGTCATTTGGCATACGCCGGAAGGAAACAATGCCAAAGGCGTACTGGAGGCCTCCTCGGGATCGTGTATCCTCGTCCGACCGTACCTTACGAATTACTTACCCACCGATGCACACGGCTTTCCGGGTCCATCGACGTGGTTTGCGAACGTTAACAGCGTTACGACGCCCGTCTATAATCCCCTGGTCGCATTCACGATGGGAAGCGACCCTTCGCTCTCGGGCATTGAATATGCGAATGTGCTCACCATGGGAAGTGCCTCGGCCACGTTCGCTCCAGGAACGAATGCTCCCACCTCGATTTCCACGCCGGGAATTTATAATGCCCTGTATGTGGGCACCCCGAACGTCCCGGATATTGGAGACCTGGGTTTTAGCGACCAGCGAAAGATCGCGATGACGGGAACGGTGGCGCATGCCGTCGCCTATGGCACCGGGACGAATTTTACGGGCGTCGAATACTCGACGCAAATGACGATCGGGAATCATACGACGGATTGGACCGCCCCACTCGAAATCGACATCGAACCCAATACATATGTCGAACCGCCGTGCATTGCCAGTTACGTTCGCGATCCTTCGGTATCGCAATCGGCGATTGCGGTCTGCTGGGGGTTCGAAGACGACATTATTCCTCCGAATGGGACCGGAATTAAAGTGCGCGTCAAGGAAAGCGGGAACTGCAATTGGAGCCAGGAATTTGCCATTCCGACTTCTTCCTGTGCGTGCGCTCCCTCGATCACGCCCCTGACCGTTCCGGTCTCTTCGGGATCTAAAAATACGTACTTATTAGGATGGGTCATCACCTGGGAAGATTATTTGAGTGACGTGTTGAACTCCGTCACGCTGTTGCGCGGAGGCCAGGCCACGAATCAGTTGACCCAAAATCAGAACTGGGGCGATTACTCGAATTACACCACTACCGGCACGCAGATCATCCTGACCGCACTCACTCCGAGCGGTTCCCACGAACATCTTGGGGCGACCTCCAATCAGAGCAATGGCATTACCGCCGATCACTCGAACGAGATCGTTTATACGTCCGACGGAGACATCAGCGGCTGTAAGGCGCTCAATGCGCAATATTTCACGTCGGGTGCAACGCTCGGAAATTGGTCCGGCAATACGGCCGGTAGCCAACAGGTGTTGTCGGCCTACAACATTAAAGGACAGTTCGATCGCGATCCCTCGGTCACGGTGACGAGCTTTGGCCAGAACATCGCCGCGTGGGAACACATTGGCCCCGGCCTGCTGATTCCGGATTGGCCAAGTCCAGGGATCTTTACACCGGGCTTCACTTCCAGTATCCGAATTGCGAAAACAACGGATGCCGGTGGGGATTGGTCCGTCTTACAGGACTTTATTACCCTTCCCTATGCCGGAGATCCGACGTTTCATTGGCTTACCAAACCGAGCGTCACGGCTTTTCCAACGACGACGATCAGCGGTTCGGCGAATGCCCATGGAGCGGAGTTACTCTATACCCAGGAAGATGGCTATTGTTACTGCAGCCCGGCACCTGGGTTTTCTCCATTCCCTCATGTCAACACCCTTCACGAACGTCTTTATGACTTGTCCTATCAGGGATCGTGGGGAAGCGGTACATGGACGAGCGGGGAAAAGTCTCCGTTTCCAACTTCGGGCGTGAATTCGCAGAGATCGTTCGGATTGTATACCACCGGGCCACAATATGCTCTGCTCCATGGATCGTACCAACTGGTCGATCAGGACCTTACCACTTCTTATACTCATGGACTAACGTATGCCCTTGGGAATGCCCTCAGTAGTGGTGCCGTCACCGATAAATTTACCACGCCGGTTATTGGGGCGTTCAAGGGTACCTTTGCACAACCGCTCGGGGAGGACCTCTTCCGCGTCGAAGATCGGTATATGGATTCTTCCGCGATTGAATTTCAATGGGGAGGAGTCTATGTAGACGACACCGCGATCGGAATGGCCGCTCGCGAAGTCATATTACATAATCCGGCATCGGATTCTGGCTTTGCTTCCCACGAAGCAATCCGGGATTCTATTTTCCAAACCGAATGGTTCGACTGGCCGGTGAGTGGCGAAGTAGTCTATAGCCGGTGGCTTGCTTTTGCGGTTGGACGGTTCACCGATACCACCATCGATACCAACAAATCGGATGGCGGCGGCGGTGGCGGTGATAATTCCTCAAAATGCACCGGTTCCGGGAGTGCCCAGGGAACGACGACCAAGCTCTACGTACCGGATACGACCGTCCGCGGAGATTCCTCGTTTATAAAACCGTGCGTCCAAATAAAATATACCGTAGAATTAGTCCATCAGAGCGGACAAATCGATACGATCGACCGCATGACGTATAATCCATTCGGACAGCAGTTGATCGCGCCGAAAAAAGTGCATCTCGTCAATGCAAATTATGCCGGCGATACGGTAATGCTGCGTGTTCGGGCCGATATTCCACCGTGTGTTCCGGATGCCGACTCGAATGTCGTTTTTGGACGAGAACAAATGCTGGATACGCTTCGCGGTCTCGCCGATACCACGATCGCAATCGGTCCAAGCGGTGGCGTGATGCCGCCTCCCGACACGTGCTTCATGGCACTGGGACCCTTCGCAAATCCTTCCGCAGCATCTTCGAACGATGTTTCCATTCTTGTACACCTTTGCGGAATAGGAGCACCCATTACGGTCCAGGTGTATGACATGATCGGAAATCCGGTCGGGGGGCAATCGCACGCCGTGTCGGATGGCCAGGTCTGGGACCGTATCCCGATCACTTCGCCGCCGGTCGCCGGTTCCTACTATGTCCAAATCAGCGCGCCGTTTTACGGTACGTCATTAGGGCTTACCGTGTACTGACGTCCGTGTACTGACGTCCTTGGAACCGGGGACCGCCTTTCGGCGGTCCCCGGTTCTTAGTTTCAAATTTCGTATGACAAAAGCAATCGGCTTCTTCTCCGTTCTTTTTTTAAGTCACCTGGCTTCGGCACAATGGAAGGAGATTGGGAATTTCGGTCTGCAGGACGAATACATTACGCGCGTGTATTTTCTCGACCTCCCCGGCCCGCCCAGGATCGGCTTTGTCGGAACGGGAACGAACTTGTACAAGACCAGCGATGGAGGAAGTTCCTGGCGGGCGGTGTGGGGAAAAGGAATCCATAGTTTATATTATGTGACAGACATTTTTTTTAAGGACAGCCTGACCGGATGGATCACGGTCTTTGGAGATACCGATGCCTGTTACAGGACACTCGATGGCGGCAACTCCTGGAAGGAGATCTATAGCGCCAACGACGGCGGATTTGCGGTCTATTATTCCCCATCCTCGAACCGGTTGTTCCTCAGCCTGGAAATCGGAGGGATGGTCGCTTCCAACGATTTAGGCGATACATGGGAACCCGTCACGGACACGGCGACGACCAGCGCCTTTACGTTCTGGAACGATTCGGACGGGATCGTACTCGCGATCCCGAATGCCGACTCGACCGGGAACCCGGTCTCGAATGCGGGCTTTCTGCGAACGACGAACGGGGGCCGGAACTGGGAATTTAATCGAGTAGCGTTCCATGGTCCGTCGCTGCCCGGCGAGCCCATCGCCATACCGGGTACGCACACTTGTTTTGCGGTAACGCAGGGACGAATAACCGTCTGGCGCAGCGACGATTTCGGTGCAACCTGGAGCATGATAACCGATTTCGGACCGCTTCTGGACTCCAATAATAATCAACGGACCCCGTACTGCACAGGATATATTAAAGGCGAACTCCGTCGCCTCTCGATCCAAACCGATTCTGGAATGCTTGTTTCTACCGATTCCGGCTTTACCTGGAGAAACGATCGTGGCCCAACGTATCTTACGAACTTTTCCAACGATAATTTTTATAGCCGAAATGGGATCACGGTCGCAGGCATGACCTATGGTGCGTTCGGTGGTGCGGTCGATGCCGGCGGCGGTCTTTGGGAAGAACAATGGGACCCGGCGGCCGTTCAGGGCGAAGACACCGCAGCCCGGTTGCCTTCCGCGTTCCCGAACCCGGCTTCGGATGTCATCACCATTTCGGGTCTTCCGGAAAGCGGCTGGCTCGAGATCAGGAATATCGTCGGTGAACGGGTGTTCCGGGAACCCCTGAATCCATATCGCCAGAGGGCGGGAAGCCTTGCGATCGACGTTTCCGGATATGCTCCGGGAATTTATTTTATCGAGGTGTCCGGGCACCGGGTGGGGAAATTCCTTAAGCAATAACTTCCTTTCGCGGGGCGCCGAATTCTAAAACGGCAAGGAAGCACTTTTCCTGCGATCGTCGAGCCCCGCATCTCCCCCTGCGATCCTGTCGAATGTTCCCGTTGCTTTTATTTCCCGGAATTTCGCCGCGTGGAGGAAGGACGGGTGCCACCGGTTTGCGCCGGCGCCGAGCGGGCCGGGGCAGCCCCCGAGCGGGCGGGCGGAGGAGTAGGCGGTGCGCGATATCCGGAACCATAATTATATTTTCGCGTCTCAGCGGGCATGGTACGCGCAATCGTGCGCATCGGCACTTCCTGGACCTGACGATCGTACGTTGCGGGTGTCCGGGGTTGTGCCTCCGGCGGCGCGATCGGAGCCGGTGCACTCACGTGCGGTATGGGATTCTCATGTGGTACGGGGTTCTGCTGTGGTACGGGATTTTCGTGCGGTACCGGGTTCCCGGGTGGGACCGGCGGATTTTCCCGCTGCGATGGCGGAACTTCCCGTCCATTCCCTGCATCTGGAGCACTTTGTCGTTCCCCTGCGCCGGGAGCGCGGCCGGGAACGATCGTTCGTCGCATAAAGGTCACCCGGTTCGAATTCTCGTTGAAGGCGCGCGGAACAAGTTCCCCCTCCATGGGGTGCCGGCGCCCAAACCGGTGGCGTTCCGAAAAACGGCGGTAGTGATCGTAGAGGTGCGCCGGATAGTTCCTGTGGTAATAGCCATCGCGCAGCCAGGGCCGCGAGACATGAAAATCGAGCAGGACGATAAACGCCGTATAGAGATCGAGCGCCGGGCAGAGCGCGGGAACGAATGCGCTCGAGACCCAGATCGTCCCCTCCGGATACCAGAACATGCCTTCCCACACATCGTAGTAGATCCCGCAATCGGGAAGATAATAATATCGAATGCGGCTGAGATTATCGTAGGGCGGCGCCCACGGCGGCGGAACATAATTGGTAAACACCACCACGGTGTCGCTGAGCGTATCGACAAACGGTTGCTGGGCGCGGGCCGCAAGCGAAGAACAAAGAACGAGCACGGCGAGAGCCGATCCGCGGGCGAGGTTCGATTTCATAACGGTTATTCGGCGGTCGTGGAAGACGGATCGGGCGCCAGCCCGGGTAGAAGCCACGCTTCGAGTTCACGATAAAAATCGTGCAGGGCGTTGGCCTGCGCCCGTTCGGTGACATCGAGCATTCGATGGACCTTCTTTTTCATGCGCAGGATCCGCTTGTCGATCGCGATCTCGAGCAGGTCCTGTTTCGCGGGCGGAACTTTCTGCGAGGCCCGTGCCAGGCACGTCGTCATCCGCGCGACGGACGTGACTTCGTGCGCGATGGCCTGCATGACTTCGCTCGTCGTCCCCAGCGCTGCGCCTAAGGTTTGAAGCCGGGGTTCCAGCCAGTTCATAAACCGGCGCCGTTCGCGGGAGCGGGTCCGTCGCTGTGCTACGCTTCGAGAAATTCCATAGACCCCGGCCGCAGCTCCGGCCGCCAGAAGGCCGAGGCGAATATTCTTTCCGACCGAAGTTTTTCCGTTATGCTCCAATACCGTTTCCATGATAAGTAGTGTTTGCTCGGGTATCGAAGCAAAGCGCAAACCGCCACGTTATTTAGCCATTCTAAGGCGATTGGGCGCGTGCGCGCCCAGGGACCGGTATTAATTTCTTACGACCGGTGGCAATTGTTCTTACAGCGAAAAGCAATGTAAATTTGGGTGGAATGGCCGCCCCGTGCGCTTCAGATCTCTTCCGGGACCATCTCGATCGCGCCGCAGGGGCATTCGGCCGCGCATACGCCACAGCCCTTGCAGTAATCGTAATCGATCGCGAACGGCGCCGAATGTGGGCTTCCGGCGGAGTCCGAACGCTCGATCGCCGCGGAGTCGGGAAGTTTGATCACGGCGTTATCGGGGCAGACGCCGAAGCAATTATCGCATTCGAAACAGTTCCCGCAGGAGAGGCAGCGCCGGGCTTCGAAGAGCGCATTCGTTTCGTCCAGGCCGCCGACGACCTCCTCGAACGTACTCCGGCGGCGGACATCCTCCAGCACCGGCTGGACGGTCTTGCCGGCATCGCTGTAATACCACGTATTTAAACGTTCGAAACTTGCAAGCGCCGGTTTTACCTTGGGAACGTATGGGATGCCGCGCAGGTAGGCATCGATATTCCTCGCGGCTTTTTTGCCATGGCCGATGGCGACCGTGAGGGTCCGTTCCGAAGGCACCATATCGCCGCCGGCAAAAATTCCCTTGTGGCCCGTCATCATATTCGGGCCGACCTTCACCACGCCGTCTGCGCTATGCTCCACGCCCGGGATCGAATCGAGCACGTGCGTATCGACGTTCTGGCCGAGCGCAAGGATGAGCGCATCGCCTTCGATCGTTTCGTATTCGCCGGTCCCGCGTGGGAACCCGTCCGGGCCCAGTGTCATCTTCTCGACGGTGATCGATTCGCCCGTCATGTGCGTCACCGTTCGCAGCCAGTGGAACTGCACGCCCTCTTCGAGCGCTTCGGAAACTTCGAACTCGTGCGCCGGCATTTTGTCGCGCGTCCGGCGATAGACCACGATCGCCTCCTCGCCCAACCGCCGCACCGACCGCGCAACGTCGAGCGCCGTGTTGCCGCCGCCGTACACGATCACGCGCCGGCCGATCCGGGGCATCGATTCGCCGGTTTCGAGTTCCCTCAGCACGCCGATCGCGTCCAGGATCTTCCCGGCATCGGGCGCCGGGATATCGACCCGTTTCGCAAGGTGCGCGCCGATCGCGACGAACGCCGCATCGAATCCTTCCCGCTCCAGGAGCGCCGGAATGTCCTCGACCGGTTCGTTCAGCCGGATGGTCACGCCCAGCGCGACGATCCGTGCGATCTCGGCATCGATGATCGTTCGCGGCAGCCGATAGGCCGGAATTCCGAAGCGCATCATGCCGCCGGGTGCCGCGCCGGCTTCCACGACCGTCACCTCGTGCCCCAGGAGCGTAAGATGGTACGCCGCCGAAAGGCCGCTCGGCCCCGCACCGACCACGAGAACTTTTTTACCGGATCGTTCCTCGCTCGAGGCGATGTTCCACCCGAGCGCGATCGCGCGGTCTCCTAAAAATCGCTCGACCGCATGAATATTCACGGCCGCATCGAGCGAGCCGCGGTTGCAGGACGTTTCGCAGGGATGGTAGCAGGCACGCCCCATGATCGCCGGGAATGGATTGTCCCGCACGATCGATTCCCACGCCGTCCGATAGTTCCCTTCCTCGGCATGATAGAGCCAGTCCTGCGTATTCTCTCCCGCCGGACAAGCCTGGTTACAGGGCGGCATGCGATCGACGTACACCGGCCGCTCGGTGCGCCACGAACCGGTATGGTTCGCCAGGCTGGAACCGACGTCGAGCGTCGTGGCAAACGGTTTGTTCATGCAGCTTCCTTTCGTGCATCGTTCCCGTGATCGTTCCTCAGGAGGTTATACCGCTGGATGTTCTTGTCTGCGATCGCCTGCAATGCCGCAAGGTGCGCATCGTCCCGCGTGGGCCGGAACAAATGAGCAAACCGCGATTGAATTTTGAGGTAATCCTCCACGGGGACCGCGCGCCGGATCGGGCTCGATGCGACGATCTCGCCATGCTCGGCTTCGAAGAGCGGGAAGAGGCCGCTTTCCGTCGCGAGCCGCGCGACCCGGATCGTTGCGTTGGTAACCGTTCCCCAACCGAGCGGACAGGGGACGAGGATGTGAATGTATCGCGCGCCCCGCACCTGCATCGCGTTCGTTACTTTGCGTTCGAGATCGTGGAGATCGGCCACCGAAGCCGTCGCCACATACGGAATGCCGTGGGCCATCGCAATCCTGGGAACGTCTTTTCCCGTACCGAATATATTTCCCGGAGCGGTCCCGACCGCCGGCGTCGTGGCGGTCCGGGCCGTGGGCGGCGTCGCGCTCGAACGCTGAACGCCCGTATTCATGTAACCCTGGTTGTCGTAGCAAAGATAGAGGACGTCGTCATTGCGTTCGAACATGCCGGAAAGACAGGCGAAGCCGATATCGGTCGTCCCGCCGTCGCCGCCCTGCGCGACGACACGGATGTCCGCTTTGCCCAACCGACGCAACGCCGCGGCCACACCGGAGGCGACCGAAGCCGCGTTCCCAAAGAGCGAATGGAGCCACGGGAGCGTCCAGGAGGTCTCCGGATACGGCGTGGAAAATACTTCCAGGCACCCCGTCGCGTTCACGGCGATGATCTTTCCGTTCGCCGCGCGCATGGCGGCATCGAGCGCATAGCGCGCGCCCAGTGCTTCCCCGCACCCCTGGCAGGCGCGATGGCCGCTCGTGATCGCATTGCTCCGTTCTTCGGAGGCCTGCACCGTTCGCAGGTCTTCGTCCAGCAGGCGGTTCCCGACCGTGAGCGTGCCCGTCTGGTAGAATTTTATTTTTTGTCCGGCTTCGACATTCATGGTTTCTTTGGCTTCCACGTTCATGGTTTGTCCGGCTTTTATGTGTGGGGCGTCCATGAAAGCTCCTTCGTTATGGCCTGGTTTACCGCGTCCCAGTGGAGATCGAGAAACGTCGTTTCGGGAAGTTCCCGGTCGCGGGCGCGTTCGAAGATGGACTCGAGCGAAGCCTGCGGGATCGGCCGTCCGCCAAGGCCCGCGATCACCGAATAGACCGGCGTGGAAGTGTTTGCCAGCGCGAGCGTAACGTCGGCGGCAAGCGGGCCGCCCATCCCGGCCGTCAGGCTTTTTTCGACGACGATCGCCTGGGAAGCATTTTTCAGCGCCGCCGCGACCGACGCATACGGAAACGGCCGAAAGGTCGTGAGGATGACCGCGCCGATGGCGTGGCCGTTCCGGCGCAGTTCGTCGATCGCGTCTTCGATCGTCCCATTGATCGATCCCATCGCGAGCACGATCGTTTCTGCACCCTCCGTTTTGTACGTCCGCAGGATCCCGCCCGAATTTCGCCCGAACGTGGCATTGAACTCCGCCGATAGTTCCGGAATCCGTTCGAGCGCGCGGAGCTGCTTCCGGTGCGCCAGGTAGCGGACTTCGGAGAACGATTCCGGCCCGACGAGCGCCCCCATGGTGATCGGTTCCGCGGGGTCCAGGACCTGCCGCGGCTGGAACTTCGGGAGCCACCGATCGACCGCCTCCGGCGTCGGAAGTTCCACTTCCTCGTAGGCGTGCGTGAGAATAAACCCGTCCACACAGACCATGACGGGGGTCGAGAGTTCCTCCGCCAGTCGAAACGCCTGAAGGTGCAGATCGATGGCTTCCTGGTTCGTTTCGGCAAACAGCAGGACCCACCCGGCATCGCGGAGCGCCATCGCGTCCGAATGATCGTTCCAGATATTGATCGGCGCGCCGATCGCGCGGTTCCCAAGCGTCATCACGATCGGGAGCTGCATCCCGCTCGCGTTATAGACCGCTTCGGCCATATAGAGCAAACCCTGGCTCGAGGTCGCGGTGTATGCGCGTGCGCCGGCCGCGGAGGCGCCGATCGCGACCGAGAGCGCCGCAAATTCGGACTCGACATTGATAAACTCGCAGTCCATGAGTTCGCCCGTCTTCACCATCGCGCTCAACTCTTCGACAATATGCGTCTGCGGCGTGATCGGATAGGCGCAGATGACCTGCGGCCGGCAGAGCCCAACGGCCTCCGCGATCGCGCGGGAACCTTCGATCTGCCGCGCCTTCGGGAGCGTGAGTTCGACGGGCCCCTTCGGGGGCGTGAGTTGGATGGGTGTTTTCATACCATGAGCTCCTCTCCCCGAGCGGCGATCGGTTCTCCCGCGATCGCATGCTGCACGGCAGCAAAGGCCGCCTGCGCGGCTTCGATATTTTTTTCTGCCAGCGCCTTCGGGAATTTTGTATGAATGGCCCAGGCCAGCGCCTTCAGCGTAATGATCCCGGTCATCGCGGCAAAGCCGCCCAGCATCGCAATGTTCGGGATCGGGCGGCCGATCTTTTCGCGCGCGATCTCGGTGGCCGGGATGGTCCGTACATGGCCGGTGGGAAGTTTTTCCAGGATCGCCGAAAGGCCGAGCGATTCCGGCGTTCGGCTCGAATTAACGAGCACGAATCCCTCCTTCGACAGGCCGCCGAACAGATCGAAGAGATGGATCAGGGTGGGGTCTTGCACGATGACCCCATCCGGATCCGCGATCGGTTCCCGCGTACGGATCGGCGTATTCGAGATGCGGCAAAACGCCGCGACCGGGGCGCCCATCCGTTCCGAACCGAAACTCGGGAAGGCCTGCGCGTGCAAACCTTCCGTGAATGCGGTCATGGAGAGGAGTTCTGCCGCCGTGACGACGCCCTGCCCGCCGCGACCGTGAATGCGTACCTGAAACATGCGGCAGGCATTCTCTCACTTTTCCTGCCATCGGATGGGATTCCAGGCCGGGCCGGAATTTCGCCGGTTTTCGATAACCCGCGCGGAAAAAATATTTACGCGTAAACTTTTGGCGTAAAGTATTTGAAGGACCAGAAAAAATTTTTCCGCATAAAAAAACCGGCCTGTAAGGCCGGTTTTTCTTTTGACTCGTTTTTTTACTCGTTCTCGAGATTCTTTACTCTTTCTCGATCACGAACTTACGGATGACCGTATAGCCGCCGACGTTCATGCGGACGAAGTAGACCCCCTCCGGAATATTGTCCGTCGCGACCTGCAGCGTATGATCGCCCTTCTCGAGCGGTCCGTTCCAGATCTGCGCGACCGGCCGGCCGAGCATATCGAGCACTTCGGACGTCACCGGCGCATCGATGTTCGTCGTGAAGTGCAGCGTCGCGGCACTGCCGTCCTTATGCGCCGGATTGGGAACGACCTGAATGGCGGTGATCGGCCGCAGGTTGCCCTGCATCGCTCTCGCAATCAGGTTGTCCGGACAGAGGTTCGTATCGACGCAAATCGGCGCAGCGTTACTATCGCCGCCGGCCGCGAAGGCACTCATGACGCACGCCTCGAACGCCGAATCGTTGAAGTGCGGGTCCGTTACGTGCGCGGTATCCGAAACAATATTGGAGATCGCCGCGAGTTCCTTAAGGCGGATCAGCGGAGTTCCCGAAGGCGTCCCGTTCCCGGTATATTTCAACGTCACATGCAGCCCATCGCTCTCCGGCGTCAGCGACGTCAGGCTCCAACCCGAGCCGAAGTTATAGCCGCTCGGGTTCCATAACAGATCGCCATGATAGTGAATGACAAAGGTGATCTGATTGAGGCCCAGGCCGGCCGGGATCGAATCGTACAGCGTAACATCGAACTCCTTGAGATCGGAGTCGTTCGGCGAAAGGCAGGCCGTCGATGGGGTTGTTACGCCGATCCGGGCCGAATACTTCGACCCGGTGACCATCCCTTTGATCGTGATCACGGTATCGCCCGCCGTACCATTGATCGTGTAAGAGATCGTGAGCGTCGTGGAATTGTTCCCCGATGTATTCGGATCGAACACCACGGTATCGTTGAACGGCATCGGACCTCCCGAAGACGTCGTGAGGCTGAACTGCGGCGAGCCCGAAAGCGAAACGCCGGTGATCGTTCCGGCTCCGCCGCCCGCTTGGGCGGTAAACGCAACATTTCCATTGGTGCAATTGGGTGTCGCAATGATGGAACCCGGCATCGCGAGCGTGAACGTGCCGATCGTCTGCACGCACGACTTCACCGGAATATCATACGGCACGACGATCGTGTTGCCGCCGGTATCCGTGAGCGTGATCGTTCCCGTGAGATCGCCGGAGCCTTTCGTCGGCGCGAAGTGGACGCCGAAGCTCTGGTTCGCGCCTCCGGCGATCGTGACCGGAAGCGAAGGCGATGTCACGCTCACGTCCGGCCCGCTCACCGATGCGCTCTTGATCACGTACGTGTAGCACGTGCTCGTATTCGTCACGGTGAACTGCTCGTCCAACGTCGCCGTGTCGCAGAGCGTGTCGGAGGCAAGTTGCGTAACGGTATAGCTGAGCGATGGCGGATTGACATTCGCCGTGAGCGTAATGACCGCCGGTTGCTGATCGCCGGCCGGATCGGTAAAGATAATCGTGACCGCATCGGTCACCGCGCCGGTATCCGTGCTCGGCTGTTTGCAGATCGTGACCGGAATACTGTCTCCCGCCGCGATAGCCGTGCCGACGGCCGGGCTCACGACTTTGAACGCCGCGCCATTCGTCGGACCGACGATCTGCGCGACCGAGCCCTGCGTGTGGCATGCACTATTTTTCAGCATGATCGTCTGGCACGTCGAATCGCAGTAGCGGAGCGTCCCAAAATCGATCCCGGTCGAGTCCGGTGCAATCGCGATCGCAATCGTGCTCGTCCCTTTCAGCGTGATCTGCTGCGAGGTGGACTCGGCGGAACTCCAGACCAGGGTCAGAATGCCGGTGTAAATGCTATCTCCCGAGCAGGTCGTATCGGGAATGAATCGAATCGTGATCGTTGCATTCGCGTCGATCCCAAGGGAATTCTTCGGACCCAGGCTCGTGCCGATGACCTCGAAGTGCTTATTCGAAAGCGTTATCGATTTCAACGTGTCGAGAATACACTTGCCGGTGATCTTGATCGTCCGTGTCTGGGACGTATCGCAGCAACTGACATTCCCGAAGTTAAGCGTTGCCGGGCTGTACGCCGGCTGGATCACGCTGGTGTTGCCGATATCGACGATCAACTGCACGGTCGTGTCGCCCGAGAACGTCTGGTCGCAATCGCCGCCAGTCGTTCCGAACGTATAAGGGAACGTTAAATTTTCGGTGCAATTGTCGCACGTGACCGTGACCGGAATTTTGAGCAGCGCCTGCGGCGGGAACACGATCGGGAAATGAAGCGGCGGAATGGAGCCGGCGCTATCGATATGCATCGTGTTACAGGTCCCGGCACTGATCAATTGCGGCTGCTGTAAGGTCAACGTATCGCACGTCAGGTTCTGGAAAAACGCATATTGGACCGATGACTTTAAGGAACAGCAGTCCGGGCCCGTCACTTTGAACCCAAAGGCCCGCGGCGTCTGGTCCGTCGTCGTGGCTGCTTCCACTACAATGTCCGGCGTCGTCCCGGTGGTATACGGAGGAACGCAGGTTTCCCAATTCAAAGAAACTCTTGCCTGGTGAAACACTCCCTGCGTTTTTCGAATCCCTGCGATATAGGTAACCGGAAAGTTCCAACAATCTCCCGGTTGAAGGATAATGGGATTTTGAGGACTTATTTCATTACATCCGATCATCTCTAAGAAGCACTGGTCTTGTGAAGTCTCATCGGTGCTGCAAGAGACAATTTGAATGCAGGTGCAGCTCGTGTTGCAGATTTGGAACGACGTATCCACTTCTCCGCACGCCGCCGAAGTAATCACGATCCGTCCCGGCACCAGCGGTTGAATATGCGGCGAAACGCCATTGCCCACAACGAAAATGGACGTATCGACGGGCTGACCGTTATCGACCAGGTGGAAATGAATAAAGCCGGAATCGGTATTGATACTCGTCGGCTGGAATTGGACATCGACCGAAACCGGATTTCCTTCGGGGCTCGTCCCCGAGGTGCAGAGCGTCAGTGGCAGCGGGTTCGAAATTACGCCCTTGAACGTATCGACGATCGTTGTAAACCGTGACGTGCTATCGCCCGTAAGTACGGGGTTCGAGCCGCAATTACAAGCAAAAATGTGGACGGTCGTATCCGAAATCTTGGCACAGCCGGCATTCGTGAACCGGACCGTGTCCGGCCAGATATGAAAATCGGTTGTGGCAGGCCGCGTCAGATAGTATAACTGGTTCCCGCTAAAAGTCCAGACGATGGAAGGCGAAGCATAGATACGCGTGTCTTTCGTCGGCGTCGGCGTGATGGCCCCACCCTGCAGGGGCTGCCATGTTTTTCCGTCGTCCGTCGAAACGAACATTCCGAGGTGCGATTGCGAAGAAGGCGCGAAGAGCACGCAGCCATCGCCCACCATATCTTCCGTAAGCGAATCGCCACAGGTGAAGGCATTCGGGATCGGGCCGAAGGCATAGCCATTCATATCGGACCGGAATACCGCTTCGGGACAACTATTGGCGCAGTCGTTCGGGTTGACCGAAGTAAAAAATGTGGTGGTGGTTGAAATTCCAAGCGGCTGCCAGCTCTCATAAAACATTCGACTCTGGTGCCACGTCTGCCCTTCGTCCGTCGTCTGAAGCCAGTAATTGAAAGGAGACCCCAGGCAGTTGGAACCTTCCGTCGCGAGCACACCGGATTTATCGTCGATAAAAGCGAAGCCGGTGTAATACTTGTGCGTGTCCAGAACCTGCCAGGCCTGTCCGGCATTCGAAGAGACCATAAATCCCTTATCGTCGCTGGCGACAAAGAGGAGGTTCGAAAGGTGGTTATAATAAATTCCATCGCCGCTGTCGGGCGTGCCGATATTATCGTCGAAGACCCACGTTTTTCCGGAATCGGCGGTTATGATAATTCCCGAATCGAGCGGGTTCGTATTGCTGTCGATGATCGCAAAGCCATTGAGTGCGTCCTTGAACGTGATATCGTTGACCCAACCGGTCTGGAAGGGCGGGAGCGGTCCCGGATTGGGACTCGTGATCGTACAGCGCGTCCAGGTCGTACCGCCATCGTTCGTGCGCCAGATCCCCGTATCGTCGCCCACGAAACCGACCTTCGGTGCGCCGACGGCATCCAAAAACTTTACGATATGGATCGTGCCATGAAATCCTTGCATGACACGCTGCCACGTGGCCGGGCCGCCCTGCGCGAACGCAGAACCGAAGCACGCCAGAATTAAAAAAGAAGTGAAGATGGAAGGACCGAAGACGTTGCGTAGTAGTTTTTTCATAGAGGGACCAGCTTAGCGAGGCTGGGTTGAAAAAAGTGAAAACAATTGCCCTTTTGAAACCGGCTTCGCACCATAGGAGTGCACTCTTGTCCGAGCACCGCACCCCTGTGCAACACACCGCAGATGTTCATGGCATCCGCGATGCGCAAATGGCGAAAGGAGTCGAAAAAGCAACACGAAAACCGATGAGATAAATTTCACCGGTGCAAATATACGGAACAGGGAGCGAAAAACCGGCATTTTCGCATTCGAGAGGCTTCAATCGCTGAGCCGGATTCTTTAGAAAGAAAAAATGGCAAAATGTAATCGCCCGGTTTTTAGCCTGCTCTTTGTAGTTTGTTTATTTTCCTATGCACAAAATGCCGCGGGCCAAAGGTTGAGGTCGGCGAAAATGATCACGGTGGACTCCAATCGCACTCTGTTTCTTCACCGGGCGGCCATCATCGCTGATGTCAGGATCTTGGATACCAGTCAATTCCTTACAAAGGATGCGTCATTCCCGAAGCTTGTGGTTGTAACCGCCATCATACTCGATGGGATGAAGGGAAAATATGTTCCCAGATGTCCTTCGGTTCGCAAAGCATACGCCAAAGAGTACCCGGATGATTATTACCGTACTTCTGCAGACACCATTTTAGCTCTGCCGGGAACAACGTTTCAGTTCGAGTATCGCCCTCACTGGTTTCGCGGAATTGTAACCGATGTCATGATGGGTCCTCAACTAACGTATTCGAGTGGCGATTGGATTAAAAAAGATTCCGAGTACGTCGTGTTTTTGGATTTTGTCGGAGTTACATCCGATGGGACGAACCTATACTACGCCTTACAGCCAGAATGGGGCTCCTTCGGTTCGGTGGACGGTTTGTATCCAGTCCGTGACGGTCTTGTGTACGATCCGAACGACGATTTCGGTCTCGGAGCTTTTAAAGGCCTTGCACTTCCCGAGTGGAAATCAAGGCTACGAGCAAGGATACAAAAGAAAATCGTAGTTAATAAATAGTCAAAATCTTTAAAAATGGAAGCATGAAAAAATCAAGCATAATTAAATACATGGCATTTGTTGTAGTGCTCGTTTCCTTTGTGGGTAATTCACGCGGCCAATCGACTTATAGTGGCGCGCTGCAATATTATATCGATCAACTAAAGTCAGTACCAACAGCCTCTAGTGGCGAACCGAGCGACATACAATTGGCTTATTTGCGGCTCGATAAATTATTGCGAATGAAGGAACGGTCCCAAACAGAATCATTCCTTGATTCTCTATCGTATGGCGACACATTGAAATTTTTTGCAAAAATGCTCTATCGCATTGTTGACGATAATCCCATAATGTATATGTTATGGAGTGCTTCGGCGAGTAGGTTTGCGTACAAAACACAGCCGGACTTGGTCCGCGGTGTCCTTCAAACCAACGTAACAGAGAATTTCCGTGATTGGGCACAAACAGGTCAGCTCTTACAGTGCGATATTATTGCCGATGTAAAGATTTCCGACACGGTAATTAACGAAAATCTTGTTCCGGAGATGGCCGTCGTGTTTTCGACGATCATGGACCCAATAAAAGGCAAAAAAATCCCTTCCTGTCCGCCCATCGTTAAATCGGAACCTGGAAGGCGGTTTAAATCAATAACGTACTATGCAGACGTGGACACTGCGGCACAGGGACAATGTCTTGCTTTCGAATATTGTCCCGAATGGTCCCGCACTGCTGTCCAGATCGGCGACGATGTACGGCCGTTCCAAAACCCTTTAACGGACGGTTCCGGATGGTGGATTAAGCCGGACAGCGAATATATCGTCTTCTTGTACCTACGACGAGTTGATGATGACAGTTCGACACAATATTTTACCGTCTATCCGCTTTCCGGATCTTTTGGAACCCAGGGTGCAATGTACCGCGTACAAAATGGACACGTTGTCGATCCGAACGATGATTTCAATCTTGGTGGTCGAGACCTACCGGTCGAGGAATGGAAAGCTCGGCTGCGAGCAAGGATTAAGGCTCTTTTGGATTTTAAAAAATAACTGTTTTTCAAAAAGTAATATAAAGAGAATAAAGAAACGTTACATCTAGGATTGAGAATGTTTACAAACGAAAGGCAGACCCAGCAATTTTAGCTGTCCTGTCACTTATAATAGATAGAACTATTTTATTGCACGAGAACCGGATTGCATGGTTTTTTCGATTGCACGATCGAAAAAAAGAAGACCAGGATGAATGCCTAATGCCTTCGCAATTTGAGATAAACTAGAAACGGTCAAATTACGAGAACCGCGTTCTACATCACCAATGTAACCACGCTGAAGGCCAGAGATTTGCGCTAAATCACCCTGAGAATAGCCGCGCATTTCACGCAACGTCTTTACGTTTTTACCGATTGTTTTAAGCAACTCCATTCGGTAATAATGCACCCACACGATAAAGGTACATTTTACGGTCACCTTAAAGTGACCGCTTTTTGTGCTCGCCTCGAAAAACGGTAGTATATTTATACTAATTGTCTCGTCCGGCGAGTCCTTAATGGCCCATGTCGGTTACTTAAAAGAAAGAAAAAAATGATAAGAGCATACCCTATTCGGCATCTCGGTATTTTGATGCCCCTTTTTGCTTTCACAAGCACCGCGATCGCACAGCGATCACCTTTGACGTATTCCGGCGCCATGGAATACAGCCTTCCATTGCTAAAAGCGATGCCACCAATAAGCGATAACCAACCGTCTGATATAGCAAACGCTTATTTGTGGGCAGATCAGCTCATGCGGACTACGTCTTCCGCCGATATTGAAACGTGGTTGAAAAACCTCATTAATATAGATACGATGAAGTTTCTCGCTAAAATGGAATATAAGGTCCGGGATGATAATCCATTGACACTTTACCAATGGGAAAGCAGTGGTTGGCCAGAATGGGGCCACGCTGATTATCCTTGGCACTATAAAGCCGATCCAGGGGTAGAGGTCGATAGACTTACAAACACATGCGGCTATCTTATGGCCGATACCGGCCGAAACGGATATCTTATTGCTTGCGATATCATCGCGGACATCCGAGTCAGCGATACATCTATTACGAATGTTTCCAATAATCCAATCGCTCCGCATGAAGTTTTTATCAAATCGACCGTGCTTGATCCTATTAAAGGAAAACAAATTCCCGAATGCCTCGGCTATGGCATGAGAGCACGTCAAGGAAAAATAACGGCGCAAACCACGTATGCCACACCTTGGATTACACACGCTGTTCCTGACGATACGGGTTCCTGCCTCGAATTCGAATATTCGCCCGAATGGTCGAGAACAAAAGCTGGAGATCAAGTTCCCTACGCGAATCCGTTTAAGGATTCGTCAGGATGGTGGGTAAAGCCAAGCGGCGAATATATTGTCTTTCTTTATTTCGGGGGAATTGGCAGCGATACATCTAACGCATATTTTAGTGTTTGGCCCTATTGGGGGGTGTTCGGTACGCAGGGAGGTATTTATCGGGTTCTGGATGGAATTGTACAGGACCCGAACGATGATTTTGGTCTTGGAGCAGCTGCAGGTCTCCCTGTGAATCAGTGGAAGGCCCGCCTGCGAGCAAGAATATATAATATCCTCAATCCATAAAAGAGTAGATAACAATGAAAAGAAAATTTTTCCTTCTTGCGGTTATCTTCTTTTTTGGAACCGCAATTCAGGCGCAAGTTCATTGCCCAATGCCCTGCGAATCCGAAAGCTTCCCGTACCTTTTTTGTACATTAACGGGAACTCAAATAATTCAGTGTTCAACAAATCCCAACAGCATGCCTGGCCTTGTTCCGGCGAAGTCAAAAATACCGGGATGCGTAACTGTGGAACCGCTTGACCCGAGCGATTGGTATCAACCAACAGAGGGAGTCCCGGAGGCCCCTACTCCTCCAGACAAAGAAACAATCTTTGAATTTTATAGCAACACTTCTGTTTGGCCTCCGCCCTGGAGTCGTCCTTATAGCGGGGATGAAGGCGATTGGGGAAACGACGAAAGTGCGTACGAGGCAGGTTTAGCGCAGTGGAATTTAGACAGTGTTAATTTCTTTTCGGGATTAGACGATGAGTTAATCGATACCACGGGTTTCGATCCTACTGACTCCATTGTCGCCGAAAGGTATTATACAGCCGCATATTATTCGCTGTTCAACGAATATAATACCGAGGAGTCGCAATATCTGTCTGATTCCACCGCTCATGCGGAAGGAACAGATGTAAACTACCATCAGGTCTGGGATCATGCCGAAGCACAAGACGATGCGCAAAAAGGATTGAATGCTTGGCTAGCAATATGTAATTTACAAGGCGACCCGAATTGTTGCATCGTCATAAAACCAGACGACTATAGTTCCAATTGGCAGGGTCAATACGATCCAACTCAAGGTGCAACGTCGTTCCCGCTTGCAAAAGAGTTTGGCAACCCGCTATGTCCGGACGATAATCAATGCCCCGACACGAACTATCGGTACATTATTTTTAATGCAACAAATAAATTTTTATATCAAAATAATCAAAATCGGCGAAATCCCAATCCAGCGTACATTTTACATGAAGTTCCTACGGAAGATTTTTTTACTGGATTAGATGCGCCGTCAGATGTTTATCCGAGCGACAATGATTTCAGCTTTCGCGATGTAGCTGCACATGAAATTGGACATTGGTTAGGCATGCAGCATCCTGACACTTCAGTCAACGGTGCTAAGTGTGTTAATAACTATAACAATTGCAAAGATAGTATTCCCGGATATAGGATGCTTATGGGTGACTACCTACCGCATGCCACGTCCGCGCAAGGGTTGTCGTATGACGATAAATGCATGTTCTCAAAGTTGTATTGCCCGAGCAGTTTACCATCAGGCGTTAAAGAATCAGATCAACCAGAGCCGCCACCGCCCGAAGTGTATCCTAATCCTACGAGCGGTGGGATGACGCTTACGTTTACGGTCTCGGAACGAAATATCGTTCGAGTATCAATCTATGACATGCTCGGCAATCCGATTCGAGAAATTGTCAACGATATTTTTGAACCGAGCTCCCAATCTATTTCGCTTGGTACGGAATCCCTGCCAACCGGTAATTACGTCTGCCGCGTGCGAGTAGGAGATCGGGTGAGTTATTTGAACGTCGAGGTTAGGAAATAATTGCGATGAGGCGTAACGCCGCTATTTAAACGTTCCTCCTTCGATCTTTCATAAGCGAGGCCGCCAAAATAGTGGTCTCTCTTATGAAAGCACGCGTTGCTCGGCCGTTTTGCCGATGAAGGCGCGGACCTGTTCGCGGAGGCCTTCGCGGTCGAGTCCGCACTCGGCAAGCAGGCCGGCGGGCGAACCGTGCTCGATAAACCGGTCCGGAAGACCCAAATGCAGGACATGCTTTAGCTTGTCCTCGGACTTCCGGGTCGCAAGGTATTCGGAAACGGCGCTGCCAAAGCCTCCGGCCACGACATTCTCTTCGACCGTGATCATATGTTTGAAGCGGACGGCGAGCGCATCGATCAGGTTCGTATCGAGCGGCTTCACATATCGCGCGTTCGCGACGGCGATCGATATTCCTTCCCGCTGCAGGTCTTCCGCGGCTTTCATCGCTTCATAGAGCACCGGCCCGACGCCGAGGACCACGGCATCTTCGCCGTCGCGCAGCATTTCGCCCTGTTGGATGGGGAGCGCGGTAAAACCTTTGTCGGCCAGCGGCACGCCGATCCCCGCGCCGCGCGGATAGCGGATCGCCACAGGACCACGGGGCAAAGAAGAAAGAGGAGAGAGGAACGATGAGTCCTTTATTGCCTCCCTTTTCGTCTTTAAGCTTCCATCTGTTAATTCTTCATCTTTTGGAGCCGGGGCTCTAGCTTCATCTCTTGCACAGGTCGCGGTAAAGAGCATATCCCGCAGTTCCTGCTCGTCCTTCGGGACCATGATCGTGAGGTTCGGGATGAGCCGAAGGTACGAAAGGTCGAAGGCGCCATGGTGCGTCGGGCCGTCGGCGCCGACCAAGCCCGCGCGGTCCATCGCGAAGACGACGGGGAGCTTTTGCAGGGCGACATCGTGGATGATCTGGTCGAAAGCGCGCTGGAGGAACGTCGAGTAGATCGCGCAGACGGGAATCATTCCTTCCGTCGCCATTCCGGCGGCGAACGTGACGGCATGCTGTTCCGCAATGCCGACATCGAAGAACTTCTCGGGAATTTCTTTTTGCAGGATATGGAGCCCGGTGCCGTCCGGCATGGCGGCCGTGATCCCGACGACCTTCGGGTTCGTCCGGCAGAGTTCCACCATCGCCTGCCCGAAGACCTTCGTGTACTCCGGTGGCTGCGGCGCCAGGACCGGTTTCGAGACCGCGATCCCCGTCACTTTATCGAACGCGCCGCTCGCCGCATGGTATTTCTGCGCGTGCGATTCGGCGGGCGCGTAACCGTGCCCTTTTTCGGTGATCACGTGCAGCAGGAGCGGACCCGACTGCTGCTTTAAAAACGCGAACATCTCCGCGAGCTTCGTCACATTGTGCCCGCTCACGGGGCCGAAATACTTGAAGCCGAGCGCTTCGAACATCATGCCCGGCGTCATGGCCGCTTTCATCGCATCGACGAGTTTCGCTCCCGCCGAACGGAGCAGCTCGTGCCCGCCCAGTTTTTCCCAGACCTGGTCTTTAAATTTCCGGATCGCCGGGTTCGTGATAAAGGAATTAAAATGCTCGTGCAGCGCCCAGACGTTCGGCGCGATCGACATATTGTTGTCGTTGAGGACGACGAGGAGGTCCTTCTTGAGCATGCCGCAATTGTTCAGCGCCTCGTAGGCGATGCCGCCAGTCATGGAACCATCCCCGATCACGGCGACGACGTGGTAGTCCGCCCCCGGTTCCCCGCTCGCCTTCGCATAATCGCGCGCGGTCGCGATGCCGAGCGCGGCGCTGATGGAGGTCGAGGCATGGCCCGCGCCGAAAACATCGTACTCGCTTTCGTTCCTGCTGAGGAACGGGGCGAGGCCGTCCTTCTGGCGAATGGTGTTGAGCCGCGATTTCCTTCCCGTCAGGATCTTGTGCGGATAGGCCTGGTGCCCCACGTCCCAGATCACTTTGTCCCTCGGCGTATCGAAGGCGTAATGGAGCGCGACGGTGAGTTCGACGACGCCCAGGCCCGCGCCGAAATGTCCGCCCGTCTGGGCGATGGTATCGATCAGGAATTCGCGGACGTCCGCCGAAATGGCCTCCAGGTCGCTCGGGGCGTAGGTACGGAGGTCTTCCGGGGTCTCGATATTCTTAAGGTACGGATAGGCGTCGAAATCTGGCTGCATGGCAAGGAATTTGGCCGGATGGCAGGAAAATCAAAGCATGGGAAGCCTGGAAACGTTCACGAAACCGGATGTGAAACTCCCCAAGATGCACACTATAATTTTCCGACGATGATACCCGCCGCCAGGGAAAGAATAACGACGAGGGCGTCGTCGTACCACGCCGAGCCATGGCCGGTTTCGCTGCGGGTCTCGTCCTCGCGCCAATAGAACGTATCGTGCGCGAGGTAGGGAACGGCGACCGCCTGTTTCCGGGTGGCAAGGCCGAGCGCGACCGAAAACCGGTCCTGAAGATAACAGACCGAAAGCGTGTCGGGAGCAGACGCCGCGGTATCGCTCCGAAGCAGCGTATCGAGGCACGCTTCGCGATAGAGCGTGTCGTGAAGGACGACCGTCCGTGCGCGATTCGGAGCCGAGCGAACGTGGAGCGGCGGCATGGGAACGGTTACCAGCGTCCGCACGGTGTCCGGCCGGACGCGGACGATCTCCCGTTCGCGGACCTCGTCCTGGGAACTGCTTTGCGAGTGCGGCGCCAGGAGGAACCCAAGGAGGAACGCGATCGCGAGCAGGATGGCCGCGTCCTGCCATTTGATATTCTTAATATTCTGCGGATCGATATTCATGGGCGCCCTCCGTTTGGATAACGTCGCCCGCCGTTTGGAAATCGGAGATCGTTTCGAAAGATCGCGTCGTAGGCGCGCCACGCGATCGTGACCCGATAGACGTAGCGCGCGTTGGCGAACATACCGCGCCGCTTTTTTGCCGAGCCCTGGTTATACGCGCTGATGGCGGCCAGCGTATCGCCGTGGTAGCGGGCGAGGAGCCGGGCGAGCAATTTCGCGCCGTGCTCGATGGCATTCGAAGGGATATACAGTTCCGCGAGGAACGGCGCGAGAAATCCCTGCTCGCGCGCGGTCTCGCCCATGACCTGCATCAGGCCATAGGAGCGCGCCCGGTCCAGGAATTCAGTGTAGGCATTCGCGCCGCGCGCATGCCTACGCGCATAGCGCGCGGCCAGGCGGCGAATCTTTCGGTTCCGAAGGTATTTCGGTTCCGCGCGCGTCGCCCAGGGATCGAACCGCGATTCCTCCTGGATCACCGCCGCGATGAGCGCCGGCGGCAGGGCATAGCGCGCCGCCGCGCGCTCGATCTCGGCGCGATACGGGATGAGGACGGTCGAACGGGCCGCCGCCGAGTCCAGCGCAAGCGCTCGATCGACCGACTGCTCGACCAGCGGTGGGGAACTAAGATGGAGCCATAAAAAAAGTAGGAACATAGGAGTGGATATAGGAGATAGGTTATGTATTGACGAGCGCGTCCGCGAGCGTCGCGGCGAGCCGGAACGAAAGGAGCAGCATGCCGTGGCGTTCCTTCGCCTCGATGAGCGAGAGCGTTGCATCGACGAAGCCGCCTTGTCCGTAGCGGACGAATTTCGCTTCGTGCAGCGCGGCCAGTTTGTAGTTGATGAGGAAGGTGACGACGCTCGCTTCGAGCGGGAGCGGAATCGGCGCGCATTGGACGCGAAGGATGAGCCCGGCGTCGTCGGCGGAGCCTCCGGGGACCGGCAGCCACGCGTTCGCGCAGCAGAGCGGCGTGATCGAAGCCGGTTCGCTCGCGATCGTTACTTGCTGCACGGGCAGCGCACCGAGGGGGACCGCCGGGAACGCGCTCGTAAGGTCGGGAACGTTCGTCCACGGGGCGCCCGTCGAAGCGCGATAATGAAGATACAGGTAGGTCATTGGTACATCGAGTTGGCGTTAAAAAAAGAATGTTAAAATAGAGTGAAATCGTACGCGGCATGGACGGCGAACGCGGAGCGCGTAGCCATTTTGTTGAGGACGGCCGGCTCGATCGACTGAAGCCGAATGCCATCGATCCGCGCCTGGTCGCCCGTCCCGACGACGGGCGGAACGTACCCGGCCGCAAAGAAGCCTTCGATGAGGCCGACGAACTCCGAATGCGTCCCGCGCATCGGGAGCGTGGAAAGTTCCGGATGCGAAAAAAGGACGCGGACCGTGAAGGACTGTTCGCCGTGCACGGCAAAGCCGAGGCTGTCGAACGCGGTGTACTTCGCTTCGCCGGGAAGGACCTCGAATCCGGGATAATCGCTCGGGCTGAGCGCGCCGCCCTGCACGCTGACGAGCGATTTCCATCCCGTGAACGCGGCGAGCTGCGACTCGAACGTCGTATAGAATAATAGTTCTCGTGTCATATTCCGTAGGGTTCACGTGGGAGATGGAAGTCCTAGACCGGATAGCGCTTATACGCGCGGAGGATTTCCTGATGGCGGGGACTGAGGTCGAGGAACCGTTCCCGGTCGATCGAGGAGCCGTCGTTCGTCGAAGCGGTGAGGAGCCCGAGCGATCCGGCCCCCTGATTGCTCGACTGGTAAAGCACGGCGGCCATTTCGGTAATGACCTGCGCCACGATTTCCGGGCAGACGAGGGTCGAGGGCTGCCGGTACGCGATCGTATGCTCCGCGCCGCGCTGGAAGCCGCCTACGGTGGTTTGCAGTAGGTATCCTTTTGCGCGAATGAGGAGATTGGCGGTGGGCATGGTGGTAACCGTTCCCGAACGGTCGGTGTAGGTCCACGAAAGGAGCGATCCCACGGGATTGTTCGGCGCGTAGAACGCGCGGTCATCGCCCCAGAAGACGTCCGTCTTCGTGGCGAGCGGCGTATAATCGCGGTCGAGCCAGGTATAGACCGCCTCCGTGGCGGCATTGAGGCACGTCTGGAAAAATCCCGTGAGCGTTGGGTCGGTCGACGTATCTTTCAGGTACGTCTGAAAGTCCGCCAGCGCCACGGGCGAAATATAGGTTGGCATAGGCTAAAATATTTGATTGGGGTTTAGGCGAAATAAGCAGATTGGGCTGAAATAAGGAGATTGGGTTACAGGATAGGGCTTAATCGGCAAAAAACGGGGAATGCCAGATCGCAAAGAAAGGCGCTCGCGATCGTTTTTACGGCCCAGTTTTTGATGCTGGAGATCGTTAATGGAAGAACCTTTAGGGCCCGAAGGCGTCGCCCTTACGGCGGCCGTCTCGGCGCCTGCGATCTCGCCGGAAGTATTTTGGGCTGAAATTTCTCCGTGCGAGCACCTTTTGCAATTGTATGAGGACGACCGCGCGTTTCTGGAGCCGCTCTGTGCGTTTGTGGCCGGCGGCATTCAGTGCCAGGAGGCGATCGTCGTCATCGCGACGGCCCCGCACCTCGTCTCGCTCGAACTTCAGCTTGGCGACTTAGGGCTCGATGTGGAGGCCGCCAGGAACCGGAACCAATTCACCACGATCGAAGCCGAGGCCATGCTCCGCAGGTTCATGGTCAATGGCTGGCCCGACGAGGAGCTGTTCCGCACGTCGATCACCGCCGTGATCGATCACGCCAAACGGGATTTTCCGCGCGTCCGGGCCTTCGGAGAAATGGTCGCGCTGCTCTGGGCGCAGGGACGGACCGCGGCCACCGTCCGGCTCGAACATTTGTGGCACGAGCTCCATCGGCAGGAATCCTTCACGCTGTTCTGCTCGTATCCGAAAGTCGGCTTCACGAGCTCGCCCCAGGAGTCGCTCGAAGAAATTTATCGGCACCACTCGAAGCTATTACACTATACGCTTACCGACACCCTGATCTCTTAAACAGAGGTGCGCGATACGGCGTTGCCTCGGAAGGACATTACTATCATAAATCATTACCTCTGAAGGATATTCCATGAAAGTGTTAGAAGATACGCGCGCAAAGCTCCAGCGCGAGTTACCCCATTGCAAGACGCAGCATGACCTGGAACAACTGCTGAACGAAGCACGGACGATGCTCATCGACAGCCATGCGCCCCACGGGCAAAAGCAGCTCATGTGGGAACAAATAAAAGAGAACCTCAGCAATTATCTCCGCCGCCCGGACCTGATCAACGATGCCCACTCCATCATCGACCGCATCCTGAAGAATACCTATTCTCCGTTCGAGGTGACGTAAGCGGCGGCAGAATCTACCGTTCGTCGCGGGCACCGCACTACCCCGCCCCTCCCGCACCGGCGGGGAGGGGGAAGTATTTAAATGCAAGTTTACGAGCGAGTTTACGACGCGCTCGTGCTCAGCACGGCGAGGTATCCGGGCTGGCCGATGCCGAAGGCGATGCGTTCGGTCATCCGCAGGAGCTGGAGATCGTTCGTGAAGGCATTCACGGTGTCGGACGTGGCGTCGTAGGAAATACGAAGTTCCATCCCGCCGCGCGTCCCGAGCCAGGCGCCCGCGCTCTGCAGGTTCCCAAACGCCACGAACGGCGTGCTCGGATGCGCGCTCGCATCGTAGCCGTTGATCATCACGCCGTTGGGCAGCGACACGACCGGGAACCCGCGAAAGGTCAGGCCCGTCGCACTGAGCCCGTTGGCGTTCGTGAGCGCCGGCGCGTCCGAATGGGTAATATCCCAGAGATACCGGTTGTTGGAATCTTTTTTCCGGGCCAGGTCGGAGAGCGTGTTCATTTCCATGAACAGGCATGCCCCGCGCTGCTGTGCCGGACCGATCGACTGCACGAGTGTGATGAGGTCGTCCAGCGTGATGTCCGGGAAGTGAACTTTTCCGGAGGTCGAGGAGCCGCCCAGGTACGTCAGCGCGGTCCCCGAGGCCTGCAGGATCCCCGTGAAGGGCGTGCCCGTGCCGCTAAAGACCTGCATGTCCTCCTGCTGCGAAAAGACCTCGGCAAAGATGCGGAGGATCGTCGTATAGACGTCGATGTTCGCGTCCAGCAGCAGTTCGTTCGAAACGGGATAGATCGCGGCGAGCTTTTGCGCCGTGAGGACAAGGCGCCCGAAGGTCCCTTTGCTCGCCGGGATCACCGCATTTTCGCTCACCCAGGAGACCGTCGGGGTTCCCGTGAGCGTCGAGACGTTCAGCACGTTCGAGTTCATCTGGATCTGCGCGCAGTACTTCCGTGCAAAGCCGTATTGATTGAGGAGGAAGAGGACGTCCGCATAGAACTCGGGCGGGACGAGATAGCCGCCGGCGGAATTCGTTCCCTCGACCTGCGGCGAGAGCACGCGCACGTATTCGGGTTCGTACGTCTGCAGGATCTCGCGGAGCGTGCCGTGGTCGTTCGTCGCAACGGCATGGAAAAAGCGGAAGGTCTTGAGGATCTTCTCGCGGTCGTGCGCGCCGCGGAGCGGGACATTCGCGTTCCGAGCGCGGGGCGGTTCGGGACCGGCCGCGCGGTAGCCGGGTTCGCCGGCGTTCTCGTGAAGCGCCGAAAGCGCGGAGCGGTCCGGGATCGATTTGATCTTGCGGTCGAGCGCTTTGTCGATGATCGTGTTCATTTCTTCGCGCGAGGCGGTGAGGGTGTTGTCTTCTGTGTTAATGTGCATAGGGTTACGTGGATGGTTAATCGTGGATAAGAAGGGTGGGACGGTATTCAGGATAGCAGCCAATCGGCTGCTTCTTCCAATGCGAGGAAGGGGTCGGGCGAGGACGCCCGACCGACGCTGTCCACCGCTTCCGGGTTCATCGGCAGCTCGACTTTGGAGCATTCGATGAGTTCCCATCGGGTGAACGTGAAGCCGCCGGCATCGTTGGCTTCGTATTCGAGGGGGCGAAAGCCGATCGAGTTGGCGGGAAGGATTCCGGCGACGTCGAGACGGTAGATCTGTTCGGCGAGCGGCGAAAGGAGGGCGTCGGCATATTCGACCCGCGCATAGAGCGCATTCCCGGACGTCTGGAGTTCCAGCACCCGGCCAATCGTATTGACAAGGGAACCCGACGCGCCGTGCTGCCAGAGGAACTGCGGATTTTTGAGGAAGTTCGCCGCGTCCATGCCGCCCAGGACCAGAATATCGCCTGCGCGATCGACGTCGCCCGTCGCCATCTTCAGCCAGCGCTGGCGTACTTCTCCTCCTATGGCGGGTGCCGCTGCGGCCGTTGCCTCGGGACCGCCGAGGGTCGTGAATGGGGAGGGATCGATAAGTTGTTTATGCAGGATCGGTTGCATGAGGTGTTGATGGAGTGGAATGTGTTGATGGATTGGAATCGGAGGAAGATGCCCAGGATGGAACGACCGCGAGCTGAGTTCCCCGGCCTCCGGGAAGCGGCCCCAGCCCCATGAGCGCGCGCTGCTCGTCGATCGTCATCGCTTGTTTTAGTTCTGCGACGCGGGCCATGAAGATCTCTTCGGATTCGGGAATGAGCGATTCGTGCTCGATCACAATTTCGACAGGAATTCGAGTCGCAGCCGGCTGGGCGCGTGGTGCAGTGCTTCCAGCCTGCAGAGCCGGCTCTTGCCCTTGCTGCCCCTCGAACTCGCTCGCAAGCGACCGGGTGAGCGCCTGCGCGTGCCGGGCGAGCGCATGCTCGACGACGTCCCGAAGAAAGACCATATAGCTCGTTTCGGCATTCGCCAGGTTCACCTTCTCGGTATCGCCGAAGGCCACGGCGGGAACCCGGAAGGCCTCGCGGATCGCGTCCCGCAGTTCGACTTTCGACCGTCCGAAATCGAGTTCCTTTCCCGGTGTGCCGAGGAGCTGGACCTCGCCGCCATCGGGAAGGATCCCGATCCGTCCGGCATTCACCGGCGTGCTGTATTTCGTTTCCCATGCGTTACGCAGCCGCTCCATTTCGTCCTGCGTCATGAGCGAACCGGGCGGCCAGCGGAGGATCGCCCGCGGCGTGGCGTCGTTATCGAAAAAGCGGGACTGGAACATCCGCACCGCCGTCTCGGCTTTGGCGGTATCGAGGAGGTCCGAAATAATTCCATGGCCGAAAAACGGCGAGACCCGAAGGTCGGGACGCCGAATATGGATCACGTCCGTGGCGGGAACGATCACGTTCGAAGGCAGGAAGCGGTAACGTTCGGGCAGGCCGTCCGCGCCGCGATCGACGAGGAACGAAAACACGCTCGCGGGCCAGAGTTCGACGACCTGCCCCGTGCCATCGCGCACTTTGAGCCAGATCGCGTTCCCCGTCGCATCGAGCCATTGGCTCGATAGTTCCAAAAGGTCGCTGAGGTCGAAGATCGGGTTCGGATGCCGCAGCAGCCGCTCGAGCGGATGGTCGAAGGGAAGCGCGGCCCGCGAGGCGGAGATCTGGTTCGAGATGCCGGAACGACCGCCCCGCGCGGGGGCCGCAGCGCCCTGCGAGAGGACATAGGCATGGAACACGCCGCGGCCGATGGCCTCGCTGCGAGCGTGCATGCAGGCCGAGACGGTCTCGCGGATATACCGCAGGTTTTCGAGGACGTTCTCGCGTCCGAAGTTACCCGAAGGCCAGACCATCGGCATTCCGCCGGGCGGCCACGGGAGTAGTCCGCCCGCGCTCGCCGCGATCTCCTCCGCCGGGCCGCGCGCCGCGCCGGGCACACGCTCGCGTTTTAGTTGCAGGGAAAATTTTCCAAGTTTGAGGTTCATAGATTTAATGGGTCATTGTAGTCGTATTTTTGCACGATGTTCGTTCGCCGATACCGTACGGAACTTCTCATCGCCGTGGCCGCGCTTGCCATCGCGGCCGGCCTGCTGCCCCTTCGCTTTCGGTTCCCATTCGACGATACGTTCATCACGTTCCGCTATGCGCAAAACCTTGCACACGGCTTCGGTATCGTATGGAATCCGGGCGGCGCGCATACGGAAGGTTATACAAATTTTCTTTTTATGCTGCTGCTGGTCCCCGTTGCAGCAATGGGATGGGACCTGGTCTCGCCCGCGCAATGGATCGGCGTGATCTCGGTCGCAATCTCCGCGATCGCGCTCTACCGCATGGTAGCACATGCTTTAGTTTCTGCCCCCGGCTCGGAGCGATCTGCTGAAAGAATCCCGCACACGTTAAGCACCCGCTCCACTCCTCCCTGGGCTCTTCTCGCGGCGACCCTCTTCCTTTTCGATCCCTACACGTGGTCGAACGCCTTTTCGGGCATGGAGACCAGCTTTTTCGTGATGTGGGTCCTGCTGGTATTCCTCGCGATTTCGGAGGAGCGCACCTCGCTTGCCTTCGCGCTCTCGACGCTTGCGGCGCTCACGCGGCCCGAAGGCGCGCTGCTCGGAATTATTATTCTCGCCGTTACCGGCGACCGGCGCCGCGCCATCCGGCCGCTCCTCCTCTATTTCGTGCTCCCGCTCGCGCTCTATGCCGGATGGAAGTCGTGGTATTTCGGCTCGCCGCTGCCGAACTCCTTTTACGTCAAGGTCGCGCACCGCGCGCGGACGGGCCCGCTCCCCGGCTTTGGGAACCTGCTCCATTTTTATCTGGGACTCTGGCCGCTCGCGCTCTCCGCCGTGCTATCGTTTCGCCCTGCGGTGCTATCCTTCCGCGATTGGAAAAGCGCGCGCGCGGTCGGCGCTGCGGTGCTCTGGTCGATCGGGCTCACCGCGTTCTATCTCATGAGCCAACTCCTGATGGACTCCTACCTGCGCTTTACGATGTCACTGGAAGCTGCGGTCCTCCTTTTTGCGGCGGTCGGGATCGGAACGAAATGGCCGCGCGTACGCCGCTCGGCATGCGTCCTATCTATCGTCGCACTCACCGTTGCCTTTTGCGGGTATTCGCTCTACGTGCGCGGCGCCTGGGGGGATTTCACACGGGACACGACCTATGAGGACCGGTACCGCGCGCTTGCCGCCCAATTCCGTTCCATCCCCGGTCACGAGCAGATCACACTCGCCTGGGCCGATGCCGGGATCCTTCCCTACTATTCCGGCCTCCGCAACATCGATCTCGCCGGACTGAATTCGAACGCCATCGCCCACGCGCGCGCGCCGGGGGAAGTTATTTCGTACGTGCTTTCCGAGCGGCCGGACCTCGTTTTCATTCCGATCGACCTTACGACGGGCCAGCCCTACGGGCAGGGGCATGGCCTCATCGGCGCGTCCTACGCCGCGCTCCGCTCGCAGGCATTCGCGGCTGGCTACCGCCCCATCGCGGTGATTCCCCAGTCCGTCTATAATATCGAAGCGCTCGCCGATACGGCCTCGTCCCATTACTCCGATATCGTCCGCGCGCTTGGCCGGCCGTAAGTATGGTATTCGATCCCGTATTATGGTATGAATTTCTTTCGCTTCTCGATCTCCCGCAATTTGAGCCCGTAGCGCGCCAGCGCGGTCGCGTCGGCAAAATCGGTCGAGCGGCCGAGGCGGCGTTTGGTGATGTTCTTGGCTTCCATCTTGTACCGATGGTTCCCTTCGTGTCGATCGAGCCGCACGGCCGCGATCTCCCGATGGAACCGGTCGGAATCGAGCAGTCGGATCGTTCCTTCCAGCAGTTCCTCCTTCAGCAAAAAGTACATTTCGGCCCGCGTGTTCGCTATTTCTTTTCCCGGAAACAACCCACGTTCGCTGGCCCCAAACTGGACGGGAAAGTGCGGGATCCCGTCCTTCTTTAATTTATCGCATACGCCGCCGCCCAGGCCCGTATCGTCGACCGCGATCACGAGTTCGATGCCCTGCTGGCAGCATTCCTCATATTCGTTCCGGATCCGCTCTGCCGCCTCCATCAGGTTTTCATCGTACGTCGAAACGAAGAGCCGTTGCAGGTCCGGACCGTCGGGATAGATTTCGAAGGAGGCATAGACCGTGGCATCGCCGCCCACGCCGCGCCCGATATCGACCCCAAGCGCGCGAACGCGCGGCGCGCCCTCGGGGACCGGCGGCAGGTCGCCCCAGCGTTCCCGCGGAATACCCTTTCGCGACCAGACGCGGGCCTTGATCAGGTCCAGCGGGATGAACCCTTCGTGCTCGAGGTCCGCCCATTCGCCGAGGATGCGCGCGTCCACCATCGGGGACCGGCGGTACCACCGGTCGAGCCATTTGATATAGAGCCCGCGGGTCGCATCGAGCAGGTTCTGCGTAAGTTCCGTCGTCCACGATTTGAGCCGGTCCACGATCCACGTGCGCGAGACCGCGCCCGGTATTTCCTCCGAATCGTTCTCGACGTTCGGATGGTCGAAGGCCGAAATATGGATGACGGTCCAGTCCCCGCTTTGTTCGGCTTCGAACGGATACGAATCGCGGTCGATGGGATTGCAGATGAGGACGATCTGCGCATGCTCGCCCGTGAGGTTCCCGGTGAGCGCGGTCATGATCTCCCGCGTCACGCCGGTGGCCTCATCGACGGCGACGAGGATGCGCGGCGCATGAAAGCCCATCGCGTTCTCCGGAATGTTCGGCGAAATGCCGATCATAAAATGTTTTTCGGTGACTTCGATCTTCGTCTCGAACATCGTGACCTCCCGGCCGTCGTAGAGCTTTGCGGCCCGGGCCTGGCGCCGTATCTCGCCCCAAAGGTTCCAGCGCACCTGGTTCCAGGAGGACGCCGTCGTAAGGACGATCGAGTCGGGATACGTCATGAAATACCAGTTGCAGATCGCGGCGAGCGCGGTCGTTTTGCCGGCGCCATTGCACGACCGGACCAGGATCTTTCGCGAGCCGGGCGTGCCGTCTTCGGGCGCGAACGCATCGAAAATTTCCCTGATCTTTGGCCATACCGTTATCCCGAGCGTTTTTTCCGCAAATTCGTGAAGGGAAGGAAGGTTTGCTGGCTGTGTAGCTGTCTGTTGTGTTTGGGACCTGGGCATAGGGACATCGTAGGTGCTTCAACACGCTATTTAAGGATAAGGCGTTATCCTTAAATAGTGTGGAACGAAAGCGAAATAAGTAAAGGATGCTTAAATAACGGGGACGAAAGTCGGGCGGGACGCACCGACCTACGCGAAGGTGGGTGCGCCGATTACGGCGCGTAGGTCGGTGCCTCCGGCCCGACCATCCCCATTTCCTCGGGGCCGACTCTTCCCACCCAATACAACCAGGTATAATCCCACGGTGAATTCACGAGGCCGGATTTCACCGGGTTCCAAATAAGGTATTGCAATTTCTCATCGTAGTCCTCGCCGTTTCTGATCAGATGATCGAAATTCTCGTCCTGCCACACGACCCCTCCTTCGATCTTATGTGCGGTAAAACTTTTTATGCTATGGAATATCTCGCGTAAGGAATAATACCCTCCGGAACTCTTTTCGAGCGGCCTCAGAATCATGTGAAAATGATCCGGCATGACAACCACTGCATCCAACGCATATTTTTTCGTATCCATAAATCGAATCGCCAACAAGACAATGTCGCGATCGGGTGGCGACAGTTCGCGGCGAAATTTCGTGACGGAGGTCGTGAAATAATAGGAGTCGACAAGCTCGATGTGCGGAAGATGTCTTCTCGATGCGACGAATCCGTGGACAGGGTGAATCCATTCCGATGGTTTGTCCCTTGCCATGGTGCAAAAATACGAAATGGAAGTCCGCGTAGGTCGGTGCGTCCCGCCCGAACATTCCATCCGGCCGGGGTGTCGGGCGGGACGCGCCGACCTACGCGAAGGTGAGCGAACGGACTTCGAGGCCGGGGGTGCGGACTTTGAAACGATGCGAGGTCCCCGTACTCGTAACTATCTTCCGTCCAATAAAAATAACTGCTGGAATCGCGATAGTCGATATTGGACGTTCTTTGGCGGAAGAATTGCATTCGTTACCGGCTATATTGCCGCCCGGCGTTTTTGCGGTTTCCGCAGGATGAGCGATCATCCAACGCCTGTTTCCGTCGAGAACCGCGTCCGGGAAACAGGCAGGGGCGGCTTTTTTATTGTCTCGCCCGCCCGAAACCCCAAAAGGCATCACTTCCCGAAAGTATCACATCGCGAAAGTATCGCATCCCGACGATGAAGCAAAATTAAGTGTCTCACCCGCACGGAGCGGAGCGGATGGGATGTTTTTCTTTCGTACGTCATCATAGATTCGTACATCGTAATCTTCCTGCATCTTTATCTCGTCACTTATTTAATCGCTATTTGTACGCTCCACCGTTTGTACACTTACTACCGTCATGACAAAACTTCCCATTCTTTCGAAACTGTTTTCGTGCGGTCTCTTTGCGTCCGCGTTAGCGAGCTGCCATCCGGCGGCGATCCATCCCTATTTTTATTTTAACGCGACGGGCGAAGTGCCGCATTCCTCGAGCGTGACGCGAACGCGCTTCGGCGCGGTGCACGTCTGGGTGACAGACCCCGACGTCATCGACAATGACGTGGCGCTTATCGCGGCCGAGGACGCCACGAGCGACGCCGCGCAGAGCGACGGCGCACAGCCGGGAATGGACACGAAATACGTCCTGCTCGCGCCGCGGAGTTCGTACAGCGGGAATGCGCTCCAGAATTTCAACCTGACGCGCGGCATTTCGCTCCCGGATACCGACGCGCGGGAACTGATCGGCGTCCTCAACACGATCGCAAAAGCTCCCGCGCGCGACAGCACCTATTACCATTATACCTGTGACGCCCAGCTTACGATCGCTCCGACGACCGTGATCTCGACGCCGCGCGGCTACAACGTTTCGACCGCTGCCGGCACGGAAACGACCTGGATCGCGACGTGCGACGTGAGCTACTATCTCGGCTCGGGAACGTTAACGCTGGCGGACGGCAGCAGCTGGTCGCAATCGATCACGCTCGACAGCGGTAGTATCGCCCGCCTCATCCCCCCGCTCGACTCCGCCATCTCGGACATCGAACCGCGATAACGGCAATGTAGAGCATGCTTTAGCTTGCTCTGATACCGTTCGCGTTGCATGACCGGGATAAGCGCAAGCTAAAGCATGCGCTACATTAACGCCTGCGCGGGATACGCGCAAGCGGGATCATGCGTTGCATGAAATTCGGGGTTGTAACTTTCGCCCTTCGGCCGGGTTCTTTAGGCGTCATTTAACCTTGTACGGCTATGAAAAAACATATTGTTCCTATCGGGATCGCGATGGCGCTCCTGGTCTTCGCGGGACGGACGGCTTCGGCGCAGACGATCTCGATCAATTCGGTCTCGGGTTCGACTTTTTGTGGCGGGGACCCGGTCTCCGTCAGCTTTACCGTGACCGGCTTCTGGCAGCACAACAATGCGTTTACGCTGCAGCTTTCGGATCCTTCGGGAAGCTTTACGAACGGGTTCTCCAATTTAAGTTCAATCAAGGACACGCTGCCGGGCACGTTCACATTTTCGACCGCCGCCCCGAAGACGGCCGTGGCCTCCACGCACTATCGCGTGCGTGTGATCGGCGCGCTGCCGTACGTCGAAAGTGCGGATAACGGGAGCGATCTTGCGATCGGGCAGGCGCCCCATCTCGGCCTGGAAATTAATTCCATTACCGGCGTCGGGATGCCGTTAGTGGCCTTAACTACTCCGCCCGCGTATGAGGACAATACGGTATTGCTCGACACGTTCTATTGGAACTTAGGCGACGGCGGTGTGCCGGCCGATACGTCCGGCGTTGGACTCTGGGCTCTTGAGACGGATAGCTCGTCCGGAACGCCAACCATCATCACCTATAGTACCGCTGGAACGAAAACGGTCACGGTCCGCGTGGTCACGCCCGAGGGGTGTTCGGCGACGGCGACGGGGACCGTGCATGTCTTCGATTGCAGCTCGCCGGTCATTCCGCACGATGCCCACGTGATCGATACGAATGCAACCGTCTATTATGACACGACGGCGATCTGGGTCAATCCCGGAGTGACGGTGTACGTCGGCGGCGGCGGCGACACGATCTTTGCGGAATCGGGTTCCACCATTACGTACGCCGGCGGCGAGAACATTATTTATTTAAAGCCGGGCGCAGTCCTGAATAACGGAGGGGGGAACATCGTGATCTTCGCTACGGGTGCGAACCCGAGCCATCCGGCGTACCAGTTTTCCTGTCCGTCGCTCACGTTCGATTACTCGACCGCGCCGCCGAACAAAGCGATGGGTCCGCTGGCGGTGCAAGCGCCCTCAGTTCCGATCTCGGTCACGCTCTCGCCGAATCCATCGACGGGAACGGTCCAAATCAGCGGTATGCCGGACCAGGCGCGAGAGATATCGGTCCTGGACGTGCTCGGGAAAACCGTGATCGATTTCGAACATTCCGCTCCCACGATGACGCTCGATCTCTCGAAGCACCCGAAGGGAACGTATTACTTCCGGTTCCTGGTGGGCACTACCGTCACAACAAAAGCGATCGTGCTGGAGTAAAGGCGTTGCAGGCGATCGTGCTGGAGTAAAGAGGTCTCAGGCGATCGAGTTGGAGTAAATCTGCGCGTTCGAACGATGAGGGGAGGACGGTCCGGGGGATCGTCCTCCCCTTGTCGTTATGGGCTTTAAGCGCCGAATTCGTACTCGTGGATCAGGGCCGCTGTAATGATGCGGTAGGCATGCTCGCGGGCCTGCCAGAAGTCGTCGGAAGAATCGCAGAGGTACATTTCGAGCTGCTCGACGTAGAACGCGGAGCCTAAAATGAAGTCGCGAAGGAACCGAAGGTCGGCCCCGCACAGCGGCCCGGGGCTGGCCGAAGATTCGTCGTCGTAGCTATCGTCGACGTCGTCGAAATGGGGATTTCCGTATCCGATCGCGAATTCTTCGCGGTCGACGAGAAGGTCCTCGGGCGGGAAATGGTCGTTCCAGCGGGCAGGATTATCGTCAGGACGGCGCTCGGGTGCGTGGGCGCGGGGATCGGTCGCGGCCGGGTCACCCGCGACAAAGGACTTGCTAATGCGGTTATTTCTTGAGATCATATGATTTTCTAAACGAAAAATAAATTTTCTTATTATTTGAACATCAAAATTTTAAAATAAGTTTCTAATATTAGAAATTTTTTGATAATTATGCATTTTACAATTTTCTTGAAACTCAAACAAATGCAGTATTTTGACTAGATGGGAATGTTTAGGTGAGGGACATTAATGTAGCCTCGGCAGGACTCGAACCTGCGACACTCAGTTTAGGAAACTGATGTTCTATCCAACTGAACTACGAGGCCTCTTTACGGAGTACATATATTCGTACTCTTTTTGTTTCATAAATTTATAAACGTTCCTCAAAGGCCAGCTCAGCATCCTGTACCCCTGAAAAGATCTGAAACACCATTGGGAACCCAAGAAGATCGAGGACGTGGAATATTTTTTCTGGCAGAGCAGCGAGCTTCATATCCCCTCCGCCCGCCCGGACTTCCTCGATCAGACCCATCAAAACACCAAGGCCGGCACTGGAAATGTATTCGAGCGCATCAAAATCGAGCACTAACTGCCGCTTCCCTTCGTCTCGTACGATCCGTTCCAGAAACCGTTCGAATTCAGAGGCTGTGTGAGCGTCAAGTTGTCCCGCGAGTGCAATAACGGTAGCTCGGCCGGCACTGGGAACTTCGGTTACGGAGAATCGAGGTGTCTGTTCCATGATTTCTACATATGTTCAAGGCATCGCATCACGACCAGCGTGGCATCGTCATCAAAGTTCCCGGAATTCGTAAAATCTGCAACAGATGCGAGCGTTTGCAACGTCAGATCGCGCGCACTGCCGATATGCAAATGTTGGAGAACGAATGAAGCGAGCCGTTGGTACCCTAAGGCTTCCCCGCTCGGATTTCTTGCGTCCGTAATGCCATCGCTGAACAGCACAAGCACGTCCTTTGGGTGCACATCCACAAGAACTTCTTCTAAAGCGTCACTGAATAGTGGCTCACGAATGAGTCCCACCGCCATACCTCGGGGCTGAAGAAATCGGTACGTCCCATCCGAACGAACATGCAATAACGGTGTGTGACCCGCACGTACGTAGTGAACCCCTTTTTTACTCATAGAAAGAAGCCCTAACGTAACAAAGGAACGACGAAGCGAAGTGCTGGATGGTGAATTATGAAGCAGCGCGGTATTGGTCCCGTCCAAAAGTTCCGTCATGTTGGCCATGACGGGAGCCAGGGCCTGCACAATTCCTTTTGTTTCCGCCATATAGAGTGAGGCAGAAATTCCTTTGCCAGAGACATCTCCGATCGCAATTAGCGGGGAGCCATCCCACATCGTCGAAAAGTCGTAGTAATCGCCGCCGACATCGTATGCAGGAATACTAATCGCATAGATCTCGAAGCCAGGTACATTTGGGAATCGTTCCGGAAGTAAACTTTTCTGCATCACCCGAGCTGCTCGCAACTCGCCATCGAATTTTTGTTTTTCTATCGAGTCTTGAACCAGGCGCGCCGTCTCAAGCGCCAGCGATGCAACATCACTGAACGCCGTAAGAACCGTAAGGTCGTCGTCATCGAACCCGTCTTCACGATGTTTTGCCACATACAGTCCCCCGCGAACTTCCTCATTTCGAAGCAACGGAACCGCTACCATTGAATGAAGCTCCTTATTGTCGAGCGATTCCTCTGCAGAGGGCAAAAGATACTGTCGGCTGCTGATGCGACGACGCAAGACGAGCGGCTTTCCAGTCCGCGCAAGTTCCTCTCGAGGCGACGCAATCTGACGGCCGGCGTCTGGAAATCCTTCCGCTTCTTCCATGATACGTTCTGCTGCATGCTCACCTATATGCGAATACGAGCGAATGATATCCTCTCCATTTGTCCCTACATATCTCGCGTTATTTCTGTCTGTCGAGCGTAATTCAAGCCACGCACAGTCCGATTCCGTCGCTTCGGCGGCCAATGTGGTAATCTGCTCCGCTAGTTGCGGGAGATCGAGTAATAATTCACTTGACAAAATATCGGACGAAAAACGTGTGAGTCGCGCGAGCGACTGGACCTCCGCGGATTTTCGTTCTACTAATTCCGATGAGGAAAGTGTGAAGAGAGTACTGAAAAACACGAGCGCAAAATAAATCGCAAGCGTCGCAAACGATGCGATGGCGACTGTATGCCATAACAGTGCATAGCGTTCGAAGAGCATGTCGGCGGAAAGCCGTTCCGTACCATAGGCAAAGAGTGCCGCAAGTGCAATCGTCGAATTCAAAGCTGCAAATGGTAGAAGGCGGCGCTTCTCTTCCCGCGTTAAATGTGGAAGCCACGGAAGCCGATATCCCAGCAGCAAAGCTGCAACACCCATAAGAATTGCAATTCCCCAAATGACTGTGGAGATGATCGCATTTCGGGGTATGACATTTTCCATTCTCCAGAGACTGAGCAGTGAGACAATTCCCACTGCTGCTGCCCAGCCAATAAACCGTCGTCGTGCAAAGCGAGGTGCCTGTCTCACAAGCGCGATCTGCCAAAAACTAAGTAGCACAACGACCAGCATGGTCAGCCATAAAAACCCGAGAATGTCGATAGAAATAACAGTAGAGAACGCTCCCGGCTCAATCTTGAACGGCCCTGACGTTGTAATGGGCTGAAGGGAAAGATGAAAAAGATAGGGCGTAAACGCAAACAACACAGACACGGCCAGGACAAACGAGAATCGTTCTACAAGTCGGACAGGCCAGCTCGCTGCGCGTCGGACATCTTCAACATTACTGATGGATGATGTCCGAAAAAAGAGTACTTCAAGTGCGCGGGCAAACCACAACATGGCGGAGCCCTGAAGCCCGGCTCGAATAAGCTCCAGCACTGCACCCTGAATAGCCGTATACGAATGTGCAACTAAATCGAGTACGAGCAGGGCTGAGAGAATCAGCCATCCGAAAACAATATAAAATAGAGCCCGTGTTCGCATCCAAAATTAGAACGAGTATCGTGAGGGATTCATCCTCTGTTTATTCTGCGTTCCTTCTTTGCCGCCTTTTAGCCTTCATCGTCTTTGTTTAAGAATTCTCGTCATTACGAATATGCGTTCATTCGATCCCAGTGTTGTAGACTCTCCGGAGATCCATCGTCTTTTGGTAGGCGGGGTAGCTCCTCGGCCTATTGCGCTCGTTTCCTCGCTCGATAGGACTGGGACCAGCAATCTTTCGCCGTTTAGTTTTTTCAACGCGTTCGGTGTAAACCCTGCCGTCATCTGTTTTAGTCCGGCCTATTCGGGTAAGACGGGAAAGCCAAAGCACACAATGCTTAATATTCTCGAAACGCGAGAGTGTACCGTCTCGATCGTGACCTATGAGATGGTCCACCAGATTTCTTTGGCTTCGGCACCGTACGAACGCGGGATCGATGAATTTACAAAATCGGGATTGACCAAGCTTCCAAGCATAAAAGTCGCTCCGCCCGGAGTTGCGGAAAGTCCGTTCATCATGGAAACCCGGTTACTTGAGCATGTCGATTTTGGCAAAGGACCTGGAAGTGCGAACCTCATGATTTGCGAAGTTGTGCTGATCCATGTCGATGAATTAGTCCTTACAGCGCAAGGAGGAATTGACCCGCTTGCAATCGATCAGGTCGCGAGATTAGGAGGCCCCTATTATACGCGGGCGAAGCGAGGAGTCTTTGCACTTCCACAGCCCGGTAAACCGCTGGTCGGGATCGATCGGCTCCCCGAAGAAATTCGTTCCAGTCCCATTCTCACTGGAAAACACTTGGCACAATTGGCGACCCTTGAAATGCTGCCGACGGAATCGATCGACGATGATCGAACGCTAGAAAGACGCCATCTTGCTGCCCGCGAGTGGTTAGAGCAAGGCAATGTCGATCGCGCCTGGAAGGCCCTTGTTGGCGAATAGATCAATCTCGTTTTTATAAACACTAAGCCCCGCCATTCCAGATCGGAGTGGCGGGGCCAGCGTGAACTCTCTCTGACGTTGAGAAATAAACTTGCGGGACCGCTCCGGCTCGGAGCGGTCCAGATCACAAATTAGTGATTGATGATTTCGTAGTGGACGATGTCACTATTCACCCCACCATTATTGAAGTTTGCACTATTGACGATGCTAAACGAGCCATTCGCAACAGCACTAACATAGACGTAACCGGGAGTATTTCCTGCACCTGGCTGGAGCGTAACAACGATAGTACTGCTCGTGCTGACAAGACTATTGTAGATCGTCTCCGTTGCGGTAGCGACTGCTGGTGTTGGCGTCGTATAGGAATCAGCCCAATAGCGCTGCGGAGTTCCCGCGCCTTGACCGTTTCCATCCGCGGACAGTGAGTTCGCGCTTAACCCGCCACGCACTTGTAACGCAGAGGTTCCGTTGTCGGCCGAAAAGCTCGGGTCCTGAGCGGTCTCCACGTTTAGGGCTCTCGAGTCGTACGGCGTCGTGCTTAGGTTTTCGGCAGTGGTCGTTCCGTTCAGCGTATTGGTCGAGGAATTATTACCACCGATAGTGTTCGTGGTCGTTCCCGTTCCGCCTAAGGAGTTGACTGTGCCGCTCGAATTACCCAGATTCGAATTCCCCGACGAGGTCAGCGAATTGCTGACTGTTGTCGCACCGCCAAGCGTCACCGTTCCGCTCGATTGGGTGACCGTGCCGGTCAGTCCGATCGATGAGCCGGTGATACCGACGTTAGTACCAGTGATGCTCAGGTTGCTGCCATTGATCGTTGTTGAACCACCCGAGTTTCCAGCAGTGAACGTGGCGCCTCCCGCGGAAGCGAACGTTGCATTGCCCGAAGGCTGCGTGATATTTCCGTTGAACGTCGATGCGCCGGTCTGATTAAAGGCTCCGGTATTATTAATACCGTTCGTCGTCGTAAGACCAGTAACACCGAGCGTTCCGCCGACGGTCGTGTTGCCCGTCAGTGTGCTCGTGCCCGTAACCGAAAGATTACCGCCGTCGGTGATATTACCGGAGGTGTTAAGCGTCGTAAATGCGCCGGTTCCCTGCGTCGTCGCGCCGATCGAGGTGAAGTTACCTGCTGCCGGAGTCGTCACACCGATCGGGGTGCTGTTAAGCGTCGATGCGGTGATCGCGGCAGTATTGATATTACCCTGAATTTGTCCCGTACCCGTCGTCGTCAGCGTCGAACCGTTGCCGAGCGTCAACGTCTGGCCTACGTTCGTGCCAGTCGTGATGTTCGCAAACGAGATCGTCGTACCAACAGGCAGTGTGTTCGACCAAGCCGGCGTGGTCGCCGGACCCGTCGAGACCAGGAAGTAGGTCGCCGTTCCCGTGCTGCCATTGAGCTGCAACGGGCTGCTGCCGCCTGCAAGGTTCATCGTGCCGGTCTGCGTGAACGTACCCGTGTTCGAAAGACCCGTCGTGCTGACGGCACCCGAGAAGGCTGCCGTGCTGCCCGTCAGATTACCCGTCACGCCGAGCGTTCCGCTGACCGTCTCGTTGCCGGTCTCTGTAAGAGCGCCGGTGTTCGT
>Ga0070741_10002151_pt1 | contig 54757 bp, 55 predicted proteins | sample Coa_R1_4_FD_66440 | JGI IMG/M metagenome (GOLD analysis project Ga0070741, IMG submission 66440) | Surface soil microbial communities from Centralia Pennsylvania, which are recovering from an underground coalmine fire - Coalmine... | ecosystem: Environmental > Terrestrial > Soil > Unclassified ... | reverse complement strand
GTTAAAAGATCAGCAGATCGAGATGAAGAAAGAAGCCACGGCGGCGGCCGCGGCGTTGCCGACGTTCGAGTATCGGCCGGGCAACGGCTTGAACATCGAAGCGGCGGATAAATCGTGGGGGTTGCGGTTCACGGTGGAAACGCACTTTCGCTACGAGTTCGAATCCGGTCGCGATCAGGTGGGCCGGAGCAATGGCGAGTTGATGGGCCGGCGTTTTCGACCCGGGGTTTTCTATTGCATCAACAACTGCTTGTGGGAAATCGAGGCCACGTTGGATCTTGACGGTTTCGGCACCGGCAACGGCAAGAACGCCCTCGGCACGACGGTGGGTTCCATTCTGCAGCGCGGTGCGGTGAACTTCCACGCAGAAGATTTACATCCGTGGCTACCTACGGTTCAGTTCGGCATGGAAGTGCAAAATGCCCACGGTGGCAGCCTGGCGCGGCAAGGGTCCGGCGCGGTGGGCGCGCAAGCCGAATATGACCTGCTCACGCGCAATGACGGTTTCAATACCGGCCGCGCGGGACAGGGCATCGTGCTTAACTGGGACGATCGGTCGCTTTCGAGCATCGGCATTCCTGGCCGTATCGGTAAATTTCAAGTCGGTATGTCGGCCATTGCCGAAGGCGACGATGGCTTGGCCAGCTTCACTGACCGTAAAGACTTCAACGTCTACGGCAATATTCAGCCTTTCTCTCAGCTCAAGAACAAGTGGCTCCGAGGGTTGACCTTCGAGTTCGGCACTTGGTTCTGTAATGTGGACAACCGCGCTCAGGAAAACGGCTGCGGGCGTTACCGTATTCAAGATCACGGTGACGGAGGTCGCCAGACGTTGTTTGATACGGGAAGCGATACCGTTGGAGATGGGTTGACCACGGCGTTAGGTCCCGGTGTTGTGTGGAACGTCGGCCCGTACACTCTGCGCGCTATGGGGAGCTTCGAGCAGAGCGCCGATCGCGGCGAAACGAGGGGCAAGAAGCGAGCCCACAACTTCCTGATCGGCCATGACCTGTTCCTCTGGAGCCCGAAAGGCTTTTTGACTGGATCGGCAACGACACCTGGATCAATCCTCGTGGGAACGCACTTCGAGCGTGCCGACATATCGGTGGATTGTAACGGTAGCAGTGGGATTCCCTGCTCGGCAGTCGTCGCATCGGGAGGTTCTTCGCTGCTCAATCAATTCCATCGAAACCGGATATTGCTGCGCGAATGGGATCTCTGGTACTTCATTGCGCCGCGGATGAGCGTTGGAGTGAATGTGCTGTGGTACGATGCGTCGAATCTACGCAACGGACGCAATCAAGCGGCGCACAATCTCGGTATCTGCGATACCCCGGTCACCGGGTCAAACTGCAGAACCGGCATTGGCGGCGACTGGACCGATGTGTTCCTCAACTGGAGGTACACCTTCTAGGTCCATTACCGAGTTTCTTCCAAAAAAGAGGGGGGTGTAGAACCCCCCTCTTTTTTTAATCTTTCCGGTCTGCCTTTTAATGTGCGTTCAGAATTTTCAGCGGGCCTTGAGGGAATTTCTTCTGGGGATTTATTCTTGACAAGTCAGTCACAGGTGCAGTATACGACCTATGACCTATAACCTAGGATTTTAGTCTTATTGAGAGGAGTGTGAAACATGAAAAAAAGTATTTCTCTATCCGGAGCTGCTTCTATGCTGCTGCTCCTGGCTGCGTGCTCCAGTCAGGAGGAAATGACCGCGAAGCCGGCGCCAAAGCCGGCGCCTTCAGCGCCAGCTCCAGCTGCGAAGGCGGAGACCAAGGCTCCCGCCGAGAAAGCCAAGGCTACGAAATTAGCCGGCGACGTGGGCCTGCTCGATACCGAAAAGCATTACATGATCATCGTGACCAAGGCGGGCAAGCTCGTGACCATCGATTATGATCCCAAGTTTCAGCCCGTTGAGCTGAGCCCGGCGCCCGCGAAGGTTGCCGACATCGGGCTCGGCTCTCAGGCCGTTGTGCAATATACGAAGCAGGGCGAGAAAAACGTCGCGACCAGCATCGAGTACAGACCGGCTAAAGGCGAGTAAAAAACGCTTCAAGGAGGAACACGCGAAGATGAAATTGAAAGCCAAATCCATCAGTGCAATGGCGATTTTGCTGGCGGCATCGATGACCTTGCCGGCTCTGGCGCAGGAAAAAGGCGCTAAGGAAAAGGGCGGCGAGCAGGCCAAGGCGAAGGCCGAAAAAGTAACCGGCGATATCGGATTACTCGACACGGAGAAAAACTACATGATCGTAGTGACGAAAGAAGGAAAACTCGTCACGCTCGATTTTAACAGCAAGACCAAGGCGCAGGAGATCAAACAAACCAAAGTCAAAATGGCGGATGTCGGTCTCGGTTCCGCGGCGAATGTGGAATACGTTACCAAAGGCGATAAGAATTTTCTGACCAAGATGGAATTCCGACCGGCCAAAGGAGAGTAATCGAGACCGATCGGAAAACCAACGTCAGGATTCCGAAACGCCGCTCGCGACGATTGGAAGCGAGAAACTGATATTCGTACCGGCTCCGGGGGAGGATCGCAGCAAAAATTCTCCCCCGAGTTTTTTTATTCGCTGTTCCATTCCCGTCAGACCGAACCCTTTTTCGTGTTTTAACGGATCGTTTTGAAAGCCGACGCCATTGTCGACGAGCGTTCCTTCGAGTCGTCCATTCCTGCGCGCCAGGTGAATTTCGGTCTTCGAAGCGTGCGAGTGGCGCGTTACGTTGGCAAGTGCCTCGCGCAAAACGTAGTAGATTTCGCGCTCGATCGGAGCGGGCAAATTCAATTCCTCGGGCTCGCTTTCCAAAATGACGTCCAGACCCATGCCGTCGCGCAAAAATCGGGCTTGCTCGCGGAGCCTTTCGACCAGCGTCCCGGGCACGAGCGGCTTGGTCACTTGGCCGTTCAGAAAAAGGCGAATTTCTTTCATCGAGTCGCGCGTGAGGTCTTCGAGCGCGCGGATCTCGTCGGCCAGGTCCGTCTGAGTGCCGCCGATTCGACGGCGGCAACCTTCGAGACGAAGGATCACGGTGGCGAGCGACTGCAGAATGCCGTCGTGGATCTCGAACAGGATTCGGCGTCGTTCCTGAAATGCCGCGACTTCTCCCGCCATCTGTGAAAGCGTCAGCAGCCGCTGGTTTTGGTTGCGTTCGAATTGGCAAATGTAACCGAAGATGCCCGCCAGAACGATCAGGTAGAGACTCCGCACGAGCAGGGTATCGATGCCGATCGGACCTTCCAGCGACTCTCCGGCCAGCGTGATTCGCAAGATCCCGTAGAGCACGACACCGGCGAGGGCGACCGGAATGCTGCCCCGGAGTCCCCAGCGGATGCTCGCCGTGATGACCGGGAATGAATAGTAAAAGAAAAAAGGCGTGCGGGTGCCGCCGGTGGAAAAAACAATCGTCGCGATCCACAAGACGTCGAGCACGTGAGTCGTGACGCCGAGGGGCGCGGTGCCGAACTTTTTTTGCCGCGCCACGTAAAGGACCACGAGGCTGTAGAATAAGAAAGAGATGAGCGAGATGGACGATAGAGTGGGGAACCGGGCGACGCGCTGCGGGTTGAGCTGAATTACCAGCACCGCGATCAGCGCGAAGATGGCGCGGAGCCAGGCGACGGCGGCCACTCGCTGCAACACCCAGCCGTCTTCGGGGGTAACTTTGTCTGCGGCCGCCGACATCGCGGCATCCCTCGCCGGCGCGCCTCTCAGTTATTGGGGTGGCCCATCAACATGAGCGCAGCCTTGAAGCGGTTGTTGACCTTGAGCTTGTCGAAAATATTGGTCAAGTGAGTCTTGACCGTTTTCTCGCTGATAAAGATTTTTTTGCCGATTTCCTCGTTGGTCAAACCCTCGGCGACGAGCCTCAAGATTTCCATCTCCCGCTTGGTGAGCGTCTTGATGCTTTCGTCGACGTGGGGCGGCGTCTCGCGCGGGGCGGCTTGCCCCTGGACGATCTCCTGAAAGGTCTCCCACGACGGGACTTCACGGTCGATCCAGTAACTGCCGCCGTGCACGACTTTGATGGCTTGCAGGAGCGTGGCCGACGGCACCCCCTTGGGGACGTAGCCTTTGGCGCCGCCCTTGGCTGCGTTCAGGACGTTTTCCTCGTCGGAAAAAGCCGTCAGGATTACCACCCGCGTGGCGGGACTTCGCGCACCCACGTCGAGCAGGTTCTGGACGACGTCGCCCTTGGGCATTTTCAGGTCGAGGAGCAGCACATCGGGCTTGGTCCGTTCCACGACCCGCGGCACTTCATCGCCGTTGCCGGCCTCCCCGACCACGAGGATGTCTTTTTCAAGCGACAAGATTTTGCGCAAGCCGTCGCGAAACAGCGCGTGATCGTCGGCGATTACGACTTTGATCGGTACCATAGCGACTACCTCTAGCGATCCCCTGCCAAAGTAGGATTTTGGAATGAAAATACATTAATTCGACGCGCATGCAAACGGTGAAATCCGCGTCAATTCCCGGTTAGGACTTTAGTTGTATCACGCGGTGGACCGTACAGACGGGCATGGCCAAAATCATACCTAAAGCGTATTGAGAAGGCCGGTTCATCACGATAAGTATCGTCGCTAATTTCAACGAAATTTCTCTTTTTACGGAGGTAACAATGAAGAGCTTGTTGTCAGTGAGCGGTCTCGCGGCCGTTTCCGTATTATTTGCGCTGTCTGCCTGTTCGACCCAGGAAGAGATGGCGCCCAAGCCGGCGCCGGCGCCCGCACCGGCTGCCAAGGCCGCTCCGGCGGCAAAGGCCGAGGAAAAAGCTCCGGCGGAAAAGACCGCCGAGAAGGCGAAGGCCACCAAACTCGCCGGCGACGTCGGGCTCCTCGACACGGAAAAGAATTACATGATCCTGGTGACCAAAGAAGGAAAGCTGGTAACGATCGATTTTGATCCTAAATATCAGCCGACCCAGAAAGAACCGGTTCCATCAAAGGTCGCCGATATCGGCTTGGGCTCCTCAGCCGTGGTGCAATACACCAAAGATGGTGAAAAGAACATCGCCACGAATATCGAGTACGTGCCGGCAAAGGGCGAATAAGGACCCGTCGCGCCAAGGGCGCGGCTTTTTTAACTTCGATCAGGAGGAGATGAAAATGAAAGCGAATATTGCGGTAGGCGGACTGGCGCTGTTGCTGGCTGCGTCCTGGGCTCTGCCCGTGATCGCCCAGGAGAAGTCGGAAAAGAAAGCGGAAGAAAAAAAGGCCGAGCCGGCGAAGGCCAAGGCCGAGAAGGTCGTCGGCGATATCGGTCTTTTGGATACCGAAAAGAATTATATGATCGTGGTGACCAAAGAGGGAAAGCTGATTACCCTGGACTTCAATTCGAAGACTAAAGCCACCGAGATCAAAGAAACCAAGGTAAAGATGGGGGATGTGGGTCTCGGCTCCTCGGCGGTGGTGGAATACACGACGAAAGGCGAAAAGAATTTCTTGAGCAAGATGGAATTCACGCCAGCCAAGGGCGAATAGCGGGCTTGACCCCAAAAGCTAAAAAGGGACACGGCGCAAGCCGTGTCCCTTTTCTTTTGAATTTAGAATTGCCGCAGGTTGCTTCGATTTTCGGGGTTTGCGCTGGGATCGAGCGAGAGTCAAAAGCTCTCTTCCTCGGAGTCGGCCAAGTCGAGCTTGCGATAGCTGCGCTCGTTTTCCAGAGTCTTCTGGCGCTTCGCTTCTTTCTCGTTTTCTTCCTGGCATTTCACGCAGAGCCGGGTAAACGGCAAAACCTTCAGCCGGCCCAGCTGGATTTCGCCCTCGCAGCTTTCACAAATGCCATAGGTCTTGTCCGCGATGCGCTGCAGCGCATCGTCGATGGCCATGAGTTTTTCCCGCTCGCGATCGTTCAGAATGAAATTGATCTCCCGGTCTCTTTCGTCACTGGCAAGGTCGTAGGTGTCGCGGCCCTCGTCCTTGACCCCTTCGGTTTCTCCCTTGACGCGGCTCTGCATTTCTCTCAGCAACTGCCGCTTCATTTCTTCGAGCATTTCCGCCGCCTGGCGCAGGAACTCTTTTCGCTGTTTTTTTTCTTTGTCAGGATCGGTTTTAGGCATTGATGGTCTCACCTATCAAGTCGTAATCGAGAGCGCCGGTAATTCTGACCTCAATCAAGTCGCCGCTTTGCATTGCCCGCGGCGCTTCCACGAAAACCGCGCCGTCCACCTCGGGCGCGTGAGCTTGGGTACGGCCGGTTGCTTTGCGGGAGTCAGAATCGAACCCTTCGATCATAACGCGCTGAATGCTGCCAATCAAGGCCTGGTTTTTTTTTCGCGAGATAATTGCCTGCAGATCCATCACTTCCTGCCAGCGCCGCTCCTTTTCCTGCTCGGCGATCTTTCCCGGCATGCGCGCCGCCGCGGTACCCTCTTCTTCGGAGTACTTAAAGACTCCCAGGCGTTCGAATTGAGCTTCCTCTACGAAGCGCAAAAGCTCGGAGAAGTCGTCTTCGCTTTCGCCGGGAAAGCCCACGATCAGCGAGGTGCGCAGGGTCAAACCGGGAATCGCTTGGCGAAGTTTTTCCACCGCCTCGCGAACCGCGCTGCCGCTCTTTCCCCGGCGCATGCGCCGGAGCATCGACTTGCTCGCGTGTTGAAACGGGATGTCGAGGTACTTGCAGATCCTGCCGCTTGCGCGGATCACGTCGAGGAGCGGCGCGTCGAGGAAATTGGGATAGGCGTACAGAAGCCGGATCCACTCGATGCCGGGCACCTGGTCCAGGTTTCGCAGCAATCCGGCGAGCGTCGTGCCGTCTTTTCGGTCTCTGCCGTAGGCGGTGAGATCCTGCGCGATCAGGTTGATCTCTTTGACGCCGTTTTGCGCGAGCTCGCGGGTTTCCTGCACGATCGAGTCGATGGAGCGGCTGCGATGCGGGCCGCGCATCTGCGGGATGATGCAGAAGGCGCACTTGTGATCGCAGCCTTCGGAGACTTTCACAAACGCGGTGTAGGCGGGTGTCGAGCGCAGCCGCGGCGTGGCGTGGTCGTAGATGTAGCTCGGCACGCCGATGAATTGACGCTTCGCGGTGTTCGCCTCGTGCTCGCGCAGGATCTCGGCGATGCGCGGCACTTCGCCGGTGCCGATGAACAGATCCACTTCGGGCAGCTCGGCCGCCATTTCTTCCGGATAACGCTGCGTGAGGCAACCCGCGACCACCAGCTTTTCTATTCTTCCGGTTTCCTTCAGGCGCGCGACGTCGAGAATCGTATCGATCGATTCTTCCTTCGCCGCGCCGATAAAGCCGCAGGTGTTGACCAGGACGATATCGGCGTCCTCAGGCGCGGCGACCATTTCGTAGTCGTGCCTGTGCAGGATTCCCGCCATGACCTCCGAATCCACGAGGTTGCGCGCGCAGCCGAGGCTGATGATATTGAATTTTTTCCGGCTCATTGCCCGAGCTCGACCACGTCGGCGCCTTTGGGGATTTCCACCGCGAAAAGCGCATCCTTCAACCCGACGCCTTTGCGCATGTTGGAAAACTGCACGCTGGTCAGATTGCCCGCGGCATCGCGCACGCTCACCGAGGCGATGTCCAAAGAGGATTTGTTGACCGTAAGGAGAATCTCGGTGTACCCGCCGGCCTCCCCCTTGGGATCCAACCGTAAAACGTACTGGGCTCCGTCGCTCGATTTCAACGTCGAGTTGAAGTCCTTTTTCAAGTTGCCCAGCCCGAGCAAAAACGAAAGCGGGATATCGCCGCGAAAGGCGTTTTTAAGCGGGCTTTTGATCACCTGATTTTGCTCGGGCTGAAAGAAATAAAGATTTTTTCCGTCGGCGAGCACGAACTGGCCCTTGGGCTCGTCGTAGCGCCAGAGCATCTTGCCGGGCCGCTTGAACGACAATTTCCCAGAAGATTTGAGGCTGCGGTTGAGCGTCTTGACCTCGGTTTCCTGACGGAAGTCCGCGACGAAATCGGCCGTCGCGTCGTAGTTCTTCTGCAATTTATCGACCACCGCATCGGCGTTGTTCTCGGCGGCGCCGCCCAAATTCGCCCATGAGAGCGCCGTCAAAACGCAGACCACCCAGACGAGCCGCGTCTTACGCATCGATTTTGCGCGCATACACTTCCCGGGGTTTGGCGCCGTCGGGCGGTCCGACCACGCCGTCTCTTTCCATCTGCTCGATCATGCGAGCGGCACGGTTGTATCCTACCCGCAACCTGCGCTGAATCATAGATATCGACGCCTGCTGGGTTTCGGTGACGATGGCGACCGCCTGGTCGTACATCTCGTCGTACTCTTCGTCGGCCGCGGCCGCCGCTTCGGTCTCGCGCTTGGCTTCGAGCACTTCCGGGCGATAGTTCGGCCGCCCCTGCTGCTTGATGAATTTCATCACCCGGCGCACGTCCTGGTCCGACACAAAAGCGCCGTGGATGCGGATCAGCCGCGCCGTGCCCGGCGGCAGAAACAGCAGATCGCCGTTGCCCAGCAGCTTCTCGCCGCCCATGGAGTCGAGAATCGTTCGGGAATCCACGCGGGAAGTTACCTGAAAGGAAATCCGCGCGGGAAAATTGGCCTTGATCAATCCGGTGATGACATCCACCGACGGGCGCTGCGTCGCCAGGATCAAATGAATCCCCGCGGCGCGCGCCTTTTGCGCGAGCCGGGTGATGTATTCCTCGATGTCGCGCCCGACGGTCATCATCAGATCGGCCAATTCATCGATAATGATCACGATCCGCGGCAGTTTTTCGTGCACCAGCGGCGCGTCGGCGGAAAGATTGCCGCCCGGCGAATTCTCTTCGGAAGCGTCCGGCTCGGTCAGATCGATCACGCTTTTCTTGCTCCCGGCCTCGCGCTCGAGCGTGCGGTTGTAATTGTCGATGTTGCGCGCCCCCTTGTCCCTCATTAGACGATAGCGCCGGTCCATTTCATCCATCGCCCAGAAAAGCGCCGCCGCGGCCTTCTTCGGATCGGTCACCACGGGCACCAGCAGGTGCGGGATATCTTCGTAGACCGTCAGCTCGAGCATCTTCGGATCGACCATGATGAATTTGACGTCCTGGGGGCTCGATTTGAACAGGATGCTCAAAATCATCGCGTTGATCGAAACCGATTTGCCGGTGCCGGTGGCGCCGGCGACCAGCAGATGCGGCATCCGGGCGAGATCGGTGGCGAAGGGCGTGCCGCCGATGTCCTTGCCCAGTGCCAGGGTGATTTTCGATTCCGTGCTGCGATAGCTCTCGCTTTCGATCACTTCGCGCAGATAAACGGTCTCGCGCCGCGGGTTGGGAATCTCGATGCCGACCACCGACTCGCCGGGGATCGGCGCCAGGATGCGCACGCTCACGGCGCGCAGCGCCATCGCCAGATCGTCGGCCAGCATCACGATGCGCCGCACTTTGACGCCCGGCGCGGGCTTGAACTCGTACATCGTGATCACCGGCCCCGGGCGCACCGCGACCACTTCGCCTTCGACGCCGAAATCTTCGAGTTTTTTTTGCAGGATCAGCGAATTGGCGTGAAGCGTTTCCTTGTCGATCTTGAGTTGCTCGCCTTCGGGCGGGTCGAGCAGCTCCGACGGCGGCAGCTTGTAGCCCTCGCCGATCTCAGGGAGCTTGAACTGCTCGGGCGGCAGAGGGGGCTTTTTCTGCGGCTTCTTGATCGCCGGCTCGTCTTTGACCTCTTCCTTCAAAACGATCGGCGGCGGCACGTAATCCTTTTTGTCCTTCTTGGTATTTTCGCCCTTGCGCTTGTCGTTTTTCTCTTTGAGCTCTTTGAGCCGATTGTTGATCGCCGGCACGAAGGACTTCCGCAGCTCGACGAAACTCTTCTTCGTGTGGCCGATCAAATCGAGAAGCGAATGCTGGGTCAGCACCATCACCGACAGGAGCATCGTGAAGCACGCGATCAGCACCGCGCTCAGCCGTCCGAAGAGCGGCACCAGAACGCTTTCGTTGAGAAACCCGCCGATGATGCCGCCGGCATCGCGCGCGCTGTCGGTGTCGATGACCACGCTCAAAATCACTCCGACGCTCAACAGCAAAACGCCGTAAGCGACGGCTTTCGTCAGCTGGATCCCCTGGTAGTTGGCGCGAAACATGCGGATCGCCGCCAGGCAGAGCAAGATCGGCACGAGATAAGCCGTAATGCCGAGGCTCTGAAGCAGAAGATCGGCCAGCAAAGCGCCGATGAAGCCACCCCAATTGTGGGTTTCGACCGCGCCCGACGGCGTGTTCAGCGAACGGTCGGCGGGGCTGTAGGAAAGCAGGCTCAGCGTGATCAAGAGAGCGGTCAGACAGAGGGCCGCGCCCCAGATCTCGCGATGGAGGCGGCCCTTTTCCGGAGCATCGGCCATAAATCAGCTCCTCAGGTTTCGATGATATAGGGAAGAACGACGGGACGGCGCTCCAGTTTTTTGCGAAAGAAGCGCCGCAGCGCCTTGCGCACTTCTTCCTTGACCTCGGCGGGATCGGCGCGGGTTTCGCGGCTGATGCCGGCGAGGGTTTCGAGAACGACTTTTTTTGCGTTCTCCAAAACTTCTTCGCTTTCCTCCGCGCGCATGAAGCCGCGCGAGATCAGATCCGGCCCGGCGATCAATTCGCCCGACTGCTGATGAATCCCCATCACCACCAGAACCATGCCGTCTTCCGAGAGATGGCGGCGGTCGCGGATCACCACGTCGCCGACATCGCCGACGCCCTTGCCGTCGATGAAGACCTTGCCGACCTGGATCGCCTGAGTTTTCTGCGCGCTGTGGGCGGTGAGCTCGAGCACGTCGCCGTCCTCGAGCAAAAAGCAATGCTCCGCCGCCATGCCCACGTCCTGGGCCAGGCGCCGGTGGCGCACCAGGTGGCGGTACTCGCCGTGGATCGGCACGAAGTAGCGCGGCCGGGTGAGCTGCAGCATGGTTTTCAATTCTTCCTGGCTGGCGTGGCCGGAAACGTGGATCTCCGAGACTTTCTCGTAGTGCACCTCGGCGCCGCGCCGGTAAAGATGATTGATCAGATTGGAAATCGTCTTTTCGTTGCCGGGAATGAATTTCGAGGAAAGAATCACGGTGTCGCCGGGTGTGACTTTGATGGTCTTGTGATCGTCCAGCGCGACCCGGTGCAGCACCGACAAGGGCTCGCCCTGGCTGCCGGTGGTGAGCAAGGTGAGCTTGTCGTCGGGCAGGTCGTGCCAGCGCTCGCTGTCGGTCATGAAATTGCGCTGCAGGCGCAGATAGCCGAGCTCCGCCGCCACCTGGCCGTTGCGAATCATGCTCCGCCCGCTCAGCACCACGCGCCGGCCGCAGCGCTCGGAAATGTCGATCACCTGCTGGATGCGCGGGATGCTCGAAGAAAAAGTCGAGACCAGCACCTTGCCGGTGCTCTGGCGCATGATCTGCTCGAGATGGGTCCCGACGTCGCGCTCCGACGGCGTGTAGCCGGGGCGCTCCACGTTGGTCGAGTCGGACATGAGCAGCAGCACGCCCTTTTCGCCGTAGGCGGCGAAGGTTTGAAAATCGAACATCTCGCCTTCCATCGGCGTGTTGTCGATTTTGAAATCGCCGGTGTGAATGATCGTGCCGATCGGCGTTTCGATGGCGAGCGCCAGACAGTCCATCAGGCTGTGGGTGACGCGGATGCCTTCGATGCGAAAGGGCGCTACGTCCCAGGGAACTCCGGCGGTGATCTGGCGCACATCCGCCGTGTCCTCGAGATCGTGCTCGGCGAGCTTGTTGGCGAGCAGGCCGAGAGTCAGCCGGGTGCCGAAGATCGGCACGTCGAAATGCTCGAGAATATACGGCAGCGCGCCGACGTGGTCTTCGTGGGCGTGGGTGAGGATGATCGCTTTCAGCTTGTCGCGACGCTCGAGGAGATAACTTACGTCAGGAATCACCAGATCGATGCCCAAAAGATCGGCGGTGGGGAACATGAGGCCGCAGTCGACGGCGATGGCGGCGTCGCCGTATTCGATCAGCATCATGTTGAGACCGAATTCGCCCAGGCCGCCGAGCGGAATGATTTTGACCGAGTCCATCGTCAGCTACGCGAGTTCTCCAGCGGCCGAATGCCGAGCGCCGGCCGGCTGTTACTGTCGGCGCGGCTCGACTCCGGCGCGCGCAGGTTGGCTTCGATCGCCCGGCGCACTTCGTCGGAAAGCGCGCGCAGCTTGCCGGCGCGATGGCCCTCGACCGTCATCGGTTTGCCGATCGACACTTCGATTAAACCCGGCCGCAGCCGCCAGTCGCCGGACGGCAACACCGCGCCGCTGCCGTTGATGGTCACCGGCACGATCGGCGTCTGCGCCCTTACGGCGAGCAGAAACCCGCCCTTCTTGAAACGGAGCAGCCGGCCGTCGCGGCTGCGGGTTCCTTCGGGGAAAACCACCACCGAAATGCCCGCGGCGATTTTTTCCCTGGCGCGATCAAGACTCCTGACCGCGTCCGCAGGATCGGCTCGATCCACGGTAATGTGTTTGGTCGCCCACATGGCCCAGCCGAAAAGCGGCACGCGCAGGAGCTCTTTCTTGGCGATCCAGCGCAGCTGGAAGCGGCCGAGGGCCTGCACCAGCACGGGAATATCGACGTTGCTCTGGTGATTGACCATAAAGATGTACGGCCGGCCCGGGTCGAGATTCTCCGCGCCGTGGATTCTCAGCTCGATGCCGCCCAGACGCAAAATCAGCCAGGTCCAGAATTGATTGATACGGTAGACCCGCTTGCCGTAGCGGTCGAAAAAGCCGAGCAGGATCGTCAATAGCGCGAGCGGAATCGTGATCGCGATGAAAAGCGCCAGCAGGACGATATAGAACATCAAGACTTTTCTAAATTTGATTTATGCAAGCGCAGGAAATCAGTTGAAATATAGTAAATCCTGGTGGGGCAAAAAGCAATGCGGCGCGGGCCTTTGCCCGGATTTCCGCGATTGACTCCGCGCCGGACCGGCGTTAAGTTGGCTCAACCTTCCGGCCGGTTCGTCGAACGCCGGCAGCATGGAGAGCTGACATGTCGGTCAATAAAGTGATCCTGGTGGGCAATCTCGGCAAAGATCCCGAAGTGCGCTACACGCAGACGGGGAGCGCGGTGGCGAATTTCTCCATCGCCACCTCCGAGCAGTGGAACGATCGCGACGGCAAACGCCAGGAACGAACCGAATGGCACAACATCGTCGTCTGGGGCAAGCAGGCCGAGACCTGCGGCCAGTATCTCGCCAAGGGCCGGCAGGTTTACGTCGAGGGCAGCATCCGTACCCGCTCCTATGACGACAAGAGCGGCAACAAGCGCTACGTCACTGAAATCGTCGCCCAGCGCATTCAATTTCTCGGCGGCGGGGGCGGCACCCGTTTGCCGCAGCATATGGAGTCGGCTCCCGCCGAGGAGATGGGCGGCACGGGCGGCAGCGCGCCGATCGACGACGATATTCCTTTCTAGGACAGTTCCTCGGCTCAGCGTTCTTTCCGCAGATCCCAGCGAGCGCCCGCGCGAACGCGATAAACTTGAAATGGACCGCCAGCCGCTTCAGGATCTGGATGTCGATGCGGCGCTGCGCGCGATCCTGGCAGGCACCGCGACCGAGATCGGCGCGGAGTTTTTCAAGGCGCTGGTGAAAAATCTCGCCGCCGCCCTGGGCACCCACGGCGCCTGGGTGACCGAGTATTTTCCCGAGTCGCGCCGGCTGAAAGCGCTGGCTTTCTGGATGGGCGGCCAGTGGCTTGACGGCTGGGAGATGATCGTCGACGGCACGCCGTGCGAGCAGGTGATCGAGCAGCGCTGCCTGATTCACATTCCCGACAATCTGGTGAAGATTTATTGGGACGATCCCGACGTGCAGGCCGTCGGCGCGGCCAGCTACATGGGCATGCCGCTGCTCGACCTCGACGGCAAAGTGCTCGGCCACCTGGCGGTTCTCGACCAGCGGCCGATGCCGGCGGAGCCGCGCGCGCAGGCGCTGTTTCAGATCTTCGCCGAGCGCGCCGCCGCGGAGCTGCGCCGGCTCCGCGCCGAGGCGCAGGTGCGCGAGCGCGAGCGCAAGCTCGGCCGGCTCGTCGGCAGCGCCATGGACGCGATCATCGAGCTCGACGAGCATCTGAACGTCACGCAAATGAACCCGGCGGCAGAAAAGATTTTCGGCTGCGCCGCCGGCGCGCTCACCGGCCGCTCTTTCACGGATTTCTTGCATCCCGAATCGCGCGAGAAGATCGCCGGGCTGATCATCGATCTCGACACGCGGCCCGACGGGCAGCGCTCGCTCTGGATCGCGGGCGGCCTCACGGCGGCCGGCGCGCGCGGCGCTGCGTTCCAGGCCGAGGCGACCTTGTCGCGCTTCGACGTGGACCGCGCGCCCTTTTATACGCTCATCCTGCGCAACGTGAACGAGCGGCTCGAGGCCGAGCGAAAAATTCAATCGCTCACGGTCGAGGCCGAATACCTGCGCGAGGAATTGAGCGCGCTCCTCGGCGCCGACGAGATCATCGGCCGCAGCGAAGCGCTGATGAAGATTCTCGGCGAGGCGAAGGAAGTCGCCGCCACGGACGCGACGGTGCTGATTTACGGCGAGACCGGCACGGGCAAAGAGCTGATCGCCCACGCGATCCATCGCGCCAGCCGGCGCCGCGACAAGCCGCTGATCAAAGTCAACTGCGCCGCGATTCCGGCCGCGCTCATCGAGAGCGAATTTTTCGGCCACGAGCAGGGCGCGTTCACCGGCGCCACCCGAAAGCGCGACGGCCGCTTCGCCCTGGCCCACGGCGGCACGATTTTTCTCGACGAGATCGGCGAGCTGCCGCTGGATTTGCAGCCCAAGCTTTTGCGCGTGCTCCAGGAAGGCGAGTTCGAGCCGGTGGGCAGCTCGCAGACGCGCAAAGTCGACGCCCGCGTGATCGCCGCCACCAACCGCGACCTCGAAGCGCGGGTGCGCGCCGGCCAGTTCCGCGAGGATCTTTTTTATCGGCTCAATGTTTTTCCGCTGAAGCTGCCGCCGCTGCGCGAGCGGCGCGAGGACATCGCCATTCTCGCCGCCGCCTTTGCGCAAAAATTTGCGCGCCGCCTGGGCCGCGCGCTGGCGCCGCTCTCGGAAGATTGCCTGCGCCGGCTCGAAAGCTACAGCTGGCCCGGCAACGTGCGCGAGCTGCAAAACGTGCTCGAGCGCGCCGTGATCACCGCGCGCGCCGGGCGCCTCGATCTCGATCGCGCGCTGCCCGACGGCGCGGGAAGCGCGGCGGCGGCAGCGCGAAGCGACGGCGCCGCCGCGCGCATCCGCACCGCCAGAGAATTCGCGGAGCTGGAGCGGCAAAATATCATCGCCGCGCTTGAGTCCGCCGACTGGAAGATTTCCGGGAGCGGCGGCGCGGCGCAGCTCCTCGGCATCAAACCGACGACCCTCAGCTCGCGCATCAAGGCGCTCGGCATCGAGCGGCGGCGCTGAGCGATTCCCCTCACGAATTCTCGTCGCGCTCCCTCACGATATTTCGTCGGCGACGAACTCTCGTCGTTTGTTGCCAAGCGCTCAAAGCTTTCAAGTTGCCGAATTTTCAGATTTCCGCATCGAAGCGGCGGCTTGGCACATTTCAGGCAATGGCATCGGTCATCAGCGATGGGCCAAGGAGGTCGATATGCCGACCCGTTACACCTACGAAGAAGTGCTCGACGTCACGGAGCGCAGCCGCTGGCGGGTCGAAGACATCATCGGCGGCGGGAAGCGCCTCGACTTCACCAAGCCGTTCATGCCGGAATCGCTGGCCCGAGTCGATCGCCTGGAGTTCCTCGCGCCTGAAGAGAGGCGGCTGCTCAATCAGATTCGCGGCCACGAGTATCTCGCCATGTTCGGGCTGGTGGAAGAGTTCATTCTTCCTTACGTGCTCGATTGCCTTCGTCCCAGCCGTTCGGGCGGCGACAGCCGGGTGCGCGCGCTGTTGCAGTTCGCCGGCGAGGAAGCCAAGCACATCCATCTGTTCAAAACCTTTCGCCGCGCGTTCGAAGCCGGCTTCGGCGCCAGGTGCGAGTTCATCGGCCCGGCCGAGGAAGTAAGAAACTTCGTCCTGTCGCACAGCCCGCTCGGCATCGGCATCGCGGTGCTGCACATCGAATGGATCACCCTGCGCCACTACATCGAAGGCGTGAAAGACAACCGCGATCTCGATCCGCTGTTCAAGAGCTTGCTCAAACATCATTGGCTGGAGGAATCCCAGCACACCAAGCTGGACACCTTGATCGTCGAGGAGCTGGCCGCCCAGGCCGCGGAAGAAGAGATCGACCGGGCTTTCAAAGAATACGCCGAGATCGGCGCGTTTATCGACCAGGGCATCGGCCGGCAGACGGCATTGAACGTGGACAGTTTTATCCAGGCGAGCGGCAAAAAACTTTCGCACCGCGAGCGCGAGCAAATGGAGCAGGCATTGCTTCAGGGGATGCGCTGGACTTATCTGGGCACGGGGATGACCCATCGCAATTTTTTGGATACCGTACAAAGCATCAAGCCGGCGGCGCGGGCCGAAATCGAGCGCAGGGCGCCGGCCTTTTGTTGAGAACGCACCGAGAAAAAAGGAGAGGGGAAAATCATGGCAATACAAACTTCACTATCGGCGGAACCACTGAAGCGCGCCATCAAAGGGAGCGTTTTGAGCGCGGGCGACGCCGGCTACGATGAGGCGCGGCAAATCTGGAACGCGATGATCGACCGGCGCCCGGCGCTGATCGTGCGCTGCGCAGAGGCGGCCGACGTGCCGGCGGCGATCGATTTTGCCCGGCGCAACCGGCTTGAAATTTCCATCCGCGGCGCCGGGCACAACATCGCCGGCAACGCGCTCTGCGACGGCGGCCTGACGATCGATTTTGCCGACATGAAAAAAGTTCAAGTGGACGCCGCCAAAAAACGCGCCTCCGTCGAGCCCGGCGCGACCCTCGCCGATCTCGACGAAGCGACCCAGGCGCACGGCCTGGCCACGCCGGTGGGAATCAACTCGACCACCGGGGTCGCCGGTCTCACTCTGGGCGGCGGCTTCGGCTGGCTCACGCGCAAATACGGCATGACCATCGACAATCTTATCTCGGTCGAAATCGTCACGGCGCAAGGGAAGCGGCTGCGCGCGAGCGAGAGCGAAAACGCGGATTTGTTCTGGGCGATTCGCGGCGGCGGCGGGAATTTCGGCGTGGTGACCCGCTTCGAATTTCAACTCCATTCGGTGGGCCCCGAAATCTTCGCCGGCTTGCTGGTTTTTCCCTTTGCCCAGGCGAAAAAGATTCTCGATCAGTACCGCCGCTTCACCGCATCCGCGCCGGAGGAGCTCAACGTCTGGGCGGTGCTGCGCAAGGCGCCGCCGCTGCCCTTTCTCCCCGAAAGCGTGCACGGCCGGGAAGTCGTCATCCTGCCGATTTTCTACGCCGGCAAGGCGGCGGAGGGCGAAAAATTGATCGCGCCGGTGCGCGCTTTCGGCGATCTTTGCGGCGAGCATCTGGGCGCGCAGCCCTACGTCGCCTGGCAAAAGGCTTTCGATCCGCTGCTCGGCGCCGGCGCGAGAAATTATTGGAAGTCGCACAACTTCACGGCGCTGGCCGACGGCGCCCTGGATGCGATCGTGGAGTACGCCGGCAAGCTGCCGTCGCCCCAGTGCGAGATTTTCATCGGCCACATCGCCGGCGCGCCCAACCGGATCGCGCCGGGCGCGATGGCTTACGGGCACCGCGACGCGAAGTTCGTGATGAACGTGCACGGGCGCTGGGATCGGGCGGGAGACGATTCAAAATGCGTCGGCTGGGCGCGCGATTTCTTCAAAGCGAGCGCGCCGTTCGCCTCCGCCGGAGCCTACGTGAATTTCATGACCGAGGAGGAAACCGACCGGATTGCGGCGGCGTACGGCGCCAACTACGAGCGGCTGGCGCAGATCAAAAGACGCTACGATCCGGAGAATGTTTTTCATCTGAACCAGAACATCAAACCATGAGAAGGCTGGTCGGGCTCAGCGCAGGACGTTCGAGAAAGGAAATGCGATGAAGAAATTGGCGATGATCGTGCGCGATGATGGCTACGACAAACTCCTGACGCCGCTCACGTTCGCCTCCACGCAGGCAGCGCGCGGCGTCGCCGTCGACATGCTCTTCGTTCTCTGGGCAGTGCGCGCGCTCACGGAATCGGGGGCGCGTTCGCTCAGTATCGAGGGGCGACACGAGGGCGAAACCGAGTGGTTGCGCCAGCGCCTGGCGCGCGAGGGAGAGCCGACGGAAATCTACGACTATCTGAAGCTGCTCCGAGCCACCGGCTGCGTCAGGTTCTATGGCTGCAAGTTCGCGGCGGCGACGTTCGGAGTCGATGAGTCGAATCTCATTCCCGAGGCGGCGGGGATTGTCGATCCGGATTGGTTTCTCAACGAGAAGGCGCTCCAGGCGGACCACTGTCAATATTTTTGAAGCGCTGAGACGTTGCGGCGGTGTGCGGGGTTCCGCTAGGCGACGCGGTTTCGGTCACGGCCCCGGAGAAAGGCGGTGATGTTTTCTTCGACTTCGCGCAGCAGGCGCGCGCGCGCTTCGCGCGCGCTCCAGGCGGTGTGCGGCGTGACGATCAGGTTGTCCAGCTCCCTGGCCGCGGCGATGATCGGATGATCGGCCGGCGGCGGCTCCTGGGTGATCACGTCGAGCGCGGCGCCGGCGATTCTGTTTTCGCGGAGCGCCCGCACCAGCGCCGCTTCGTCGATCAGCGCGCCGCGCGCCGTGTTGATCAAAAAGGCCGCGGGCTTCATCAGCGCCAGGGTTTTCTCGTTGATCAGATTTCTCGTGTCCGGGGTGAGCGGGCAATGGAGCGATATCACGTCCGCCTGCGAAAACAGCCGATCCAGAGAAACTCGCCCCTCGCCGCCCGGCGCGCCCGGTCGCGCGGCGATCAAAACTTCAAGTCCGAAGCCGCGCGCCATGCGCGCGACGGCCTGACCGATGTTGCCGTAGCCGACAATGCCCACTTTCTTGCCCTGCAACTCGACCGCAGGATAATTGAGTAGCGAAAAGATCGCGCTCTTCTCCCACTCGCCGCGTTTCACCGCGGCGCGGTAGCTGCCTGCGCGCGCGGCGAGCTCGAGCAGCAGCGCCATCGTGAATTGCGCGACGGATTCGGTCGCGTAACCCGGCACGTTGCAGACTTTGATGCCGCGCGCGCTCGCTGCGGCGCGGTCGATGATGTCCGTGCCGGTGGCGGCGACGGCGATGAGCCTGAGATCGCGCGCTTCGGGCGCGCTCAAAATGCTTTTATCGAACGAGACTTTGTTGGTGACCGCGATGCTGTGGCCGGCAAGCCGCGGGATCGTTTGCGCCGCGTCCGTGGTCTGATGAATCGTGCAGCTCCACGCTCGGGTGAAACTATCGAGGGCAACGTCGCCGTAGGTGGCGGCGTCGAGAAAGACGATTTTTGGCTGCGCAGAGCTCACGCCTGAGATTTCTCCCGCGCTTCCAATTTTTTGGCTTCTTCCCAGAACCCGTCCATCTCTTCGAGCGACGATTGCTCGAAGCTCTTGTTCGCGGCGCGCAATTGATTTTCGATGTGGCGAAAGCGCCGGGTGAAGCGCTCGACCGTCTGTGCCAGGACGTCTTCGGCTTCGACCTCGAGAAAACGCGCGATATTGACCAGGGTGAAAAGCAGATCGCCGAGCTCCTCGCCGGTGCGCTCGCGATGGCCGCTCGCCGCGGCTTCCTTGAGCTCGCGCATTTCCTCGTCGACTTTCGCCCAGACCTGCTCGATATTCGGCCACTCGAAGCCGAGATGAGCCGCGCGGCGCGAGATCGACTGGGCGCGCGCCAGCGCCGGCATCGCCCTGGGCACGTTGCCGAGCGCCGATTTCGGCTCGCCGCCGGAGTTCTCGCCGGCTTTGATCTGCATGCGCTGCTTCAGCACCGCCGCGCTGTCTTCGGGCAGCGGCGCGCCGGCGAAAACGTAGGGGTGGCGGCGGATGAGCTTGTCGGCGAGCTGGACGATCACGTCCTTGATCGAAAAACGGTTTTCTTCCGCGCCGATCTGCGAGTGAAAAACCACCTGCAGGAGCACGTCGCCGAGCTCTTCCTGCAATTTTTTCGGATCGCCGTTGTCGATGGCATCGAGCAGCTCGTAGGTTTCCTCGAGGAGGCAGGGCTTGAGCGAGGCGTGGGTCTGCTCGCGGTCCCACGGACAGCCGGTTTCGCTGCGCAGCCGCGCCATCACTTCGAGCAATTCGCCGAATTTTTTTTCGCTATCTCGATCGTTCACCGGGGACCTCCGCGGCCGCGGCGGCTTTTCCTGCCGACCGGCGGCGTGCTAAATCTTACGTGGCGCACGGTTTGATGTCCAGACAGCGGAGGATTGCCATGCCCAACGCAACCATCGACGGCATCGACACTTACTACGAGACCCGCGGCGCCGGCACGCCCATCCTCATGTGCGCGCCCGGCGGCTTCGACGCGACCATCGACAAATGGCGCAGCGCGAGCGCCTGGACCGGCATCGACGCGCTCGCGGCGCTCGCCGCCGAGCACACGCTGGTTCTCTACGACCGACGCGAGTGCGGCCGATCCGGCGGCCGGCTCGAGCGGCTCGGCTGGGCGAGCTACACGCGCCACGCCAGGGCGCTGCTCGATCATTTGAAAATTTCCTCCGCCTGGATCATGGGCGGCTGCATGGGCTGCTCGGTGGCGCTCGCGTTCGGCGTTCATTATCCCGAGGCGACACGCGGCTTGCTGCTTCACTGGCCGGTGGGCGGCTACCGCTGGAAGGCCAACAGCCGCGAGCGCTTTAGGCGCCATTATAATTTTGCGCGGCAGAACGGATTGAAGGGAGTGATCGAGCGCGCGCGCGGCGGAAAAAGTTTCTGGATGGACCCGGAAGCCGGACCGTGGGCGATCGAGATCGCGCGCGATATAAATTTCGCTGAAAAATTCGCGGCGGAAAATCTAGAGCGCTATCTCGCGATCGTAGAAACCAGCGGCCGAAGTCTCTACGACCGCGATACCGCCCCGGGCGCCGAGCCCGAGGAAGTGATGGGCATCGATGTGCCCGCGCTCATCATCCCCGGCGACGACCCGTCCCACGCAACCTCAGGCGCGCACTACCTGCGCGAGCTTTTGCCCAAGGCGGATTTTTGGAACGTGATGCCGCCGGAGCAGACGACGGCGAAAATTTGTGATCGGCTGCTGGAGTTTTGCCGGAAGCACGGGTAGCCCAAGATGCCGGATTGGAGCTGGCCACGAGTAAAGGAAGTAACGGTATTTCTGCCGGGACCCACGACCATCGTTTCCCTGACGAGCCATTACGAGGGGGAAAATACAGGAGCAGCCCGGGCTCGGCCAAGAGATCGATCGACTGCTGACTTAGATCTGTAAGCAATCTTGATTGTTAGAATGATCAGTCAGGGAAAAACATTCAATGAAACATCTGTGTCCAGTGTGTGGATTTCCTGAGTTGGACGATCCTCCGTGGTGGGACGATAGCGGCGGATCATTGGAGATTTGTCCATGTTGCGGCATTCAGTTTGGTTATACGGATTTCTGTGCGGGTGACACAGTGCAACGCAAAAACTTTTACTTGAAATGGCGCGCCGAATGGATGCAACGCGGTATGCCCTGGACTTCCGTAGGGATTTTGCCACCAACAGGTTGGGACCCTTTAATACAATTGAGAGGCATTCGAGTAGAGGTAAGCCCGAAATAACTTGTTTTTTCCGTTTGATAAAATGACTATTGGTCACGTTCATTATCAGCCGGGACATCTATATTGTTTAAGAGGGCTGGTGTGAAAAAATGCGCTGAAAATCGATTTGTAGCTCCCTTCAGCAAAGCCCCCGGGGGTGTGGACCGAGAAAAAAAAATCTGATAGGGGTTTTTTCACTTCGCTCTGAAAAATCGGTTCTCAGGAGGCGGTTATGGACGTGACGAGCTCGGCGGTGCAACTCAATACTTCCGATGGCAAAATGGATTGCTACGTGGCCCAGCCCAAGGACGGCGGCAGCTATCCGGGGATCGTCGTCATTCAGGAGGCGTTCGGCGTCAACAGCCACATCAAGAAAGTCACCGAGCGGATCGCCGCCGAGGGTTACGTGGCGATCGCGCCGGATATTTTTCACCGCGAAAAGGAAAATCTGATTCCGTATTCCGACATGCCCAAGGCGATCGCGACCCTGCAGCGGGTGCAGGATCCAAAGGCGATGGAAGATGTGGGCGCGGCGATCGCGCACTTGAAATCGCAAAGCAACGTCAAGGCCGGCTCCCTCGGCGTGATCGGCTTCTGCATGGGCGGACGGCTGACGTATTTGACCGCGGCGCACCACGCCAACGACATCAAAGCCGCGGTGCCGTACTACGGCGGCGGCATCCCCATGGGCAACCCGAGCCCGCTCTCGCGCACCGGCGAGATCAAATGCCCGATGTATCTTTTCTTCGGCGCCAAGGACCAGTTGATTCCGATGGATCAGGTCGGCCAGATCAACACCGAGCTCACGACCAAAAAAGTCAGTTTTCAGATGAAGATTTATCCCGAAGCGGGCCACGGATTTTTCTGCGACGAGCGCGGCAGCTACAACGAAGCGGCGGCGAAAGACGCCTGGGAAAAAACCAAATCGTTTTTCGCCCAGCACCTGAAGTAATCCGGGCTCGAGCCGTTCTCGGGGAGAGGAAGGCGCCGCTTTCCTCTCCCTTTTTTTATTGTTTGACGGTAAGATCGACTCATGGCGCAGAAATCGGTCAACGGCAAGGTCACCCTGGGGCTCATCCAGATGAGCGCCGGGGACAGCCCGTCCGCCAATCTCGAAAAGGCGCTCGAACGGGTCGAGCAGGCGGCAAAAAAGCGGGCGCAGATCGTCTGCCTGCAGGAACTGTTTCGCTCGCGTTATTTCTGCCAGAGCGAAAATCACCGCAATTTCAAACTGGCCGAGCCGATCCCCGGTCCGACGACGGAAGCCCTGGGCGCGCTCGCGCGCGAGCGCGAGATCGTGATCGTCGCTTCGCTCTTCGAGCGCCGCGCCGCCGGGATTTATCACAACACCGCGGTGATCATCGACGCCGACGGCTCGATTGCCGGCATTTACCGCAAGATGCACATTCCCGACGATCCGCTTTACTACGAGAAATTTTATTTCACGCCGGGCGATCTGGGCTTTCCCAGCTTTCAGACGCGTTACGCGAAAATCGCTGCGCTGGTGTGCTGGGACCAGTGGTTTCCCGAGGGCGCGCGTCTGGCCGCGCTCTCCGGCGCGCAGATTCTTTTTTATCCCACCGCGATCGGCTGGATTCCCAAAGAGCCGCGCGCGGTGGCGCAGCAGCAGCGCGCCGCCTGGGAGCTGATCCAGCGCTCGCACGCGGTCGCCAACGGCGTGTACGTCGCGTCGGTGAACCGGGTCGGGCGCGAGGGGAAAATCAAATTCTGGGGAAACTCCTTCGTCGCCGGGCCGTTGGGCGAGATCGTCTCCCGCGCCGGCGGCGAGCGCGAGGAAATTCTTCTGGCGCGCTGCGACCTCGGCAAGATCGAAGCAACCCGCCAGAGCTGGCCGTTTCTGCGCGACCGGCGCATCGATGCCTACGGCTCGCTGCTCGCGCGCGCGACCGACGGGCGCGGCCGGTCATGAGCGGACCGACGCCGAAAGCGCTCGGCTATGCGATGCCGGCGGAATGGGCGGCGCACCGCGCCACCTGGCTTTCCTGGCCGCACAATCTGGAAACCTGGCCGACGCAACTGGAAAAAGTGCGCGCCGTGTGGGTGCAGATGATTTGCGCGCTGGCGCCGCATGAGCAGGTTTGCCTGCTGGTGAATGACGCGGCGATGAAGAGCGAAGTGCGCGCGCGTCTGACCGAAGCGCGGGCGGACCTGACGCATGTCGCGTGCGTCGAGATTCCGACCATCGACGTGTGGATGCGCGATTACGGCCCCACGTTCGTGACCCGCGCCGCCCACGATCAGCCGCGCGCGGCCAACGACTGGATCTTCAACGGCTGGGGCGGCAAGTATAAAAGCTACGAGGAAGACGAGCGCGTCGCCCGGGAGATCGCCGCGCGCTTGCAGGTGCCGGTGTTCAATCATGCGGTCGTGCTCGAAGGCGGCTCGATCGAAGTGAACGGCGCCGGTATCTGTCTTACCACCGAGCAATGCCTGCTCAATCCCAACCGCAATCCTCATCTCAGCCGCGCCGACATCGAGAATTTTCTCTGCGAATCTCTCGGCGTGAGCCGGATCCTCTGGCTCGGCGAAGGAATTGCCGGCGACGATACCGACGGGCACATCGACGACCTCGCGCGCTTCGTCGATCCGGCCACGGTGGTTTGCATCGTCGAAGAGAATGCGCGCGACGAAAATTATCGCCTGCTGCAGGAAAACTACGAGCGCTTGCAGGGCGCGCGCAGCGAAAAAGGCGAGAAGCTTTCCATCGTGCCGCTGCCTTGCCCGGCGCCGGTCGCCTGCGGCGGCGCGCGCCTGCCGGCGAGCTACGCCAATTTCTACATCGCCAACGGCGTGGTGCTGGTGCCGGTTTTCGACGATCCCAACGACGCCCGGGCGCTCGGCATTCTCCAGGAATTGTTTCCCGGCCGCCGGGTGGTCGGACTGCGCTGCAACGAAGTCGTCGCCGGCCTGGGCGCGCTTCACTGCGTGACGCAGCAGGAACCCGCGGTCTGAAAATGGGCTCCGGCGCAAAATTTTCTCTCGCGCGCCGCGGCGCGCTCCCGAAATAAATTTCTTCAGGGCTTGACAATTATTCGCGCTGACCTATTCTAGCCCCAGTCATGGGCCAGCTCATCCAGATCGATCAGCTCCACCAGGCGCGCCGGCGGCGCTCGGAAAAATTGAGCATGGAACAATGCGTGGAGCTGCTCGAATGGAACCTCAAAAAGAGCGTCGATGATTATTTTGCCGCGCCGCGCGAAGAGCGCTCCATGCGCGCCACCCAGATCCGCAAGCTCAGCGAAATCCTCGAGTACGCCGTAAGACTTCTCTGATTGCGCCACGCCCATCGTGGAACTGGCAAATTCCCTCGTTCTGATTTTTTTTCTTCTGCTCGGTTTGGTTGTCCTCGGCTGGATTTTTCTGGCGCGGCTGCAGTCGCTGCTGCGCGAGCGGCGCGACGATGCGTCCTTGCTGGTCTTGCAGCAGCAGGTGGGCGATCTGCGCGCGCAGTTCAGCCAGTCGCTGGAGCACAACGCCCAATCGATACAGCAGCAGCTGGGGCAGGTGCTCGGCCACGTGAACGAGCGGCTCAAGGAAAATGCCCAGGTACTGCAGCAGACCCAGCAGAGCCTGGGCGAGCGGCTCGACAACGCCGCGCGGGTGGTCGGCAACGTGCAGAAAAGCCTGGGCGGGCTCGAAGAAGCCAACCGGCGGATTTACGAAGTCGGCAAGGACATCGCTTCGCTGCAGGAAATTTTGCGCGCGCCGAAACTGCGCGGCGGGCTGGGCGAATTTTTCCTGGAGGATCTGCTCGCGCAGGTGCTGCCGCCCGAGCACTTCACGACCCAGCATCGGTTCCGCAGCGGCGAAAAAGTCGATGCGGTGATCCGCCTGGGCGCCTCGCTGGTGCCGGTGGACGCCAAGTTTCCGCTGGAAAATTTCCGGCGCATCGCCGAAGCGGCGGGGGAGGAAGAAAAAGCGCGCGCCAAAAAGCAATTCGTCGCCGACGTGAAAAAGCACATCGACGCGATCGCCGCCAAATACATTCTGCCCGACGAGGGCACCTACGATTTCGCGCTCATGTATATCCCGGCGGAAAACGTTTACTATGAAACGATCATTCGCGACGAGGCGGCGGCGGAAAAAAGCCTTTGCCATTACGCCATGGAGCAGCGCGTGATTCCGGTGTCGCCGAACAGCTTTTACGCCTATCTCCAGGCGATCGTGCTGGGCTTGAAAGGACTGAAGATCGAGGACCGGGCGCGCGAGATCCTCCAGTACCTGGGGCGGCTGCAGGGCGACTTCGTCCGCTTCCGCGACGAATTCGCGCTGCTCGGCAAGCACGTGGGCCACGCCCAGTCGAGTTTTCAGAGCGCCGACCGCCGCCTCGAGCAGTTCGGCCAGAAGCTCGTCGCCGTCGATTCCGATCAGCGCGAGCTCTTCGATGCCGCCGGCACGCGCCGGGATTGATGTTGCCGCCGAGGAAAAACGTCCGTGCGCTTGAGCTTGTTTTCCCGTCTCACCTGCGGCTACCTCGTGATCTTTCTCATCGTCGCGGCGGCGAGCGCTTACGCGGTGCTCCAGTTGCGCCGCTTTCACGACCTCACCGATTCGATTCTCAACGTCGACAACCGCATTCTCGACCATGAAAAAACTCTGGCGGACCTGCTGCTGGCGCAAAGCCGCGCCGAGCAGAAGTTCGCGATCACGCGCGACGAGACCTGGTATCGGCAATTCGTCAGCCTGAAAGGCGATTTCGAGCGCCAGCTGGCGAGCGCGTTTGCCCTGAACGACGCGCCGGCAACCCCGGTGCTGCAAAAAGTGCAGGAAGATTTTCACCGCTACGACGCGCTGGTGGAAGGCGAAGCGCTGCTGGTGCGCGCCAACCGCCCTTACCCGCAGTCGCAGTACAAGCAGGACAAGGACGCGCTGGTGGATGCGCTGCTCGCGTCGTTCGAAAAGCTCAGGCTCAATCAGCAGCAGGCGACCCGCGCCAAGGTCCTCGATCTCGCGGCCGCGGCCGAGCAGGCGCGCGAAGTCTCGGTGACGATCGCGATCGGCTCGCTGCTGGCGATTTTTCTCATGTCGCTGCTGATCACCAAGAGCATCACCCGGCCGATCGAGCGGCTGAAGAAAAAAACCCGCGAGATCGCCGAAGGCCGCTTCGACGGCAAGGTGCGCGTGCAGTCGCCGCCGGAGATCGCCGAGCTCGGCGCGGCGGTGGATTCCATGTGCGAAAAGCTCCAGGAGATCGACCGCCTGAAGGCGGATTTTTTCGCGTCGATATCGCACGAGCTGCGCACGCCGCTCACTTCGATCAAGGAGGGCACCGGGCTGCTGCTCGACGGCGTCGGCGGCGAGACTTCGGAAAAACAGCGCAAGCTCCTCGGCATTCTCGCCGAGGAGAGCAACCGGCTGATCGCGCTGGTCAACTCGTTTCTCGATTTTTCCAAGATGGAAGCGGGCATGATGGCGTACGACTTCGAAGTGGTCGGTATCGACCCGCTGATCAAGCGGGCGGTGGGCGAGATCGCGCCGCTGGTCGAAGCCAAGCAGATCCGTCTCGAAACCGCGCTGGACCCGTCGCTGCCGGCGGTGCGCATCGACCCGGAGCGCATTCTTCAGGTGCTGCGCAACCTGCTCGGCAACGCCGTCAAGTTCACGCCCAAGGGCGGCCAGGTCTGCGTGAGCGCAAAACCGGCGCATGGCAAATTGGAAATTTCTGTGAAAGACTCGGGTCCTGGCATTCCCGCGGAGAGCCTGGTGTCGATCTTCGAAAAGTTCAACCAGGGCCAGCGCCGCGGCATGCACGGTCGCCAGGGAACCGGGTTGGGATTGGCGATCGCCAAGAGCATCGTAACTTCGCACGGCGGAAAAATATGGGCCGAGAGCCAGGTCGGCAACGGCAGCACTTTTATTTTTGTGTTGCCCTGCTAATATTTGTTTCCGGTTGCGGTCTGACGCAGGAGGCCGCGCGGCGCCGCGAGATACGCGAATCGCTCAGCGCCGCGGACAGCCTGCTGGCGCGCGGCGATTTTGCCGGCTCGTTGAGCGCTTTCAAAAAAGTTTCCGAGGCGGCCAGGGACAAACCGCCGGCGGACCGGGCGTCGTACAGTATGGGTCTGGTCTATGCGCACCCGCAAAATCCCGAGCGCGATCTGCGCCAGGCGAAATCCTACATGGATCGAGTCGTCAAGGTGTTTCCGGACAGCCCGTGGGCGGCGGAGGCGGCAATTTGGGCCGGCGTTTTGAGCGATGCCGAAGGCGCGAAACGCGAGGCCGAGAAGGCGCGGCGCGAGGCCCAGAGCGCGGCGGACGAAGCCGAGCAAAGCCAGCTAGCGCTGGAGCGGATGAAGCAGGATCTCGACAGGGCGCGCCTTGAGCTCGAAAAGACCCGCCAGGAAATCGAAAAGAACAAGCAGATGATCGAGAAAGCCAAGAAAGTGGATATCGAGATCGATCAAAAGCGGCGCGAGCGCGGAAGATAGCCGATATGTCAAAGGGCCGTATTTTAGTCGTCGACGACAATCCGAATATTCTCGAAGTGATCCGCATGCGCCTGGAGTCGGCGGATTTCGAGGTTCTCGCCACCCCCGACGAGGAACAGGCGACCCAGGCGCTCAAGGAGCAGCTCTTCGATCTCTGTATCGTCGATCTGATGCTCGCCAACGGCGACGGCCTCACGTTGATGGACGAGTTTCGCTCGATCCATCCCGACGTGCCGACGATCATTCTCACCGCCCACGGCAGCATCGAGAACGCCGTGGAAGCGATGCGCCGCGGCGCCTACACCTACGTCACCAAGCCCTTCGAGCCGACGGATCTGTTGTTCCAGATCGAGCGCGCGCTGGAAAACCGCAAGCTCAATTCCGAGATCAAGCGCCTGAAGGAGATTCTCAACGAGCGTTACGACTTCGCCAACATCGTCGCGCGCAGCAGCAAGATGCGCGCGGTGCTCGACGTGGTCACGCGCATCGCCAAGCTCGATTCCACGGTGCACATCCACGGCGACAGCGGCACGGGCAAGGAGCTGATCGCCAAGGCGATTCACATCGCCAGTGATCGCAAGGACAAGCCCTTTGTCGCCTTGAACTGCGCCGCGCTGCCCGAGACCTTGCTCGAGAGCGAGCTTTTCGGCCACGAAAAGGGCGCGTTCACCGGGGCGGTCAAAAGCACCCGCGGGCTTTTCACGCAGGCCCACGGCGGCACGCTGTTCCTCGATGAGATCGGCGACATGCCGCGGGCGACGCAATCCAAGCTGCTGCGCGTTTTGCAGGAGCGGCAGTTCTATCCGGTCGGCAGCGAGATGCCGATCGAAGTCGATGTGCGCGTGATCGTCGCGACCAACAAGGATCTCGAGGATCAGGTGCGCAAGGGACTGTTTCGCGACGATTTGTTTTATCGCATCCACGTGATCCCGATTTTCTTGCCGCCGCTGCGCGAGCGCAAGGACGACATTGTGCCGCTGGTGGAATATTTTCTCAGAAAATACAGCGAGCACATGAAAAAGGAAGTGAAAGGCCTGACGCCCGAGGCGCTGCGCAAACTCATGATGCACGACTGGCCGGGCAACGTGCGCGAGCTGGAAAATACCATCGAGTACGCCGTGGCGATGACCCAGGCCGACACCGTGACCGAGGATTACGTGCTCCAGGGAAAAGGCTTCACGCCCGAGCGCGCGCATCCGGCGGCGCAGGAAAAAGTCGAGGAATCCAGTCCCGGCCTGAGGCCGCTCAAGGACGCGCGCGACGCTTTCGAGCGCGACTACCTGATCCAGGTGCTGTCGATGACCGAGGGCAACGTGAGCCAGGCCGCCAAGCTCGCCGGGAAGTATCGCGCGGATTTTTACGACCTGCTCAAGAAGCACGATCTCAAGGTGCACGACTTCAAAAAGGCCAAGCCGGGCTGGGCCAACTGACGCGCTTGCAATCCGCCGGCACGGTTTCCCTTTGCATCCCGTCGCTCCCCGTTTACCCATTGCCCCAGTCGCTGCCGATGCAACCGCGGTGCGCAAACCTGGGAGCGTTGCGCGGAGGCGTTTTCATGGAGGAATTTGCCTGCACGGGGTCGGCCGCCGTTCATTCGCCCTTAACAAAATTGCAGCAATATCAACGGCCGGCCGATCGTCGCTTTCATGGAACGTCGCTTGCTCCTGCGTGCTCAGGCAGGGAGCGGCTATGTCGAAGGAGCCATCGGTGCTGATTGTCGATGACGACGAGGGGTTGGCAAACATCCTGGCGGTCATTCTCGGCCAGGAAGGCTTCGAGGTTCGCACCGCCCACAACGGCTCGCTCGGCTGCTCGGCTTATTTCGACGAGCCGACCGACTGGGTGCTGACCGACATTCAAATGCCGGAGCTCGACGGTCTCGAGATGATGCAATGCATCCGCTCGTTCAATCCGTCGGTGCGAGTGGTTTACATGAGCGGCGAAGTCGATAAGTACCACAGCGTGCTCGACCACGAAGTAGCCGAATTCGGCGCCGGCATTCTGCACAAGCCGTTCACCCGCGGAAATCTGATCGAGGAGATCGCCGGCCCGCGAAAAATCGCCGAAGCCAAACATCCGTGAGAGGAAAATTTTTATGAGGCAAAAAAATCTTGTGCTGGCGGTACTGGCGTTGCTGATTTTAGGTTTTGCCGGTTGTTCGTCGCCGATCACCAAGCGCGAGCAGGGCGGATTGATCGGCGCCGGCCTTGGCGCCGGCACGGGCGCGATCATTGGCAGCACCGTGGGCCACGCTGCGGTCGGGGCTTTGATCGGCGGACCGGTGGGATTGATCGCCGGCGCGCTGATCGGCGATCAGCTCATGGGGCAGGAGCGCCGACAGCAGGATCTCGCGGCCGAGAGCGAGCAAAATCAGCGGGAGATCGAGCGCTTGCGGCGGGAGAACGAACGCCTTAGAGATCAGCGGAGCGAGCGCTGACGCGGGGTCCGGGAACCGGTAAAATGCGAAACCTTCATGTCTGTATGGAATCTACTTCAGGCCCGCGCTTTTGGCCGCGACCGGACGGCCTAACTCTCTAGTTTTGAACGCGATGTCGCGCTGTATGAACGTGGTATGAAATTTGGTTACAGCGACATCCGTGCAATTCCGACCCTCCGGCAATCCTTCTGCCAATTCCGGCTCTGAGGCGCGGCGCGGCATCGCCGGCGCGAGCGAACAGCGCGAAGCGGTGTTCGGCTGGGAGTCTTTCGTTCTGCTCTGGGACCGCGCCAACTTCGTGCGCAATTTCTTCTGGAGCCAGCCGGTCTCCGATGAACGGGTTCTGCTTACCCATTTTCTCACCCGCCTCCGGCGCTTCTATGCGGTCGATTTCTGTTTCGGCTTTCTTTCGGTCAACGGCCGCAAGCTCGCCGAGGCGGGTGTTCCCGAAGCATCGGCCGGACAGTTGCCGAAAAATTTTTCGCGCCGCTGCATGAACCTGGTCGCCAACTCGCGCGCGCCGATCACCTGGAATGAGGTCAGCAGCGAGTTGAGCTTTCGCAGCACCGTGGTCGCGCCGATTGCGCCGCCCGCCGGGCCGTCCTTCGGGTTTTTGATGCTCGGCCATCCGATTCGCAAAAACTACTCGGTCGCCGAGCTGTTCGTACTCCAGTCTCTCGCCGTGGAGCTCAGCTGGGTGGTGCGCGATCTGATTTTGCGCAAAGAGGCGCAGCGTGAGCTCGCCGCGAACGCGCGCCGGATCGATGAGGAGGCCGGACGAATTCTCGCCGCCAGCGAATCGCTCGGCCGCAGCCCGGCGCCTGCGGCCGCGGACCGCGCCGGCGAGGAAGAAAAACGGCTCGAGCGCATCCAAGCGAGCGCGCGGCAGATTCAGGAGCGCATCGGCCCTCTCGCCGCCGGCTCGAGCAGCGAGCTCGACGAGGCGCAGAACGGCGGCGAGAGCGCCGAGATTGCCGCGGCGGTGAAACAGGCGATCGCTTCCTGCCGCCAGGCCGCCGCCGAGCGCGACGTCGATATCGAGGTGATCTATGCGCCGCGATTTCTCGGCGCAACAAAAATCACCGGCGCCGCGCTGAGCGCGATCCTGCACGTGCTGATCAACGAAGCGGCGCGCGCGACCCGAAACGAAATCGTCCGGCTCCTCGTGCGCCGGGCCGGCGCGGGCCTGGAGCTTTGGCTGCGCGGCATGGAGTCGGATCGAGTCGCGCAGAGATTGCAATCCTTGTTCGAGACCAGGGCGCAGACGGAGGATGCGCCGGATGAGAAGATCGAAGCGTTCGTGCAGCTGCGGGAGTATCTCGAGAGAGCCGGAGGTGATGTCTATTTGCGAAGCCGTCCCGGAGAGCCTGCGGAATGGATCGTTTGTCTGCCGCCGGAAAGCAGTGCGCAGGCGGGCCGGCCGAAAGCCGAAAGTCATTTGAGCGCAGAGGAATTGGCGTGAGGATCAACAATTTTCACAAGGAGGAATCTATGAAAGGGTTAGCCTCTACGGGGGCCAAATATTTTATCGGCGCCGGCGTCGTCGGATCGATGCTGCTGGTGCAGGGCTGTCTCGCGACACGCGACTGGGTCAAGGAGCAGATGGATCCGCTCGCGGGCCGGGTGACTCAATCCGAGGGCCGGCTGGACAAGGCCGAGGGTGATATCAACAATCTCGGCGGACGCATCAGCGGCGTCGAAGGCAAGCTCGGCCAGTTCGAAGGACGACTGGGGCAGGTCGATGCCAAGGCGGAAAAGGCGCTCAGCTCGATCGCCAATCTGCGCCTCGAGCGCAAGGTCGTCATCGACATGAAGGACGGCGCCAATTTCGCGTTCAATTCGTCCAATCTGCCGGCCTCGGCGCAGCGCGAGATCGACAGCTTCTTGAGCGATCTCAAGGGTGACACCACGGAAAACGGCTCGGCCTTGTTCGTGGTCGCCGGCCACACCGACAACGTCGGCACCGACGAGTATAACTACGAGCTGGGTAAGAAGCGAGCCGATGCGGTCAGCCGCTACCTGATCACCCAGAAGAAGCTCGATCCGATGCGCGTGATGCCGGTGTCCTACGGCAAGAGCGCGCCGGCCAACGACAACAGCACGCCGCAGGGCCGCGCGAAAAACCGCCGCGTCGAGATCCTGGTCTATCGCGAAGGCATCACCTCGGAGCCGTCGGTGGCGGCGGCGCCCGCGGCGCAGCCCGCGCCGCGTCCGGCGCAGCAGTCGCAGGAGCAGCCGCAGAATCGCTTGTCGCAGCGCTAATCGCCGGCCGAGGAGGCAGCGCAAAACAAAAAAGGCGGAGCCCGGGGGCTCCGCCTTTTTTTTGGCGTCGCGGAATTTTTTACTGATAGAGCCGGTCGATGTAGCCGCTGTCGTCCAGCTCCCGAACGAAGTGCGTGTCCCACAGGGCCAGCGGATTGTAGCCGGCGATTTCCGGATTGCGCCGCAGGGCGAGCTGAAAAACGTTGGCGATCGCTTGAAGCGACGGGTAGGGCTTGGTTTCGAGCGATTGCGCCCACTCGTCGTAGAGCGTTTGCACTTCCTCGTCGGTCTGGAGCTTTAGAATCGGCGCGGCGTGCTCTTTGAGAATCTCCAGCGTCTCGGCTTTGCGCGTGCGGAAAAAATGAATCGCGTCGACGAACCCTTTGGTCAAAAGGCGAATCTCTTCGGGATGGCTTTTCACGAAGCTCATCGTGGTGGTCAGAGTGACGCCGCGAATCATCGGGATCGCGCGCACCCTGATCACGTTGGCGCCGGCTCTGGCTGCGCGGCTGTCGTGCGGAATAGTGACGAACGTGCCGGCGAACTCGCCGTCGACGACGCGCTGCCAGCGCTCCTCCGAAGAGCCGCGCCATTCCACCAGCTCGACATCGCCGCGATCGACGTCCAGACCTTCCTGCTTCAAGAATAGCCAAATGTTGAGTCCCGCGTGGGACGTGAGCTTGTCGGCGGCGATTTTCTTGCCGCGGAGTTCCTGCAGCGAGCGGAGGCTCGGGTGCAGCACCAGCTTGTTTTCGGTCCAGTTGTTGGTCGCCTGCGCGAGATGGACGAAGTCCTCGCCGTTTTTGGCATTCCTTACATAGAGATTGTGGTGGTTGCCCGAGATCAGATCGACGTGGCCGTTCTTGAGCGACTCGACCGCCTTCTCGCGCACCAGCTGGGGCGAGGTGTCCACCTCGAGGTCGTTTTTTTTCCAGGCCCCCGATTTGTCGGCCACGAGCCAGAGCGGCGCGTGGGAGTTGGAGCGGTAGATAATTCTCAACTTGTGGGCCATCGCCGTGCTTCCTTTCGTGCTTTGCGCGCTCGCCATTGCATAGCACTTTTTGCCGGCGCTTGGCCAGTGAATCAGTAGCGCAGGCGGAAGCCCAGCCAGAGCGTGATCGCAGCGAGGAGGAGAATGCACCAGTTGGCGCTCTTCAGCCGGCGGATGACGGCATTCAATTCGGCTGCGCTGACGGTGTCGCCGCCCTCCTGGCGCCGGACAAACCGATGGCCGATGCCGAGCGCCTGGTAGACGCTGAAGATCACCAGCAGAAAAGCGAAGCAGAGTTTCACGCCCAGGTTGAAGGCGATCTGCTTGACGAACGTTTCCCGGTAGGCCGCTTTCAATTCGGTGAGCTGAAATGCGCCGGTAAACAGAATGATGCCCAGGGAGCCCACCTGCAGCGGATTGTAGAATTTGAGACCGCGGGCGAGGAACTGAACCCTGTCTTCGTGCTTTTCGAGAATTGCCACCGACGGCAGCAGCATCAGCCAGAAGCCGATCACCGCGCCGAGATAGACGATCAGCGCGATCAGGTGAAGCCAGGAATAGAGCATCGGGGCGGATCAACCCCAGGCGAAACGCGATCCCTTTTTGAACGGCTTGCCGGCGGCGTCGTAATCGTGGCCGAGGGCGTCGAGCTGGCTCCGAAGATTTTCCAGCTCGCGCTGCTGATGGTTTTCGAACGCCCGCGCCTCCCTGGCGCGGCGCGCGAGAAATTCCTCGCGCTCGCGCTCGCGCCGCGCGGCGAACTCGGCCTGATCCCTGGACCATTTTTCGTAGGCGTCCTTGAGGAGAGTGCGGATGTGATAGTTCAGGTTGTCGCGCACCACCATCGACTTGTTGCAGTTGTGGCAGAAGATGACATTGCCGATGACGAAATTTTTCACGTTCTCGGGCTGCACCGCGTTGCATTTATAACAGCGCAGCGGAATGGTCCACGAGTCGATCTCCGGGAGCTGAAGATAGTTCACGTCGGCTTCGGCGAAGGCGCTCACGGGCGCGGCTTCGGCGGCCGCGGCCGGCGCGGCGGCTGCGGGCTTGGCTGCGGCGGCAGCGGATTTGGCGGCGGCGGCGCCGGCGGGAGCCGCGGCCGCGGCTTTGCCCTGGCCCTTGCGGAAACGCGATTCGAAATTCTCCGGGAAATTGACCTCCGGATGGATCGCCCGCGCGCGCGCGATCAGCGCTTCTTCGGTCTCGATGTTGTTCGGGTCGGTGACGCAGACATCCACCGGACAGACCGCCGCGCAGGCTTCGTAGTCGTGAAAGCCCACGCACTCGGTGCAGAGCTTCGGGTCGATGACGTAAACCGGATCGCCCTGCGAGATCGCGTTGTTGGGGCACTCGGGCTCGCAGGCGCCGCAATTGATGCAATCGCTCGTGATCATCGTGGCCATGAAAAACCTTCCTCCGAAACTCGCTGGTGAAATAAAAACCGGGGTGAAAACGAGGTCATCGTAAAGGAAATCTTCGGGTCTTGCAAATCAGCGTGGACGCGCCGGGAGGCATTTTTTCCGGAGCTGGTCGATCGGCGCCCGGCCGGCGGCCAACTTTGAGTTGCGCAGGGCGATGCCGCGGCGATCCGATCGTCGGCGAGAGCGACAAACACGACGGCATCAGCCGGCCCTGGGCGCTTCTTGTTTTGCCGGCGCTGCTGCTTTCTGGCGGTCACGCCGCCGCCGCGCGCATAACGAGAGCAGGCTTCCGCGCCCAGCTGGAGAAGCCGTCTCTTTGCGGGGGCCATTCTCTTGTTGCAGCGCCATAACCGCAGTCAATTGATTCAGTGTCACGTGCTGCAACGCCCGTTTCAGCCACCGAAGCAAAATTCTGTCCGAGAAAACTCAAGCGCCCGCGGAAGCTCGCGGTTTCTATTGACACCGCGTCCGCGCTTCTCCTAATGTCAGTCAGTTCAACGCGAAGGAGACGATCCATGTGGAAGGGAATGAAAGTCATCGACGCCGACGCGCACATGCATGAGCCGCAATATCTGTGGGAGCGCTACGTGGAGCCGAAATACCGCGAGCGTGTGCCCAAGGTCGCGTTCATGGACGGCGTGTTCATGGTTTACGAGCCCGACGGCAAGATCATCCCCAAGGGCGATTTGCAATTGCGCCCGCCGCCGAGCGCCTGGGCGGTGCTCGAAGAAAAATACGGCGACGCGTATCGGCAGTGGTGGTCGCCCGAAATTCGCCTGAAAGACATGGATCGTTACGGCTGGGATATTCAGGTGCTGCTGCCCACGGGCAACAACGGCAACTTCGCCTATCGGGTCGCGCTCACCGATCTCGAGCTCGGCGCCGCCATGTGCCGGGCTTACAACAACTGGTGCCGCGATTACTGCAGCGCCGATCCCAAGCGGCTCAAGTTCGTGGCGGTGCTGCCGGGTTCCGATGTCGGCGAGATGGTGAAAGAGGCGCGCCGCGCCGTGGAGGAGCTGGGCGCGGTCTCGGTGCGCAATCCTTTTTTGCCGGTGGGAAAATATCTGCACGAGCCGGAGTACGACGCGCTCTGGAATCTCGCCTGCGAGCTGGATTTTCCGATCTCGGCCCACGGCGAATATCGCCAGCGCCGCTTTCATCCGTTCCGCCAGCTCGAAGGCGAGCGCCGCGGCGATACCGAGCTGGCGTTGCGCGGCCTGGATCACGCCCTCGGTTTTCCCTGCGACAACATGACGACCCTCGGGCATTTTATTTTCACCGGCATTCTCGAGCGCTTTCCGAAACTGCGCCTGGCGATTCTCGAATCCAACGCCGGCTGGCTGCCGTTCTGGCTCGGGCGCATGGACGATCACACCCACGGGCGCAACAGCGTGATGGGCAAATCGGAAAAGCTGCGCATGCTGCCGAGCGAATATTTCATGCGCCAGTGCGTGATTTCCTGCGACAGCGACGAGCGCGCGCTCAAGTACGTGGTGGACGATCTGAAAGGCGAGAACATCGTGTGGAATACGGATTATCCGCATCCCGACGCCATCGATCCCAAGCGCGCGCTGCCGGATCTCGACGCGCAGCCGATTCCGGCTGAGGCGCGGCGAAAAATTCTCTGGGACAACGCGGTGAAGCTTTTCGGGCCGCGGATTTTGTCCTAGCAGGATTCCTACTTGTAGAGCCGGTCGATAAATCCCGAGCGGTCCAGCTCCTCGATAAAGCGCGTGTCCATGAACTCGCGCGGCTGCGCGGTTTTGGCCGCCGGCAGCTTGGGGCTGAGCTCGTCCAGCACCGCCTTGATTCCTTCGACGGTGGGGTAGGGTTTTCGCGGCAGAACGTCGCGCATGATCTGGTAGGCTTCGTCGGTGTCGCGCTCGTCCTTGAAGCGCATATACTTTCGGATCGCCCGTTTGGTGAGCTCGGGATTGGTTTTGATCAGGTGGATCGCTTCGATGATCGAGCGCACGGCCCGGCGGGTGAGATCGAAATTCTTTTTCGTGAAGCGTTCCGTGGTGACGAGCGCGGACGCCTGCACCGGGAAATTCATCTCTTCGATGTTGGCCAGCACGCGCATGCCGGCCTCGACCGCGCGTTTGTAGAGCGGCGGATTGAACACCGAGGCATCGATGGTGCCGGCGAGCAGCGCGGCCAGGCGGGTCGGGTCGCCGCCGATCTGAAGCATGATGACGTCGGTGTCGGGATTGAGTCCCAGCTTGGCCAGCATGACCTGGGCGCCGCGGTGGGCGCCCAGACCGAAGCCGGCGACGCCCACGCGCTTGCCTTTGAGGTCGGCGACGCTGCGAATCTCCGGCCGGACCACCAGACGATATTGCAGCGAGTTCAAAAAGCTCGCGATCAAAATCGGATCGGCGCCCTGCAAACGCGGCGCGGCCATGGTCGTGCCCGACATGCCGCCCATTGAAATATCGCCGGTAAGGAGCGCCGAGCGCACCAGCGCGCTTTCGAGATAGAGCACTTCGGCGTCGATGCCGTTTTTCTGAAACAGCCGCGCCTCGCCCGCCACCCAGATGGCCGCGTAGCTGGTGCTGAGCGAGCCGTAGCCGACGCGGGTTGGCTGCGCGCGAGTTTCGCCGCTCGCGCACGCGATCAAGCCCAGGGCGATCGCCAGCGCGCGCATGCGATTTGAAAAACTGCGCAACATAGCTTCTTATACTCCGGGATGAGAATTTCGACAATTTCCCAAAGCGACCCGCGGGTCTCGTGAGGCATTCATTTTCCATGGCCACAAAACTCAAGTTCGGTTTATTGCTGCCGCATTTTTGCGAGCACGCCTCGATGAAAAGCTGCCTCGAAGGCGCTGACCGCGCCGAGGCTTACGGCTTCGATTCGCTCTGGGTGCGCGATCATCTGGTCTTTGAGCCGCACGGCATCGAGGGCGCGGACCGTACGCATATCGAAGGCCTGCTCGTGCTCGCGGCGATTGCCGCGGCGACGAAAAAAATCGCGCTGGGCACGTCGATGACGATCTGCCATCGCCACCCGATTCATCTCGCCCAGCTCTTCGCCGGCTTGAGCGCGATTTCCAGCGGGCGCGTGATCCTGGGCATCGGCCTGGGCGGCTTTCCTCACGAATTCGCCGCGGCGGGCTATCCGACCGGGCTCAAAGAGCGCGCCGAGCTGGTGCGCGCCAATGTGGAGATCTGCCGGCGGCTGTGGAGCGGCGAGCGGGTTTCTTTCAAAAACGAATATTTCGATTTCGCCGACGTGGCTTTGAAGCCGGCGCCGGTGAAACCGATCCCGATCTGGTACGGCGGCGGCACGCCGGCGGCCTGCCGGCGCGCCGTGGAATACTGCGACGGCTGGATGCCGGCGCGCACGACCTTGCCGACGTTCGCAAAACTGGTCGCATACAGCCGCGCGCTCTGCGAGAAAGCCGGCAAGCCGAGGCTCACCGCGGCGGTGATGCCGTTTACGAGCGTCGGCACAAATCGCAACGATGCGCTCAAAGACATCGACGTGCCGTCGTTGATCGCCGAGGCCAACAAGTATCCGACCTGGGTCAAGCCGCCGAGCGGGGTTTTCTCCGCGCTCGAAGACATCCGCGGATTTATCCTCGCGGGAAGTCCCGCGGAGATCGCGCGCGCAGCGCGGGATTACGAAAACGCCGGCGCCGATCAGATCGTGTTCGATCTGCGCTTTCGTTACGCCGACTGGCTGGAGCAGATCGAGCTTCTGGGAACAGAGGTTTTGCCCGCGCTCAGAAATTAGAAACGCGCGGCGGCGCCGCGGTCAATTTTTTCCGTGGACGTCCGGCAGGTGCACGCCTTCGAAGTATTGCCCGGTCTCGTTGGCAACCGCGTCGCTGACGCTCTTGGTCAGCTTCTGAAGCGCGTCCTGCAGCACTTTCACTCCCTCTTCGTCCGTGGCGGCGGCTCGGGCTTCGGCGCTCTGCAACTCCCACTCGGAGAGCGCGAACTGCAGCGTGAGCTCGGTCTGCGTGTAGAGCTGCCAGGATTTTTGCCAGCCGAAGAAGGAATTCGCCGCAGCCACCAGCGCGATCAGCCACGCCAGCGCCGAAGCGACCTGGGCTTGCCACTCGGGCGGAGATACCTGAGTGATAAACGGCAGGCTGATGCTCAGGAAAAGCAGAATGAACCCGCTCGCGCGGAACGCCAGCCGCCGGCGCGGCGCGCGCTTCTGGTAAAAATCGATGTACCAGAGCACGCTTCCCTGGCTGTTCGCGTCTTTGAAGAATCTCTGCTCCTTCAGCGCTGCGAGAAAAGCATCCACTTTGGTCAGGGTGGGAGGCATGATGAGTGATCTCCTGCGATTTTTTTTATCTCGAATTGGATTGCGTGCTCGGCTCTTTTCCCGCGCCGGCCGGAGCCGGCCCGCCGAACAGCGCGCGCGCGCCGCTGCGCACGAGGCCCGCGAAAGTCGCCAGCCAGGCGATCAGCGCGAAATAGATGAACACGCGCGGAATCAGCAGCAGAAAATCCAGCTCGAGGGCTTTGCCGAGTTGAAAGGTGGCCACCGTATACATGCCGAGGGGAAACACCACGCCCCAGTAGAGCGGGTCGTAAGCGATCTTGAATTTCTTGTACACATGGCGCCAGAGGCCGAGGATCACCAGCATCGGAATCCACCAGGTGCCGGTGGCCCAGAAAAACAGCGTGAAGCCGCGCAGAAACGGCAGCATGCTCTGCAGCAGCGGCGCCCGCTGCGCGTCGAGGATCAATGTGGCGCCGGCCAGGGTGGAAATCGCCACCGCGCCCATGTTGATCCAGTAGGGCGGCGTGAGATCGGCGGGCGACATTTCAAAGAACACGTAGCGATAGAAGATCAGCGAGATCATCCAGATGTAAAGCATGCCGCCCCAGAGCCACATGGAGAGCGCGAAAAAAACGATCGGCTGCGCCTCGGAATCGAAGGCCGGCGCCAGCCGGGCGCCCAGCACCGAGACCGACTGGGTCGCCACCACCGCGACCAGCCAGCCGCCGTGCATGCCCTGCGCGAGGGTGGGCTTGCTTTCCTTGATCGTCACGCCGGTGAAGATGCTGTAGGTGAGAACCATCCAGAGCACGATCGCGAAGATCCACAAGACCAGCGCTGTCTGCGCGGCCTGAAAAAGAATCAGCCACTGGCTGGCGAAAATGCAGGTTGCGGCAACCGTCGTGAAGAGGCCGGGCGCCCGGTTGTGATCGGCCAGGTCGGCAAGAAAACGCTCGCGGTGCCACGCGATGCGCGCCAGGGTGAGCAGCCACAGCGCGACGAAGAAAAGCAAATTCAGCCAGCCGAGAGACAGCGCGACGGTCCGCTCGCCCAGGAGATCGCCGGCAATCGACACGATGCCGGTCGCCATCACCATGGCGAAATAGGCCGGGTGCAACTGCGCGATCGAGGATTTGACAGAAGCGATCAGGCGCGTTCCTTGTCAGGTCAAATTTCCAGCTTGTAAACGTAGCGGAGCAGGCCCGCGTTCAGCAGCAAACAGGCCGCGCTGGCCAGCGCCGCCGGAATCAAAACGGAATCGTCGCCGGCGAGGTACGCATTCATGGTCGCGCTGAGCAGCCACAACTGCAAGATTGCCAGAATCAAAACCAGGGTCAGGATCCCGCTGACGATGGTTTTGCGCTGGTGCAGGGCGAAACGCGGTCCGGTCATAGGATCCGGCGCTCCATTGCGGTGGCGAAAATGCGCCGGCCGCGAACCTCCAGGTGAATGCGAGCCAAGGGGCGGCGCGGCGGTCCGGCGAGCGGCTGCCCGGTCGCGAGATCGAAGCTGCCTTGGTGACAGGGACAGGAGAAGCGGCTTTCTTCAAGCCGCGGAATCACCGGACAGGAGAGGTGGGTGCACTTCTGGCTGTAGGCGATCACGCGCGACTCGTCGAGGCGCACGAGCACGGCGGGCTGATGCGGCTCGGGGTAGTCGAACACCAGCGAACCGCCGACGGGGATCTCGTCGAGGCGGGCAATCTCGCGCGCCGCCCGCCGGGCTTTTCCCCGGCGCAAAAAATTCTCCGCCACGATCCAGAGCTGTCCGACGGCGAAGGCGAGGCTGGTGAGGACCATGAATTTGGTGAAATCGCGCCGGGCCACGTACTCGTCCTGCGCCGCATCGATGGGAAAGTCCTGGCGCCAGCGCGGCTGCTCGGCCGCCGGCCGGCCGTCGGGCGCCATCGTCATTCTTTGAAATTCGCCGTCGCTCATTTCTTTATTCCTCGTGCAGGTTGGCGAGCAGCGGATCCGGCGCCGCGCCGGGCTCGCTCAGCGCGCCGGCGACATCGAGCCGCTCGACCGGGGAATCTCCGGGCACCATCATATTCACCTTGGTCGTGATGGTCTGGCCGCCGAATTGAAATTGCCGGATCGGCCTCGAGTGCGGCCGCAGCTTTGCGATCTCCTCCGGCGTGCCGAAGAACAGCGCCTGGCTCGGGCAGACCGAGGCGCACATGGGTTTTTTCCCCACCGAGGTGCGGTCGTAGCACATGTCGCACTTCATCATCAGATTCATGCCCGTGTTCATCTTGGGCACGCCGAACGGGCAGGCGATCACGCAATTGTTGCACGCGATGCAGCGCGGTTTGCGCGCGCTCTGCACCACGCCGTCGGCGCTTTTCTTGATTGCGTCGGCCGGACAGACTTCCGCGCAGGTGGGCGATTCGCAGTGCATGCAGACCACCGGCGCGGTCTGGGTGGAAACCGCGCGATCGATGTAGTCGAGCTGGATCATCGAGTGGCCCTTGTGGGTGTCGCACTCGCTGCACGCCTGCACGCAGGCCTGGCAGCCGATGCAGCGGCGCGGATCGATGAAAAATTCCATGCCCGCGGTCATTCGTCAGCGCTCGCTTTGATCCCGCTCCCCGGTTTCCGCTGCCTGCGCCGCGCTGCCCGGCGCTTTCTGGAGGCGCACCGCGCAGACCTTGTACTCGGGAATCTTCGAGATCGGGTCCTGCGCCGCGATCGTCAGGCGATTCGCGCTTTGCGCGCCGCCCCAGTGGTAGGGAATGAAAACCGTGTCGGGCCGAATGGTCTGAACGACCTGGGCTTTCAGCGTGCACTGGCCGCGCCGCGATGCCACCGCGACCCAGTCGCCGTCGGCGACATTCAACCGCTCGGCCAGGCGCGGATGAATTTCCACGCGCGGCTCGGGATATTGATCGACCAGCGGGCCGATGCGCCGGGTCTGGGTGCCGGAGAGAAACTGGCTCACCACCCGGCCGGTGGTAAGCATGATCGGAAACTCGCCGTCGACATCCTCGGCGGGCGGCGTATAGCGCGCGAGGTTGAAGCGCGCTTTGCCGTCGGGGAAATAAAATCGCCCGTTGCCGTTGGCGATCGGATTCCATGAGCCCGGCTCGAAGAGCCGCGGCGTGCCCGGGTGCGACTCGGCCGGGCAGGGCCAGAACACGCCCTGCTGGCGCTCGATTTTTTCATAGGTGATGCCCGCGTAATCGGCGATGCCGCCGCGCGAAGCGCGGCGCAGCTCGTCGAAGATTGCCGCGGGACTGGCGAAGGTAAAGCCGCGCTCGCGGCCGAGCGCTTTGGCGATGTCCTGAATGATGCGCCAATCCTGGCGCGCGTCGCCGGGACAGTCGATGGCCTGGTTGATCTTGATCACGCGCCCCTCGGCGGTGGCGACGACGCCTTCGTCTTCCTCGTGCAGCGAGCCCGGCAGCACGATGTCGGCGTAGCGCGCGGTCTCGCTCAGAAAAAAATCGATGACGGCGAAAAATTCGAGCTTCTCGAGAGCGCGCCGGATAAAGCCGCTGTCCGGCAGCGACACCACCGGGTTGAAGCACAGCGAGAGCAGGCCTTTGATCTCGCCCGCGTCGATCTTGCGAAAAATCTCGTAAGCATCGACCCCGGCCGGGGGAATTTCGTCGGCGCCGATTCCCCAGACGCCGGCGATGAAAGCGCGGTGCTCGGGATTGGAAATATCGCGCGCGCCGGGGAGCTGGTCGCACTTCTGGCCGTGCTCGCGGCCGCCCTGGCCGTTGCCCTGGCCGGTGATCGTGGCGTAGCCGGCCCCTGCGCGGCCGATCCGCCCGGAGGCCAGCACGATGTTGATCGCGCCGAGCACGTTGGCGACGCCGTGGCTGTGGTGCTCGATGCCGCGCGCGTGCAGCAGAAAGCTGCTTTTCGCCGTGCCCCACCACTCCGCGGCCTGGCGAATGGCGCGCTCGGCGATGCCCGTGACCTCGGCGGTTCTTTGCGGCGTCCACTCGCGCACATGCGCCGCGACCTCGTCGAAGCCGACGGTTTCGCGCTCGATGAATTCGCGATCGAGCCAGCCATTCTCGATCATCAAGTGGAGCACGCCGTTGAACAGCGCCACGTCGCGGCCCGGCTTGATCGGCAGGAACAGATCGCAGGTGCGCGCGATCGGCGTGATGCGCGGGTCGACCACGACGATCTTTGCGCCGTTTTCGCGCGCCTGCCAGACGTAGTCCGTCGTGATCGGCGCGCATTCGGCGACGTTGGCGCCGCTGATCCAGACCACTTCCGCTTTGAGAATATCCGACCACGGGTTGGCAGCGCGGTCGATGCCGAAGGCCTTCTTGTTCGCCGCGCCCGCGCTCACCATGCACAGCCGGCCGTTGTAATCGATGTTGGACGTCTTCAGGCACATGTGGGCGAACTTGCCCATCAGGTAAGCCTTTTCCGTGGTGAGGCTCGCGCCGCTCAAAACCGCGAAGGCGTGATTGCCGTGGTTTGATTGAATGCGCTGAATTTCGGCGGCGACCCGCGCGATCGCGCGCTCGTAGGCAAGCGGCTTGAAGCCGGCGCTCGCCGCTTCGTCGCGCTCGTAGGCGCTCAGCAACCGATCCGGATGAGATCCCTGCAGGTAGCGCTTGACGCCCTTGGGACAGAGCTTGCCCTGGTTGAACGGAAAATCCATCCAGGGCTCGAAGCCGATCACCTCGTTGTCCTTCACTTTGAGCTCGATGCCGCACTGCTGGCCGCAAAAGCAACAGTGGGTCTTGACCACTTTGTCCGGCGCGGCGCCGGTATCGAGCCGGCTTCCGGCCGAGCGCCCCAGATGGGGCCCGAATTTCTCGATCACACTGGCGGTATCGCGTGGAAGGCGCGCCATGATCAGGGATGAAAGTTGTCTTTGTCTTCCGTGCCGAGCGGTCCTTCGCCGAGCGCCGGATTGACGTAGGACGGCATCGACGGGCGGGCCCGCGATCCCGGCGCGCCGCCCCAGAGCTTTCCCTGGGCGAGCGCCAGCGCGGCGCGGCGGCAGGGCGGGCAGATCCACTGATAGTGCGCCGCATCGCCGCCGACTTCGTAGCGATAGCCGAGAGCGCGCTCGACTCCAATCAGGTCTTCGACGTGGATCCGCGAGCTGAACGGATGGCCGCAGCGGCGGCAGCGCGCCGGCTCCGCGCGCGCGCCGGCGTCTTTGTAAAAGCTCACGCCGAGCTGCGCCGGGCGCTGAAAGATATGAAAGAACTTGCCGAAGGGAAGCCACAGCAGCGTGAAGATGACGGTGATCGCGTGCAGGATGGCGAGAAAATCGTAGCCGTAGCCTTTCATCCACGCGTAGCTCGCGGTCAGGAGCAGGCCGGTGACGCTGATCGCGAAGAGCAGAATCAGCGGCAGGAAATCCTCGACGAAGAGCTGCACCGCGGCGGCGCCTTCTTCGCGCATGCGCCGGCGGATGGCCAGCATGACGCCGGGAATCACCAGAAACGCCGACCACACCAGGCCGTGAAAAATTACGAAGCCGGCGGGCGATTCGGCGTTGAAGATAAAAGTCGGAAAGCCGAAAAGAAAGACGCGGTATTCATCCGGCGCGGCGGGAAGCGACTCGAAATGAATCCAGCCGAAAACCAGCGGGAAGGTGATCGCGGCCGCGAGGACGCAGCCCCACATGATCAGCCAGTGGGCGAGCCAGCGCTGCCGGCTTCTTCGAAAAATAAACCGGTTCATGGCGATGTCGCTGAAAACGCGGCGAAACCAGTTGAGCGCGTTTAGCCGCTTGTGGCCGCGGCGGAAAAATAATTGCCAGCCGCGCTTCCAGTAAAGCGCCGTGGGCGGGCGCTGAAGCCACATGGCGTAGCGGTACGTGAGGCCGAAGGCGGCGAACAAAACCGCGAAAGTGTAGCCGATCAGCGCGGCGTCGAAGTGGGAAAGATTGCGCGAGCCGATCACGATCAACGCGGCGAGCAGCGCCGTGGCGGCCAGCCCCGCCAGAGCGGCCTTGAAGGTTTCGGACTTTAGAAAGAAGCGCGGACCCACGATTCGCAGCGGCTCCCGTTATTTCCGCGACGAGTGTCAAACCGAACTCTAGCACAACCTACCGCCGCCTGCAGCTCAATTCCGTTGAAAAAAAATTTCCCAACGTTCGTTGCGAGGGCGGCCGGAGGCGGCGTATATAGCGAGACAGAGAAACGGAGGTCGAGGCATGACCGGTGCAAAATTTCGCGCCCGATTCCCGGTGCTGATGCTGGTCGCGACGTTGCTGAGCGCTTTTTCAGGGCGGGCAGCGGCGCAGGAAAAAATTCGCCTGAGCTACTCGGCGCTGAGCCCGAGCACGGCGTTTCTCTGGATCCCCAAAGAGAAAGGATTTTTCAAAAAGCACGGCCTGGACGTCGAGATCCTGCTGATCGAGAGCGGCAGCCTGACTTCGCAGGCGCTCGCCTCCGGCGAAATCGGCATCGCCGACAACGCCGGCGCGCCGGCGATCATCTCGAACGCTTCGGGCTCCGGCGAGACGATCATCATGGGGCTGGTCAACTCGCTCGCTTACAATATCGTCGCAACGAAGCAGGTGAAGGATTTTGCCGACCTCAAGAGCCGGCGCATCGGCGTCAGCCGCATCGGCAGCTCGTCCCACGCCGCGGTCGCCATCGCGCTCGATCACTTCAGGCTCGACGCCAAGCGCGACAACATCACCTATGTGCAGAGCGGCACCATGACCACGCGCATCGCCGGCATGCGCGCCGGCTCCATCGACGCGACGGTGGTCGATCCGGGATTCGTGCCGTTTCTGGTGAGCGAGGGATTCAAAGACCTCGGCTACCTCGGCAAGTTCGGCATTCCCTACCAGCACGAGTCGCTCGACAGCAGCAAGGCCTACCTCGCCCGACACCGGGGCACGGCGTTGAACGCGGTCAAAGGGATCATCGAAGGCATCGCGTTCATCGCCCAGGAAAAAAATGCCGCGGAGGTAAAACGGGTTCTGGCGAAATATTTGAAATTCCAGGAGCAGGCCAAGATCGACGATGCTTACATGTCGCTGCGGGGCTATGCGGTGGAGATTCGAAAACCCTATCCGAGCGACGAAGGCGTCGACAGCCTGATCAAATTTCTCGCCAAGTTCAATCCCAAAGTCGCGAGCGTGACGGTGAAAGACGTGGTCGATTCGAGTTTAGTCGCGGAGCTCGACAAGAGCGGCTTCATCGACTCGGTGTACCGGGAAATGGGCCAGGGCAAATAGCGCCGATGCCCCAAGCGCGGTTGCAACCGCTGCGGGGCGGCGCTATAGCTCGCGTCAGCGCAACGCAGGCGTTCTTCCACCGACAATCAGAACAGGAGATCGTTATGACAACCGAGCCGCAACGCACGAGTGAGATATCGGCCGAGGAGCGCGAGCTGCGCGTTCAGCTGGCCGCCGCCTACCGGCTGGCCGACAAATACGGCATGTCCGAGCTGATCTTCACCCACATCTCGCTGCGCGTGCCGGGGCCGACGCCGGCGTATCTGCTCAACCCCTTCGGCATTCTCTTCAACCAGATCACGGCGTCGAGCCTGGTGAAGCTCGACTTCAACGGCAATGTCGTGGGGCCGAGCGAGTGGCCGGTGAATCGCGCCGGCGTCGCGATCCACGGCTCGATTCTGGCGGCGCGGCCGGACATCAACTGCGTGTTCCACACCCACATGCCCTACACGACGGCGGTGTCCGCGCTTCAATGCGGGCTTTTGCCGATGTCCCAGGCCGCGCTCAGGTTCCAGGGGCAGACCGCCTATCACGACTACGGCCGCGCGGCCAGCGATGCGGCCGAAGGCGCGCGCCTGGTGAAGGATCTCGGCGACAAATCGACCATGATTCTGCGCAACCACGGCGGCATCACGACGGGCAAGACCGTGTGCGAAGCCTTCACCGCGTCGTTTTATCTCGAGAAGGCCTGTCAGTTTCAGATTCTCGCCCAGTCCGCAGGCGTGCCGCTGACGCTGCCGCCCGACGATATCGTCGCCGCATCCGGCCGCCGTTTGAACGGCGACGAGCGCGGCTGGCCGAGCCTGCTCAGCATGCTCGACCGCGAGGATCCGTCCTACCGGGAGTGAGCCGCGCAGCGGCGTGCGATCTATATCATGCGCGCCGCAATTCAGATTCCGGCGCTCAGCGATGGCGCGATTCGCGGGCTCGCGCGCGAAGGATAGATTGCCATCGCATCCTCAGCTCGAAGCGCCGCGTAACAGTTTGTGAAATTCCCTGTCCTGCGCGAAAGCGCCGGGCGCAACGGTCAGCGCGATGATCAGAGCAGGAAGCTTCATCGCGGGCTTCTCCTAGATGCGGTAAAACTCCCTGGCGTTGTCGTAGAGAATTTTTTGCTTGGCGGCGTCGGAAAGTTCCGGACGCGCAAGCAGCTCCGGGATGTCTTTGAGAAATTCGCCGTAGACGCGCTCGTGGGGATAATCGGACGGGAACATGATTCGGTCGGCGCCGATGACCTGTGTGACGAAGGCGAGAGATGTTTCTTCCGGCTCGCAGGTGACGTAGACCGGGCACTCTTTGACGTACGCGCTCGGCTTTTTTTTCATATTGGGAAACGCGCGCCCGCCGCGGGTTTCGTACTCGTAGTCCAGGCGATCCATCATGTAGGGAAGCCAGCCGCAGCCGGCTTCGAGAAAGGCGATCTTGAGCCTGGGGAATTTTTCCAGAACGCCGTCGCACACGATGCTGGTAAACTGGATCATCAAGGGAAAGGGATGCTCCAAAGCGTGAACCTGGCCCTGGTCTGCGAAATAGTCAAAGCCGAAGCCGCGGCTCGGCGCCCCATGAATGCCGAGCGGCACGCCGAGCTCCTGGGCGGCGCGAAAGATCGGGTGAAAGTCCGGATGGCCCAGCGCCTTGTTCATGACCGTCGCCGACGGCAGGAAGGCGCCGACCATGTCGAGCTTTTCGACCGCGTAGCGCAGCTCGTCGACCGCCGCCTGGGGATTTTGCACCGCAAGCACGGCGACGCCTTTGAGGCGGGAGTCGCGTTTGATGTAGCGGGCATGAAACCAATTGTTGTAGGCGCGCGCCACTGCAGCGGCCCAAGCGGGATCTTGCACCAGGCCGATCGCCAGCGCGGCAGTCGGATAGAGCACCGTGCTCTCGAGCCCCATGCTGTCGACGAACTTGAGCACGTCTTCGGGCCGGGTTTCAGTGACCTTGTCCGGGCGTCCCGCGCCCAGACCGCGCGGCCAGCCATCGAGGGAAGGGAAGAGCGCGTAGGCGCGCGCCCGGCGCATGCCGCGATACGGGCCTTCAAAGTACTCTTCGATCTCTTCGTGATTCTCGTAGATATGCCCGTCCGCATCGATGACTTTGGGGCGCGTCATAAAAACTCCTCCCGGTTTTCTCGCCCGACCGTAGGCCTCGGGCGTGATGGTGTCAAGCGACCACGCTCACGCAATCCAGGGGGCGTTGCTCATTCTTGCTTGTCGCAGCGTTGTTTCTTCAGTAAAGATGAAAAAGTCGAACTCAACTCGCGGAGGTGTGCATGCTGCGCATGACGTTGGCTGCGGGGCACTACGATCGGACCGAGGCGCTGCGCGACGGCCGGGTGCGCGCCGAGGGCATCGACTTGACCTACATCATGCTGCGCGTGGAGGAAATCTTCTGGCGCATGGCGCAGCACCGGGAGTTCGACGCCTCGGAGTTTTCGCTCGGCGGTTATGTGGTGCGCCGCGGGCGCGGCGCCGACGATTTGATCGCCATTCCGGTTTTTCCCTCGCGCTTTTTCCGCCAGTCGTGCATCTTCGTCCACGAGAGCGCGGGAATTCGCACCCCGGCGGACCTGCGCGGCAAGCGCATCGGCGTGCCCGAGTATCAAATGACCGCAGCCGTGTGGGCGCGCGGCATTCTCGCCGACGATTACGGCGTGCGCGCGGCCGACGTCGAATGGGTGCAGGGCGGGATCGAGGAGCCCGGCCGGCTGCCCTTTGAGCCGGTCGAGCCGCCGGGAGTCAAAGTGGGCTTCGCGCCCGCGGACCGCTCGCTGGCGCAAATGCTCGGCAACGGCGAGATCGACGCGCTGGTCACGGCCAGGACGCCCGCGACCTTTCGCCGCGGCGGCGGCACGGTGCGGCGGCTCTTCGAGAAACCGTTCGAGGTCGAGCGCGACTATTTCCGCCGCACCGGCATTTTCCCGATCATGCACACTCTGGTGATCAAGAAAGAAATTCTCGACGCCAATCCCTGGGCCGCGTTCACCCTGTTCAAAGCATTCTCGGAAGCCAAGGATCTGGCGATGGCCGACCTGACCCAGACCAGCGCGCTGCCGCTGAGTTTGCCGTTCCTCGTCGAGCACGCCTACCAGACCATGGATCTGATGGGCGAGGACTTCTGGCCCTACGGGCTCGAGAGCAATCGGCGCACGCTCGAAACCTTCGTCCGCTACATGCACGAGCAGGGGCTGATCCCAGAGCCGATGCCGATCGAAACGCTTTTTCCGGATAGCACCCAGCGAACGTTCAGGGTATGACGCAAAGCGGAATCGTTACAAAGGACGGACAGGTCGCGCGTACTCGACGCGACAAACGCCCCAACCCAATGAAGGAGTGATTCAGAGCCGTGTGCTTATCCCTTCGGCTCGCTGATTTCGAATCCCGCGCTCCGTAGCAGTGCAACTGTCTCTTGTTCGGTCAGGGTGCGCCCAAGCTTTTCGTGCTCCCGGATCAGATGCTGCATCATCCCGGGCTTGAGCTCCATCCAGTCCGGCACCTTGGCAATTGTGACTCCTTCTTCCATGTTAGCTCCTCCGATTTTGGCCCGGCCGATAAACGTTTATTGCGGCACGGCCGAGAATCTAAACGAGTGATCCGCGGCCCTCAATGGCCGGTGAAATCTCATTGACAGTCTCGCCGCCGGCTGAATATAACTGCCTCAATTCAAGGCGGGAGAAATTTTCATGCGCAGACCTGCGACAGCGATCGATCGGCGCCAATTCCTGCGACAGAGCGCGGCCATCGGATTGGGAACGCTCTTCGCGCCAACCTTGGCATCGAAAGCGCCGGCGGCGTCCAGAGATCGCGTCGTCATCTATCAAGGCGTCAGTCTCGACTCGCTCCATCCCTACGGCTACAGCGGCGGCGGCATCACGGGCATCTGGCGCCACGTGATCGAGCCGCTGATCCAGATGGATTACGACAAAAATGAATACGTCGGCGTGCTGGCCCAGTCGTGGGAGTTTCAGGGGCGCAAGTGGATTTTTCATCTGCGCAAAGGCGTGCGCTTTCACAACGGCGCGCCGTTTACCTCGAAGGACGTCGCCTACTCCATCGACAAGCTGCAAAACGACAAGCGCAGCCTGCAGGGCGCCTACGTGCAGGGCGTGGAAGTGGAAACGCCGGACGATTACACGGCGGTGCTGACGACCCGGAGTCCCAACGCGCTGTTGCTCACGCGGCTGGAAACGCGATTCATTCTCTCCAAGGAATACGGCGACGAGCTCGACAACGCCACGGCCGGCACCGGGCCGTATAAATACGTGAGCTGGCAGCGCGGCGGCAACCTGGTGCTGCGGCGCAACGACGAATACTGGGGCCCCAAGCCGCAGATCCGCGAGGTGATCATCAGAGGCGTCAAGGAAGAGTCGGCGCGCGTGGCCGGACTGCTGGCCGGGCAGGCCGATCTGATCAGCAACGTGCCGATCGAGGACGTCGAGCGCATCGCCAAGCACCCGCGCGTTCGCCTTCAGGAAGTGGTCGGCTTTCGCATGTATTTTCTCGGCATGAATGTGCAGATGAAGCCATTCGACAACAAGCTGCTGCGCCAGGCGATCAACTACGCGCTCGATCCCCATGTCATGCTGAAGCACATCTACGACGGCCACGGCGCGGTGGTGAACGGGCCGCTGGGCTCCAATTGGGTCGGCTTCGATCCGAAGATCAAGCGCTATCCTTACGATCCGAAAAAAGCCCGCGAGCTGCTGACCAGAGCCGGTTATCCGAACGGCCTCGAGACCAAGCTCTACCTGGCCCCGGACCGCCACCTCAAGGGCAAAGAGGTCTGCGAAGTGATCGCCGATCAGCTCGGCAAGATCGGCATCAAAGTCGAGCTGGTGCCGCAGGAGTACGCGATTTACTGGGGCAAGGACGGCGTCAACGGCGGCAAGCTGCCGTTCTACTACGCCGGCAGCAACGGCAGCGACGCCGATGTCTATTTCGAGCAATACTTCCGCACCGGCGGCTCCAAGCGCATCAATTACAACAATCCGGAATTCGACAAGCTGATCGACGAAGAGCAGCGCACCGGCGATCAGAAGAAGCGCGTGGCGATTCTGCACCAGGCCGGCCGCATTCTGATGGAAGACGTCCCGTTCGCGCCGCTCTACACGCTCGCGGAGCTTTACGGCGTGCAGCGAAACGTTATCTGGAAGGGCTCGCCCGACGGCAAGATTCTCGCCGGGGAAATGAAAATCAAGGGCTAAGCGACTCGACCGGCAGTGCTCATCGAAAAGGATGAAAACGAGCACGTGTCGGAATTGTCTTTGGAGTAGCCGTTACCCGAAGGTCAGATGAGCACAAATCTTTTGATAGTCATGGCGGTTTTTCTCGCCGTGGCGGGATCAGTGTTATTCATCCTTTTCAGCGGATACGCTGTGAAGGACCTGGTGAAAGACTTTCAGGGCCTTCAGTCCGGCACTCAAGACCGGCCGTCGCCTTTTTTGCCGCGGCACCTCAGAGATCTGTTTGTCCAGCCGAGAAAGTTTTTCGCCGGCCCACTCGCGCTCACAAAATGGTCCAATGTGATTTTTGTGACTTGGTGCTACGGCGTGGCTTGCGCGATTTCGACCATCGACCGCGATCTTGGCCGAGAATCACGAAATCGAGGGCGGCCGCTCTGGAACGCGTTTGGACTCACGGTCGGAGATGCCTGGTCGGATTTTTGGGTCTGGGTGATAGGTCTGGGCGCGGTCGTCGGTCTCTTCTTATGGTTGATGGGAGGATGGTGGTATCACCTCCGCTTGCGATGGTCGGGCGCCCAAGATCCGAACCGATTAAAGAGTCATCTATTGTACGTGTATAGTTCGCTGGTTGTGTCGGGACCGACAATGATAATCGCGTTCTTATGGACAGTCATGCTGCCGAACTATCGTTATGTGCTGGTCCAGGGTAGACGGTCTTTTATTGTTTTATTCATTTTCCAATGCTGGTCCCTGGTCACGAGTTACATCGGAGCAAGCACTTTGTTCGATTTACAACGGTGGAAAGCCCGTATCTGGTTTTTAGCATTGCCTGCGCTTTACGATGTTCTGATCATTGGGCTGGCGGTGATATTCGCTGTGCTCTCTCGTGCTCATGGCTAAATCGGTCGAGAAGGAGTTTGGCGTTCACTTCGCTGCTTTGAGTGAGTCGGCAGATTGCACAAGGAGAAATCGTCATGCCGTTTTATGACAATGGCCGCGTCCGCATTCGCTATGAGGAGGCCGGTGCCGGCTTTCCGTTGTTGCTCATCCCCGGCGGAGGATTGAGCTCGACGATCGCCGGTTTGAAGCGCGGCGTGCCCTTCAACGCCATCGAGGAATTCAAGGGCGAGTATCGCTGCATTTTTTCCGATATGCGCAACGCCAATGGCGGCGAGTCCTCCGGGCCGCTCGAGATCGAGCGGCCGTGGGATGCCTACACCGATGACCATATCGGCCTGATGGATCATCTGGGCATCGACAAGTTCGCGGTCATGGGCTTCTGCATCGGCGGGCCGTTGATCTGGAACCTTCTGAAGCGCGCGCCGGATCGTGTCGTCGCCGCCGTGCTGGCGCAGCCGAGCGGATTTCGCCCGGAGCTGCCCACCCATTCCTACGACGGCAACATGAAAGGCTGGGGCCCGGATCTGGTCAAGCGCCGGTCCGACATCACGATGGAGATGGTCGATAAATTCCTGACCCGAATGTACCGCACCGGCGCCGATTTCGTCTGGACCGTAACGCGCGATTTCGTGCGCGACTGCCAAACGCCCGTATTGATTTTGCCGGACGATACCAAGCCGCACCCGTACGCGGTCGCCATGGAAAGCGCGCTGCTCGCGCCGAAGGCGGAAGTGAGCATGTTTCCCTGGAAGGAGCCGAAGGAACGGATTCCGCTGGCGGTGCGCCAGATCCGTTCTTTCTTGCGCTCGCACCGGCTCGCACCTGGTTCGACGGCGTCGCCGTTCGGCAACGATTGACAGGAACAATTGATCCCAATTTCATACTCAGGAGAAAGCGCATGGCTTACACGCTCGATGAATTCGCTGCCGACTGCCGCCGTATTCTCAAGGCCGATCCGGGTCCGGCGGGACGCGATGCGGTGCGGAAAAAATTGCAGAACTTGCTGCTGAACGACGATTTCGTCGCCGCGCACTGCGGGCCGAACGCCGCCGGCGGCGCCAATCTGCTCTATGAAGATGCGGAGCTGGGTTTCCAGATCCTGGCGCATATCATGGACCGGGAATATGCCGGCGGGCCGCACGATCACGGCGATTCGTGGGCGATTTACGGCCAGGCGGTCAAGCACACCGACATGACGGAGTGGAAGCGCACGGACGACGGCTCGGTGCCCGGCAAAGCGGCGATCGAAAAGGCCAAGACCTACCGCATGGAGCGCGGCCAGGCCGGTATCTTCCAGAACCGCGCCATCCACTCCATCGCCTATCCCGCCGGCGCGCGCTTCATCCGCGTCACCGGTACCAATTTAGAAACCATCGCGCGCGGCCGCTACAACCATGAAGCAGGAACGATGGTCGTGGAGAAGCGCCCCAACTTTCGCGGCGCCGCGTGAGCTTCAAGTCTTGCGACGTCTACCGCAGGAGCCCGCCAGCGTATTTATTCGCCTGCGCGATCAATGCTCAATGCAAAATCAAGATTCAAGATTTGACCCTCCGCCACGTGACCCTCCGCCACGTGACCCTCCACCAAGATTCTCCGAGGCCAACGTCAAGATTCAAGACGCGACCCCTGTTTTTTTCTTACGCGAGTTCTGTGGGAGAGTTGTCGGCGTGGCTCGGCCTGAGCTAAGAACGCGGGGGAACGAACGTCCCGCTGGTGGTCAAACATAGATCCTTTTTACGGTAATCTCGCGGGCGGGGTTGGGAGGGTGAGGTCTTGCATTCAGACAGTTAGCATTCTCGTCGACCTTACAACATCGTTAATTTAGGACTCCGTTTCAGTGGGGTGATGGAAGAAGCAGTGCACGATCATTCTTCTTGCAGGATCGCTTCGGCGTCGATCGTGATCTCAACCATGTTACCGACGACGACGCCACCTCGGTCTAGTGTGCTGTTCCAGCTCACGCCGAAATCTTGGCGATTGATCGCATCAGAGGCATAGGGTCAGGTCTTTACTCTTGACATTTCAACCGCGGTCCATAGCGGTTGGCGCTATGGACCGCCCTTGCAGAATCGAATACGACGGCGCGTGTATCACGTCACCTCCCGCGACAACGAGCGAAAGCGACCTGCTT
>Ga0070741_10002150_pt1 | contig 54777 bp, 53 predicted proteins | sample Coa_R1_4_FD_66440 | JGI IMG/M metagenome (GOLD analysis project Ga0070741, IMG submission 66440) | Surface soil microbial communities from Centralia Pennsylvania, which are recovering from an underground coalmine fire - Coalmine... | ecosystem: Environmental > Terrestrial > Soil > Unclassified ... | reverse complement strand
CACCGACAATTTCACGCCCGTCGTAAGGCACCGACAATTTCACGCCCGTCGTAAGGCACCGACAATTTCACGCCCGTCGTAAGGCACCGACAATTTCACGCCCGTCGTAAAGGCGCCGACAACCGACGTGACTCATCGCTGACCATGAACAAAGCTGACATCGTACATCGCATCGCCACCGCGACCGGAATAACGAAAATCGAGACGGAAGTCCTGGTCGACGGATTTTTCAAGACGATCACCGAGGCGCTCGCAGGCGGCGATCATGTCGAGATTCGCGGGTTCGGAACTTTTCGCATCAAGAAACGCGCGTCCCGAATGGCCCGGAATCCACGGACCGGAATGCCGATCGCGCTCGACGAACAATTTATACCGACGTTCAAACCTTCACGCGAACTTCGCCAATTCATCGATGAGAGCCAAAAACGTCAATCGAAGCTAACCTCGGACTCCGAAGTCGGCGCATCGGAACATTAAACGACCGCGCAACGCGATATTTTTTTTCTCATTGGACCACCTTTCGGAACACAAACGGGAAGATTCCATTTTCTGCCCAAGCTGCGCCGCCCGTATCGAACGACCGGCTGCAGCCGATGCCATTATCCGATGTCCCGTGTGTGGGACCGAATTTAAAAACGATCCGCAATCGGTCGCCGAAGATGATGCTCTACTGCAGAAATCGGCGAACCGGCTGTCCACCGAAGAAACGCTCCTTGAACGGTTCAAGGCGACCCCCTCCCCTCGCAATCGGATCCCGTGGCAAACGATTGCCATTGTTTTAGCGGCGATTTTTGCGATCAGCTATGGCGTTTTCCGAATTTCGTCCAAGCCGGACGTTTATGCACCCGGTCATGCGATCGATTCGACGTCCATCCTTCAGCGGCGTTTGTTTATGCAACACATAATCGACTCGCTTCAGGCCGAACTCGCCGCTCATCCGGAGGATACCGAGCTTCATTTTTCCCTTGGCGACGCATTATACCAGGACGGGAATTGGAGCGAAAGCCAGAAAGAGCTCGGGATCTATCTTTCAGAAAAACCACAGGATGCCGACGCTCGCGTCGATCTGGCGTACGCCCTCGCTCAGGACGGAAATATGCCCGTAGCCTTATCGGAAATCGACACCGGTTTGCACTACCAGCCGGACAATCTCGATGTCCTGATCAACGCCGGAATTCTGACGACGGAGTCGATCACCGATTCGAATCACGCCGAAGCACTCGCAAAGGCGAAAAAGTATTTCCTGCGGGCTAAAGCCATAGCCGATACATCGAGCCCGGCGATTGCCGGCAGAATCGATACCCTGATACAGGAAATCGATAAAACCGGCGAGCGAATGACAAAATAACGGAAACTCTCTCAAAAACAGACTGTTTCAACAGCCCGAACTTATAACCCTACCATTCATGCCAAGCGGAAAGAAACGAAAACGCCATAAAATGGCGACTCACAAACGGAAAAAACGTCTGCGTAAGAATCGTCATAAGAAGCGCGTTCGTTAGGAGCGCCGCCTTTTGCGATGCGCGTTTTTACATGTTTAAAATAAAGAGAGCCTCCGTTGCGAGGCTCTCTTTATTTTCTCTCTAAATCGTTCTCAGTTCAGTAACGCCTGCAGCCTGTAAAACGCGTCCTTTGCGAGGCTGTAATTCGGTTCGAGATCGAGCGACGTCTTATACTCCCCCAGCGCTTCGAACCAAAGCCCGCGGCGCTCGAGGATGCGGCCATAATTATAATGCGGGAAATGGGGCGTCGCATACCGTTTCGCCTTCATTGCAAGCTCGAGGTAAGGAATCGCATCGTCGAGGTCACCCTGCTGAATAAGATAAGCGCCAATATCGTTATACGGATTGCCAAAGTCCGGATCGAGTTCGATCGCATTCCGGCATTCCGTGATCGCGGAATCGTAATCGCCTAAAAAACTATACGCCCAGCCGAGAAATGTGTGTGCCTCGGCGGTCGGGAGGACTTCGATCGATTTCTTATAATTTTCGATGGCTTCATTGAGATGTCCCGACATCTGCAGCCGGTACGCTCGTTGTAAAAATTCCTGTGCCCGCTCCTTGAGCGACGTGGAATCTTCCGATGAAGAGTCGAAGCCTGAATTATTGATCTGTTCCATAAAAACTCTCTTTCGAGTATTCGTTTATCGTCCGTCTAATGTTTCATTCGTATCGTTCCATCTACCTTACGACCTTAGCTTTGTTACTTACTTTGTTACTTACTTTACTATTCCTGCCATACATTTACATTTATCCTATTCATCCTGCATTTCCGTGCCAAGCGTTCGAATGCCCTTATTTTGCTCGATTTCGGGAATTTTCACCGGCTGTTCATTCTCGTCGTTCGGGCCGATGAGTTCTCGAACCTCCATCCCATCGGGGTGCCCCTCGCAACAAATGGCTCTTATTCATAAGACACACGAAACGCCAAAAGGTAACACGCCGATGAACTTTATCGGGCGAAGAGCTCTCCGAAGCGCGCTTTTGGGAGTTACATGAGCGAAAAATAATGTTATCGGGTCTTCAATCAAAAATTAACCATGCCCCAATTCTCATTCGATGTCGTTTCGGAAGTCGATCAACAGGAAGTTGACAATGCGATCAATCAGACACGCAAGGAAATAGACCAGCGCTACGATTTTAAAGGTTCGAACACCACGATCGAATGGCGCCCGAAGGAACGCGAGATCCTGCTGCATACGTCGGACGATATGAAACTCCGGGCGCTGACCGAAACGCTGAATGGAAAAATGATCAAACGCGGCGTTTCCATGAAGGCACTCGTCTATGAAAAAGCGGAACAGGCCTCCGGCTCGACCTTGCGGCAATTGGTAAAAATAAAACATGGCCTCGAGGGCGAGCAGGCAAAACAAATCACAAAAGCCGTAAAAGACCTGAAGCTTAAAGTCCAGGCGCAAATTCAGGGGGATGCCGTTCGGATCACCGGTAAAAGTAAAGACGATCTTCAGACCGCGATCGCGGCTCTAAAAACGCAAAATTTCGACTTCCCTGTCCAGTTTACAAATTATCGGTGACGGATGAAGAAGTCCCTGTTTTCGGTCCTGTTCGTCTGTGCCAGTTTTGTTCCGCACTCGGCTTATGCCCCGCATCCCAAACTGGACGTGATCGTCCTCGATGCCGGGCACGGCGGAAAGGATTCCGGCGCTATCGGTCCGGGGGGATTTATGGAAAAGCAGGCCGCGCTTGGCATTATCCGCAAACTCGGCGCGCTGATCGAAAAAGGAATGCCGGGCGTGAAAGTGATCTACACCCGCCACGACGACCATTTCGTGGAACTCTATCGGCGTGGAGAGATCGCCAATGCCGCGCACGGGAAGCTTTTTATCAGCGTCCATTGTAACTCGACTCCGCAGAAACCTTCGAATGCCACCGGGTTCACGACCTACATTCTGCGGCCCGGTAAAACGGACGCCGCCATCCATGTTGCAGCCCGCGAAAATGCCGTTATTAAGTACGAGACCGATCGGCACCAATACCAAAATCTCTCGGACATCGACTTTATCCTTACTTCGATGTCGCGGAATCAGGACGTGAAGTTCAGCGAAAAATTTGCAGCCTTTACACAGGAAGAACTTTCGAAAACACTCTCGATCCCCGACAATGGTGTCTCGCAGGCCGGGTTTTATGTCCTTATTGGCGCGGCCATGCCCAGCGTCCTCATCGAGACCGGTTTTATCAGCAATCCGAAAGAAGAAGCGCTGTTAAAAAGCGACGCCGGAGAATCGGATTATGCGCAAGGGATTTTCGAAGCGATCAAACGATATAAAACGGTTTACGAGCGATCGTAAGAAACGCCGTGTCTCTGCCCGGGATCTTTTTCTGCTGCCATCAGATAGGGCAGAAGTTCGGTCATGATCCGTTTTGTCGCGCCACGGTTTTCATTCACAAATTGCAGTGCGTTCGAACCGGATGACTTTCGGAGGTCCTCCGACTCTGCCAGGCGCCAAAAGACGAAATTGAATTCCTGCTTCGATTTTACTTCGTAGGCAGCGAGGCGGTCGATAAGCCGGCCTACTTCCGGCGATTTTTCGTGTTTCGGGCCTGCCATTGCCGGAACACCCCATGCGGCGGCTTCAAGCACATTATGAAGTCCCGCTCCGAACCCACCGCCGATCATCGCAATATCGGCATAGCGGTAAAGTCCAAATAATTTCCCTATCGAATCGACGACGATCACCGGTTCCTTCTGCCACGAACTCAGCTCCGAAAAACGAACCGCCCGGTTTGGAAATTTCGAGAGCAATTCCCGGACTCGCGACTCACTCGGTTCATGCGGCGCGATGATGGTAAGAATGTTGTCCTTTCGCTCCAGCCACTCCTTTACGGAATCGTTGAAGATCGCCTCGTCCGATGGCCAGGAACTCCCAACGACAAAGACCAGAGTTCCCTGGCTTTGAATTTCCTGCCGCATTCGCTCCGGCAGCAGCGGTTCGTTCTGTTCCAGGCGCCGGTCGAGCACCTGGTCGAACCGTGTATCGCCCGCGACCACAATGGACTCAGAATTAACGCCCAACGACTCGAAGCGGAATTTCTCCTCTTCCGAAATAACAAGGATCTTACTTAGAAATCCAAATACCGCTCGATAGTAGGCTCGGAACGATCCTTTCGGGGCAGTGGCCGTAAAAAGGAGCGAAGGAATGCCACGCTCGTTCAGGGCTTTCGCAATATTCGGCCAGACGTCATATCGCGTGAACAGGGCAATATCGGGACGAACACGATCTAAAAATGTACGAACGCTGTGCGCTGAGTCGAGCGGTGAATACGTTATAAAATCCGGAGTTACATACTTCCCGACCGCATTTTCATATCCACTGGGCGAAAAAAACGTCAGATGAATATGGGCCGTGGGATACGCTTTCTTTATCTCCGCGACGATCGGCTTTGCCTGCTCGAGTTCACCGTACGAGGCGACATGTACCAGGACCCGGAGGCGCGAGGCATCGACGGTCGTATAATGCTCGCGTACTTCCCTCTCGAGGTCTCGCCGCCCCCGGAGCCCGGCTCGAATTTTGGGATCGAACAGTGCGGCCAGGCGAAACGCGGCGTACAGCACCGGCAGCACCAGGTTGTAGAGAAAGAGCATCGATCAATGTTCCCGAATCGGCCCGATAGACAATTTCGAATGTCTTTTCGGGGCTTCAAACGTGTTTCTCGGCGTGATAGGAACTCCGTACCAGGGGACCGGCCTCGACCATTCGGAACCCCATTCCGATCCCAATGTCGTGCAGTTCCTGGAACTCTTCCGGAGGCACGAAGCGATGGACCGGAAGGTGGTCCCTCGAGGGCTGAAGATATTGCCCGAGCGTCAGGATATCGACGTGGAGTTCCGAAAGATCGCGCATTACTTTCAGTAACTCTTCCCGCTCTTCCCCAAGGCCGAGCATGATCCCGGTCTTCGTTCTGAATCCGGCCTCTTTCGAGCGCCGAAGTACCCTGAGCGACCACGGATACTTCGCCTGCGGCCGCACCATGCGGTACAGGCTGGGAACCGTCTCCGTATTGTGGTTCAGGATATCCGGTTTCGCCTCCAGGATCCGGTCCAGGCAATCGTCCTTGCCTTTGAAGTCCGGGATCAGTACTTCGATCGTCGTTTGCGGATTGAGCCGGCGCACCTCCCGGATCGTTTCCGCAAAAAGGACCGAGCCGCCGTCTTTCAACTCGTCACGGTTGACACTGGTGATGACCGCATGTTTTACGCGCATTGCCCGCACGGCTTCGGCGACGTGCCGCGGCTCGTTCTCGTCCAGCGTAGCCGGCCGGCCGGTCTTTACCGCACAGAATCCACAGGAGCGCGTGCAGGTGTCCCCCAGGATCATAAACGTCGCCGTGCCGGCATTCCAGCACTCGGCCATATTGGGGCACCGGGCCTCCTCGCAGACCGTATGCAGGCTTTTGCTATCGATCAGCCGCTTCAGGTTATGAAAATTTTCGCCCGAAGGCAGCCGCACCTTCAGCCATTCGGGCCGTGGCGCACGCTCGGGTCGTGGCTCCGCGTTCGGTAACTCCGCAATTGGTAAGTCAATGAGCATTTCGCCGGCAAAACACCGATCGAATGCCTAACGTTTGAAGGGCGCCGTTTTCTGGACGTGACTATTTTCTCGACCTGATCGCTGCTGGAATGACAGCAAAGACGCGAATGTCAAAATCAATGGGTGACCGCAAATTTCATCGACTGCCCATATGTATCGTTCCAAAGACGCGCGAAATAGATACCATCGGCCAGCTTCGAACAGTCTAAGCTGCAGCAAAGGCCGAGATCCCCTTCGGGCGTCGCATTATAGAGCGTTGCCACGACCTCACCAGCGGTGTTCACGACGACCATCGTCGCCTGCATGCCCGCCGGTATTTCCGGCACGCACAGCCGCACGTAATTCGAAGCTGGGTTCGGGTGGACGGTGAGTTCGAACGCAGTCGCCGCAGCCGGAACGCTCGCCTCGACCTTCGGCGCAGGTGGCAGGATGGAAAAGAACGTACGAGAGAGCGCCGAGCCTTGCATGGTCCCCGTCGTAGAGACTTTGATGCGGAACTTATGTCCCTCGAGATATTCCGGCACGGACCAGGAAACCTTCCCTTCTTCCGAGGGAACGTTCGTAAACACCGGCAGCCATTTCCCGTGCTCGCCGTCCCACAGCGAGACGGTAAGCATGCCCGTAACGAGTTTCGTATTCCACGAGATTGTTTGAGTGGAACCCGAAAGCATCTCTTCGCCGCCCATCGGCGAGGTGATTACCGACTGCGCCCTTAATTGGAACGGCAGGGTAGCAAGCGACGCGACTGCAAATGCTTTCAAAAATGTGTTCATAATAAATCCTTTCAAAAGATCCTAAAATCACTCCTCGTAATCGATCGAAATCCGCGTAATCGTGGTCCTGAATTAGAATAGTGAAACCTTCGTAAAAGCCGGCTCTCCATGCTCGCGTTTTAATACAATAAAATAATCGCCCGCTGGCAGGACGCCGGTCGTTATGGAACTTTGGCTGCTCTCCACACTTCCCGAAAAGCAACACCGCCCATCGGAGCGATAGACGAAAACCTTCCCGCCATCCAGTTCCCGATTCCCCGCCGGAACGAATACCGTAATGCGCCTATTTGAGGCAAATGCCTGAAGTGACTCCGAAGATGGGACCGGAGGCTCATTCACGGCATCGGCACCGAATGGATAATCCCAAACAATAAGCGAGCCGTCCGAGTTATTATAGCCACCTGTCGCGATTTGGCCCGTAATCGGATTAATTGCAAGCGCCGATAGTATTTCGCCATTATTGACATATCGTGTTTTAACTGAGCCATCAGTTAAATCGATAACATTAAAGATTGTGTCATAGTGTTCTCGTATAGTAAAATGTCGACCGTCCGGAAAAAGCGAAATTGTTCCATCGAATTTAGGCAAAGGAACTGGAACGAAATAAAAAGAATCGTCGCGAATACGATCAATCGCAAAGCCTACGGCTTGATTCATATACCATCCTGAATCGCATCCAATAAGCACCGTGGAATCTCCCGGTAAAAATGTCACATTGACGGGAGTCTCTTTTTGTGGAGAAATATTATTTCCCAGTGTTTTAATTTGTTTGCCAGTCTTCACGTCCCAAAGGTAACACGCTTCGTTAACCATTCCGACAAGCATGGAACCATCATGCGAAAAAGAAGGGGAACTTGCGGGATAAGCTGGAGCTTCAAAATTGCAAATTAGGGAATCATTAAACGCACACCACAGCTTAAGAATATTACGGCTGTCGAGTACGGGATTCCCAATCCCATCGGTAATGCACCCACCAGCAGCAAACATAGAGTCATTCGGGGAAAAGGCCACTAAGCCTCGTCCAAAGTCCGTATCGCTCTGTATACCACTTCCTGCTATTAGATGAATTGAGTCAGAAATACTGTTCCATATATACGCTCTGCCATCCCCTCGTGTCGCCACAAAGCGGCTCAAATCGCTAGTAGCAGCAAACTGCCAAGATGCAGGACCTTTGGGATAGGTCATTAGCAAATTGCCGGTTTCAGAGTCCCAAAGATTGTATCCGTCAAAAAGTTTTGTTCCGTCTTTCGAGTAGGCAAGAGCGTCAAGATAGATATCGCTCTCATTCAGGAGACCAAGGAACTTTTGCTGTTTGATGGAAAAGAAATAAACATCCAATCCGTTCGTGGCTACGATCGTATCGTTACCGAAGAACGCCAAATACTGTGCTCCGCCCGGCAGTGACGTAGAACTCCTATCCGAAGGATGAAAAATCATAATGTCACCGTCGGTAGCGACCGCTATAGCAGATCCGTCCGGACTATAGTCGATCACATCATTGCCGACCGACGTAGCAACTGGCCATGAAGCTAAAATCGCTCCCGAGGTGTCCATTTCCAAGACGCCGTAATCGTCCAGAACTGCAAATACGGCTGGATTTTGTGGATTAAATTTAATTGCAAAAACGATCTCATAAGCCTCGGTTTGTAAAATTCGCATCGAGTACCGGTGCAGGACCTTATGTGTCGCTACGTCGATCACAGCAAGGCCATGTTCCTGGTCAGTATCCTTAAAGCCTGTCACAAGCAGCTTGCCATCAGGACTAAATGCAGATGGACTCAGGCAATTTGGCCACGTCGCAACGATCGTTCCCTCCGTGCGATCGTAGAGGTGCAATACTTCGTCGTTGTCCGTTTCAAATGCAAGTAAGTCACCGTTTAATGTTGCAGATATATACCTGATAATATTATTTACATTTATGATTGGCGAGTAGTCACGAGTAAATAGATTGAACGAATAAATATTCACACCAGCGATCAACAACTCCGAATCATGCCGGTCGAGAGACGTACATTGGCTGCCACCTTTCGAATCGTTGACAGGCCATGTCACGGAAGCTGGTGGAAGCGTACATATCCAGTAGGGCCTCGCCTCATCCCCAGCAATAATAACACCATCGCGCTCAGAAGCATGGAACGACGTAAGGAGGTTAGGCCCAGCACCATGCGCCCAGGAGATCTGAGAATTTTGCGCAAAGGCGTCCTCCTTAACAAATGAAAGGATCGCAATCAAGGCTATGAGTCTGAATTTCATAGTTATTGACATTATTGAATATCGACCTGAAGAGTGATGGAGGCGTTGCCATTCGATGCGGCATTCCAATACGTTTTTTTATACCATGTACCAGCTCCCCAAAAGTCTATTCTTCCTGCACGCGGATAACTATAACTAATATTTTCCCACCAGCCTACTTCCGTACCGGTATTATCTACTTCTATTGCGTCGATAGGGACTTGAAGTCGATAGTGAATATATTCTCCCATGTCATCAGGAATGTCTGCAATTTGCGCGGGGGTAAGCCAACCTGTAGGTGGAGTGTATGGCCCCGCGCCATAATTAAAGTCTTTTCCCATCACATCCTTTTGATCGATATCTACACCGGAAAGATGTCCATAGTCATATTGTGGATACGGTCGAAACCACCCTCCCGTCCAATCGGAAACCTTATAGATCGGATTGACAACTGAATTCAAAACCCCAGCGCTACATGTAGCACCGTAACTAATTTGTGTAATGTATCCTCCATCTAAAGTATTTGAATATGGAACGTGTTCTGAACCGATGAGAATTAACCCGAGTGTATTTCCGAGGCGACCATCTCCCCAGTCCTGACAAACCTTTTCAGTTGTATTATATGTAAGATCATTACCCGCATGGAGCGGAGCTTCTGGTACTTGCATGTATTCGAACCGATCTGTGATCGTATCGAAACATGAACCGCCCCCATTATAAAACCCCTGATTTAGATCTGCGCTTGCAAGTGGACTATTGTCCGGAATTCCATACTGCGAAGCCCAAATGATCCAGGAATTCGACGTAAACCAAAATGACTCATGTGTATTATAAACTACAGCCGTGGGGATTCTCCACCGGATATCGGGTTCAACCGTTTTGAATTGGAATATTTTCGTTTTGTTTGAAGGAAATTCCAACTGATCGCTTAAAATATTAGTTATATCTATGTTGAATTTTTGCCCCTTCCAAATATAGCCTCCATGCTGGCTTAATCCGAACCACATCGAATTTTTCGAGCCCAAAATATTTTGATTATAAATTCGCATACCTGGTTGCGAAGTAAGGGTATTTATGTCAAAAGCCGTTCCATCCTCTTCTGTCGCTATAGGGCCATAGTCAAGACCGTTAGCTTCACCATAGTTATTATATACTACAGTCCCATTGAACCAAAAATCGATTTCCGGTGGATTGGTGCTACTCCAGGTCGAAGGTTTTGCTACAACGGCCAAATCTGGTTGAACACCCGTATTATCAGCTGGAGGAGGCCAATTGTTATCAGGATCATGTACCTTTTTGTATATTGTCTGGCCACTCCCGTTAATGTAATACCAGCCGATATCCGTAAGCACGAATGGTTCCTGATACAATGCGGTTACATACCTATTCTGGTTCATAGATACCGCAAGCGGATTTGTGTGCGGGGGTACACTTGTAGGATCGGTATTCGGGGATCCTTGCTCCCATTTATCGAATGTGAGGTTGGTTTTTTTGGTTCCGGATGTGACGCTCACCGAAGTTGTTGTGAACGGGTAATCAAGAACCCACTGATAACTATTAGGATGGTCTTTGTCCGCAGCGTAAGGTCCTTGCGTTATATGAGAAGGCTCTTGATTCACTTGAATATAAGCATCCGTCGGCTTCACTGAACCCTCGAAGGACGGAGTTATAAGCATCGATGTGAGCGTATTATCGTCTTCTAACGTTGTTTGGATCGTCAGACTGTTAAATGCTTTTTTTATATAAAATGTAACATAGGTCGTATTAGGCGCTGTCGAATACGTTTTATATCCCGCCGGTGGAACGCCATTTGGAACTGCATAAAAATATGGGGCTCCAGAAAAAGGAGGATTAAGGACTTTCGTTCCGGGAGTCGTCGGAGCTGGCCCAGTGATGGTATATTTGTCTACGGCGTAGGATATATCGAGAAGATTTACCTTCAAAATGTACTGAGTTTGCAACACATCGCAGGCACACCACGTATTGCTCGTGCATGGCGCGAGCGGACTGATTGATGCAACTCCGGTGCTCGACCCACCGATTCCGGTTGTTACATACTGGCTAGTCGATTCATCGAAGATATTAACAATGATCGTATTAGAACATCCCGGACCGCCTCTTCCTGTTCCCGAGCCAAATATCGCGGTAGCACAAGTACTTCCCGAAGGTTGCATCGCAAGAATCGCGCTTGTTTGTCCGTTAATACTGGGATCGCTTGACGCCCAATGATCGAAAAATATTGTATCCGACGTCGAATACGCCTGAAGAGTAATGGTTTTTCCAGGCTCAGTGAAATAAGTAATATTCGAAGTCGACGCGCACGTGTCATTCGGTGTTGTGAAAGGACAATCCTGAGTATCGCCGCTAATCGCAACAAAGTCGGAGTTGCGACCTGCTGAATTCACACCGCCTGTTGAAACACAAATTGTGTCCGTAGTTACTACGGTATAAAGAGCAGTAACAGTCATATCATGCAGTTGGCCGGATGTTTCCGTAACCGTAAGAATTGGATTCGTTGAAGTGTCGATAGCAGGGTTCCCGGAACCGCTCCATTGCTTGAAGATTGCCGCGCCAACCTGCTTCGGAGCAATATACGTTACAGAATCATCGGCATTTAAAACAATTCCCAGCTGAGATGAATCATAGACGACAGCGGTATCATATTGTTCCGCCATGGTGCTCGAATCAAATGCACTATCATAGACCATTTTATAACTTTCGTTGATCGGCGGGTTAAAGTGGACCGTACCCAGACAACTTAAGCCTGCGGTAGGCGCAGCGAGAATGTTTAATCGATACGATTGCCGGCAGGTGAAACCCCAACAACCGTCATCATCAGTATCACCAGTCAGACCGCTCAACGCTATTTTTAAAGCGTAGCTTTTCCCTGGAGCAAAAGGTTGGTTAGGGAGAATGTGAATTGTGGAACTATCAGTGGCATCCAGCCACGTAGTTGCAGAAATTGCACTATCCATTTTATACACTGTGTCGTGTGCTACATCGTCAATTATTGTGGGTATGATAAGTGACACAATAGGCCCTGAAGCACTATTTGTGCTATCCAATTTTTTACGGAAAAATACGGAAAGTGTATCGTGCGAAAACACTTGTTTCCCTATAAATGATGTACCCAACAGTGATGGCGGCAAATCGATCGTGGTAAAAGTTATTCTCGCAACACTATCTGGAACAGTAATCGTATCGGCACCCGAAATTAATCGTAGGCCCATAATAATGGCTTCGCATTCAAAATGGTTACACAGTGTTTGAACCGTAAATTGAATTGTAGTATCGTTGATAATTGTACCAGTTCCGCCAAAAGCTTGAATCGGCCACAACGTATCACTATTCTTTTGATAAAAATCGAAAGGGACTACACAAATCGTCGGCCCATAGTTCGTCGTACTATCGGTCGTATCGGCGCTCCAATGTACACTCGTCGTGTCCATCGGAAGCGAGGTAATAATTTCGAACGTCGGCTGCACCGCGGTGGCCGTGGTATTTGTCGGCAGGACGAACCGTGCGAGTGGGGTCTGCGCCTTAATAATCGTTGGTCCAGCCAAAGCTGTGGTTCCCACGGCGCAAAGAACGAAAGCAAAACGGACAATAAGCTTCATAACACACCAATTTTAAGTGGACGGAACAAACACTTATCTTGAAAAGCAAGAGAACAAGCTAAAGCATGTTCTACAAGCTCCTATAAGAAGACTCTTAAAGGGACAAAAAGTATCGCACATTTTATCCACAAAATTTTACCATAGGCTGTTTCAGACTGATTTCGACATGCTTTTCATGCTGAAGGGCGTCTCTTCACTGATATAGAGCAACATACAACACTTATTTTGAAAATACCCAAAGAACAAGCTAAAGCATGTTCTACATTATAAAAGATCCTACTGCTTCGTGATGGTGAACTCGACCCTTCGGTTTTGTTGGCGGCCCTGTTCGTTGTCGTTGCTGGCTACCGGTTTGGAATCGCCAAAGCCCTGAACCCGCAGGCGTTTCGGGGAAATACCTTTTTGGATCAGGTAATTTTCCACTGCCGTTGCGCGGGCTTCGGAGAGCTGCTTGTTAAAGGCCGGAGTTCCCACATTGTCCGTATGTCCGGCGATGGCGATCTCCATATGGGGATTGTCGTTCAGTACCTGCACGATGCGGTCGAGCTCGGCAAAGGACTCGGACCGGAGATCGGCCTTGGCCGTCTCGAAAAAGATATTGTTCAGCCGCACGGTCTCCCCTTTTTCGATCGGCACCAGCGTTAGGTCGCGCTGGAGTTCCTGATATTCCTGGGCGTTCGTGACATCGAGATTCTCGCTGATCGGAATATATCCGGGCGCTTCGGCGCGATAACCATAAACTTCCCCCGCCGGAAGCGCGATCTTGTAGGCTCCGGTCCCGGGACTGGTGCGCGCGCTGCCGATGTCTTTGCCGGTCGTCAGGTTCTCATAATGAATGTCGGCGGTCACCGGTTTTCCGGTCTTGGCATCGAGCACTTTTCCACTTACGAGGACGACGGGCTTCGGGCGGAGCTGTTCGGGAAGTTTTGCGCGAAAGATATCGCCCATGCCGAACGTATTTTCGGTCGAAACGAAATAGGCATATTCTCCCGAGGCGGGAACGGTATAATAGGCGTCCCATCCGGCCGTATTCACCTGCGGCCCCAGATTTTGCGGTTCGCTCCAATGCTGCCAGGTCGAGTCCAATCGGCGCGAGATATACATGTCCGTCGAGCCATATCCGGCAAAGCCGTTGGAAGCGAAATAAAGTGTTTTGCCGTCCGATGCAAGGAACGGCGTGTCTTCATCGGCGGCCGTATTTAAATCGGGCCCGAGATTTTTCGGGGCCGACCATGTGCCATCGGGTTGCCGAAAACTGACGTACATGTCTTTTGCGCCGAAGGAATCCTCGCGATCGAGGCTTAAAATGATGGTGCGCCCGTCGTTCGAAAGGCAGAAATTAACGAAGGCCGCGCGAGTATAATAGTTCCGGACAATGACTTCGTCGGGATAGCTCCATCCATCGGCGATGCGGTGCGTCAGCCAGAGCCCGAAATGGGGCGGGCCCGCCTCGCCTTTCGGCGTGTACGTCCCGCCGATGAGCAGCGTGTTCCCGTCCGGCGTTACGCTTTGGACGAAGGTCCCATAGCCATTATTGAGGAGCGGGCCGATATTTTTGAGCGGTGTCCAATTGCCGTCGGCGTCCTGTGTGGAGTACCAGATGTTATCGAACGAATTCGTGTCCGCCATGTCCTGCGCGGGACGCCTGAAATTTTGCGGGTGATTTTTGCGATCGACGAAGAGCGTTTTACCGTCCGGCGAGATCACCGGCAGCACTTCATCGTAGGGCGAGTTGATATTGGGCCCCAGATTCTCGCGCACGCCGACGTTCACGTTCGGCGCGACATTGATCTCCGCCTGGACGGCCTCGGTCCCATCGGAGATCGCAATGGCATCGATCTCATTCGGTCCCTGTACGAGTCCCGGCTGGAGCACGATCCGGACCGCCGCCACGGCATACATCGTCCTCGGCATAAAGCGCCAACTCCAGACCTTGGCATTGATCCCATCGAAGTGCGGCGCGAAAATTCCCGAATCGCGCGGACGGTCCCGGTCGTCGTAAAGAATAACTTTTTCGATGGCACCGGGATAAAAGTTCTCGGCCACGGCGACCTGTTGAATTTTCATCGGTTCGTCGAAGCCGACCTTCACCCACTCTTCCTGCATACCCATATCGGGATCGCTGGCGGGGCGCCAGGCACACGGGCTGTCGCCGGTAGCCGGGCACGCGTTCGGCTTACCGAGCACTTGTGCCGCGCTATACTGCTTTTCACTTTTTTGCGACGAAAAGTCGATGAGCTGGCTTGCCCATTCGACGTGCTGGGCATACAGAAGGGAGTTTGTCAGGAAAAAAAGGATCAGCGGCAGAAGCACGCGAAGATACTTCCAATAGAACGAGGGGGCGGTCATGCGAAAAAGAAAAACTATTGGAGGTCTTTGAATTCGGCGTCTTTAGCACTGGCGCGGTCGATGCGAGAGTATGCCGTTACGTCGCGCCAGCCACGCCGCTCGTTTTCTCGCTGACGTTCGGCCTGCCGTTCCCGTTCGCGCTCTTTAAAGCCATGCTGAAATGGCGCCACGACACGGCGATATCCCCAAAAAATAATTAATGCGAAAAATGCGATCTCGATAAGCCGGGCCATGATGCTGCAACACGTAAGCTGCGAAAAACGTCAATCCTGAGAAAAGAAAGGAACGGAGCGAGGCGCCGTCAGATATTCGACGGGCGGATGTGGATTGCGATAGATCGCAGCGAGCAGCCGGTCGACTTCCTGCGGTTGTGTCAGGAAGTCGATGTTCTGTGCTTCGACGACGATGAGGCGAGATTCGCGATAGTGAAAAAAATAATCGTTGTACGCTTCGACGACTTTCGTTAGATATTCTTCGGAGATCGGCTGCTCGAACTCGCGCCCACGCCGATGAACGCTTTCCATTAGATCCGCTACGCTGGCCTGGAGGTAGATCACCACATCGGGATCGGGAACCGTTTTGCCCAGCGCATATTCGACTTCATCGTATAACGCAAGTTCTTCCTCCGTCAAATTAACAGAGGCGAAGATACGGTCACGCGCATAGATATAATCGCTCACGACGTTTTCATAGAACAGGTCGGTCTGCGAAAGCTCGCGTTGCTGCCGGTATCGAGAGAGAAGAAAAAAGATCTGCGTCTGGAACGCGTAGCGCCGGCGATCGGCATAAAAAGCCCCGAGGAACGGATTCTCCTCGAACTGTTCGAGGACGAGCTTCGCGCGCAGTCGCTCGCCGAGCAATTCGGCAAGCGTTGTCTTCCCGGCTCCGATCGGTCCTTCGACGGCAATATAACTCATGTTGATGTAGGGGCGAAGTCTGTTTTCGTTACTCCGAACGTGCCGACCGCATCTCGCAATTCGGCAACCGTCTTGTGCAGGACGGGATGCTCGAGCATCGGATCGAGTTCGGCGATCGGCACCAGTACAAAGGCGCGACGCGCGATCTCCGGGTGGGGAACCGTAAGCTCCGACGATTCCAGTACAAGGTCATCGTAAAACAACAGGTCCAGATCGACCTCCCGCTCGTGCCATCGCGGCCGGGAAATACGCCCGATCTTTTTTTCAAAGGTCTTCATGGAGGCCGCAAGTTCGAGCGGTCCCACCGGCGTACGAAGTTCTAACACAGCATTCAGATAGTCCGGTTGCGGAATGCCACCGACCGGTGCCGTTTGATAGATTGAACTTATTCGTACGATTTCTCCGACGGTCGAGAGCTCACGAATCGCGAGGTCCAGATAGGCCCGCCGAGGCTCGAGATTCGATCCGAGTCCGATGAACGCGCGATGGGAACTCAGCGTGTTTTCCGGCATTCTGTTTCGATCGTATCGAGCACGACGCCGGCTGAAACACCCGGCTTGCGGACGCGCACAATGGCCTCGCGCGCTGGAAACCGTTCCATAATCGAAGCGGCGATCGCATCGGCCAGCGATTCGATGAGGTGGAACCGTCTTCCCGTCGCAATGCCGACAACGGTCTCCTGGACCTGAACATAATCGATGGTCTGCGCCAGATCGTCCCGTTGAACGGCGCCTTCGAGCGCGGCCTCGATCTCGACATCGATCTCGAAGCGCGCACCGTGCTCCCGCTCGTGCGCATGGGCTCCGTGATAGGCGTAAACCTGAATATTTTTAAGGCGTATCCACATCAGCGAAATCCATATTCCTTCCAATGTGCGTCCACTGTATTCACGATCTCGTCCGGCATGATACAGGGGTTGGGATAACCCGGTTTCCATGTCGCGTCGATCCCCATGATCCCTTCGTTGACGACCGTACTTCCGGCCAGCGAAGAGTGGGTAAAGATGACGTCGCGCGCGGCATCGAAACGAGTGAACATTCCCCATATCACTTCCATATCGTTATGAAGGTCGACATCCTCGCTGACGGCCGCAACGATCTTGGTCCCCTTCGGCAATCGTTCAATGGTGCTTTTCGCGGTAAGCTTTTCCACGATCTCGTGGCCGATGGTCTTCTCTCGCGCGGTGCCGTTCGAGAACGTTCCCGATACCTTTACGACGAGGAGGACGTCCTCGAGCACGGTCCACTCCGCAATTCGCGCATCGAGGTTGTTCGGGGGTTCGAACGCGGTCCCTGTTTTGGCGAACCAGGGGCTCGGAATACGCTCGGGATAGCTGCCGCCGCTCGCGGTCGCGCTTAATTTTTCGCTCGCGTCGAGCACCATTTTACTTCCCAGATTCATGGTATAACTCGTAAAATCGAGCGTGTCCATCGCCGTATTGGGGAGGATGAGGACGTCGTAGCGCGGATCGAAATGATCGCGAATAGCACGAAGTAACGAACGAACATTGCGATTATCCGACCCCTCGCTGACGACAATAGCGCACTTGGTCAGCGAGAGCTGCGCGTCCGAGATAATTCCCAGAGCCGTTTTCATCGCTTCCTTGGCGTATCGTTGCCGCGTGCGAATGCCAAGCAAATTATGAAAGCCGGCTTCATAGAAAGCCCAGAGGTCGTGGACTTCCGGATGCAGGAGCCGCACGAGCGGCCCTAAAATAAGCTGGTTGACATCGCCCAGCCACTTATCCTCCATCGGCGGCTTGCCCACCACGGTCGCCGCAAACACGGGATTCGAAAGATGAGTGATCGCTCGGACCTGAAAGACCGGGAACATTCCGGCATGGGAGTAATGCCCGAAATGATCGCCGAACGGTCCTTCCAGGCGGCGCAGGTCTGGCGGAACGATTCCCTCGATCACGAACTCCGCATTCGTCGGGATATCGATCGAGATCGACATTCCCTTGCGCATGGCGGTCGGCCGGCCACGCAAAAAGCCGGCAAAAATAGCTTCATCGATCCCTTCGGGCAACGGCGCGATGGTCGCAATGAGCATCGCCGGATCGGTCCCAACGGCAACGGCCACTTCGAGCGGACGGTGCATGGCTTCGGCCTGGTAATAATGAAATCCACCGCCCTTCTGGATCTGCCAGTGCATCCCGGTTTCCCGGGAATTGAACACCTGCATCCGATACATCCCGACATTCCGTTTGCCGGTCACGGGATCGTAAGTGAACACCTGTGGCAAGGTCAGGAACTTTCCGGCATCTTCCGGCCAGGTCTGGAGGACCGGCAATGCCCCCAGATCGGGCGTTTCCATCGTATGCCGCGGTTCTTCAGGGCTCGTCCGTCGAATGCGTGCAGAAAAAAGCCGTGAGGCAAGCGGCCGCGCCGCGTTCCAGAGCGTGCGGGGTTTGGGTGGGAAGATCTGCTCAGCCAAATGAACGAGGGAGGTCCCCAGGCGCTCCGGATCATCGCCTAACGCGATTTCGATTCGACGATCGCTCGCCAGGATGTTCATCGCGAGCGGAAATTTTGAACCCTTGATGCGCTCGAAGAGCAGCGCCTTGCGGCCTTCGCGCATTGCGCGCACTGCAATTTCGGGCGCTTCGAGCACCGGATCGACTTCCACGCCAATGCGCTGCAACTCCCCTTCCCGCTCCAGGCGGGTGAGGAACTGGGTCAGCGTATCGAATCCGCGTTCGTCCGAAGCCATTATTCGAGTTCCTCCGCGCGCCAGCCCGTTCCGACATGAACGCCAACGTGCGAAAGGACTTTATTCACGAATCCCTGAATATATTCCTCCACCGTTTTGGGTACAAAATAGAGCGGCGGTGAGATGGGCATGACGATCGCCCCCGCTGCAGAAAGTTCCGTACACTGGCGGAGCGTAACGGTCGACAGCGGAGTTTCCCGCACGCATAGGATAAGTTTCCGGCGCTCCTTGAGGCAGACCGCGGCGGTCCGCGTGATCAGCGTGTCCCCAATGCCGGAGGCGATCTTACCGATCGTGCTCGTGGACGCGGGGAGCAGGACGAAGGCATCCAACATGTTCGTTCCCGATGCCAGCGGAGCCGTAAGGTCGCTATCGGCAAAAATTTTCTTGCAAAGCGGCGCCAGCTGAGCGATCGGATCGGAAAGCCCGAGTTCGTCTTTCACGACCGCTTTGCCCCACTTGGAAACAATGACAAACTTTTCGAGCGGGCACCGCCGAAGGAAGTCCATCGCATAGACCGCCCCGCTCGATCCCGTGATGCCGACGGCAATCCGTTGCATGGACTCCGTCATGCGAGTGATACCCCTACGATCACAAATAGCAGGACCACAAATCCCAGCACGGCATTGATCTTGAAGAATGCAAGTTCGACATCGGCCGATTTTTTTTGCTCGAGATAAAGCAACACCCCGGATACCGCGAGAAGCGTTCCCGCCGTAAGACTGCCCCGAAACGCGACGAGATAAACGCCGACGAGCACGAAAAACGAAAGGAAATGGATCAATCCGGAAATTTGCAGCGCGCGGCCCGAACCGAATCGGGCCGGAAGCGAAAACAATCCTTCTCGCTTATCGAATGCTTCGTCGGACGTAGAATAAATAATATCGAATCCCGATGCCCAAAGCCAGGTAAAAAGAGAAAGCAACACGGCCGGCAGCGCTCCGTCGAGCTGAGGGCGCACCGCAAAGTAGGCTCCGAGCGGTCCCAACGCAAGTGAGGCACCAAGCCCGAAGTGGGAAAACGAGGTAAAGCGCTTCATAAACGGATAAATGCAAAAGACCGCCAAGGGAATGGGACATAGAGCAAAGCAAAGCGGGTTCAAAGAAGCGGCACTCGCAAAATACAACGCGAGTGCACCGATCAGGACGTAGTAGGCCTGCGAGAGCCGCATCCGACCCGACGGAAGTTCCCGCATCGAAGTGCGCGGATTTTTGGCGTCGATCGTGCGGTCGATAATCCGGTTCATGGCAAAGCCCGCCGTTCTAGCACCCGTGGCAGCCGCCAAAACCAGGAGTCCGATGCGGACGATCTCACCAGGGCCGAGCGCCATGCCCTGCAGACGATCGGCGTGAAGGCCAAGCGCCATCCCCGCATAGATCATCGGCAGCGAAAACAGCGTGTGCTCGATTTTTACAAAAGAGAAATATTTCTTCATAGCGAAATCGGGCCGGCATCCACAAGCAGGCGCAGGGCATTCACATATCCCTGGGCACCCCGCCCCATGATCCTTCGGACCAGTCCGAGACCGTCAAACACACTATGACGCCGGAATTCTTCCCGCTTTGTAAGATCGGTTAAATGGACTTCGACCATCGGTTTTGCGACCGATGCGACGGCATCGCGGAGCGCCCAGGAATAATGGGCAAACGCTCCCGGATTCATAATGATGGCATCGAGCCATTTGCGCTCATCATGCAGGCGGTCGATCAGTTCTCCTTCGTGGTTCGATTGAAAAAACCGGATCGTTACCCCAAAGCGACCCGCTTCGGCCAGGAGCATGTCGTTAATATCCGAAAGGCTCGCCGTGCCATAGATCTCCGGCTCCCGTTCGCCGAGTAAGTTCAGGTTAGGGCCGTGAAGCACAAGAATATTCATGCTAATGTAAATAGATATTCGATCGCCCGGCGCGCTTCCGGTTCTGAAATTTCATGGATCATCGCTTTCCCGATCTCACGCAGCAGTACGACCCTTCCTTTTCCCTTTTTATCCTTCAGGAACTCTCCAAGAATTCGTTCCGGCGAGGTTTCCAGGGACCCCTCGACAGGAATTCGTCCTAATACCAATTCTATCTCGCGCCATGCGTCCTCAGAAAGGATGGCAAGTTCTTTGGAAAGCCATGCGGCGGCGCGCATGCCAAGGAGCACCGCTTCTCCGTGCAGCAGGGAAGAGAAATCCGTGGCCGATTCGATGGCATGCCCAAAGGTATGGCCAAAATTAAGCAGTTCCCTGACCCCCTGCGATCGTTCGAATTCGTCGGATTCGACATAACGCAATTTTTCGCGGATGCAGTCGTATATCGTTTCTTCATACGACGCATCTAAGCCGCGCACAAGCCGGCGAACGCGCCTCGCCAGTTTTTGCCATAACTCCGCATTGCCGATGAGTGCATATTTATATACTTCGGCCAGACCCGAATGAAGCTCGCGCCGAGCGAGCGTTTTTAAGTAGATCGGATCGACCAGCACGAGCGAGGGGGCATAAAACGTTCCGACCGTATTCTTCCCGCCGAACGCATCGATCCCGGTTTTACCGCCGATCGCGGCGTCCGCCTGCGCGAGCAGCGTCGTAGGAATATGCACGATGTCCAAACCGCGATGGTATAGGTTCGCAGCAAGCCCTGCCAGATCGGTCACCACCCCACCTCCCATGGAGACGACGACGCTCTTTCGCCGCGTCGCGCCACCCAGCTTCATCTCGGCGAGGACCTGCAACAATGTTTCAACGTTCTTATGGTGCTCGCCGGGCACTGTCACAATGGAAGAGACCGAAGCCCTGGAACCAAGCGTTGCTTTTAGTTTGACACAAAGATCCTGGGCATGTAACGATTCGACGTTGGAATCGGTCATGATAATGACGTGAGCGTACTGCCCACCAAGAATAAAATGCGATAGCTCTCGTGCGGCAGTACCGCTTCCAATAAGAATGGGATAATTCCCCATCGCGCTTTTGGCAAGGAGCGTGCGATGCGGCGGTTTCAGTGCAACCGCCAGCGACATTTTATCGAGCGCAATGAGAAGTTCCTGCGCCAATTCCTCGGAGTCCGGCTCCTCGCCGCGCACGCTGCGGGTCACAAAGTGGAGGGTAGCCTCTTCATAATATTTTCGACGAGCTTCGAGCAATTCCGATAATGTTTTTTTCAGTTCTTCGCTCGAAGCAGCCTGGAAAAGCGGACGGTCGCGGCCCTGTAATAGATCGGAACGAACATTCTTCGCAGCCTGGCGGACCGTCACGTCGATCCAGATCGGGATCCCGGAACCTCGGATGATAGCACGATTAATATCGCGTTCGACCGCGCCACCACCGGTCGCCACGATGGTATGACGGCCGTTTCGAGACGCGATACGTAAAAGCGCTCGGGTCTCAAGCTCCCGGAAATGCGCTTCCCCCTTCGTGCGAAATATTTCGGAGATACGTTCACCGGCCACCTGCTCGATCTCGGCATCGAGATCGACGAAGGTGTAACCGAATCCTTCGAGCGCACGCGCAAGGTTCAGCCCGATCGACGATTTCCCGGCTCCGGGCAGTCCGATGAGATATAAATTACGGTTGCGCCAGGTCATTGCGAAGAATTTCGAGCGAATACCGAGCGCGGCGAATTTTGATTCGTTCCCGTAGCTCGGTCATCGTATCGCCGCCCATGGTTTCCAGGAGTTCGCTGGCCATCGTAAGCGCGACCACCTGCTCCACAATCACGGCCAGTGCCGGCACCGCACAAACATCGCTGCGTTCAATATGGGCCTTTGTCGATTCACCCGTCGAAAGATCGACCGAGCCCAGCGGCTGCATGAGCGTCGAGATCGGCTTCATCGCCGCTCGGAGGACGATCGGTTCGCCGGTGGACATTCCGCCTTCGATTCCGCCGGAATTGTTGCGCGTGCGAGAAATCGTTCCATCGTGGGTTCCAATTCCGTCATGCACTTCGGAGCCGAACCGGTGCGAAGCATGAAAACCCGCACCGATCTCGACTCCTTTTACCGCCTGAATGCTCATCACGGCCTGGGCCAGCAGGCCATCTAACTTTCGGTCCCACTGAACATGACTTCCAATGCCGGCGGGGACGTTCCGAATCATGCACGCGACAATGCCACCGAGCGTATCGCCATTGGATTTGGCCTGATCGATTTTTTCGATCGCGCGCCGTTCGGCATCAGGGCTTAACATTCGTACCGGACTCACTGAAATAATTTGCCGAGCGTTGAAGATGTCTTCGATCGTATCCGCTTCGCCTGCGATCCCGCCGATGGCGGCGACAAAGGAGATCGATTCGAAGTCCAATGCGCGCAGAAGTGTATTCGCAATCGCTCCCAGGGCCACCCGCATCGCCGTCTCACGCGCACTCGCGCGCTCGAACACATTCCGAAGGTCGGATGCATGACCGTACTTGATCGCACCGGCCAGATCGGCATGTCCGGGCCGTGGGATCGTGACCGCCTGAACCTCGGAACGAAACGGTTCCACGGACATTCGTTCTTTCCAATGAACCCAGTCTTTATTTTGGATCGAAAGCGCGATCGGTGCGCCCGTCGTTACGCCATTTCGAACGCCGGAAAGAATGATCGCGGTATCGTGCTCGATCTGTTGCCGCCGTCCGCGCCCATATCCCTTTTGCCGTTCGAGAAGGACGGGATCGATATCTCGTTCCGCGATGAGCGATAGCCCTGCCGGCATTCCTTCGAGAATGCCCGTAAGCTGCTGGCCGTGCGACTCACCGGCGGTCAGGATGCGAAGGCGTCCCATCGAGGTGCGAGATGCGTGGAAAGGGTGCGATGAAGTTCCTGAAATTCGCCGAGCGTAAGCAGCGACTCGTCTGCTTCCTCGCCGGACATCCAAATGTGTTGCGAAAGTGCCGCCTGCTCGATGAGCATTCCGAGCCCGTCAACGGCGGTGGCTCCTTTTACCTCGGCGCTATCTAAAAACTTCGTTCGGAGCGGATTATAGACGAGGTCGATCGCAATGTCGCCTGTTTGCCAATCGAAGTGCTGGAGCAACGAATCGCTTCCCCGTTGTCCCACGGGAGTCGCATGAATAATAAGATAGTTACCGGGCATTCGGTCGAAAGATTCGAGCGGAAGAACAGTTACGTGTGTGTATCGTTCGAACGAGCGCCGTGCTTCGGAAAGGGCGCGAGCGCGCACTGTAATGCCTCGCCATCCACGGGCATAGACCGCTTCCATGACCGCGCGAGCCGCCCCGCCTGCTCCGATCACGACTAATTGATAGTCTTTTGTTACGAGCGGCGGACATGCTTTTTCCAGGGCATATACAAAGCCAGCACCATCCGTGGAATAAACGCTCGGTGGCTTGCCAGTAAGAATAGTATTGGCAGACTTGATGCGATGAACCAGCGAATTCGCATCTTCCGATAACTGGGAAGCCAGATATTTATATGGGAACGTCACGCTGAAACCGACACGATCGTCTTTGTTCAAATATCCAAGGAAGACGTCCTCATTTTCACACTCGATATTCGTGTATGCGATCCGTTCAAAACGACAGTTCAATTTTTGGCAAAGGAGTGGGAATAACGCTTCGTGAACGGCCGGAGAAATACTGTGCGTCAGCGAACGTCCCAACAGGGCGGCTTTCAACGCTTTCATAAGGCGCTTATTTCCACACAATCGCCACAGAACCGGTGCAGGTCCTCATAGAAATGCGGATAGGAGACCGATGCAATTTCGGCATTTGGAACTCGGGTCGGCGTTTCGCAAAAAAGCGCCGCAATGCTGAAGGCCATCGTAAGCCGGTGGTCTCCCCCGTGGTCGATGACAGCCGGCACGAGACGCCGCACGGGTATTCCGGAAACGATCATGCCGTCATCCAATTCCTGGATGTCGGCGCCAAACGCTCGAAATTGTTTTACGGCCAGCGCAATTCGATCGCTCTCTTTAAGGCGAAGTTCACGCGCGCCGCGGATGGAACTTTCGCCATGGGCGAACAAGGCGAGTACCATGAGGACGGGAAGTTCATCGATTAAAAGAGGAACGTCGCTCTCATCGATCTCGAACGGCATCAGTTCGTCGGTCCGATCGCCGAAGACCGTCATGCTACCGCGAGGTTCGTTCCAGAGTTCGGTGATCTCCGTCGCTTCCAGTTCGACCCCCATGAGCGTCAGCACATCGAAAAATCGCGTTCGAGTGGGATTCAGCGAAAGATTGGTGATTCGGATCCGTCGTCGCAGCAGGACGGCCGCCGCGATCAGGAACGCCGCGCTCGATGGATCGCCAGGAACTACAAACTCCAGCTCGTCCGGGAGTTCCGGCTGCGTTTCCGGATGAATCGTCAATCGATTTCCAAACTCGATCCCAAAGCCGAGAGCCTCCAACAGGCGTTCCGTATGATCGCGTGAGGGATACGGCTCTCTCACGCCGGTCTCTCCTTGAGCATAAAGACCGGCAATGAGGAGAGCAGATTTGATCTGCGCCGAAGCGACCGGCAAAATGATGTTCGTGCCCCGCAACGCATTTCCATGAACGGTAAGGGGCAGGGTCCCGGTGGCTGACGAAGAAATGTGTGCACCCATCCGTGCGAGCAGGTCTGCCACGCGCTTCATGGGCCGCTTCGAGAGCGAATCGTCGCCCGAGACCGTACATTCGAACGGCTGCCCTGCAAGCAGACCCATGAGCAGCCGGGCCGTTGTTCCCGAATTTGCGCAATTGATCGTGTGCGAAGGAGAACGCAGACCGTGACGGCCCACGCCCTGAAGGTCGATCGCATCGTCCGTTATTTCGACCGGCACGCCCAGCGATTCCAGCGCGAGCACCGTCGCGACGGCGTCATGCGAAATGCTTTCGATCGAATGGATCGGAATGCGAATATGCGATTGGGTGAGGGAACCTAAAAAAAGGATGCGATGGAGCATCGATTTGTCGGGTGGCATCGCAAATTCGATCGGCTGCTCCGGAGCGGGATGGGACGCGGCGGGGTAAATCTGGACGGTCATTGGAATCTTAGTCCTCTTCCCTGCCGTCCTCATTTTGCCGCACGATCCGCGGCAGCACGCCCAGTATTCCGAGGGCTTCCCGGGCGGCATTTTGTTCGGCCTCTTTTTTCGAACGCCCGGAACCGGAGCCGTGCCGGAGGCCGGTCACCAACACGTCCACGGAAAATGTTCGGGCATGATTGGGGCCTTCTTCATTCACCGTTACATATTTCGGAGACGATAATTTTTTCGACTGGACAAATTCCAGCAGCATCGACTTGTAGTTCTTGTCCGAAAGCATGAGCTCATCGCGCCGCGTGTGCGTGATGATATTGCGGTAAATGAAATCGCGCGCCGCCGTCATTCCTCCGTCCAGATAGATCGCCGCAATGACGGCTTCGTAGGCATCGGCAAGGAGCGTTGCAGAGCCGCGTTTGAGCGCCGCATCGGCGGATGTGGAAAGCAGAAGGAACTGTTCCAGGTCGATATCTTTGGCATGCTGAACGAGCGCCGTGCCCGAAACGAGACGCGAGCGCAATTTCGTGAGGTCGCCTTCCGGCAGGGACTCGAATTCGCCATAGAGATATTCGGCAATGACAAGATTCAGGATCGAATCTCCTAAAAATTCGAGCCGCTCGTTCGATTTCAGCGCCGGGTATTGTGCAAATTGCAGATAGGACCGGTGCGTCAGCGCCTGGAGAAAATACGCACGGTGTTTGATCGTGTAACCGATCCGGCGTTCGAGCTCGTCAAAGTCCTGTGCGGTAAGAATGCCCCGTGCCGTGCCAGGGACCATCTCATAGGCGATGGCGGGACCGGTCGCGGGTTCACGCTCGCGAAGTTTTTCGTCCAGGCGCTGCCGCCGGGCACGACCTAACTCGCGATAGCGGTCGATGCGCTTACGAAATCGAGAAAAGAGATTGGAGCGATCTTTACCGCTTTGCCGCGACGTTCGTCCGGCACCTTCGCGTGAATTCGGATCGGAAAAAGGAGCTTCGCTCAAGAACCTATGAAAGAGAAAAAGACGCTCATGCTTCAAAACGCTTGAAGATAAGGGTCGCATTGTGCCCGCCAAATCCGAAACCATTACTCATGGCTGCCTCGATCCGCATGGGCCGAGCGATATTCGGCACATAATCGAGATCGCAGGCCGGATCTGGATTCTCATAATTGATAGTCGGCGGCGCGATCTGCCGGTCGATCGCCATTACGGTCGCAATGGCCTCGACGGCACCGGCCGCTCCCAAAAGGTGGCCCGTCATCGACTTCGTCGAACTGATCGCAACCTTCCGTGCATGATCGCCAAAAGCGACTTTGATCGCCTCCGTTTCACTAATGTCACCGGGAGGAGTCGATGTTCCGTGAACATTGATATAATCGATCTCGGAGGGCTTAAGGCCCGCCGCTGATATCGCCATCTTCATCGAGCGTACCGCACCCTCGCCGCCCGGAGCCGGCTGTGTGATGTGATAAGCATCAGCCGACATGCCAAAGCCGACCAGCTCGGCATAAATTCTGGCACCGCGCGACATAGCATATTCCATGTCTTCGAGGATCAACGTTGCTCCACCTTCGCCCATGACAAATCCATCGCGTTCGAGGTCGAACGGGCGGCTCGCTTTTTCCGGGGCATCGTTTCGGGTCGAAAGGGCCTTCATCGCGTTGAACCCGCCGACGCCCATGGGGCAGATAACGGCCTCCGCGCCGCCGGCGACGATCGCATCGGCGAGGCCACGATCGATGAGCATCGCAGCATCGATGATCGCATTATTGCTCGTCGCACACGCGCTGGTGGTCGCGTAATTCGGGCCTTTCAGCCCGTGCCGCATCGAAATATATCCTGCGCAGATATCGCTAATGAGCATGGGAACGAAAAAAGGAGAGATCCGGTGCGGACCTCCGGTTTCGTACAGCGTTTCCTGCTGCTTTTGATACGTTCCCATTCCGCCGATTCCGGAACCGTAGACCACGCCGATGCGCGTCCGGTCCTGCCCGTCGAGCGTCCAGCCGGCATCCTTGATCGCCATGTCCGTCGCCGCCACGCCGAACTGCGTGAACAGGTCCATCCGATTGATCATCTTGCGATCGATGAAATCAAGCGGATTGAATCCCTTCACTTCACACGCAAAACGCGTGTCATAGTCCGACGCATCGAACCGTGTGATCGGCGCGGCGCCAGAACGTCCGCGCTCGAGACCTTCCCAATACGAGGACAGGTCATTGCCGAGCGGCGTGACAGCTCCCATACCGGTGACGACTATTCTTCGGCGGCCTTGCGGCATGCGGTATTATTTCTTGTTGTTGATATAGGTGATCGCGTCCCCGACGGTCTGGATCTTTTCGGCGTCCTCATCGGGGATCTGAAGATTGAACGCTTTTTCAAACTCCATTACAAGTTCGACCGTGTCGAGCGAGTCGGCGCCAAGATCGTTTGTGAACGAAGCGTTTGGCGTCACCTGCGAATCCTCGACGCCAAGCTTGCTTACGATGATCTCTTTTACTTTCGATTCTACGTTTTGATCTGCCATGGTAAAAGTGCTAAAGTGCTATATGCTAAATACTACGTTCTGAGTGTTCTGTATCCGGCTGTGTACTAAGCACTCAGCACTTAGCACTCAGCACTAAAATTTACATTGTCATTCCGCCGTCCACGACGATCACCTGACCGGTAATGTAGTCCGCAGCCTCGGAAGCCAGGAAGCCAACGGCGCGAGCCACATCCTTCGGCGTTCCCGGACGCTTCATTGGCACCAGCGTCAGCATGGCGGCGCGCTGCGCATCGTTGAGTTTGGCGGTCATATCGGTCTCGATAAATCCCGGCGCAATCGCATTTACGGTAATGCCGCGGGAAGCGATCTCCTTCGCGACAGACTTCGTAAACCCGATCACGCCCGCTTTCGAGGCGCTATAATTCGCCTGCCCGGCATTCCCGGTGAGCGCCACAACACTCGCAATGTTAATTATCTTCCCGCGTTTTTGGGACATCATGGGCCGAATCGCCGCTTTTGTCACATTAAAAACGCCTTTTAAATTCGTATTCAGGACGGCATCCCAGTCCGCCTCGGACATTCGCAGCAAAAGGCCGTCGCGCGTAATGCCGGCATTATTGACCAGAACATCGATCGCGCCGTGCTCCGCCACAATCTTATCGATCATCGCCGAGACCGCGTTCGCATCGGTCACATCGAGTTTATCGTAGCCGATCGCATTTGCGTTTGCGAAGGAAATCGCTTCCTCCGAAATCGCATAGTCGAGGAAGATGACGAAACATCCCTGATCGCGGAGTTCTTCGACAATCGCGCGCCCAATGCCACGCGCTCCGCCGGTCACGACGGCCACGCGTTTGTTAGTCTGTGGTACTTCGCTCATACGGTGATTTGAAGAAAATTCTGTTTTGCTCGATCCAGGCGTTCACGCTCGAACCGCTCCCGATGCGCCAGATAATAGTTCTCCAGCTTTTCGAATTCTGCATCGCCCAGGAAATATCGAAGCTCCTCGCGCATCGATTCGAAGACCGAATGAACATAATTTCCAGCCCCCTGCGGACCGCAATGAATTAGGTCCTCGGAGTGGCCATCGTCATACGTCAGCACCCCCTGAACGACCGTGACCGGGAACAGAATACAATACTTCGGTTTCCAGGCCCACCGATGAAGGCCTTCGTTTACAGCGGCGACCTGAATGGAGCAAAAATGGCGCTTGTCCAGGAACACGCAGCCCTCAGTAAAACCAGAAATTCCGCCGTCGCGATCTTGAACTTCCGTTCCAATGGCGCGGCCGCTCGGGAAATCGGGATCGTCGATGATCTCTCCGTCGAACCACGTTTCGATATCGGGGTCCTGCGTCTCGTCCATGGCTTTCGCGATCGTATCGGCATGGCGGAGTATTTCGTCGTGCTCCCCTAAATCGGCATACACGCCCGAATGGCAGCACCCGCCGCCGCATTTCGAAATGTCGCAATACCGTACGAAGCCGTGCGTAAACAAAATCTCGTCAACGCGAAACCCTCCGACCGTGATCGGCGCGATGCGGCTTGGAGGAATATCGTCCGGCGATATATTAGTAAGGGGTTCTGACATTTTTATTCTTACGCCGCAACAACTTTTGGTTTCTCGACACCCGTAACTTTTACATTACTTAATGTTCGCGAGACAAGCCCCTGCAATACTTTACCGGGACCGTATTCCACGAATTCTCTCACTCCAAAATCGTACATGTTTTTTACCGATTGTTCCCATTTTACCGGTGACGTGAGCTGCTCGACAAGTAACGTTCGAATGTCTTCCGGGTCGTTCACCGGTTCGGCCGTCACATTACTGAAGACAGGAATGGAGGGTTCTTCAATGTCGGTCGATTGGAGCGCTTCACGCAGTCCGTCCGCAGCATATTGCATGAGCGGTGAATGAAAGGCGCCGGAAACGGTAAGCTCTTTTGCAATGCGAACGCCCTGTTCTTTCGCCCGGCGCATCACTTCGTGAACTCCGAAGTTCGAGCCGGATACGACGATCTGTCCAGGCGAGTTAAAATTCGCAGGGCGAACGATCTGGCCCGTATTGTTCTCGACCTCCTCGCAAAGTTCCGCGATCCGCGCTGCTTCCATGCCGATAATCGCAGCCATGGTCCCGCTCGAACGTTTTCCGGCCTCGGCCATCAGTCGCCCGCGAAGATACACCAGTTCGAGCGCATCTTTAAATTCAAGACTTCCGGCTGCGGTAAAGGCGGTATATTCGCCGAGCGAGTGCCCCGCCGTCGCTTGCGGTTCCAAACGATCTTCATCGTGCTTCAGCGCGATCATCGAGTGAAGAAAGATTGCGGGCTGGGTGTATTCGGTCTGCCGTAATACTTCTTCCGGCCCCTCGATCATGGTTTTGGAAAGATGAATATGAAGGAAGTCGTCCGCCTCCTGCATCATCGCTCGAGCGGAAGGAAATGCTTCGGCAAATTCCTTCGCCATACCGGGATACTGGGAACCCTGTCCGGGGAATAGGTATGCGATCATATTAATAAGCCCACTTGACCCAAATGGCTCCCCAGGTATAACCCGCTCCGAAACTCGCGAGCACCAGGTTATCCCCTTTCCTGATTTTTCCGGCTTTCCACCATTCCGAAAGGCACATCGGGATCGTCGCCGAGGTCGTGTTGCCGTAGCGATCGATATTGACCATCACTTTGTCCTTCGTGAGGCCCATGCGCTCGCGTGCCGCTTCCAGAATGCGGAGGTTCGCCTGGTGCGGAACTAAATATGCCACGTCGTCCGAGGTCAGCCCATTGCGTTCCATGATCAGCGCGGACGCTTCGGCCATATCGACGACGGCCCGCTTGAACACGGCTTTCCCGTCCTGATAGATATAATGCCAGCCTTTATCGACGGTCTCGTGCGATGCCGGATTGAGACTGCCGCCGCCCTTCATATATAAAAATTCTCGGCCGGCCCCATCGACCTTCAGGTAACTGTCCATGATGCCGCCCTCCCCGGACGCCGGCTCCAGGATCACCGCGCCGCCGGCATCGCCAAACAGCACGCACGTATTGCGGTCGTTATAATTCACGATGGAACTCATTTTATCCGCGCCGATGAGGAGCACTCGATCGTAGGCGCCCGACTCGATGAAGCGGGATGCGGTCTCCAACCCATATAAGAACCCGCAGCAGGCGGCGTTCAGATCGAATCCCCAGCAATTGCTCGCGCCCAGCTTATCCTGAATGATGCACGCCGTCGGCGGAAACGGCATGTCCGGCGTAACGGTGCAGCAGATGATAAGCTGAATGTCGTCCGGCGTCCATCCACGGCGTTCGAGAGCAATGCGGGCCGCGTTTACGCCGAGATCGCTCACCGCGCCATTGCGGAGGATATGCCGCTCTTTAATACCCGTGCGGGTCGTGATCCATTCGTCCGACGTATCGAGATACGACTCGAAATATTTATTATCGAGCACGTCATCCGGTACCCAGTGAGCGACCGCGGTGATGGCCGCTCGACGGCGTTCGTTATTTCGTAGTTGGTTCACAATAAAATCTTAGGCAGCGACCGGTTCTGCGTTTAAAGCTTCGGTAATTCGACGAACGACTTGTTTCCTCACCATTTCGTCGGCTTTGAGGATCATATTCCTGATTGCCTTCGGAGTCGAGCGGCCATGGCCAATGATCGTCACCCCCCGCACGCCTAGCAGCGGTACGCCACCATATTCCTGATAATCGAAATCTTTCAGCGACTCCCGGAGCACCGTCGCCGCGATGCCCGCTTTCACCTTGTGCCAAAGGCCTTTTGCAGCATATTGTTTGAGCCGGCCCCGAAGAACGGGAATCATACTTTCCGCTAATTTCAACATGACGTTGCCGACAAAGCCATCGCAGACGATAACATCGGCTGTGGCTTTAAGCACATCGCGGCCTTCGACATTCCCGATAAAATTGAGCCCCGATTGTTCGAGGAGCCGCGCCGTCTCGAACACCAATTCGTTCCCTTTCGACCGCTCCTCGCCCACGCTGAGCACACCGACGGTCGGTCGCTCGACGCCGAGGATCTGCTCGGCGTAAATCGATCCCATGAGCGCGTATTCTCGCAGATGGATGGCTTTGGAATCGACCGTCGCACCGACGTCGAATACGAGCGTGAATCCACCTTCCGGACGGGGAAACTGAGAACCGATGGTCGGACGGCTAATGCCGGGAATCCGGCCCAGAAGTAAGGTCGCACCGCTCATCACAGCGCCGGTATTTCCCGCGCTGACAAAGGCCGAAGCCGAGCCATCGCGGACAAGATCGAAGCCTTTCACAATGGAAGAATCGCGTTTTTGTCGCAATGCAGCGACCGGCTCGTCGTGCATATTGATCACCTGCGAGGCACCGACGACCTCAATGCGGTTCTCTTCTCGGGCGCCGAGGCGTTCCAGTTCGCGTTCGATCTCCTCTTGCATTCCAACGAGGATCACTTTGACGCGGGCCATGCCAATGGCTTCGAGGGCGCCTTCTACTTCGTTCCGAGGCGAGAAATCGCCACCCATCGCGTCCAACACGATGCTGACGGTCGCGGATTCGGAAGTCTCAGGCGAAGTCAAAAAAGATCGAAAAAGTAAAGAACGATCGACGAAGGATTCGGAAAGACCGAGACGACAAAAGCGGCTAAGACAGCGCTTTTAACCCTGGCTCTTCGGCTCGAGAACGGAGCGGCCCTTATAAAAGCCACAGCTCGCACAGGCGGTATGCTGCAACTTCGGCGAACCGCAGTTCGGGCACATCCCAAAGGAGGGCCGTTCGAGCTTATAATGGGTCCGGCGTTTATCCCGGCGCGTTCGCGAATTTCTATGTGTTGGATTTGGCATACGTGCTCTTTCTGTCTAAAATTTCAGGATTACGGTCGATTTGTCAGTTTCGGTCACCCTGTTTTACTTCTTCGGCCCGCAAACGCTCACGCAACCCGTTGAGTGCCGACCATGCCTCGGATTGATCTTCTTTTTCGATGCAATCGCAAGCTTCCACATTCTTATTTTTCCCACAGACCGGGCAGACGCCTTTGCAATCCGGCCGGCATAAATGCTTCATTGGGATTGCAAGAACGAGCGCATCCCGAATATCACCAAGAATATCGACTTCCTGGCTCGAGAGCGGATCGTATTCGATCACATTAGGGTCGTCGATATCACGGACCAACGAAGCCGGCACAAACTGGAGGTGCAGCGGCGCAGTAATTCGCTCCTGGAAAGTTTCAGCACAACGGGTACACTCGAACTCCCCTTCTGCGGAAATCTGCGCTTCGAGGTCGAACCGGTCGCCTTCACGGTAAATGCTCCCGGAAAGCGATCCGGTTTTTGTAAACTCGGGGTAATCCAGCTTTCTCGCGTCGAACTCAAAAGCGATCGGATTACTCCCTTGTCCAAAAGCGCGTACGTTTATCGGAATGGAAGCGTGATCATTGGAAAATCCCGATTTAATATCGTGTTCATCCTTCCAATGTTGACCGTGCGCCATATTTGCTTCCATTCGATTCAAAAGCCGACTCCAATGATTCAAAAGCCCGCCAATGGGCGGGCCTGGAGATCAAAACATTGTTTTAAAGGACGAGGTGCCTTAACTTTTAGAAATGCCAGCCGATCTCGAGCGCGGGACCGACAAGACCGCAGGTTTCCTGCGTAAGAGCTTTTGCAGATCGGCCTGGAGCATAATACGCATTTAAGGTCTGTTGTTCGGTGATAGACTTGCTGAGGTAGTGAGTATAAATAAGCCCTTCGAGGCCGCCAGAAACCGTGAGCAGTTTCCACGGTTCGAAATGGACCATCAGGCTGGCCCGTTCATAGAACGGAGAGTAATCGCCGTCCAAACCCGAGTACATAATACCAGCCATCGCCTCGACGGGAATTCCCATGGGAACGAGCGTAAACCCTGCTTCCATGCCGATAAGCATAGAAGATTTCGGCGTCGATCCTTCCGGAGTGATGATCGAATAACGGCCCTGAGAGCTTTTAGGATCTAACGTTGCACTTCGCTCATACGAGTTCAACTGCCCCATTGAAGCCGATACCAGCACATAATTCCACATCGTCCAACTGAACCGGAATTCGTTTAAAGTGCTCATCGAGGACGACGTACTCGATGGCGAAGGTCCCGTTCCCAAACGAACGCTGATCGTCCCACGATCAAGCGCCAAAGGGGTCGGTTCAACGTTATGCCAGATCGTCGGCACATTCAGGAGATAGGCGCTCGGTGAAGGAGCAAGCGAATACGAACGATTCCGAGGCGCCGTGTAAGTGATCTCGGAAGCCGGAACGATATCTTGCCCCGGTTTTTCCTCGACTACCGAAGAAGCGGAGACAGGAGAAGGGGGAATCGGTAATGGCAGCTTCGCTTTCGTGCGGATCGCGTTCGAAGACCACGCGATGGGTTGGACCTCCGCAACATCGAATTGGGAAGTGGATGCTGACCGATGTACGACAGCATGATGCGAACGTTTGAGCGCCGCGATCTCTTGCGAATGCGTCCGGAGTCCGAGGCTGGAGCCGAAGACGTAATATGCCCCTGCTCCCAATATAAAAGAAATCAGTGAGACCATCGCAATGGACATGGCGCCAAAGCGCCATCCACTGGAGAGCGTTGTTTCGGCCGCCGCCGTCGCCCCTGCCGCGGCTGTAGCTTCCAATGCAGCGATGCGAAGCGGGACAAATTCCGGAGCACGAGTCAGTAACACCTCGGGGCCGATCGGGGCCGTATGGCCGATCGATTCAAGACGGTTGAACAGCTCGTTCGTCAGACTCTCAGGGACCGTAAAGCGGTCCTCACGGGCAAGAGACTTGGTGACTTCGCGAAGTTTCAGATGCTCGCGCAATACCTGCCTGCGCTCGGGCGATACGGCAAGGGTATGAAGGAGCTCTTCCTCGTCCGGCGTGGCTAAGCGGCCATCGAGAAAGTCTAAAATTCGTTCTTCTCCTAAATAAAGCATGACATCTCCTTTCGTGCGGAGTGAGCAAGACTAAAGAACAGGCCGGTGAGGGTTGGTCGTATCATTCGTCGTTGAGGCCTGAGATATCGAGAATGCGCGAAAGGTCCTCGCGGATCGCCCGCCGAGCGCGGAAAAGGCGGACCTTCGCGTTTTGTTTTGTGACGCCCAACGTCTCTGCTATCTGGTCGAGAGCCAGACCGTTGAATTCCGATAGAATAAAAACTTCTCTTAGCAACACTGGTAACTTTTCGACCGATCGCATGACGTGGCCCATAATCTCGTCTGAAGAAGGCCGGTCGAAGCGGTCCTGCGTGGCCGGTGAGATAAAACCCTCGATAAGGTCCGTATCGATATTGATATCGTCGATCGAAACGAAGCCTTTTTTCCGGAGCTGGCTGATCGCCATGTTATGGGCCATTCGGAACAGCCATCCGGCCACAGAGCCGCCCCCTGAAACAGAGAATTTATCGCGATTCCGAAAAAGCTGGACCCATGCATCCTGGAAAATATCGTCAAGATAGCCGGGAGCGCTCGAAAGTAAAAGTTTTAAATAGCTGTATATACGGTCCGCATAGCGGCCATAAAGCATGTTGAAGGCGGCGTCCTCACCATTTTGAAACGCGCGCCAGAGATCCTCATCCGCGATAACAACCGCGGGAACCTCCTGGATGGCCTTTTTTTCCAGCAATCCTTTATTGGATTTCAGCCTAATTTGCACGAATTCAACCAATTCGCAAAAGAGAAGCGTCTAATGAAGCATCTATAGATATAAAACGCCCGGGAGTTAGTTCGGTTACAAAAAAATTCATCAAAATCGTAATTTCTAAAAGCAAAAAGGGTTGAAACTCACTGAATTCCTCTTCGTTTTAAGGGACATGGAAAATTTTGGAAGCCCTGTTTATTCGTTTACCCCCGAAGCATTGACCTTGGTTGGCGAGGCCCGGCTGGCCTATGTCCGGAAAGTCTATACGTATTTTGCCATCGCGGTGGGCAGTGCGATAGCCGGAACGCTCATCGCTATGCAATCGGGGCTGGCGTTCTCGTTCGCGAACGCGCCGATCATTGGCATTCTTGCTTTTTTCGGTTCGATTTGGTTTGCGTCCTCGAGCGCAAACAACCCTTCGCGCGCGGTCCCAACTCTATCTATCGCGACGTTCATCAGTGGACTTTTTGTCGCTCCGACGCTATACGCCATCGCGCATGGCTATATCCGCGGCATGAGCACCGGGACCATCTACGATGCACTGTTCCTCAGCGGTTCGATTTTCGCCGGACTCACACTCTATAGTTTTGTCTCCAAAAAAGATTTTAGTTATATGGGTGCGAGCCTGACGATCGGGCTTTTTATGCTCCTCGGCATCATGCTCGTAAACATTTTCGTCCGCTCGACGACGCTCGATCTTGGCCTTTCTATCGTCGGCGTCATAATCTTTTCCGGATTTATTTTAGTCGATACATCGCGAATTCTTCGGCGCGCCCACGAAGTTCCTCCAACCCTTGCGGCGCTTAGTCTTTATCTCGATTTTCTTAATCTCTTTTTAATGCTGCTCCGCATTCTCGGAGGCGGCAGGGATCGAAGATAATTATTGAAATAGATTTTGTCTTCCTGAATGCGTTCATTCGGGTTCAGGCAATACTTGCGAAGCAAATTCCAGGCGTGCGCGTGCTTCGCTAAAGATGAAGTGCTTGTTTGCTTCGTAAATCCTTCCTCCTCGGTTTATTTTCTTCGAATGCGATATCCCAATCATTCGAATGCTTTATCCCATTCATAATAAATTCGATCAGCCTTCTTGAACGTTCGTACTCGCAATTACCGTATTTTTGTACGAAATGCCAGAATTCAATAACATTCTCGTCGACCGCGCGGGCGCTGTTGCGACGATCGCGCTCAATCGTCCAAAAGCCCTCAATGCCCTCAATATCGAGCTGATGACGGAACTCGTCGATTGCCTCGAAGCCCTCGATCAGGACGACGGCGTTCGAGCTATTGTGCTTACCGGAAGCGAACGTGCGTTCGCGGCAGGGGCGGATATTAAAGAAATGGCCGATGCCAATGCGATGGAAATGCTCGCGCGCGATCAGTTCGCCCGATGGGATAGAATCCGCAAAATTAAAAAACCGATCATTGCCGCAGTCTCCGGATTTGCACTCGGGGGTGGCTGCGAGTTGATGATGCACTGCGATATTATTATCGCGAGTGAGACCGCCCGCATCGGACAGCCAGAAATCCTGATCGGCGTTATGCCCGGCGCTGGCGGTACCCAACGACTTACAAGGGCCGTCGGCAAAGGGCTTGCGATGGAAATGATCCTGACGGGGCGGCAAATCACCGCCGATGAAGCGTTACATGCGGGACTCGTACAGAAAGTAGTTCCCGTCGAATTCTATCTCGAAGAGGCGCAACGGCTTGCCAAGGATATTTCGGAGAAGCCTCCCGTTGCCGTGCGTCTCGCTAAAGAGGCCGTACTCAAAGCTTTCGATACAACGATCGAAATGGGCCTGGAATATGAGCGAAAGAATTTCTATCTCCTCTTCGCCTCCGAAGACATGCGCGAAGGAATGAAAGCCTTCATCGAAAAGCGAAAGCCGGAGTGGAAGGGAAAGTAACGAATTCGCAGTCCTTCAATGGGTTAGGATTGCTTCTGGGAAACCATGGATGAGCGCACCCTGATCGTTACCCCTCTCAAGGCAGAATATATCTATCTTTCTGAGGCTCTTTCTTTTTCTGGATTCGACTCCTATCAGGACCGGATCGGCAGAATGGATGTCCTTCAGTTCCCAGATCTGAATTTGACCCTTGCCCGTGGGGGACATGGCAAAACACAATTTGCTATTCACACCCAATATCTTCTGGACCGTTCACAAAACAAATTACTGATTTGTGCCGGAGCCGCCGGAGCTCTCTCGCCAGCCATTGCAATTGGAGATATAGTCATCGCAACGTCAACGATAGAGCATGATTATCATGAGAAATTCTCACCGCAATCGAAACCGCAATTTTTCGGACACGAGGACAGCGTAGTCCAAATCCGATCGTTAACATTCCCGTCTGAAAATTTCAACATTCATTTTGGAATAATCGCAAGCGGTGATGAAGATATAATTGACGTTCTGCGCGGAGAAGAACTACATACATTACACGGCGCATTAGCGGTAGCATGGGAAGGAGCTGGGGGCGCTCGGGCAAGCGCGTTCAATGAAATTCCCTATCTTGAAATACGTGGTATAACGGACAGTGCTGACTATGCCGCCCCTCATGCTTTTCAAGCTAATCTAAAAAATGCAATGTGTAACATTGCACATATTCTTGCGCAATATTGTTCTTGATCATGCCGCTTTGACTAAGATCACGACGGATGCTCGAAGGAAGAGGTTATTAAATTCGTAGAATGCCTCAAAGCTTCTGAAGATGCAGCTTCCAAGCCTTGCTTATACCACAAGAAAAATCTTAAATAGCAATGAGTTTTCAAACTATCTTGACTACCCTTTCTTCCGGTATCTTCACGATCACACTGAACCGGCCGGAAGTCTATAACGCATTTAACGAGCAACTTACGACCGACCTTATCGACGGTTTTAAAGAAGCGGCAAAGAACGATGAGATTCGCGTCGTCGTCATTACAGGCGCAGGAAAAGCATTTTGCTCCGGGCAGGACCTGAAAGACGCTCCGACGGGCAGCGGAAAACGTTCGCTTCGCGACTCGCTCGAACGGAGATACAACCCGCTCATCCGCGCGATACGGAAACTGCCAAAACCCGTTATCGCCTCGGTCAATGGCGTAGCCGCCGGGGCCGGGGCCTCGCTCGCGCTCGCCTGCGATTATCGTATCATGGCCGAGAGTGCAAAGCTCATCGAAGTATTCGTTCGGATCGGCCTCGTGCCCGATTCGGGATCGAGCTGGCTCCTCGTAAAAAATTGTGGCGTGGCAAAAGCATTCGAACTGGCGGCATTGGGCGAAGATATTCCAGCACAAAAAGCGGTGGAACTAAGTCTCGCCAATAAATCGGTTCCCGATGTCGAACTTGGTGCAGAGACGATGAAGATAGCGCAGGCATTCGCCAACGGACCCACCAAAGCCTATGGTTACATCAAACGCATGATGGACCGTGCTGCTGCCGTTTCGCTCGATGAGGCTCTGGACTACGAAGTCTTCATGCAGGAAGCGGCCGGACGCACCCAGGATTACACGAACGCGGTTGCGGCGTTTCGAGAAAAGAAAAAACCGGAATACAAAGGGAATTAAAAAATGACAACGATCGGCATTATCGGCGCCGGGACCATGGGGACCGGCATTGCACTTTCTTCCGCGCTGGCAGGATATGATGTCGTCCTCTACGATATTTCGGACGGGTTCCTTCAGCGTGCTTACAAAAATGTCGGTCTGATGATGGACAAGTCGATCGAGCGCGGAAAGCTCTCCCACGCCGATGCGAATCAGGCCGCGATCCGGATCCGGACCACGACCCATTTCGATCATTTGAAAACCGCAGACCTTGTCATCGAAGCGGCGATCGAAAAGCTCGAAACGAAGCAGGAGCTATTCGTACGACTTTCCGATCTCTGCCTGGAAGAGTGCATCTTCGCGAGCAACACCTCTTCCCTTTCGATCACGGCAATTGCCAGTGCAACGCGGAGGCCGGAGCGTGTGCTCGGTCTTCACTTTTTCAATCCGGCCCATATTATGAAGCTCGTCGAGATCATTCGAGGCCAGGAAACGACGGACGATGTGATGTACCGCGCCGAGGGATATATCAAACAATTGGGCAAAGTTCCCGTGCTGACAAAGGACACACCGGGATTTATCGTCAATCGTGTCGCACGAAATTTTTATGGCGAGGCGTTCCGCTTGTTAGGTGATGGCATCGCGTCGAACGAGCAGATCGATCGAATCCTGAAGTCAAATGGATTTGCGATGGGGCCGTTCGAACTTATGGACCTCATCGGCATCGATGTCAATCTTGCGGTTACCGAATCGGTCTACCATCAATTTTTCGACGAGCCGCGTTTCCGGCCTCATCTCATCCAGCAGAAAATGGTCGAAGCCAATCGGCTTGGGAAAAAGACCGGTCGCGGGTTTTATAATTATTCGGAAGAACAAAAGCCTCGATAAAAGCAAGGAATTGCTACCGCCGACTGCTCGTTTTGTGTCTCCTTACAACAAACCTTTTTCCCATGTCAGAAACACTCAGCTCTACCGAACTCAAGACCGGCGATATGGCGCCGGATTTCACTGCCGTAGCAACCGATGGCTCGAATATTTCTCTGCACGACTTCCGCGGAAAGTCGAACGTGATCCTTTATTTTTATCCCGAGGACATGACAAGCGGCTGTACGGTCGAAGCGTGCAATTTCCGCGACGATATCGCGCAATATAAGGCCGCCAACACGGTTGTGCTCGGCGTCTCGAAAGATACCAGAGAGAAGCATCAGCAATTTACCGAAAAAGACCGGCTCAATTTTCCTCTTTTAGCCGATACGAGTGGCGCGATCTGCGAAGCGTATGGCGTACCCGTCAATGGCCATCAGCCGAAACGCTGGACGTTCCTGATCGGTAAGGATGGTAAGATCCTGAAAGCCTACCGCTCGGTCGATGCTCGCACGCACAGCGCGGAATTGTTACGCGATCTTTCGAGCTTGCAATGATCGAACGCGCAGCGAAATTCTGCACGTCGATATCTACCGTCATAAATTCCTAATGCTACCCTTATGAAATTCTTCTTCATTTTGTTTGCTGCCGCGACGCTTGCTATGTCCACGGTGGTGCTCAAGCCAGGCGATAAAGCTCCCGATTTCACGACGATCGCCACCGATGGTTCGCATATTTCCTTACATCAATTCAAAGGCACATCGAACGTCGTCCTTTATTTTTATCCGGAGGACATGACGAGCGGCTGCACGATCGAGGCATGTAACTTTCGAGACAGCCACGATCGATTTGCGGCCACGCATACGGTTGTTCTTGGTGTTTCGCTCGACGATCAGGCCAAACATCAGGTCTTTACTCAAAAAGATAATTTAAACTTCCCGCTGCTGGTCGATTCCGATTCGACGATCTGCCGCGCCTACGGTGTACCGATCAACTCGGCCAGACATCATGCTGCCCGCTGGACTTTCCTCATCGACAAGAATGGGACGGTCGTCCAGACGTATCACGACGTCGATCCTCGTACGCACAGCGAACAACTGCTGAAGGACATCGCCCAAATAAAGTAAAGGCATCGTTTGCCGTTTTGGAATTCCACGCTTTCCGGCATGGTTAAGGATCTGCTATGGTCATGAAACTCCTTCTCGCTGTTGCTATCGTCACGCTGGCCGTTTATCCGACAGGATTTCTTCATATCGGCGATAAAGCTCCTGAGTTTACTGCCGAATCGACCGCCGGACACAAGATTTCGCTCAGCGATTATCGAGGAAAATCGAACGTCGTACTCTTTTTCTATCCCGAAGATATGAGCAAGGGATGCTCGATCGAGGCCTGTAAGTTTCGAGACGAGAAATCGGTCTTCGATAAAGCGAACACCGTAATTCTCGGAGTTTCCCTCAATGACATGGCAAAACACAAGGAATTCGTAAAGTCCGACAAGCTCAATTTCCCTCTTCTCGTCGATCAAGACACTTCGATCTGCCATGCCTATGGTGTCCCGATCGATTTTCATCGGTATGTCGGCCGATGGACTTTTTTTATTGGGAAAGATGGAAAAATTGCCGGAGTTTATCGGGACGTCGATCCTCGCACGCATAGTCTCGACCTCATTCGTGACATATGGGCTTATAACAAAAAGCACCATTAAAAGCGAAAGATCGAACTCTGTTGCAAAAAGCGAAAGATCAAACTCTGCAGCGGGGTTTATAAGCTGGTATTAATGTCCCATTCCTGACCCGGCTTTTGTTGTATCCGCTGCAATCGGCGGCGATTTTGCAAGCTGCACGTGAGCTCCGTCCGGAACGGTATTTCCGACATTGAGCGCGAGGAGTTCATTCCCGATGAGCCCGGAAACAACTTCGATGCTCTCGCCATAATTCTGCCCGATCGTAATAGGAAGCAAATGGAAGACGTTTCCATTGATAATTTCACCGACATACGGTTTATTCCCCTGAACGATGAGGGCCGCAACCGGAATCTGGAGTTCCCTTGGATGCTCGACGTTTACCTCCGCTCGGACCGTGCTGCCTGCAACGATCGCATGATCGCGATTATCGGCTTCCGCCTCGGCCAATAGCATCCGGGTCTGAACATCGAGTTCTCCGGTGTAGCGCGTAATACGGGCGTCTTTCTCGAAGCCAGACCGCTCGGGAAGCATTAATTTCACTCGGTCGCCGACATGCACGAACGGTGCATAGCGCTGATCGAGGTACAGTTCGATGCGAAGGTGACTGACGTCGGCGACCGAAACAATGGGCAGTGAACTGGTCGCGCCATTTTGCGCATTCTGAACGAGCGCACCGGGATCGGCATAACGCGCGATAACGGTCCCCGAAAACGGCGCACGAATCTCCTCGTAGCTCCGAAGGCTCTTGTATTGTTCGACGGTCTGCTGGGCCTGTTGATAATTAAACTCCGCTTGTTCGTACTCCTGCTGGGACATCAGCGCTTTTTCGTAGAGCTGCCGGTCGCGGATTGCGATCTGAGAATCGTTCCGCATCGCGGCAACGGCGGCAAGGTATTGCCGGTCGGTCTCGGGCGATTCGATCGTCGCGAGCAGCTCGCCTTCTCGAACGCGGTCCCCTTTATCGACGCGAATCGATTTTAAATATCCGCTCAGTTTTGAATACAGCGTTGCGCTCACATAAGGCCGGGCATCGCCTTCGACCTCGACCGAATCTTCCGGCGGTGAAACGATGACGCGGGCGGTCTGCACGACCGGACCGCGGGCAACGTCCTGTGTTAACTGTCGAGTGTCCGCTTTTTCACTCCTGCTTCGAAGCAGGAGCAACCCAACAATCGCAATGGCAGTAATGGCGACGACGATCGCGCCCATCAGATAGGGAGGACGCGCGGTCCGTTTCGTATGCTCGGTGATCGTTTTACTCATTGGGCTGGGCTTCCGAATGCTCTGGTCCTTCCTGTTCCCCTAAGGCATGAATGGTATCCGAATGGGGCTCTTCGGAATGATGGATTTCAAGCCGTTCCTCGGCGTGCTCATCGAACTCCCTGCCCTCTTCTTCCGCCTCGAACCGCGCTTCCATGACATGCTTGGAAGGTAACTTTTTTCGGAGCGTCGAATACGCGATGGGCACGATGAACAGCGTGACGAACGTCGCCATGAGGAGCCCGCCAATAACGGCGCGGCCAAGCGGAGCGTTTTGCTCGCCCCCTTCGCCCAGGCCGAGTGCCATGGGCACCATGCCAATGACCATAGCGAGCGCCGTCATCAGCACGGGGCGGAGTCGCGTTTTGCCGGCTTCGAGCGCGGCATCGAAGGCATCGCGGTGTTCTTCGATCCGAATATCGTTGGCAAAGTTCACGAGCAGGATCGAGTTCGAAACCGCAATACCGATCGCCATGATCGATCCCATGAGCGACACGACATTGATCGTGGTCCCGGTAAGGGCGAGCATCCACAAAATTCCCACCAGCGCCCCGGGCACCGCGACCATAATAATGAACGGATCGAGCCACGACTGGAACCAGAGCACCATCAGCAAATACACCAACACGATGGCCAGGACAATACCGAGCGCAAATGTTTTGAAGGACTGCGTTTTCGTTTCGTTCTGACCGCGCACGTTAATGACCATTCCCTTGGGAAGCTTCCCGAGTGCATCGATCTTATCTTGAATATCGCCAGCGACAAAGCCGAGAGGACGGCCTTCCACGTTCGACGTAATGTCGAGGATACGCTGGACGGTATAATGATTGATCTGGTTCGGTTCCGCAGTGGTCACCACCGTCACAAGGTTTCCAAGCGTTTCGGTCTGTGTATGCGGCAATTCCGTTGGCGTGGCCGGCGGCGTCTGTTCGGTCGGGGCAATTCCGCTGGTCGTCACCTGTTGCTGCGTCGGGATCAACGGATTTTGCCCGGTGACCGGCATCGAAAGGAGATCGGAAACATTCCGGACCTTGTCGAGCGGCATTTCGACGATCACACTATAGTTCACATTGTTTGCCGGATTGAGAAAAAATGACGGCGCAATGAGTCCGCTCGAAGAAAGCGAAATGAGCATGCTGTTCGTCACATTTTCCTCCGTAAGCCCCATTTCGGCCGCTCGCGTACGGTCGACATTGAGGCGTATCGTTGGATAATCGAGTACTTCCTTGATTGCGACATCGGCCGTGCCCGGCACCGTTTTCATTTGATCCCGAAGCCGGAGCGCGTATTTATAATCGGTGTCGAGGTTCGGACCCTGGACCTGCACATCGATGGGCGAAGTAAGCCCGAAATTCAGGACCTGGCTTACAATATCGGCCGACTGGAAGTAAAAAACACAGCCGGGAAAGTCATTCGCTAGGACCTTCCGAATCTTCTGCATGTAGCCTTCAGTCGGATGATGGTCGGATTGAAGCGAGATCAGGAAATCGGCGTCCATCGGCGACGTATTGTCCGTCGAAACGAAGGCAAGATTGTAAAACGTCGGAACGCCGATGTTGACATTGATCGTCGAAAGTTCTGCCTGCGGGATCAGTCGCCGAATCGCTTGCTCGACATTGGCGACGATCTGCTCGGTCGTCTCCAACCGCGTTCCCACCGGCGCGCGCATGTGCATTTTCATCATACCGGTGTCAGACGTTGGAAAAAAATCGGTCCCAATGTAACTTGGAAGTAAAAAACTGAGCGCGGCAACGATCCCCGCAACGGCAAGGACAAAACCGGGCACATGGAGCAATCGCTCGAGCAGTCGGCCGTACGCACTTCGGAACCGATCGAAATGCTTGTCACGCCAATGGTTGAAGCGTTGCGAAAATCGGCCGATGGCACCGACCGGCTTTTGTGGTTTTATTTTATTTCCAACAGGTTCCGGCCCATGATGCTCTTCACCCCGCATGAGCGCTCGTGCCAGCGCCGGAACGAGCGTGCGCGACAGCAAATACGAAGCAATCATTGCCATTACGACCGCCAGCGCCATCGGAGTAAAGAGATATTTCGCAGGACCGGTGAGCAGAACAACTGGGAAAAAGACGATGCAAATGGCAAATGTCGCCATAATGGCGGGCAGGGCGATCTGCCTCGCACCATCTAAAATGGCGATCGTGAGAGGCTTATGCATCATCCGGTTTCGGTGGATATTCTCAACTTCGACCGTTGCATCGTCGACGAGCATTCCGATGGCGAGCGAAAGTCCGCCAAGGGTCATGATGTTCATCGTATTGCCTGTCAATTTGAGGCCGATGATCGATGTCATGATCGCAAGCGGAATCGATGTGCAGACGATAACAACACTCCGCCAGCTACCTAAGAAGAGCAAAATGAGCAGCGATACCAGGACCGTCGCGATCAGCGCCTCACGAAGCAGGCTGTTGATCGTGGCCCGGACGTAAACCGATTGGTCGAAATCGATCTTTAAATTCATTCCAGCCGGTGCGACGGCTTTGATAGCGGGAAGCTGGTCTTTTACGGCCTGTACGACCGCAAGAGTAGAAGCATTCGATTTCTTGAGCAGCGCAAGATAGGTTGCTCGCCGTCCATTCACACGGACGATGTTCGATTGGGGTGCAAACGCGTCGGCAACATGCGCGACATCGCCCAGCAGGACCGTGTGACCGTTCACCACTTTGACCGGAATTTGTTTGAATTGGTCCACGGCACTGGGACTTGCGTTCGTCTGAACGTTATACTGCAGATCGCCGATACGCGCATAACCGGCGGGTACGATCACATTCTCGTTTTGGAGCGCGAGCACCACATCGCTCGGGGAAAGTCCGCGAGCCGTCAGCAGCGTGGGGTCGATATCGATCGAAATCTGGCGGTTCTTTCCTCCATAGGGCGCCGGAGTGGAAAGCCCGGGAATCGTGAAGAGACTAACCCGAATAAAATTAAGGCCGTAATCGAAAAGCTGTTCTTCCGGAAGGGTGGGGCTCGAAACCGTGAGTTGTGCAACGGGGACATTCGAAGCATTGAACTGAATAACGATAGGAGGCTGCATGCCCGGCGGCATCGCATGAACGATCGTATTTCCCACGGCAGATATCTGCGCGATGGCAGAACCAATATCGGTCCCCTGCTCGAAATAGATACGCATGAGACCGAGACCGTTGATCGATTCGCTCTCGATGCGCGTGATGCCATTGACCGTTGTTGAAAGGGCGCGTTCATCGAGCAACACAACGCGGCGTTCCATATCGGTCGCCGAAAGACCGTTATAGTTCCACACCACCGCCACGACCGGAATATCGATCGTCGGGAAAATATCGGTCTGCATACCTTCGATGGAAAGTATGCCCATGATGATGAGAAAAATTGCGACGACAGCTACGGAATACGGCCGGCGGAGCGCAAGGCGGACTATCCACATACGGGAGTCTTGTCAGATTCCTGAGAGGCAAAAACGAATGAGGTTGTTGAAACAAGAATCGAGGCCGATAATTCGCGACCCTGTTATTTCGCGACCCTGTTATTTTCGCAACCCGAGAAAGGTCGATTCGGTTACGAAAGTATGCGTCTACTCTGCTGGAATGTAAACGGCATTCGCGCCGCCCAAAAGAAGGGATTTCTCGATTATGTAAAGCGGGAATCTCCCGACGTTCTATGCCTTCAGGAAACGAAAGCCGCACCGGATCAACTCGGCGAAGAACTGATTGCCATCGATGGATATACTTCGCATTTTGTCAGTGCCGAGAAAAAAGGCTATTCGGGAGTGGCATTATACACTCGCGAAACGCCGGAAAAGGTCGTTTCCGGCTGCGGAGCGTCCCGCTTCGATTGTGAGGGCCGTGTCGTTTCGGCCGATTATGGGGACTTTATTTTGTATAATATTTACTTCCCGAACGGCGGACGAGGGCCGGAACGGGTGCGGTATAAACTCGATTTTTACGACCACATGCTCGACCAATGGCAGGAACTTCGTTCTGACGGCCGCGAGCTTATCATTTGCGGCGATTATAATACCGCGCATAAGGATATTGACGTGGCGCGCCCGGTCGAATGGTCGAAACAGTCCGGCTTTTTACCCGAGGAACGTGCGTGGCTCGACAAAATTACGGACATGGGATATATCGATGCCTTCCGGGTATATAATCAGGAACCCGATCACTACACCTACTGGGATAATTTCCGCAACAATCGCGAACGCAACATCGGCTGGCGCATCGATATGTTCATGGTGACGGAAGGGCTCATGTCCCGGGTGCGCAATGCCGCGATCTGTCCGACCGTCCTGGGCAGCGACCACTGCCCGATCGAACTGGTACTGGCGTAATTAGTCCCATAAAAAAATTTGGAATAATTTTATGCGTATGTCAGGAATGCGTATATTTGCACGTCTTAATACCCCGATTGTCCATTAATCTTTTAGTGTTCTATATGACTGTTACTATTCGAACATTTGCATTTAGTTTCCTGGCGTGTGTTTCCATGCTGGCGACCGCGAACGCTTCCACGACGAAGTACTTCCGCTCGATCCGCATGGACGGCCACCATCAATTTTATTTCAAGAAAGAATTGCATGGCGCCGACACCTCTTCCTGCAATTGCTACCGCGCTTCCTACGACGACCAGGGCCGCTTGGTAGGTTGGGCCTATATTTCGGCCGGAGAACTCCAGCAGGACCCCGATTTTGAAATCGCCCGGTGTGAAATCGCCTATGATGGCTTGTTTACGGTCTATCGCTTCTACGATCGTCACGGAAACCGAGATGATAACGCCGATGGCCACTATGGCGAAAAATTCAAGATCGATACAAAAATGAAAAACGGCGGTCTTTATCCCTACGATCGCCACGATAATATTTTAAATTCCGACAATAAAGGCGTCTATCGCTATGGCTGGATCGTCGACGACAGTGGTTATATCCTTAAGGAGATGAACCTGAACGACGATGGCATTCGCATCGCTCGAAATGACGGCGTATTCGAAACGCAATACACCTATGAGAACGGGCTGATGAAGGATATGAGTTATTACGATAAAGATGGCAAGCTCATATCGGTGGGCGGCGCCACCCGGCGGTTTACTTACGATGCCGATGGCAACGTCACCACGGTCCTGTTTCTGGATACAAAAGGGGGACCACTGGAAGATTCGGGCCGTGCAGCGAAAGTCGATATGGGGTATGACGAATGGGGCTACGAAAACATGAAGACGCTCTACGATGCGTTCGGCAGCCTCATTCAAATTAAGAAATGGGTCCAGGACGAACGGGGAAACGTCATCGAAGAACGGACGTTCGGGCCGGACGAAGACCTTTCCTCCCATGACCCGATCATGCAATGGAGCTACGATGCAAAAAATTATCGCACGGACTTATATAAGCGCGATAAAAAGGGTCGCATTCGGGTCCACCTTCATTATGTGTACGACAACAAAGGTAATCTACAGGAAGAGACGTGCACCGACTCACTGAATAAAGCCATTGTTGACGACGATAGCTACAGTACCCGCAAATTTACCTATGACGACAATAGTCATCAGACGTCCGAGATCTATTATGGGCCGGATGGCAATCCCGTCGGTCGAGAACAGGATAGCGTTGCCTTTATCTACAAGAAGTATAATTCTGCCGGACTTATTACCGAAGTTAAGTACCTCGATTCTAACAAAAACATGCATGAGTCGTCCGATTACGGCGTCGCCATGCTGACCTTTGCGTATGATGACGATGGGGACTTAAAAGAAGTCCACGGCTTCGATGCCAATGGTAAGGAAAAACAAGGCGGACAATAAGTAACGCTCGAAATCTATCGAAATGTAAGGCGCGCCGCTCAATGCTGGCGCGCCTGCCATTTCTGGTAATCGGCAAGGAGCGGGGTTTTGGATTCCTGCGGAGTCGTCAGCGACATCTGGTAAAAAAGCTCGCGCTGCGTCGAATCCCAAAAAATCACCGGGAATTTATCGCCCATGTACGTTCCGTTACTCGATTCATATTGCCCGCTTGTAAAGAAGCCATCGGCAACGGTATAAAACATATAAGGCCCGGAATTTTTATACTGAAACACGCCGAGTGAAGAGACGTCGTCGAAATCGAAATCGATCTCTCCGACGAGTTTTCCGTCCTGCTCGAACAAACGTTTGCGGACGTTCTTCATCCCGCTATTTTGAAGTTCGATCTTTCGGCCCTGATAATATTCGGCGATGAGGGTATTGAAGTCTTCATTCACGGCCTGTACCGAGTCGCCCGGACTGCTGGCAAGCCCCGTGAAGATGATCCGTCCGGAACCACTCCTGCCATCGTCATTCAGCAGAAGATGGACTTCTTTTTTATCGGCCGTAAGGCAGCCGCTAACGAGAAACGTCGCAAGAAGTGCGGCAAGGGGCGCGATGGCTGAGTTAAATACTTTGCGAGAAAAACGGGGGTGAACAGTCACGTACAAACTAATTTTAATGGCGGCATCCAAGGTTGGATACTACAAACGGCAAAACGCGAAATTTTCGTGCCCAATCGGTGTTACCGTCGTAGTAAATGATCGAAATTTCAGCCGCTCTCCCCGAAATCAGGACCGCCGGCGTCCGCGTCGTTCAATACGATCCTCTGCTCCATAAAAAGGATTGGGACGCCTTTATCCCCCCCTCGATGAACGGCACGGTATTCCATTGCCAGAAATTTCTCGACTATCACCCTGAGGGTCGATTCGAATTTCACCATCTTCTTTTTTATCAGGGCGCTCAGCTCGTTGCCGTGCTGCCGGGGGCGCTCCGGGAACATGGACGTGTCTTCGAATCGCCACTTGGCGCAAGCTATGGATCGTTCGTGACCGAAGATATAAGCGCTCAGACCGCGCTGGACATTGTGGCCGCGTTCGAACGGCATGTTCGCTCAATGGGCGTCGAAGATGTGTACCTGACGTCGGCGCCGGTTATTTATCAGCCGGTACTCACTCAAAATCTCGATTTCGCGCTGCTCTATCAGGGATACTCGTATCAACGCCATTATATCTCGCACGCAATCGATCTCCGACGTCCCGGGATTCCCTTTGACCGATTTCAATCGGTCGCACGAAAACATATTCGTCATGTAAAAAAAACATATCCCTCGGTCTGGATTGAAGAATCGAACCCCGACTCGATTCGCGATATGCTTGTAGAATTTTATCCGATCTTGCTCGAAAACAAAGCGAAGTACCATGCAAAGCCTACGCATACGCTCGAAGAGCTGCTTCGGCTGGAATCGTTGCTTCCCAATTTCATGAAATTGTTTCTGGTTCGTGATGGCGAAGACCCTGTTGCAGGTTCTCTGCTCTTCCTCGCAAACGACCGTGTCGCTCTCGTTTTTTACCACATGCTCCGATATGCATTCCAGCATTTGAAACCGATCTACCTGCTGATGGACACCGTGACCCGGTGGGCCAAAGAAGAAGGATATGCGTTTGTCGATATTGGCGTTTCCCAGGACACGAACGATGAGAACCCGATGACCCCGGCGTTATCGCTCATTCAGTTCAAAGAGAAGTTCGATTCTCGCGGCGTGCTTCGCTCGACGCTGCACAAGAAATATTCGTAAGGCGTGGCTTCTCGCTCCCTTCTTCTCCTCTGTTATGGCGGCGCCACGCGCGACCGTCGCATGGAAAATTTTGAACGATTATTTCAGGACTCTGGCTGGAATGTTAGTTCCATTATTTATCGGCCTCGATATAAAAGCGGAATACGAAGATTTTTAGATTACCATAGAGCGCTTTTGAAAGCCGTGCGGTCCAAACGAGCGGACGTCGTCCTTGCCTGCGACCTTTTTTCCCTCCCCGCTGCCCGATGGATGAAGATCCATGGCCGTACGAAGCGGGTGATCTACGATGCGAGGGAACTTTATACAGAATTACCCGCCGTTGCGAAAAAAAAATTTGTCAAGGCTATCTGGCGCACGCTGGAGCAACGCGGGATGTCCCATTCCGATCTTATTCTCGTGACCGCTCCGCTCGATGCAGAAGCAATCCTCGATGTCCACGGTTTTTTACCCCGCCCCCTGCTGGTAAGAAATCTTCCCTGGCTCGAACCTGATCTTCCTCGGAATCGGACATTGTTAGACCGTTTCAGAATTCCAAATGATGCGATCGCCGCGGTGTACTTAGGAGGACTTCAACCCGCACGGGGACTGTGGATTTTGCTTGAAACCTTTAGAGATCTGTCGGATGCGCATTTGTTGATTATCGGCGATGGACCACTCCGGAAAGCGCTCGAGGAAAAAGCACCTTCGAATGTCCATTTCTCGGGACCGATGGATTCCCACCTGGCCCTTACGTTTGCGGCCGCATGTGATATCGGGATCGTGCTGACGGAACCGGTCTCGAAGAGTTACGAACTCGCCCTGCCAAGTAAAGTATTCGAATATATGATGTGCGGGCTGCCTGTTGTTTCCAGCCCTATGCAGCAAATTGCCGATCTTTTTCCGGATGAAGAATGGCTGATCTTCGTTGAGAACGACCCCTTTATTGTGCGCGAAGGGATTTTAAAGGCACATGCAAAGACCCAAGACGTAGAACTTCTCGCGAACGAACGAGCACGCGCGATCGCTGAATTCCATTTTGCGTGCGACGCAAAGCCCCTCATTCATCTGCTCGATCACCTCCTCGCAATGTAACGTGGCCTACTTTTACGTCCTTGTACAACAACTTATCGGCAGTACGACTCATATTGTTGCACAGGACGCCTCACAACATATCGAGCCCGGTCTCCTGCTCTTGCTTCGATCGACCGGTGCATCGCTGGTGTTTTTGATCTTGCTATTTGTCACCGAGCGGCGGTGGAACGTTTTTCATCGCATTCAGCGAGAAGATATCGGACGAATGCTTCTCCTTGGCATGCTCAATGTCCCCCTGAACCAGCTACTGTACTTACACGGTGTGAAATATACCACCCCTGCCAATAGTGCGTTACTCTATGCCATGACACCGGCCTTTGTTTTTCTTTTTACTTCGGTCTTACATAGCGAGCGTCCCTCCTGGCGCAAGGCACTTGGAATCATAATTGCTTTCGTGGGAACCGGCATCCTGATGTTCGAAGAAGGCATAAGCCTTCGCGCAGAGCATACGACGGGAAATATTCTTATTTTCATTGCCGTCATTGCGTGGTCGTTGTTTACGATGCTTGGGCGTCCGTTAGTCCTGAAATATGGCGCCGTTTACGTGACGGCCGTGAATATGATATTAGGAACGATCTTATATCTTCCCTTTGGGATCCTCAGTTCGAATTTCTCTGTGTTGACATCGATGGCAAACGTTTCCTGGGTCGAAGTCGCCTATCTTGCGCTGATTGCATCGGTCCTCAACTATCTTCTTTGGTATGCCGCGTTAGTGAAGTTAGAAGCTACTCGCGTAGCGATCTTCCAGAACCTTCAGCCGATCATCACCACGTCGCTGGCGCTGTTCCTGGGGCGTGCCGTGCTCACCGGTCAATTTTTGATCGGGGCAGTGCTAGCGCTTATCGGAGTACTGACGGTCGAACTGGCGTAATGCCGGCACTCGCCTTGCTCCATCCATTCTCTGTGTGTACAAAATGGTCCTCGGCAGAGGCAATGAACATCTGAGCATTGGGTTCCCACGCCATTCGGCGGACCGCGATCGATTTCCCGTTTGTCATGATGATGTTAAACGAGTTAACTTCACGCGAAGCTCGCCAGCTTGTTGCAGTGCCGGCCTGCACTACCAAAGCCGCGTAGCCGGAAATTTTATATCGCTCGGCGGTATCTCGTGTAAAAACGCGATGAAGATGACCGGCAAGCAAAAGATCGACCCCGCACTCAGCCAGTATTTTCATCGCACGTCCGGCACGATTAACCAATTGTCGCGTATCCTGATATCCTTCCGGAAGGTCGAATGGATGGTGAGTCACAAGTATCTTTATCCGATCGTTCGGAATCGGACATAACTGCTCTCGGACAATCGCCAATTGACTTTTGCTGATCCGGCCATATTTCGTGGTGTGCGCTCGAGCCGTATTGATGCCGATGGCCGCAATCTCTTCATCTTCGAACATCGGGTGCAGATTTGCAGTAATAAAGTGTTTATAGCGCGCAAGGGGGCGGGCTAGGCGCGCAACGGGATTCAGGACCGGCAGGTCGTGATTGCCGGGAACGACGATCTGTGGTCCGGGGAGTGAATGTAAAAAATCACGCGCAGCCGAAAATTCATTGCGCCGCGCCCACTGCGTCAGGTCACCGCTTACGACGACAAGATCTGGCCGTGAAAGATGGACGCTTGCGATTAACGGCCCAATCGTTTTTCGGTCGATGCGGCCAAAGTGAATATCAGAAAGATGAATAATGGTACGCATTATTATGCACCTCATCAATATCCGAGCCGAAACGGAATTGATGGATCGCCTGGCGATTCATAAAAAATCGAGTCGGTTTGTCGAAGATAATCGCTAAGCAGGTCAGAATTTCGACTTTTGCACAGGACTTGCTGAGCCATTCCTTTATGCTGGAACAGCTTCACCATCCACACGCTATCGAGCAGCTTCCAAAATCGCGATTGCAGAAGCTGCTCAAAGTTATTACGTCGTATTACTTTATCGCACTCGCGATCGCATCCGGCTTTGCGTATCTTTTTGGATGGCTGGCCGATGAAGTGAGTGAGAATGAGTTCGGCGACATCAATCGCTCGATGCTGCTTACTATTCATTCGTATCGCACCCCGGCGCTCGATCGCCTTGCCTTCGATGCAACGTGGTTTGGATCGACGACCGGAATTCTTGTTATCTCGGTGCTAATTATCGGTGCGTTCTGGCTGCTCAAGCGCTACGTCGATCTCGGAATGTATGCAGCCGTACTTATCGGCGCCTCGCTCATGGTCCTCACGTTCAAAGTGCTGTTTCACGAAGCTCGGCCTCAAGTCTTCCCACCGTTAGTCCATGAAACAAATTACAGTTTTCCGAGCGGACATTCGCTGACTTCCTTTGCGGTCTGGGGATTTATAGCGTGGTGGGTCGTTTCGCTGGACATCCGCCAGTTCTGGCGATGGCTGTTTGCCCTGCTGGGAATACTTGTTGCCATTACGGTGGCCCTGAGTCGTCTCTATCTTGGAGTCCACTGGCCTACGGACGTTTTAGCGGGCGTTTTTCTTGGGTTTGGGTGGGTCGCGGTTTGCGCACTGGGTCACCGCTGGCTCACGCGCCATGCACGTCGCGAACGCCGGGCCGCCATGCATAAAGCGTGGCTCGAACGACGAAAGTTACACCCGGAAGCGTACCTTAACCCTTCAGCGCGCCAGCCGTAAAACCAGCGATGATCTTGCGCTGAAAGACAGCAAAAAGAATAAGTACCGGGATCGCGCACATTCCGGCTCCCGCCATTAGGTGTCCCCAATCCACCGATTGTTTCCCAAGATAGAATGTGAGGCCGACCGGCAACGTACGCATACGAGTCGTATTCACAAAGAGAAATGGAAAAAGGAATGCGTTCCAGGTCGTGAGGAACTGATAGATAAAGAGCACGACGAGCATCGGTGTAGAGAGCGGAAAAATAATTCCACGTAGAATACCGAACGTCTTTGCGCCGTCGATACGCGCCGCTTCTTCCAGTTCCTTCGGCAATCCTTCGATATATTGGCGCATGAGGAAAATCCCAAATGGCGTAACGATAAAGGGCAGCGTGAGTGCCAAATACGTATTGATCCATCCGAGGACCACGATCTCGCGGTACAAGGGGATCATAATAACGTGCGGCGGCACCATAAGAACACCGAGGACACTCGC
>Ga0070741_10002149_pt1 | contig 54787 bp, 52 predicted proteins | sample Coa_R1_4_FD_66440 | JGI IMG/M metagenome (GOLD analysis project Ga0070741, IMG submission 66440) | Surface soil microbial communities from Centralia Pennsylvania, which are recovering from an underground coalmine fire - Coalmine... | ecosystem: Environmental > Terrestrial > Soil > Unclassified ... | reverse complement strand
ATCCAGGAACGCCTTCAGATAGTCCGGGCGGCGGTTGCGGTAGTCGATGTAATAGGAGTGCTCCCAGACGTCGCAGCCCAGGATCGGGGTGGCGCCATGCACCAGCGGGTTCTCGCCATTGGGCGTCTTGGAGATGGCGAGCTTGCCGCCCTTGACCTCGAGCCAGCACCAGCCGGAGCCGAACTGGCCGACGCCCGCGGCCGCGAAATCGGTCTTGAACTTCTCGAACCCGCCAAGGTCCTCGTTGATCTTCTTTTCCAGCTTGCCAGGCAGCTTGCTGCCGCCGCCATTGGGCTTCATCCACTGCCAGAAATGGATATGGTTGTAGTGCTGGCCGGCATTGTTGAACACAGCCGGATTTTTACCGAACGAGCCCTTCACGATCTCCTCGAGGGACTTGCCTTCGAATTCGGTCCCCTTGATCGCGTTGTTGCCATTGGTGACATAGGCCTGATGGTGCTTGTCGTGGTGGTACTCCAGCGTCTCCTTCGACATATGGGGCCCGAGGGCGTCATAGGCATAAGGAAGAGGGGGAAGCGTAAAGGTCATGGGTGATGTCCAAGAGTGGTGGGGGACTGATTTAACGGCAACCCTTATAGAAGGTTCCAATCCCGTAAAACACCGGGAAATTGGAAAAAGCTGGGCGCTGCGGGCCAACGCGTCCCAACAAGACTGCGCAAGAGATGAGCATCGAAATCGATATTTTGAATGGCAACGCCGCGTGGAGCGAGGTCGAGCCGCTCCATCAGGCGATCTGGCCGCCGGAGGTTGTCGCAAAGCTGCCATGGGCGGATGTCGTGTGGGCACATGCTGATTTGCGGGTGCTGCTGCGCGACGAGACCGATGACGTCATCTGTCATGTCGGCATCTATCGGCGCGAGGCGAAGTGGAATGGGCGCAAGGTGATCATCGGCGGCATTGGCGGGGTGTTGACGCGCGAAGACAGGAGATGCCGCGGTTATGCCACCATCGCGCTCGATGCCGCGATCCATACCTTGAAGGAGGAAGGCGCGACCGATCTCGGGCTCCTGTTCTGCGAGCCGCGTCATGCGCCTTTCTATATCGCGCGCGGCTGGACGCCGTTCGAGGGCGATATCTATGCCGAGCAGCCCGAGGGACGGATTCGCTTCACCGCAATACTGCCGCATGTGTTCGATATTCGCCGCAAGCTGACCCGTGGCACGATCGATCTGTGCGGCTTGCCTTGGTGAGAGACGAGCACAGCGCATTGGCTGACCAGCTGGGGCAAATGAGCGCAGGCGCGAAGAGCTTGAAATAGTTGCGGTAACTGTTCGATCAGAAAACCTTGCAGCATTGCGCGAGCCGGATTTGCTGCTATGGAGACGTTCCTTTTTTTGAGGGGGATTCGTCATGGCCTGCAGACTGGCTGTCGTTGGCGCGATGTTGGGCGTGGTGTTCGCCGCTCTGTTTGCTGCGGGCCCGGCATGCGCGCAGACGCTCGAGCCCTCCGGTGTCTGGCTCACGCAACAAGGCGACGCCAAGGTGCGCGTCAGCAAGTGCGGCGGCGGCATTTGCGGCGTGATCATTTGGCTGCGCGAGCCGATGGATTCCGCGACAGGCAAGCCTGCGACCGACAACAAGAATCCGAATCCTTCGCTGGCGAGCCGGCCGATGATCGGTCTGCCGCTGTTCTCCGGCATGCAGCCCTCCGGCCCCAATCGCTGGTCCGGCCAGATTTACAATGCCGATGATGGCAACATGTATGCCAGCCACATCTCGCTGGTCGGCGCGGAGCAGCTCAAGGTCGAAGGCTGCGTCGGCGCCCTTTGCGGCGGCGAAACCTGGACCCGTGCGCGTTAAAGCTGGCTCACAGACCCATCGCCTTTAGCGCCGTAGCCGCCGAGGCATAGCCGCCCCGCGCGCCGTCGATGAAATGCACATGATCACTACGCGTCGCCTGCCGCGTGAAACATGTCATCATCGCCGCATCCTGCTGATAGAGGCCGTAGCGGACAAGGCCATCGGCGGCGGCGCCCGCAAGACGCCGCTGCAAGGCGGTTTGGAGTTCGGTCGAGCAATCCAGGATCATGCGCAGGCCGTCGTCATATTTGCGGAAGTCGGAATTCTCGACCACCTGCTGCACGTAGACCTCGGGCACGAAGCCGCCGAGCTTGATGCCCAGGCGCATGATGAGAAAAGCAAACAAGGTATAGCCGAGCACCGCCGCGCGGCGACGCGCGAGCGACCCGCCGCGCCAGGCCCGCGCCTCATAGTCGAGGCCAGCCGGTGGCCAGCGCAGCGGCGGCCCGCCCGGCGGCACCGGCCGCCCGGCGTCGGGGCTGCGTTCGACCAGGCCAATGACGTCCTCGATCACCTTGCGGAAGGCGGCCGGATCGGCACCGCGCGCGGGCACCACCAGCACCGACAGAATGACGCCGCGGGCCGCCGGGATCTCCTCAAAGCGGCAGGACAGGCCGGACAGGTCCGGCTCTGAGCCCGGCGCAGCTGGCGCAAGCGCAAACTCGCCGCGTTTCATCGCAGCTTCCGCAAATGCGAGCCCGCCGCCGGAAAACATCGCATAGGAGAGATTGGCCGACGGCCCGAACCGCGCCACCCGAAGGTCGAGCCCCTGCGCCCGGATCGCCGCAACCGGCACCAGCGCCACGCGCATCTCGAGATCAAGGTTCTCCCTGACCCAGGCCGCTGTCGCCGCCAGCGCCTCGCGTGCCGCCGCAAGGTCGGACGGCGCCACCGCAAAGCTTGCGCCATCGCCGCCAAACACAAAGGGAAATTCGCGGCCCGAAAGCGCATTGGTCACCGACGCGATCACCGCCGCGCCCGCCATGTTCACCGCCTTGTACCGCTTCTCCGCAATCGCCTTGGTGGAGTTGACGATATCGGCGACGCCAACCGTCCAATCGTCAGGGACCGGCGAATAGAGCGAAGGCTCCATCAAACGCGTGAAGCCACGAAATACCGCAATGCCGCTATAGAAATTGTCACTGCTTGTGGTCATGGGATCAGCGTGCTTCCGACTCCTGACTTTTAGCAGATACGGACAATGTTGGAATTCGGTGTGGCACGCTTTCCAATTGTGATCAGTCTCGCAAAATAGCCATTTCTGTGGTTGCAACCTTGTTTAGGAAACAGGTGGCCGCAGCGGGCGAGGTCTCCCGCCGCCATATGGCGCGGCCACGCCCCGCACGCGCCATCGTCTCTCGCGCTTGCTTGTGCTAGTTGGATCGGGAGGTCACCCGGCGCAATTGCGCCGGGGCCTGCTTCGTTGCGCGAGATGCCAGCATGCCAGATTTCGCTTCTACATCCGGCCAAATGACTGGACAAGCCCGTGGCCCTGCGACGGGCCAGGTCACGGCGCACGCACTGCAGATCGGCGACCGCATCAACACCGCGGGTTTCGAGGGCCCTCTTCTGTCCAGCGCCCCGCTGGCGATTCGGTCGGGGAAGCAGGGGCTCGCCGTGGTTTTTCGTTACGGTGTCGTGGTGTTCGTTGGTCTCGCCGCGGATGAGGAAGCGGAATTCCTCGAGCGGCTGCAGAGCCGCACCTTCGGCAAGATTACCCCGTATGAGGACGAATGGGCAAAGATCCAGGTCGCCAAGGAGGGCGACGAGCCCATCCCCGTCGGCGGCCCGATCCTGGTGCGTGAATTGTCGGTGGAGCGGCTTCTCGTGGTCGCGGATGCGCTCGCCAAGAGCGTGGTGCTCGCCCGCGACGAGCGGCAGGTCGCCAATGTGATCGACAGCATCGAGCCCTTCGCCCGCGAGCTCGGCACCGAGGGCCGCACCTCGCGCAACCGCACCGACCTGCTCAAGCTCTTGGGCAATGCGCTTCTGGTCCAGCAGCGGCTCTCGGGCCGCGTCGCGGTCGGCGACAAGCCGGACGTGCTGTGGGATCGGCCTGACCTGGAGCGGCTCTATGCGCGGCTGGAAGACGAATATGAGCTCAGCGAGCGCGCCGAGACCTTGAACAGGAAGCTGTCGGTGATAGCGGACACCGCAACCACGCTCTCCGACATCATCGACACCAAGCGTTCGCTGCGGCTCGAGCTCATCGTGATATACCTGATCGCGTTCGAGATCCTGATCACGTTCTACGAGATTTATACGCGGCATTGAACGCTGGCGGTCATTGCAAGCGGAGCGCTATCCACCAACGCCGTCATTCCGGGGTGCTCCGAAGGACCAGACCCGGAATCTCGAGATTCCGGGTCTGGTGCTGACGCACCATCCCGGAGTGACGGGAGGTCACCCACCTCAAACGCTCACTCCAGTGCGCTGACACTCCAGGTGGCATGGCTGACGTCGGGCAGCTTGGACAGACCGGCGACCACGGCATCCAGCTCGTCCGGCTCGGCGGAAAGGGAAACGAGCTCAGCGGCGACTTCGACATTGTCGTCGGAGTGATACATGACCTTGGTCTCGCGGATGGGATAGCTCACGGCCTCCAGCTTCTCGATCAGGCTTTCCCGTATCGCCGGTGCGCGGTCAGCGGTGGTCGTCACGATGATTTCATAATTGGCTTCGGACGCTTCCTCGTTCAGCGGGATGCGATCAATCGCGTTCACCAGCGGACGCAGCAGGGTGTTGCCGGCGAGCACGAACACGGTGACCGCTGCGGACTGCGCCACCATGTCCGCGCCGGCGCAGGCGCCGACCGCAGCGCAGGACCATAGCGTCGCCGCTGTATTGAGCCCGCGCACATTCATGCCCTCCTTCATGATCGCGCCGGCGCCAAGAAAGCCGATGCCGGAAACGACATAGGCCACCACGCGAACTGCGCCGTCGGCGCCCGCAAGATGATCAGCAAGATCCACGAACGCAGCCGCGCCCACGCAGACCAGCACATTGGTGCGCAAACCCGCGCTGCGCTGCCGGTACTGCCGCTCGGCGCCGATCAGCGTGCCGAAGACAAAAGCGACGAGCAGGCTGATTAGGGTGTCGAAGAAGTCATAAAGCTGAAACGTCTTGATGAACTGCACCCGCCACCTCGCGATTCCCGCGTTCCCCGTCGGCTTGCGCTTAATATGGATGGCAGCTCCAGACAAGGTCGCTTCCCATGACGGCCCTTGCCATCGGCCTTGATCGGCGTCAAACCCAACTCCGGAAAATGCGCCTAGCTTTTTACAAAGGGACCGGCCATGCGGCCGGATGTCGGGTGTCAAAATCAGATAAGAACATTCCGAGCCACACCGTTCGCGCCGGCCGCGACGCGGTCAGCTCAGTCAAATTGTCTCAGGAATTGACTGCTGAGATCGACGCGTGGGCGGAGGCGCACCAGATCACCCGTTCCGATGCGATCCGCTTGCTGGTGGAATTGGGGCTGCAGGCGGCGCCCCTGAAGCATCGCGCAGCCGGTGATCACGACCCACTCGCGATCGAGGCCTTGGCCGTCAGGCAGATAGCAGCCCTGCTCGATCCGGCGCTATCGGCGGACGAGCGCGAGCGCCGCATCCGCCGGCTCATCGATGGTCCGCCGGAATTCTCCGATGAACGGATCGACCTGCCAAAACACGAGAATTAAGCGCGAGAGATAAGCGCTGAGTCTCAGGCATGCAGCCGCGTCGCGGCGTCCTGCTTCTGCCGGTTGCTGGCGTGGCAGCCGATTAGGCGCAGGAAGCCTTGCGGGTGCATCTCATGGCCGTGGGCCCCCATGGGGCCCTGCTGGGTCATCGGCCCGCAATTGCCGTGGGAAGGCTTGTCGAGAAGCTCGGCAGGCGCCTCGCATGCGCGGCCCGCACCCGGATCTGTCGCACCTGTGTAAGAAGCGACCATCATCAGCTCCCTTGTCGAAAAGGGCAGATCGATTGACGTTTCGATCTCAAAGGGAGCTTAGCACCAGGACGCCATCGAATGAATTGATTCCGCGCAAAGCAATGATACCGGCGCCTTCGGGAACCCGGCGGCCGCACGGCGCGCCAGGATAATCTCAGCGCACGAAGCTGAGATAGGACGCCAGCGCCTCGATTTCGGCGGCCCCCAACTGCCGGGCAACCACCGGCATCGGCGAGCCCGCAACCGAGTGGTAGCCTTGGCCCCACTGCTCGAGCCGCGCTTTCAGATAGGAATAGGAAAGGCCGCCGAGGCGCGGAATATCGCGCACGCCTTCCGCATTCGGACCATGACAGGCATAGCACGCGACAATATTGGCGTCCGGAATTCCCTCCATATAGATGGTGTGGCCCGTGGCTGCGAGGCCGCTGTTGCCGTCGTTCGCTGGCCTTGGAGGAAGGGTTGCGAAATAGGCGGCGAGCTCATGCGCGGCGTCTGGTCCGAGGGCGGCCACCGCGCCCCACATGTATTGCTTCGAAAACGGATTGTCGCGCACGTGGTCGTGGAAGGCCCTGATCTGGGTTTCCAAATAGAGCGAACGCTGACCGGCAAGCCGCGGCGCCACCATGTAGCCCTGGGCCGACGTCCCGTGGCACCAGGTGCAATTGCGGACAACCGCCTCGCCCGCCACGACCGGCGCCATCGAGACACCAAGCAACAGGAGCACTATTTTCCAGCCGATGCGCTTCATGACCTCATGCTCTCGCACACCAGTTCTGCCCGACGCTCAGCCATAGCCGTTGTGATCCTCATTGCAGCGTGCTCACATAGGCAGCGACGGCTTCGATCTGCGGTCTCGTCAGATTGTGCGCGGTCGGCGCCATGATCGCCGATGTGTCGACCGCCGTCCCCTGACCGCGCAGTTTCGCCCAGCCCGTGAGCTGGCCCACGACGTACTCATAGAGCTGGCCCGCAAGCCTTGGAATTTCGTTCTGTCCCTTGGCGTCGGTGCCATGACAGGCCCAGCAGGCAGCGACGTTGGATTCGGGAAGACCTTCCTCATAGATGCGCTTGCCCAGCGCCAGCGCGCCGTGCGGCGCCCCGCCGATCGGTTTCGGATCGAGATGATGGAAATGCGTCGCCAGTGCCGAGATCATCGACGGGTTGAGCGCATGGGCGACATTGGCCATGATAGGATTGCTGCGCCGGCGCTCGATGAAGGCGCGCAGCTGGTTCTCGATATATTGCGGCTGCTGGCCGGCCAGGCGCGGCATCGGAAAATAGCCGCGATAGCCTTGCGCCGACAGGCCATGGCAGGTCTTGCAATATTGCAGCTTGGCCTCGAAGCCGCCGCTGGCCCTCATCGCGACGACGCCCTCATCGCCGCGAACCACGACGCTGCCGGCCACGATCAGGATCAGTGCCAGCAGAGCTGGGCGCAGATCAGCATCGCGAAGCCGCGAACGAGCGATGGTGAACAGGCTGCGCATTACCAGCCGGGCTCCCAGATGTGGAAGTTGAACCCGACCTTGACGACTTGGACATTCTGCCTGACGTTGACGGTGCCGGTCAAAGCGCTGAACTGATCGGTCATCAGAATGTTGGCATTGCCGAACCCGTAGTAATCGTACTCGACGTTCATCGACCAATGGCGCGTGAACGCCCAATCGACACCGCCCCCGGCGACCCAACCGTAGCGATTCTCGACGCCCTGGAAGTGGAACGGCCCGCCACCGTTGAAAGTGCCGCCGCTCACATCGTATTTGTCGCCGGCGACCGCAAAGCCGCCGCGGGCATAAACGAGCACGGTGTCGAAGGCATAGCCGACCCGCGCGGTTACGCTGGCCAGAAAGTCGTTGTTTGCCTGCACCAGCGCGGTGTCGCCGGGAAGGCCGGCGGGAAGGCCGACCAGCGAACTGGCCTTCATGGTAGTGCCCGAGCCCATGCCTTCGACACCGATCACGGCGCCGCCGGCGAATTGGTAGTCGCAGCCGATCTGACCGCCGATCACGGCGCCGGTCGGCTTTGTGGTGACCGTGGTGACGCCCGCAGTGACCGGGCCACCGCTAAGCGTGTCTTGCACGAGCTGCACCGGATCGGTCATGTCCTTGGTGCCCCTGCCGCCGCCGACATGTCCGCCGAGATAGCATCCCGTCCAGCTGAACGCGGGCGCGACGGGCACCGCCGCCTTGATCGGCAGATCCGCGGCAAGCACCGGCGTCGCCAAGGCGCTCGCGAGTACTGCCACCTGGAGGAAGAGAGCTTTTTTCATCAGACCATCTCCGGATACGGCCCTGTGCGCCTACATCGCAAACCAAGCGTGGAGGAACAGCGTGTTGTTGTCGTGGGGATTCGGCGTGTTGGCAAAGTTCACATTCAGCTTGTTGTAGTAGGTGTATTGCAGGCCGATCCGTGCGTTGAACCACGGCCATCCCACCATCTTGCTGGCGCCGAACGGGATGTAGGCGATTTCCGCTGTCCAACCATTCGTATTCGGAGTGAGGGCAAGGCCGGTCGCGGGATCGGTCCCGTACAAACCGGCGTCTGCGGTGCCCCATTGATTGAAATACTGTCCCGTGAAGACGACCCGGTTGTCGGCACCGTAGGCGAACGACGCTTGCAGCTTCAGGCTGTTGAGCTGGTCATTCGCGTTGGTCTGTCCATTCGGCCCCAGGCCGTTGGTAAATGTCGCATCCAGCCGCTGATATTCCCGGATATAGCTGCCGCGCAGGGTCAGCCACCAGTTGTCGGCCTGGTACTGATACTGCGTGTCGAACCCGATGTCCGTGAACCTGTCGGTTTGCGGGAATACCGCGGTCGACCAGGTCGCGAAGCTGGTATCGACCCAGGGGTGGACGTTGAACTGTCCGCCGAACGCGCCGACCATCAGCGTGTTGCGGCCCCAGTGTGGCTCCAGCGCGACGCGCCAGTAAGGCGTGACGGCACCGAGCTGTCCGGGCGCGCTGAACGGATCGGTGCCGAGGCTGTTCTGCGCGCTGAAGCCCAGCGTCTTGTACCCCGTCAACTCCAGGTAAAGCAGGTCGTTAATCATCGTGTAGGCGCCGACACCGCCGACATGCGCGGCGAACGCGCCTTCGATCGCAGTCCCGGCGCCTTGCGGGCCATAGATGTTCGATACGGCATACGGGAAACTCCACGCAGGCGTGGTGTTCCAGACATCCTGCACAGTCGGATTGTTGTTGGCCGTGATGCCGTAGATGAAATCGAACGGACCGACGCTGGCGGTGTTGGCATAGCGGACGTCGGTATTGTCCCAGGTCCATGTGTGGCGATCGAAGGGATCCGCCGAGGGCCCCGGTCCGATCGCGTTGTAGGTCACCTGCGCAAACGCGCCGACGTGGTCGGTGATCGCCCCGCCCCAGAAAGCGCTGAACGGCGAGAGCACGACGTTGTTGTTGTCGCTGTACGGATCCGGCGATGCGGCGGTCAGGGTGCTCAGGGGCGCCTGCGTATGCGTATAGCCGACGACCGCCATGAACGAGATCGGCGGCACCCATTCCTTTTCTTCGTCCGACTTCGCCGCCTGCGGAGGCAGCGCTTTCACATAACCCACCATCTTTTCGTACTCGGCACGCGCGGCAATCCCCGCATTGGAGGAGAACGGCGTCGTACGAAACTGCCCGCCACCGGGCGTATAGCCGAGCAACTTGAAGCGCCGGCCATACGGCGTCAGCGCGGGAAAGTCGGTGTGGCAGGTGCCGCAGGGCTGCCCGGTCTGGCGCGCGAAACTCGGCAAGGCGTTTGCCGGTGATGTCGTTCCGACTGTCAGCAGCGATGTCATGCCGACAAGCACGAGCGCAGCGAACGCGCCGCCACCGATGATCCGACTGAAAGCTTGCCTCTGCATCGCCGCGTTTCCGTCCTGCAGCGCGCTTGAAGCAAACACAAATCACGCACCGCTTTGCCCAACAATAGGCAGACGGAGGGCGGTCAGAGCAAGCCGATCGGTTAACAGGAATTTGATTAAGTCTTAGCGAGACAATTTTGCAACTAAAAATTGCAAACAAAAAACTCCCGGTCTGCGAAACTTTCGTTTCAACAGCGGGAAGCGCAACGATGCAGACGAGTGTCCCCTCGTCGCCTTGTAGAAGAGCACGCGCCAGGCCGTTTGCACTTGACCCAGATCAAATCAGTGCAAAGAAAAATCAGCTGGACCGAAGCACGCGGCGAAGCATAGCTTGCACCGGTCAAAGGGAGGGGACGTCGATGAGTTTACGAGTGATGTCGCGGAGCATCGCCATTGCTGCCGTTCTCGCACTTGCGACCGCCTCAGCTCATGCCGAGAGCAAGACAGCGTCAGGCGTTTCATCGCAAGTGCTCAAGGCCAAGACGGATTATTGCAAGACCTGCCACGGCATCGAAGGCCAGGGATTTCGTGGATCATTCCCAATGCCACGGCTGGCGGGCCAGCAACCTGAATATATCGCCAACCAGCTGCAGGCCTTCATCGACAAGAGGCGCGCCAATCCCGTGATGTTCGGCGTCGCGCATGTGCTCGACCCCGCGATGGTGAAGGCGCTGTCGGAGTATTTCAGGAGTCTGGATCCGAAGCCGCTGGGTGGTGTGTTGAAAGGCAACGCAGCCGAAGGCAAGAAGATCTTCGAAGACGGCGTGCCGAGCGCCAATGTGCCGCCTTGCGCCTCGTGCCATGGACAGGACGCCAAGGGCGCCGACGCTTTTCCGCGGCTCGCCGGCCAGCTTCCCGATTATATCTTCCGCAAGCTGACCAATTGGGACAAGGAACGCGGGCAGGACAAGGCCAAACCCGACAATTCGGCGATCATGCAGCCGATCGCGCATGATCTCACCGAGGCGCAGATCAATGCGGTCGCCGCCTATGTCAGCCAGCTGAACTGAAGGCGCCATGTTGCCCGACCTGTTTCAGTTCAGGAAGCACCGCCCCCCTCGGCAACCAGCGCGCTTTGCTCCGGCCGCATCAGCACCACGCCGTGCGGGACAATGCGGATGGCGTTCCTCTGCTCCAGCTTGGCGAAGGTTCGACTGACCGTCTCCAGTTTGAGGCCAAGAAAATCGGCAATGTCCTGACGCCGCATCGGCAAGGGCACGGCTTGAGACGGCGGTGTCTGCCGCGCCACGCGCCTGCGCCAGTTGACAAGAAAGCTAACAACTCTCTCTTCCGCCGAGCCGTTGCCGAGCAACGTCAGCTGATCCTGCGCCGACTGCAACTCGTTCGCCGCGAACTCGATCAATTGACGCATGATCCCGGGATTGGTCTGGATCAGGCGTTTGAGCTCTTCCCGCGGGAAGCGGCAAATGCTGACGTCCCCGACTGCATCGGCTGAGAAACTGAAACGGTCGCCGAGCGGCATCGCCAGGAAGTCACCGGGAAGTGCAAACGCCACCACCTGCCGCCGACCATCCGGCAACAGCCGATAAAGACGCACCACGCCCTGCGAGAGACCGAATGCGCTCCTCGCCACGTCGCCCTCGCGGAAGATCGTTTGCCCTCCCTCGAAGCGAACCGGCGTCGCCAAACGCGTCAGTTCCGCCAGATCGCGCGCATCGCAAGGCTCGCGGCAGAACAACGTTGGAAAGAAGCTGGATGTACGAGGCATGATCTCACCTCATCATCGCTCTGCGGCCGCGATATCAAGACGACACCACCGCGCTCGCATTCCTGGTACAGCGTTGGGCCGCTCCAAGCTTGATTCACGTCAACGGGCGCTCAATTGCCGCAGCAACCCAGTTCCGCGAGAACCGCATGGCCTGGAACCTCCGGGATGATTCTAGCGTACCGGCCTAATCCGTCGGCGCGACCGTCGCCCGGGAATCAGCGACCGCGCCAGATGCATCCGCCCGTCCATCCTCGGCAAAGCCTGCGCGGATGACCTCCTCGCGCTTGTGACGCAGATGCGTGCGCAGGATATGGGCAAGCCCAAAGCTGTCGCGCCGCTTCAGCATGTTGAGGATCGCTTCGTGCTCCTGCATCGCCAGCGCCCAGCGCTGCTCGCTCATCGGCGTCACGTAACGCGCACGGCGGATCCGCGCGGTCACCGATTCATAGAGCCCGCTGAGCACCGGATTGTCCGCGGCGGCGACAATCGCCTCGTGGATGAAACGGTTGCAGCGATAGTAGCGGGCGAGATCGCGGTCGCGATGATGCCGTGCCATATCGCCGTGGACCGTTTCGATCTCCGCCACTTGCGTTTCATTGATGCGCTCGCAGGCAAGCTCGCCCGCCAGCGCCTCGAGACCCTGACAGACCTCGAAGAGATCGCGCAGATCCTGATCCGTCAACCGCGCGGCGCGCGCGCCGCGATTGGGCAACAGCTGCACCAGGCCTTCGGCGGCGAGCACCTTGAGCGCCTCGCGCAGCGGCGTGCGCGATATCTTCAGCCGTTCGCACAGCTCGCGCTCGGGGATGCGCGCCCCCGGCGGAATTTCCCCTTCCAGCAGCATGGCGCGGATGCCGCCGACGACCTCGATGTGCAGCATGATGGCTCGGCTCAGTTTGCATGCAAAATAGCCCGTCTTAGCCTAAAGATCGAGGGTTCCAGCTTGCCAAACATCATTTTTGCATTCAAAATTTTTGAAAACGCATAAGGGAAGGCACCCAAGCCTATGAACAGGCCGATTCCTCCCGCCGATACCGAATCGGCGGCGTCCGGTCCGCTTGCCGGCGTCAAGGTGGTCGATCTGACCCATGTCATGGCGGGCCCGACCTGCACGCTGATGCTCGCCGACATGGGCGCAGACGTCATCAAGATCGAGAAATGGCCGAATGGCGACGACACCCGTCATTCCGTGCCGCCGAAGATCGGCGACGAGGCCGCCTCCTTCCTGATGATGAACCGGAACAAGCGCGGCATCGTGCTCGATCTCAAGAGCGCCGGCGGCAAGCAGATCCTGCGGCGGCTGATCGCGAGCGCCGACGTGCTGGTCGAGAATTTCTCGCCCGGCGCAATGGAACGGCTCGGCTTCCGCTATGACGAGCTGCACAAGGACTTTCCGGCGTTGATCTATTGCTCGCTGTCCGGCTTCGGCCGCACCGGACCCTACAAGCATCGCCGCGGATTCGACCTCGTGGCGCAGGCCATGAGCGGCATCATGAGTTTCACGGGCGAGCGGCCGGACGGTCCGCCGGTGAAATGCGGTCCGCCGCTGTCGGACATCACCGCCGGCCTGCTCGCTGCGATGGGGATTCTTGCTGCCTATACGCACCGGCTGAAGACCGGCCAAGGCCAATGGGTCGAGACTTCGCTGTTCGAGGCGGCCTTGGTGCAGACCTATTGGCAGTCGACCATTGCGCTTGCCGCCCACACTGCGCCGCGCGCGATGGGCTCGGCGCATCCGCTCAATGCGCCCTATCAGGCGTTCGCAGCCTCCGACGGCTGGCTCGTCGTCGGCGGCGCCAACAAGAAGCACTGGCTGTTGATGCTGGAGGTTCTCTGCGCAACCGAGCTCGCCTCCGACCCGCGCTTTGTCAACGGCTCCGACCGGATGGCGCATCTGAAGGAGCTCGAGGCGGAGCTCAGCCGGCGCTTTGCCACGCAGACCCGCGACCATTGGCTCGCGGCGCTGGAAGAGAAGGGCGTGCCTTGCGGCCCGGTCAACGACATGCTGCAGGCATTGTCCGATCCGCAGACGCTTGCGCGCGAGATGGTGGTCGAGGTCGACCACTCAACGCTGGGACCGGTGAAGACGATCGGGCTGCCGGTGAAATTTTCGGAGACACCGGGCAAGGTGCGCTCGGGCGCGCCTGTCTATGGCGAGCATTCGCGCGGCGTGCTGCGCGAATACGGCTTTGACGACGCACAGATCGAGGCATTCGAGCGAGAAGGCGCCGTATTCTCAGCGGCAGCTGTCCCCAAGACAACAAAGCAAATCGCATGACCTAACGATCACGCGATCCAAACAACAAGAAACACTCGGGAGAGAAACAATGAAGAGATCAGCATTATTGCTGTCCGCTGCCGCCATCGCGTATGTCGCTGCAGCGCCGGCGCGGGCCGCCTGGCAGCCGCAAAAGCCGATCGAATTCGTCGCCACAGCCGGTCCCGGCGGCGGCACCGACAATCCCGCCCGCGCGGTGCAGAACATCATCACCAAATACAAGCTGACCGACCAGCCCGTCGTCGTCGTCAACAAGGGCGGCGGCTCCGGCGCGGAAGGCTATGTCTATGGCAAGGCCTCCGCAGGCGATCCATACAAGGTGATCTTCGGCACCTCGAATGCCTGGCAGCAGCCGCTCGTCTCCAAGGTCGCCTTCAACTACACCGACCTTACGCCCATCGCGGCGATGGCGCAGGACGAATTCCTGCTCTGGGTGAAACAGGATGCGCCCTACAAGACCGCCGGCGATTACCTGAAGGCGGCGGCTTCAGGTGACTTCAAGATGGGCGGCGCGCAGTCCAAGGACACCGACGAGGTGCTGACGCGGATGATCGAGAAGGTCGGCCACGTCAAGCTCACCTACATTCCGTTCAAGAGCGGCGCGGAGGCCGCCGTCCAGCTCGCCGGCGGCCATATCGATTCCCATGTCAACAATCCCAGCGAAAGCGCGGGCCAATGGCGCGGCGGCACGCAGCGCCCGCTCTGCGCCTTCAGCCCGAAGCGGCTGCCGGAAGGACCCAAGGTCACCGCGACCGAAGGCTGGAGCGACGTGCCGACCTGCGTCGAACAAGGCCTCGACATTCCGCAATATGAGCAGCCGCGCACGGTGTGGCTGCCCGGCAAGATCACAAGCGAGCAGACCGGCTACTATGTCGATCTCATGAAGAAGGTGCAGGCGACGCCTGAGTGGAAGGACTATATCGAGAAGACCTCGCAGGTGAACACCTTCCTGACCGGCGCGGCCTTCGATGACTTCATCAAGCACGACCTCGAGCATGTGAAGCAGGTCGCCGCCGAACAGGGTTGGCTGGTGAAGTGAGCGAACCGGCGCGGCATGACGCCGCGCCGCCCGCTATGGTCTCGGGGTGATCATGATATCGCGGCGTGCGCTTGAAACAGTGACGGCAATCCTGACCGGGAGTTTTGGATTGGCGGTCATCATCTCCAGCCTCGACAACGGCATCGGTTGGGGCGTGGACGGCGTCGATCCCGGCACCTTCCCTTTCATCACGGGCGTGATCATCCTGGCCAGCAGCCTCTACAATCTCGTGCGGGGCTGGGGCGCAATCGGCGTTGCGGTCTCGCGCACGGACCTGCGCCGCATCGCCGGGCTGTTCGTGCCGGCGGCAGCTTTTGTAGGCGCCATTCCGCTTGCCGGCATGTATCTCGCCTCGGGCGCTTACATCTTTGGCGTGTTGGCGCTGCCGAAACATCAATCCCTGCCGCGCGCGGCCGTCATCGCATTGGCGACGCCGCTGGCGCTCTACATCGTGTTCGAACGCATGTTCCAGGTGAGCCTGCCGCATGGCGAGCTTGCCGCCGCGCTGGGTTACTAGAGGGCGCGGATGGACAATCTCCAGTCCCTGCTGCACGGCTTCACCATTGCGCTGAGCGTGCAACATTTGATGCTGATGGTGGTCGGCGTGCTGCTCGGCATTCTCGTCGGCGTGCTGCCGGGCCTCGGTGCGCCGAACGGCGTGTCGCTGCTGTTGCCGCTGACCTTCGGCATGCAGCCGGTCTCGGCCATCATCCTGCTCTCCAGCATGTATTGGGGCGCGCTGTTCGGCGGCTCCGTCACCTCGATCCTGTTCAACATTCCGGGCGAGCCGTCGTCGGTCGCCACCACCTTCGACGGCTATCCGATGGCGCGCGAGGGCAAATCGACAACGGCGCTGGCCACCGCCTTCGGCTCGGCGGCGTTCGGCGCGCTGGTCGGCGTCATCTTGATCACCTTCCTCGCCTCCTGGGTGGCGCAGGTCGCGCTCGCCTTTGGGCCCGCGGAATATTTCGCGGTCTATTTCCTCGCATTTGCGAGTTTTGTCGGGATGGGCGGCGCGGCGCCGATGAAGACCGTGGTTGCGCTCGCCATCGGCTTTGCCATTGCCGCCATCGGCATCGACACGGTGTCGGGCAGCGTCCGCCTCACCATGGGCATCGACGAGTTGGTCAAGGGCGTGAGCTTTGTCGTTGCGGTGATGGGCCTGTTCGGCATCGGCGAACTGCTGATCGCCGTCGAGGAGGAAATCCACGCCCGAGCCGCTTCGTCCAAGATCGAGTGGCTGGAGGTCTTCCGTGCGGTGGGACGCCTGCCCAGGCACGGCACCGCACTGCTGCGCAGCGCCGCCATCGGCTGCTGGATGGGCATCACCCCGGGCGGCCCGACGGCGGCGTCCTTCATGAGCTACGGCATCGCCAAGCGCTTCTCGCGGTCCGGCAAGCGCTTCGGCAGCGGCGAGGTCGAGGGCATCATCGCGCCCGAGACCGCCGACCACGCCGCCGGCACCAGCGCGCTATTGCCGATGCTTTCGCTCGGCATTCCCGGCTCCGCCACCGCTGCCGTGATGATGGGCGGGCTGATGATCTGGGGCCTCAATCCCGGGCCGATGCTGTTCGTCGATCAGAAGGACTTTGTCTGGGGCCTGATCGCCTCGATGTATGTCGGCAATATCGTCGCGGTCATCCTGGTACTGCTGACGGTGCCGATCTTCGCCGCGCTGATGCGCATTCCCTTTGTCATCATCGCGCCCCTGATCGTCATCATCTGCGCGGTCGGCGCCTATTCGGTCTCGAACTCCTATCTCGACGTCGTGTTGATGCTCGGCTTTGGCGTGGTCGGATATCTCTTCAAGAAGCTGAGCTATCCGCTTGCGCCATTGGTGCTGGCAATCGTCATCGGCGACAAGGCCGAAGACGCTTTCCGGCAGTCCATGCTGATGTCCAAGGGCTCGCTGGCCATCTTCTTCGGCAATCGCTTGGTGACGAGCCTCGTGGTCGCCGGCTTCGTGCTGTTGCTGCTGCCGGTCGCGCTGCAGGTGCTGCGGCTGTTTCGCGGCGGCGCCGATGCGCGCCGCGAGAAAGTGAGGGTCTTATGATTTCTGAGCAAAGGCGTCCCATCATTGCGCTCGCGATGGGCGATCCAGCCGGTATCAGCCCCGAGCTCACCGCAAAACTGGTCGCGCTCGACGAGGTGCGCGAGACCGCGCAGCTGGTCGTGATCGGCGATGTCAGAGTCTTTAATGAAGGCGCACGCGTCGCGGGTGTCACGCCCGCGCTCAAGGCCGTCGCACCAGGTACGAACCTTGATACGGGCGACGATGTGCCGTTGTTCATCGACCTCGCCCATCTCGATCCCGCGAGCATCGAACGCGGCGCGGCGACCGAGGCCGGCGGCGCCTTTGCGCTCGCCAACTACCGCCATGCGCTGACGCTCGCCCGCGACGGCCAGGTCGATGCGGTCTGCTTCACGCCCTTCAACAAGCGCGCGATGCGGCTGGCGCGTCCATCCTATGACGACGAGATTGCCTTCTCTGCCGAAATCGCAGGCCTCACCACGCCGGCGAGCGAATTCAACGTGCTGGACAAGTTGTGGAACGCACGCGTCACCTCGCATATCGCGCTGAAGGATGTCGCTTCGCAGCTGAGCACTGAGCGAATTCATCGTGCGCTGACACTGACCGACCAATGCATGCGAAGCGCGGGGTTCGCCGCGCCGCGCATCGCGGTCGCCGGCCTCAACCCGCATGCCGGCGACGGCGGCAATTTCGGCACCGAGGAGATCGAGATCATCGCGCCCGGGGTATCGGCGGCGCGCCGCGACGGCATCGCTGCGGAAGGGCCGCTCCCCGCCGATACGGTGTTCCTGCGCGTGAAGGACGGCGCGTTCGACGCGGTGCTCACGATGTATCACGACCAGGGCCAGATCGCGATGAAGCTGCTGGGCTTCGATCGCGGCGTGACGCTGCTTGGCGGCTTTCCGTTTCCGATCTGCACGCCGGCCCACGGCACGGCCTATGACATCGCCGGCCGCGGCGTCGCCTCGATCGGCGCCAGCAGCGCCGCCGTGCTGCTGGCGGCGGAGATTGCCACCACGCGCAGGCACGCTCAAGCGGCCGTGCGCGCCGCGACCGCCTCGTAGATGTCGTCCTCCTGCGCGGTGTGCATCCGCACCAGCGTCTCGATCGCCTCGATCACCCGCTGGGCATCACGAATGAGAAAACGGTCGACCTTCTCCGAGGGCAGGTCTTCGGCCACCCGCGCGAGCAGCCGCGCCAGATGCAGGATCTCGCGATGCGCCCGGCTCATTGCGGAGAGCGAGTGATTTTCCTGCAGGATCCTGGCCAGCTGGGGATAGATATGGCCTTCGTCGTCGCGCTCATGCGCCACGACGTATTGCTGAACCAGATGATTCGCTTCTTCGATCAGGCCCGCGCCATGCGCGGGTTCGGCCTCGTCGAGCGCATCCACGATCGCGCGGAGCCGGTCGAGCTCTCGGATCAGGCTCAGGTGGCTGCGATGCAATTTGCGGCCGTCCTCGGCGCTGATTCGCTGCCCACCGCGGCCATTGCCCGAAGTCAGCGCGCGCAGCGCGTTGAGGATCACCGCGACGTCGATCACCTCCTGCACAATCGCTGCCGGTACCGGCGCAAGCCAACCCAGCGTAGCGGCCGCCATCGCGAGAAGAGAGAGCCCTATGCCAGCGACGATACTCTGCACCGCTATCCTGCGCGCACGCCGCGCGATCTTGATTGCCTCCCCCACCCGGTCGAGCCTGTCGGCGAGGATCACCACGTCGGCCGCTTCGGAGGAGGCGCTCGCGCCTCGCGCGCCGAGCGCAATGCCGACATCGGCGGTGGCAAGTGCCGGCGCATCGTTGATGCCGTCGCCGACCATGATGGTCGTGTTCTGACGCTGCTCGGTGCGCACGGCCTCGACCTTGTCGGCCGGAACACGGTCCGCAAGCACCGCATCGAGATCGAGCGCCGCCCCGATCGCCTGCGCGGCTGCGGCACGGTCGCCGGTGACCATCACCATCCGCGCAATGCCGGCGTCGCGTAACAGCCGGACCGCACGCGGCGTATCTGCGCGCAGCTCGTCGGCGAGCAGCAGCGCCCCGACGGGCCGCCCCTCGACCGCAACAAACACGATCAGCGCGGAGCGCCAGGAGGCGCGCCGAATGGCGCGTGACGCCCAAGGCGGCGCATGGCCGGCGGGCAGGATCATGTCGCGCGAGCCCGCACTCACGCGGCTGCCGCCGACAAGGCCGGACAGGCCAGTTCCCACGGCCTCCCTGACCTGCTCGGGAAACTCGAGCTTGAGCCCGCGCTCGGTGCCGGCCGCAACGATCGCCTTGGCCAGCACGTGATGGGAGGCCTGTTCGAGCGAAGCGCCGAGCCTCAACACGCGCTCGATTGTCTCGCCCGGCGCAACCTCCACCGAGAGCAATCGCGCGCCGCCGACGGTGAGCGTGCCGGTCTTGTCGAACAGCACGGTATGCGCACGCGCCAGCGCCTCCAGCGCGGCGCCCCCCTTCACCAGGATGCCCCGGCGCGCCGCCTGCGCCACACCAGCGATGAAGGCCACGGGCGCGGCCAGGATCAGCGGACAGGGCGTCGCCGCCACCAGCACGGCAAGGCCGCGCGTGAGATCACCCGAGATCAGCCAGGCGAGCAGCGCAATCGCCAGCGTCACCGGCAGAAAGATCAGCGCGTAACGGTCAGCGAGCCGCACGAACGGGGCTTTCGCGGTCTGCGCAGCGGTGACGAGCCTGAGGATGCCTGCATAGGTGCTCTCGCCGGCAGGTGCCGTCGCCGTCATTTCAAAGCTCTCGCCGGCGTTGAGCGCGCCCGACAGCACGGCGCCGCCACGTGGCTTGGTCACCGGGATCGGCTCGCCGGTCACTGCGGATTCGTCGAGCGTTGCGGTGGGCGAGGCGATCACACCATCAACCGGAACGACCTCGCCGGCGCGCACCATGAGCCGGTCGCCGACGACCACCGCCGCGATCGGCACGTTCTCGATGTGGTCATCACACCGACGATGCGCCTCGCGCGGGGCACGGTCGACCAGCAAACGCAAGTCGTGCTCGGCGCGCGCAACCGCGACATCCTCAAGCACATTGCCACCGGAATACATCAGCGCTACCACGGCGCCAGCGAGCGGTTGATGCAGCGCGACGGCCGCGCTCATTGACACCAGCGCGATCGCATCCACACCCAGCCGGCCGGCCATGAGATCACGCAGGATGGAAACCGCGAGGCCTGCGATGACCGGGATGGTCGCGAGCGTGAAGCACAGATCGGCGAGATCGCTGCGCTGTTCAAAGTAAGCGACGCCGCCAGCGCTCAGTCCGAGAACCGCGACCGAGACGAGCGTCCATCGCAGCACACGTTCCAGCATCGATGCAATCCGCACGCAGAAGGGATGCGGCACATTGTGGGAAAATGCGGGCTTGAGGCTTGATGGAGATCAAGCCCCGTGACCAACGACGTTGCGCCAGCCTCGTTTACGCCCGCGGCTCAGGCGGTGTTGCCCGCATCCACCGTCAGCACGGTGCCGGTGATGTTGCGGCCGCCGTCGCCCAGCAGATACTCCACCATGGAGGCGACGTCATCGGGCTCCGGCAGCCGGCGCAAGGCGCTGCGGCCGGCGATGCGCTGGCGGTCCTCCTCTGAGAGGCTCTGCGTCAATTCGGTATCGATGAACCCGGGCGCGATCGCGTTCACGGTGATGCCGAGCTTGCCGACCTCACGGGCCAACGAGCGCGTGAAGCCGGTTGCCGCCGCTTTGGTCGCGCCATAGACCGAGAGGCCGTTGTAACCGGTCGAGGCGATGATGGACGAGATGTTGACAATGCGCCCTGCGCCGTCGGCCATCATCTGACGCACGACATATTTGGTCAGGACGATCGGCGACAGCACGTTGAGGCGGATCTGCGCCTCGATTCCGGAATTGTGCATGGTGGCCAGCAGCCCTTCGCTGCTGGTCCCCGCATTGTTGACGAGGCCATAGATGGCGCCGAACTGGTCACGCACCGTCTTCACAAAGGCCGGGATCGCATCGACCTCGCTGAGGTCGAATGGCTTGAAGTGGAGGCAGTCGCTGCCCACCTCGCGCATGGCCCGCTGCAGATCGTCACTCTCGCGACGGGCGACCGCGATCACGTGATAGCCGCTGGCGGCAAGCCGGCGCGCGATTGCGAGCCCGATGCCGCGGCTGCCGCCGGTGACGAGGACATTACGCATCGGCGCGCGCCAGCTTTCCCGCCGGCGTGACATCGAGCTGCTCGACAAAGCGGATCATCGCCGGCACCTTGTGCGCGGCCAAGGCCGCCCGGCATTGCGCCAGGATTTCGCTGCCGATCGCCTCTTTGCGGCCTGCCTCCGTGCCGTCGGCGAGCACGACATCGGCAACGACGATGGCGCCGGTGATCGGGCTCTTGCGCGAGCGCGCACGCGACATCCGCACGCTGGCATGCCCGTTGATCACGGCCTCGATCTCCTCGGGATGAACCTTCAGGCCGCCGATATTGATGATGCCGCCGCGACGGCCGACGAAATGATAGCGGTCGCCACGCAGTTCGACCATGTCGCCGGTGTCCACGAATCCATCGGCATCGGTCAGCGCCGCCGCCCTTGCGCCGACGTAACCATGCGCGGTGCGCGTCGAGCGGATTCGCAGGGAGCCATCGACAACCTTCATTTCGACCCCGTCGCGATTTGGTCCGATCAGGCTCGCCGGAAAGCCCTCGCGGCCGTCATTGACGGCAAAGCCGACGCCGGCTTCGGTCGAGGCATAGGCATGGCCGATCGACGCGCCGGGAAATGCATGGGCGAGCCCATCGAGCACCGCCTGGTCGGCGATTTCGCCCGACAGACGCACATAGCGCGGCGAGAAATGCGAAGCAGCGCCGCTCATCAGGAGCTTGCGCCAATGCGACGGCGTGCCGGAGATGTGCGTGACGCCGCGCGCGGCAAGCCGGGCCACATGATCGGCAATCGCTTCACCCGGCTCCGACAGGACCATCGATCCGCCGCCGATCACGGCACGAAGGAAAATCTGCAGGCCGCCGTAACGGCGGATGTCATAGAAGGTGGCCCACACGGCGCTCGCGCTGCGCAGCGGCCCGTCGGCGACGATCGCGCCGGTCAAACCCTCCAGCGTATGGCTGACGATCTTTGGCACGCCCGACGTTCCCGAGGTCAGCATCAGCCACTCGGTGGCGCGCTCGGTCCTGGTTTTCGCGGCCGCGCGCTCGGGCAGGTGAGCGCCGATAATCAGGTAGACGCCGGCGTCCGACCAGCGCAGCGGCTGGTCGGTGACGATGGCGTCGATATCGGCATCGCTGATCAGCGCCTGGACGTGATCGGGATTGAGGTCCGGAGGACAGAGCAGGATGCGGCGGGCGATGCCGTCGAGCTCGATCATGGCGATCGCGGATAGCAGCTGCCCCGAGAACGCAAGCAGGACCGAGCGGCCGGACAATTCGCGCGCGGGCCTTGCAAGGCAGCTATGGGTAAGAATATCGGTCAGCGAGACGCTTTGGCGCGCGTCGGAGAGCGTGCGGCCCTGAAGCTCCGGGCTGAGATAGTCCCGAAGCGCGAAGATCTCACGCGGGGACATTTTCGTAGGCCCTGACAAAATCGCCGACGGTCAAGGGGAACGCTGCGTCTTCGGCGATGGTAAACGGATCGATACCAAGATCGTCCTCGAGCCGTGCCACCAGGATGGCGAAGGCGAGTGAATCGAACCCTGTTTCGTGCAGCGACAGATCATCGCGAAGCGGGGGAAGCGAGACCTTCTGCTCCGCGGCAATCTGCTGCATCGCCGAGAAAATCCTTGATCTGACCGACATCGAAAGCCTCGCCTTTTGTTTCAGGTATTGGGGTGCGACACTACAGCAAAGTTGTGAACCAACTCGCGTGGTTCAGCCTGTTTTAAGACGCCTTGGTAAACGGCTTCCTTGCCGCATCTGCTAAAATGCAATCCATTCCAGACCGGTGTTCAGAGCCTGATCGCAGCTGCTGTGATCAGCGCAAACAGGTCCGCATCGAGCTCGCGATAGCCGCCGGTTTCCGGATCCCTGACAAAGAGCGGATCGCTGATGATCGCGGGATCAAAACCGTCGCGGATCAGCTGCTGCTTCTTCTGCTTGAAGGTTTCGGTCGCATCGAGTGTCTCGCAGCGCCTGACAAAGATCGGAATTGCGTAGATCGGAAGCCGGCTCGACAGATGCTGGACGAACGTTTCGAACTGGAAGCTCTCGTCGGCAACGATCGCAGTCATGCCTGCACGGCCATCTGCCCCAGGAACGATGACGCCATAGGTCGCGGCATCGCGAACGCCAGGGCAGTCGCGGATCGCCTCGTTGACTTCGCTTGTTGCGACATTCTCACCCTTCCAGCGGAACGTGTCGCCGACGCGATCGATGAAATGGAAAAAGCCCTGCGCGTCCTGGCGCATCAGATCGCCGGTGCGAAACCAGGCGTCGCCTTTCGCGAACACGTTGCGCAGGATCTTCTTCTCGGAAGCGGCGGCATCCGTATAGCCTTCGAAGCGGCCACCGCCTTGATCGGCAGAGCCGATGCGACCGATCGCCTCGCCGATCTCCCCGCGCGCGCACCCGAGACAGAGACCATCTTCACCGCGAATGGGCGTGCCGCTCTCGGCCTCGACCTCGATGATGGCAGCCGGAAAGCGATGCGCGAGGAGCGATGGAATGCGGCCGATCGCGCCGGGCTTGCCCTCGACATTGAACAGCGAGAAATTGCCTTCCGTCGCGGCATAGAACTCGAGGATCTGCGGGATCGCAAAGCGCGCCGCAAAGGCCTCCCAGATGTCGCCGCGCAAGCCGTTGCCGACGGCGAGCCGCAACCTGTGTGCCGTCTCAAGCTTTGTCGTCGCTGCCTTCAGCAGATAACGGCAGAGCTCGCCGATATATTGAAACGCCGTGCAATCGAACCGCACGATGTCGCCCCAGAACTGGCTTGCGGAAAACTTGTCCGCCAGCACCACCGAGCCGCCCGCGCTCAACATGCTGCACGGCGCGACCACGCCGCCGACGGAGTGACAGAGCGGCAGGCAATCATACAGACGATCCTCGATGGAAGCATCCATCAGGCCGGCGAACCAGCCGCCCCAATTCAGGATCCGGCGATGGCTGATATTGGCGGCCTTCGGCAGCCCCGTGGTGCCGGACGTGTAGATCAGCAGCGCGCGATCATCGATGCCGATGTCACCGCGTTCGGCAGCGGATAGCGGAGCCGTGTCCATCATGGTCAGCGCGTCATCGAGCTCGCCATCTGCGCCGGCCTCGCCAGAAATCCAGATCCTGGCGGCGCGTGAAAGGTGTGGACGGGCCATCTCGAACGTCTCGACATGGCCCGCGGCCACGATGACATGATCAGCCTTTGCCAAATTGACGCAATGAGCGAGCGACTGGCCGACCAGCCTGGTGTTGATCAACGCCACGACGCCACCGACCGCTGTGATTCCGAGCCAGCAGGCGAGATAGTCCGGCCGGTTCGGCATGATAAGGCAGACAGTGCAGCCGGGACCAACGCCCTGGCGTCGCGCCCAGCGCGCATATTGATTGATACGCGCTGCAAGCGCGCCGTAGCTCAAGCTCTCGCCGTTGGACAACAAAGCTGGCCGTTGGGGATGTCGCCTCGCCCAGTCCTCGACCACATCCGCAAACAGCCGCCGCGGTTCCGCTTCGATCCGCGCAGTCAGCTCGATCGCCCTCAGCCATGCCTTGGCGGCCGACGGCTGGCGGCGCGGCGTGCTTTCCATCGATCGTGCGAGGACGTCCTGGTTCATGGCCGGATCACGTGTTGGGTCCGGCCGGATATAGACCCATCAGGCTGAAGAGGTGTTAACCGGGAGGGTTAAGATGGGCGGGTACGAGGGCGTTCCGGCTGTGCATCGGAACAACCGCAGGACGACAGCGACACCGCCGTTAGCCGCAGCGAGATCCGGCGTCTCCCTCCTCCAGCAGCTTGAGGAGCACGCGCTGCATACTGACGGGAATTTTCGTGCTCTTGCGTCGGACCGATCTGTCGAGGGCCTCCACGACAGCCGCCTGCACCGGCTCGCCCGCGGCAAACCTCGCCTCCAGGTAACGCCACGTTTCCGATAGGGATTTGCCGGCCCATGAGGGCCGCGCAATGATGACGCCGCAAGCCTCGGCCCAGCGGATGATCTCCTCCGCAGTCAGCGGACCGCAGTTGCGCGCCCGCGACAGCCGTTCGAACGTCACCTCCTTCAAAAAGCAGCGTGACGGCAGCCAGTTCCGAGGCGGATCTTCGCCGGTCATTTCAGCGGCAAGCAGCTTGAGCACATTGAGCGCGCGAATGCTGAGCCCGCAAGCGGGCGACTCCTCCGACGGAACCGGTGTGCTGAAGCTCTCACCTGCCTGCATGTGGGCCGCACCGAAGCATGTGTTGATTGTGGCCAGTGAAACAGCCTCCGTCCCAGTGGCCTGCGCTTCACGTGGACAATCCGGCGCGATGCCGTTACGCGCTCTCATCTTTGGTTCCACACCTCGCAGCCGCTCCTATCCACTTCGCACGGGCGCGCTTGGTGCAGCGGCGATCCAACTGCGATGCACAATATCCTCTCACATCGAGGTCGCCACGATACTTTATGCCAATGGAGATGGACTTCGACCAAAGGTGAACAGGTAATGCATCGTGGAACGATGTAATCTCTGCCAAGGCCATGCCGACGGCGATCGATCACGCATCGGCATCGGGTGATACGCATCACCGGAACCCGTGTGCCTCATCGTCATCAGAAGCAGACAAAACTTTGGGAGAAGGTTCCGCAGATGAAACAAGTGATGAGCGACCGGCCTTCAGGCTTGGCAGTTTCCCGCCGGCAATTGTTGCAGACCGCCGCGGGGCTGGCCGGCGCAACCATGGTTCCCGCAGGGCTGATGCCGTCGGCCCTTGCCGGCGATGCTCCGCCGATCGGCACCTATCCAGCCGGCGTCTCCGGCTCGTCCGTGTTTATCGGCATCACGGTGCCGCGAACCGGCACCTATGCGCTGCAGGGCGAGGACGAGCTCAAGGGCTATGAGCTCGCGGTCGAGCACATCAACAGCGGCAACGACCTGATCAAGCAGATCTCGCCCAAAACGAGCAAGGGCGTGCTCGGCAAGGAAGTCAAATTCGGGGTGGCTGATTCGGCAGCCAAGCCCAACGAGGCGGTTCAGGCCCAGCAACGCTTCATTACCGAGGACAAGGCGATCCTGATGACGGGCGCGACCTCAAGCGCGGTCGCGGTCGCGCTCAACAAACTCGCGCAACGCGAGAAGGTGCTTTATGTCACCGGAATTTCCGGCTCCAACGACACCACCGGCAAGGATTGCGTGCGCTACGGCTTCCGGCAATGCTTCTACGGCCAGACCGCCGCGGCCGCGATCGGCCCCATCGTCGTCAAGACCTTCGGCAAGAACAAGAAGGCCGCCTATCTGACGCCCGACTACACCTATGGCCACACCGTGACCAAGTCGATGCAGGACTATCTCGCCACTGCGGGGTGGACGACCGCGACCAATCAGGTCGCGCCGCTGGGCGCCCCCGATTATTCCTCATACCTGCTCAACGTCGCCAACTCGGGTGCCGACGTGCTGCTGAACGTCAACTGGGGCCATGATGCGGTGCTGTCGACCCAGCAGGCCAAGCAGTTCGGCATCTTCGACAAGATGAAGCTGGTCGTTCCCTACCAGACGCCGTTCCTCGCTCGCGAGGTCGGCGGCGATCTGATGTCGGGTGTCTATGCCGCCACTGATTTCTGGTGGACTCTTGAGGACAAATATCCGCTCGCCAAGATGTTCGTCGCGGAGTTCGAAAAGAAGTACGGCTACAAACCGGAATGGGGCGCCAACAACGCCTACATGCAGTTCGCGCTCTGGGCCGAGGCCGTGGAGCACGCCGCCAGCTTCTATCCGCCCGACGTCATCAAGTCCTATGAAGAGGGACGCAAGATCCAGTCCACGGTCGGCGAGGTCTATTTCCGCAAAGAAGACCATCAGCTCGTGCGCCCTGTCATCATCGTCAAGGGCAAGGCGCCGAAGGACATGAAGAACAAGGAAGATTATTACGACGTGGTCGAGATCGTGCCGGGCGAGGGCCTCATGCAGAAGCCCGACGCGTTTGGCTGCAATCTGGGCGCATATACGTGAGCCGACTCCCGGCGCCGCACGCGAGCAACGAGTCGCGAGCGGCGCCGGGTCTTTCCTGCGCGTCGTGCGTCGCTTGCCCAAATCATGACCGCGATCGATGATCAGCTGGCCCAATTTCGTTTCTCAATTGTTCAACGGACTGGCACTGGGCGCGCTGCTGGCGCTGATCAGCTCCGGGCTCACCATCATTTACGGCACGCTGGGCGTCCTCAACCTCGCCCATGGCGCGATGTTCATGCTGGGCGGTTATGCCGGCTACGTCGCCTATCAGTATTCCGGCTCGTTTGTCCTGGCCGTGGCTGCGGGCGCCATCTTCGTCATGATCCTCGGCGTGCTGATGGAGCGCGTCATCATCCGCCACTTCTATCAGCGGCCCAACGAAGATCAGCTCCTGGTCACCTTCGGCCTCGGGATCTGCTTTGTCGAGGTGGTGCGCCTCATCTTCTCCAGCCAATCGCTGACCGTGCCGCCTCCGGCGCTTTTCCGGGGCATCACCAATTTGGGATTCATGTACTACCCGACTTACCGCCTGGCGGTGGTCGGCATTGTCGCGATCGCGCTCGGAGCGCTGTTCCTGCTGCTGTACCGCACGCGGCTCGGCATGATCGTGCGCGCCGGCATCGAAGACTCGGTGATGGTGGATTCACTCGGCATCAATGTCGACCGCGTCTTCATGATCGTGTTCGGCATTGGTGCGATGGCCGCGGGCTTTGCCGGCATCGTCAATGCGCCGGTGGTCTCGCTCACGCCGGGGGTCGGCGATGACATCCTGGTCGAGACCTTCGTCGTGGTCGTGATCGGCGGGGTCGGATCGTTTCCGGGGGCCGTCCTCGGCGGCCTGATCGCCGGAGAGATCATCAGCATCACCTCCATGTTCAACCCAAGCTACGCCTACGTGATGCTGTTTGCAGCAATGACGCTCGTGCTCGTGGTGCGACCGCATGGCCTGCTCGGCACCGCAGGCCGCGACTAGGCGCAGACGAGTGATGCTCCAGCAACGTCCCTTCCTGATCGAGACACTGACCGCGATCGGCCTGATCGTCGCCCCGTTTGTCCTGCCGCATCTCGGATTTGCGCCCAACACGGTGAACCGGATCCTGGTCTGGGGCCTGTTCGGTCTTGGCTTCGACATCCTGTTCGGCTTCACCGGCCTGCTGTCGTTCGGTCAATCGGCGTTCTACGGCACCGGCGGCTTTGTCGCGGCTTATTTGCTGACGCAGACCGGTTTCGGCAATGTGCTGGCCGCGCTGATCATCGGCATGATCGCGGCCGCCGTCACCGGCTACCTGGTCGGATTGATCGCCCTCCGCCGCACCGGCATCTATTTTGCGATGATCACTGTGGCCATCGCGGAGGTGTTCTTCTTCGTCGAGTTCAATCCGCTGTCCGCCTGGACCGGCGGCGAGAACGGGCTGCCCGGCGTGCCGATGCCAAGCTTCAATCTCGGCTTCACCACCCTGCAATTCACCGATGGCTGGTCGCTCTACCAGTTTCTGGCGGTGTGCTATTTCATCGGCGTCCTCATTGCACTCCGCATCGTGCGGTCCCCGGTCGGTGCAATCCTGAGCGCGATCCGTGACAACCCGGTGCGGGCAGCGGCTGTCGGCCACAATGTCCATGGCTACAAGCTCACCGCCTTCGTGATCGCCGCCGCCTATGCGGGATTTGCCGGCGGATTGCTCGGCGTCCTGCAGGCTTTCATGCCGCCCGACGCCTTCACCTTCGATACCTCGGGGCAGCTCGTGATGCAGACGGCGATCGGTGGCCGGGGCACGCTGTTCGGCCCACTGGTCGGCGCGGCGGTCTGGCTGTTTTTGCAGGACTTCCTGCAGGCCGCGTTGGGCCTCGGTGCCGCCTGGAAGCTGGTGCTGGGGGTCGTGTTCGTGCTGCTGGTCTGCTTCCTGCGACGCGGGATCGTCGGCGGCCTCGTGGACCTCTACCGCAGTCTCGCCGGCAAGCGAGCAGAGTCCAGGCAGGCGCAGCCGGCCGATGATGCCATACCGGAACAGAAGCCAGCCGAAGCCGAGCCTGCGCGTGCGCCGGTCTCAGCTCCGTCGGCGGTGCGCCGCTCAGCCGTCGCCGACAGCAGTTCGAGCCCTCTGCTGCAGGCGAATGGACTGACCAAGCGCTATGGCGGGCTCATCGCCAACAGCAACATCGATTTCTCGGTCAGGCGCGGCGAACTGCTGGGCATCATCGGACCGAACGGCGCCGGCAAGACGACCTTCTTCAAGATGCTCACTTGCGAGATCGGGCCGAGCTCCGGGCGTATCGTTTTTGACGGGCGCGACATCACCGGCATGCACGTCACCGACGTCAGCCAGCTCGGCCTGACCAAGAGCTACCAGGTCAACCAGTTGTTCGCCGGCCTGACGGTGCGTGACAACGTCGTCATCGCCGCGCTCGCGCGGCTGCGCGGCAAGTTCCGGCTCGACCTGTTTCGCAAGCTCGACAAGGTCGAAGGGCTGGAGAAGAGGGTTCGGCAGACCCTCGAGCTCGTCGATCTCACCGCGCGCGCCGATACGCCGGTCTCGGAGCTTGCCTATGGCGAGAAGCGCCGGCTGGAAATTGGTCTCGCGCTCGCGACCTCGCCGAGTCTGCTGCTGCTGGACGAACCGCTCGCCGGCATGAGCCCGCGGGAGCGAGCCGAGACGGTCAAGCTGCTCAAGTCCATCGGGCAAAACCGGACCATGATCGTCATCGATCACGATATGGATGCGCTGTTCGAGCTCGCCGAGCGCGTCACCGTGCTGCAGGAGGGGCGCGTTCTGGTCGAGGGCACGCCGGACGAAATCAGGCAGAGCGCCGCGGTGCAGGAAGCCTATCTCGGCGGGATCCATGGAGTGCTCGACGCATGAACCTGCTCGAGGTCGACGGCCTCAACTCATTCTACGGCGACTCCCACATTCTGTTCGACCTGGCGCTGCGGGTCGAGCGCAACGAGGTCGTCGCCCTGCTCGGCCGCAATGGTGCCGGCAAGAGCACGACCCTGAAGAGCCTGATGGGCGTGGTGAGGCCTCGCACGGGAAGAGTGACGCTGGACGGCATCAACATCGCGGGTCGCAAGAGCCATGCCATCGCGCGCGCAGGCATCCAGCTCGTGCACGAGGAGCGGAGGATTTTCGGCAGCCTCAATGTGGAGGAAAACCTCGTTCTTGCCGGCCTCACCGCCTCCACGAGGTGGCCGCTCGGGCGCATTTACGAGGTGTTTCCGCGGTTGAAGGAACGACGCGGCAGCCGTGGCACCGATCTATCGGGCGGCGAGCAGCAGATGCTGGCGATCGCGCGGGCTTTGGTGCGCGATCCCAAGATCCTCCTGCTGGACGAGCCCTTCGAAGGCCTGGCACCGATCATCGTGCGCGACCTGATCAAGGTCTGCCGCGATCTCGCCGCCGCGGGCCAGACCATCGTCCTCGTCGAGCAGAACCTTGCCGCAACGCTCGAGCTGGCGCAGCGCATCTATGTCATCAACAACGGACACATCGTTCACGAGGGTCCGGCGGCGGAGATCAGGTCGAACAGCGCCATCCTGCAGCGCTATCTGGGTGTCTAAACCATGATCCGGAAGGCCACGCTGGATCGGCGATAGAACGAAGGTCGAATGCGCTATGCCGAGCTTTCCGTTCGCACAAGCCGGCCTGGAGTGGTTAGCTGCGGAGAAACGGGCGGGAGCCACCCGGCCTGATGGAGGAAACGCACGTCCGTGCCGGTCATCCGGACACGGCTCCCGGACTTCGGGAAAAGATGCGCCAGCCACTCGGTTTTGCGCATGAACGACAGCATTTCCTCCCCGTTTATCCGCTATCCGATCGGCACATCGCTGCTGATGGCCGGCATCCTCTTTGTCGGCCTGGTCGCCTATCCATTGCTACCGGTGGCCCCGCTGCCGCAGGTCGATTTCCCGACCATCCAGGTTTCGGCGAGCCTGCCTGGCGGCAGCCCGGAAACCATGGCCTCGTCGGTCGCCCAGCCGCTGGAGCGGCAGCTCGCGCAGATTCCCGGCATCGCGCAGATGACATCGACGAGCTCGCTCGGCTCGACCGCCGTCACCATCCAGTTCGACCTCAACCGCAACATCGACGGGGCCGCCAATGACGTGCAGGGCGCGATCAATGCGGCGGGCGGCCAGCTGCCCAAGAACCTTCCCTCGCCGCCGACCTATCGCAAGGTCAACCCCGCGGACTCGCCGATCCTGCTTCTGTCAGCGACCTCCGACACCCTGCCGCTGATCAAGGTCAGCGACGCCGTCGATGCCCAGCTCGGGCAGCAGATCAGCCAGATTTCCGGTGTGGCCCAGGTGTTCATCGGCGGCCAGCAGAAGCCGGCGATCCGCGTTCAGATCGACCCTGCGAAACTGGTCGCCAAGGGTCTGTCGCTGGAGGACGTCCGCAACCAGATCGCTATCACCACCGTCGATAGCCCCAAGGGCAATATCGACGGAACCAAACGTGCCTATACCATCTACGCCAACGACCAGCTGCTGGATGCCGAGCAGTGGAACGATGTCATCATCGCCTATCGCAACGGCGCACCCTTGCGCGTCCGCGACATCGGCCAGGCCATTGCCGGACCGGAGGACATGAAAACGGCGGCGTGGGCGGACGGCAAGCGCGGCGTCTTCCTGGTCATTTTCAAGCAGCCCGGCGCCAACGTCATCGACACCGTCAATCGGATCAAGGCACAATTGCCGCGACTGATCGCGGCAATCCCGCCCGCCATCAAGATCAAGATCATGAGCGACCGCACGCTGACCATCCGCGCCGCGGTCGAGGACGTGCAGATCACCCTTCTGATCACCATCGTGCTGGTGATCATGGTCATCTTTGTCTTCCTACGCAGCTTCTGGGCCACCTTTATTCCTGCCGTGACTGTCCCGTTGGCGCTACTTGGCGCCTGCGCGCTGCTGTGGGCATTTGGCTATACGCTGGACAATCTCTCGCTGATGGCGCTGACGATTGCCGTCGGCTTTGTGGTCGACGACGCCATTGTGATGCTGGAAAACATCACCCGCCATATCGAGCATGGCGAGCAGCCGCTCGAGGCGGCGTTCAAGGGCGCCAGCGAGATCGGCTTCACCATCGTGTCGATCAGCATCTCGCTGGTGGCGGTGCTGATCCCGCTGCTCTTGATGGGCGGGGTGATCGGCCGTCTGTTCCGCGAGTTTGCGGTCGCGCTGGCGATGGCGATCTTCGTCTCCATGGCGGTGTCGCTGAGCCTCACGCCGATGATGGCCTCGCGCTTCCTGCGTGCGCACGGCGAGACGCGGCATGGCCGCTTCTATCAATGGAGCGAGCGCGCCTTCGACAGAATGCTGCATGCCTATGAGCGCGGCCTCGACCTGGCCCTGCGCTGGAGCTTCACCACCCTATGCATCTTTTTCGCGACCGTGGCGCTCTCGGTCTATCTGTTCGTTCTGATTCCGAAGGGCTTCTTCCCGCAACAGGACAATGGCCTCGTGACCGCGGTGTCGGAAATGCCCCAGGATATCTCGTTTGCCGAGATGAAGCGGCGCCAGGAGGAACTGAACCAGATCGTGCAGGCTGACCCCACCGTGGACTCCATCGCCATGTTCATCGGAGGTGGCGGCACCGCGCTCAATTCGGGACGCATGTACATCACGCTAAAGCCCCGTGAGGAGCGCAATGTCGATGCCCAGCAGATCATCGCACGGCTGCGGCCGAAGCTCGCGAAGGTCGAGGGTGCAAAGCTCTATATGCAGGCCTCGCAGGACGTCCGCCTCGGCGGCCGCGCGACGCGGACGCAATTCGAATTCACCCTGCAGGACGCCAATCTGGACGAGCTCAACGAATGGGCACCGAAGATCCTCGCGCGCATGCAGCAGCTGCCGGAACTCCGCGACGTCGCCACCGACCAGCAGACCGAGGGCACCACGCTGCAGATGAAGATCGACCGCGACACGGCCGCGCGCTACGGCATCCAGCCGCAGCTGATCGACGACACCCTCTACGATGCGTTCGGACAGCGTCAGGTCGCGCAATATTTCACGCAGCTCAACAGCTATCACGTGATCCTCGAAATTCTTCCCGAACTGCAGGGCAGGGTCGACACGCTGGACAAGATCTTCATCAAGTCACCGACCACCGGCGACGAAGTCCCGCTGTCGGTGTTCTGCAAATGGACCACCGATCCGGTCCGCCCGCTCGCCATCGCCCATCAGGGCCAGTTTCCGGCCGTGACCATCAGCTTCAATCTCGGCGAGGGGGTTGCGCTGGGCCAGGCCACCGACGCCGTGCAGAAGGCGATGGCCACAATGGGTGCGCCGCCGACCCTGAGCTCGAGCTTCCAGGGCACGGCGCAGGCCTTCCAGCAATCGCTCAGCACGGTGCCGCTCCTGATCCTTGCGGCTCTGGTCGTGGTCTACCTGATCCTCGGCATCCTCTATGAGAGCTACATCCATCCGCTGACGATATTGTCGACCTTGCCGTCGGCGGGCGTGGGCGCACTCGCGATCCTGATGGCCTTCGGCTTCGACTTCAGCCTGATCGCGCTGATCGGCGTCATTCTCCTGATCGGCATTGTCAAGAAGAACGGCATCATGATGGTCGACTTCGCCATCGTCGCCGAGCGTGAGCAGCATTTGTCGACGCGCGAGGCGATCCGCAAGGCTGCATTGTTGCGCTTTCGCCCGATCATGATGACGACCATGGCCGCACTGCTCGGCGGCGTGCCGTTGATGCTGGGCACGGGAACGGGTTCGGAAATCCGCCAGCCGCTCGGCTATGCCATGGTCGGCGGGCTTCTGGTCAGCCAGGCACTGACCTTGTTCACGACGCCCGTCGTCTATCTCTATCTCGACATGCTGTCCAACGCGTTCGCGCGCTGGGCCGCGCCGCGGACGAGCGAGCATGATCGCATCCACCCCGGCGAAAAGCTCAAGGACGCCGCCGAATAGCGGCGCGAATTATATTGCTGCAATCCAAGCTGCCGCCCACGCGATCTTTACCACGATCGCAGGAAGCTGGTGCGGACTGGCCCGATTCCTGCAACATCTGCAGCGGGCCGCGACAGATGTGGGCGGCGCGCGGCCCATATTCTATCCGTGCCGAAGATCGATCCGCATCATGATCAGCAAACGAACCTTCCTCAAATCCGCCGGTGCAACCGGCATCGCCTTGCTCACCGGCCGGCCTGCTTTCGCGGCGCTGACCGATTATCCATCGCGCCCGGTGCGATGGATCGTGCCCTATACCGCAGGCGGCGCGACGGACGTGCTGTCACGACTGATCTGCCAGCGCCTGTCGGAGCGGCTCGGCCAGAGCTTCGTCGTCGAGAACAAGCCGGGCGCCGGCAGCAACATCGGCACGCAGGCGGTGATCGCCTCGCCGCCGGACGGCTACACCCTGCTTCTCACCTCGACGGCGAACGCAATCAACGCCTCCTTCGATCCAACGCTGCCGTTCGATTTCGGCAAGGGCATCGCGCCCGTCGCGGGCGTTGCCCGTATCCCGCTGCTGCTGGTCGTCAATAACGACCTGCCGGCGAAGACCGTTGCCGATTTCATCGCTTATGCCAAGGCCAACCCTGGAAAGCTCTCCATCGCCTCCTCCGGCATCGGCACCTCGCTGCATTTGTCCGGTGAATTGTTCAAGGCGAAGGCGGGTGTACAGTTCCTTCACGTGCCCTATCGCGGCTCGGCGCCGGGCTTGACCGACGTCATGTCGGGACAGATCGAGGGCATGTTCGACAACGTCACCTCGTCGTTCGAGCTCGTAAGGGCCGGCAAGCTTCGCGCTCTCGGCATCACCACGCGCGAGCGCTCGGAGATTTTGCCCGACGTGCCGCCGATCGCCGATACGCTGCCGGGCTTTGAGACCAGCTCGTTCTACGGCGTCGGCGCGCCGCATGATACGCCGCGCGCGATCGTCGACCTCCTGAACAAGGAGATCAATGCAGGGCTCGCCGATCCCACGATCAAGCAGCGCATAGCCGAGCTCGGCGCCCTTCCGCTTCCCGGCAACGCCACCGAATTCGGCGCAATGCTCGCGAGCGAGACGGAGCGTTGGCGCAAGGTGGTGGAGCTGTCGGGGGTGAGGAAGGAATAGTGCCCGATGTTGCCCTGGCGAAAGCCAGGACTAATAACCATAGGACGGGCGTTTTTGCGTTAGATGGCAGTCTCGTCATTGCGAGGAGCAAAGCGACGAAGCAATCCAGAGCCGCATGGTTGGCCCTGGATTGCTTCGCTACGCTCGCAATGACGACTCCGTAGGCAGAGCTATGCTCCCACGCCCTGCAGCACGAGCCTATTCAGCCGTGCGGTGAACGCCGCAGGATCCTCCGGCAATTCGCCGTCCAATATCTGCGCCTGCTCCAGCAGCAACAGTGCGAGATCATCGATCGTCTTCGATCCGGCCTCGGCCTTGGCGATCGCGGTAACCAGCGGATGGCGCAGGTTGACCTCCAGGATCGGCTTGGTGCGGGCGCCGCGTGCCTGCTGCGACAGGATCCGCTCCAGCTCGCGGTCGGGACCATGACTCCCGGCGACGAGACATGAGGCGCTGCTGGTCAGCCGGGTCGAGGCTTTCACGTCAGTGACGCGCTCGCCGAGACTTGCCTTGATCAGCGCGATGGTCGCCGCCTCATCCGCGGCGGGCTCGGCCTTCTCCTTGGCATGCTCGTCGAGGAGCGGAATCAGATCGAGATTGAGGTCGCCCTGGCTCAGCGACTTCAGCGGCTTGCCGTCGTAGTTGAGCTGCATCGACGTCCAGAACGCATCGACCGGATCGGTCAGGAGCAACACCTCGATGCCGCGCGCATCCGCCGCCTCCAGCCGCGGGCTCGACTTCAGCCGCTCGATCGAATCGCCGACCAGGAAGTAGATTTCGGTCTGGTTGGGCTTGAAGTCTGCCACATATTGCTTGAGCGAGCGCCGCTCGCCTGTGGTGGTCGTGAACCGCGACAGCGCCAGCAATTTCTCGCGCCGCTCGAAATCCTCGTAGATGCCTTCTTTGACCACTGCGCCGAAGGCGTCCCAGATCTTGTCGAAGTTCTCCGCCTCCTTCTCGGCGAGCTGCTCCAGCTCGCTGATGACGCGGGTCGTCACGGCTTTGCGGATTTGCGCGAGCTGCGGATTGTTCTGCAGCATCTCGCGCGAGATATTCAGCGGCAGGTCCTCGCTGTCGATTACGCCGCGGATGAAGCGCAGATAGGCCGGCAGCAGATCGGCATCATCCGTGATGAAGACCCGCCGGACATAGAGTTTGACCTTACCCTTGCGCGCGGGCTCGAACAAGTCGAACGGCTTCGTGGACGGCGCGAACAGCAGCACCGCATAGGAGTAGCGCCCCTCGGCACGGTAATGCAGCGTCATCGCCGGCTCGTCGAAGGCATTGGCGATCGACTTGTAGGCCTTGGCGTAGTCTTCCGGCTTCAATTCGGATTTCGGCCGCTGCCACAGCGCGCTCGCCGAGTTGATCTGGCGCGGCTCGCCCTCTTCCGGCACCAGCTCGATCGGAAACTGGATGTTATCGGAATAGGCCCCGACAATGCGCTCGATCTCATAGCTTTCGAGATATTTGGCGGCATCGGTTTTCAGGTGCAGCACGATCTCGGTGCCGCGGGCGACGCGGCCGGCATCCTCTTCGGAGGCCAAGGCGACCTCGAAGCCGGCCCCGCCTGAGGACGACCAGGTCCAGACCTCGCTCGATCCCGCCCGGCGGCTCGTGACGACGATGCGGTCGGCGACCATGAAGGCGGAATAGAAGCCGACGCCGAACTGGCCGATCAGGCCGCTGCCGTCCTTGGCCTCGGCAAGCTTGGCCACAAAGGCCTTGGTGCCGGAGCGGGCGATGGTCCCGAGGTTGTCGACCAGCTCTTGGTGATCCATGCCGATGCCGGAATCGGCTACCGTCAGCGTGTCGGCCTTCTTGTTCGGGATGATGCGGATTTTCGGCGGCGCACCATCGCCGATCAGTTCGGGCTTTGCGATCGCCTCGTAACGCAGCTTGTCGCACGCGTCGGACGCGTTGGAAATCAGTTCGCGCAGGAAGATGTCCGTCTCGGAATAGACCGAGTGAACCATCAGGTTCAGGAGTTCGGAGACTTCGGCCTGGAACGGCAGGGTGGTGGCGGCGGTATCGGTCGTCGTCATGCGTTCTACCCGGGAATGAAACTGCAAACCGTCGATATAGCGCGATCGCCTTTCTGATCAAGACTGGAGATCGCAGGATGCCCTTCATGCGAAGAGTTCAGGATGTCGCCGCCGTGGCGGCCGCGGCGAGCTTGTCGATCACGCCATCCATGACGGCGATCTCCTCTGGGCTCAGCGCGGCAAGCAGGGCGGCTTCACGCTCCAGCGCATACGGAACGATTTTGCGGTAGAGCGCCCGGCCGGCTGAAGTCAGGGTGACAATGCGCTCACGGCCGTCGTCGGGGCCACGGCTGCGCCTGACAATGCCGCGCTCCTCAAGCGTCTGCATGGCGCGACTGACATGCATCTTGTCGAGCGTCGTGAGCCGCCCGATCGCCTTGGTCGGCAGTTCGGGACGCGCTCCCAGTACCGCCAGGATCCGCCATTCCTGCCGCGACAGCGCAAAGCGCGCCGCATAGACCTCGGCAACCGCCAGCGACACCTGCTCGGCAAGCCGCGCCAGCCGGTAGGGAAAATAGCGCTGCAGGTCGAGCTCGGCCGCCGGCTTTGTTAGATCCGCGGCAGTCCGCGGCCGCCTGGCTGACTGGTTCGCAGGTTGCATCATCTCATCCTTGCCTTGCTCGTCGTTCTCCGACCTACCGGGATCGCAAATCCCGCGCGAATCTCACCTCGCATTTGATCTGCATCAAAGCCAATAGATCGTACCATTTGTTACTAATTTCTCCAATCAACCACAAGGGAGCCGGAAACGCCATGCAAATCGAGAAGATCCATCACGTTGCCTATCGCTGCGTCGACGCCAAGGCGACGGTCGACTTCTACAAGAAGGTCCTCAACATGGACCTGCTCGGCGCCATTGCCGAAGACAAGGTGCCCTCGACCAAGGCGCCCGACCCCTACATGCACATCTTCCTGGATGCGGGGAACGGCAACATCCTCGCCTTCTTCGAGCTGCCGAACTCGCCGCCGATGGGCCGCGATCCCAACACGCCGGAATGGACCCAGCACATCGCCTTCCAGGTCAAGGACCTTGGCGAGCTCGAGGAGGCCAAGGCACGGGCGGAGGCCGCAGGCCTCGACGTCGTCGGGGTCACCGACCACACCATCTTCAAATCGATCTATTTCCATGATCCCAGTGGCCACCGCCTGGAGATCGCCGCCTGGACTGCGACGTCGGACCAGATCCAGCGGATGAAGTCGGTTGCCCATGCGATGGTCGAGGAGTGGTCGCAGACCAAGAAGCCGCCGCGCCATACCGCCTGGATGCACGAGAAGGAGTTCGCGGCAGTCGAGTGACGTCCGCTTGCTCTCCCAATCCATCCGATAGCGATGCAAGCCAAGCGAGGCGGCAATGAGCCATTACGTCTATCCCCGTTTCAACTATGTCTGCTCGGCCGAGCAGAAGAGCGGCGCGATACGCCGGCATCCGATCGTCGTGATCGGGGCCGGCCCGATCGGCCTGACAGCCGCACTCGATCTCGCCGCGCATGGCCAGCCCGTGGTCGTGCTCGATGACAACGACACGGTCAGTGTCGGCTCGCGCGCGGTCTGCTATGCCAAGCGCCCACTGGAGATCTGGGACCGGCTTGGCTGCGCCGCTCCGATGGTCGACAAGGGCGTGAGCTGGAATATCGGCAAGGTGTTCTTCCGCGACAAGCTCTCCTATCAGTTCGACCTGTTGCCGGAGCCCGGCCACAAATGGCCGGCGATGATCAACCTGCAGCAATACTACCTCGAGGAGATCCTGGTCGCCGCCTGCCGGGCCAATCCGCTGATCGATTTGCGCTGGAAGCATCGGCTGCTCAGCCTCAAGCAGACCGAGGACTGCGCAGAGCTTGCGATCGAGACGCCGGACGGCATCTTTTCCATGGAGGCGCAATGGGTGATCGCCTGCGACGGCGCCAATTCGGATACCCGCCGCATGGTCGGCGCCGAATTCAAGGGACAGTTCTTCCAGGACCGCTTCCTGATCGCCGACGTCAAGATGAAAGCGGATTTCCCGACCGAACGCTGGTTCTGGTTCGATCCGCCGTTCCATCCCGGTCAATCGGTGCTCTTGCATCGCCAGGCCGACAACATCTGGCGGATCGATTTCCAGCTCGGCTGGGGCGCCGATCCGGATGAGGAGAAGAAGCCGGAGCGAGTGATCCCGCGCATCAAGGCCATGCTCGGAGAGACAACCGAGTTCGAGCTGGAGTGGGTGTCGATCTACCAGTTCGCCTGCCGGCGGATCGACAATTTCCGGCACGGCCGCGTGCTGTTCGCCGGCGACGCCGCCCATCAAGTTTCGCCGTTCGGCGCGCGCGGCGCCAATACCGGCGTGCAGGACATCGACAACCTCGCCTGGAAGCTCGCGCTGGTGCTGCGCGGCGAGGCGCCGGCCTCTCTGCTCGACAGCTATCATGACGAGCGCGCCTTTGCCGCCGACGACAACATCCTCAACTCGACCCGCGCGACCGACTTCATCACTCCGAAGACCAAGGTGAGCCGATACTTCCGCGATGCCGTGCTCGATCTCGCCGAGCATCACAGCTTTGCCCGCCCCCTGGTCAACAGCGGCCGGCTGTCCACGCCGACGCCCTATGCGATGTCCAAGCTGAATACGCCGGATACGGCGTCCTTCACTGGCTGCATGACGCCGGGCACCAATGCCGCCGATGCACCGGTTGGGATCGGCGGCAGGCTGGGCTGGTTCCTCGACTGCCTCGGCCCTGGCTTTACCGTGGTGACCTTCGGCTCCGCCGACAAGACCAGCATCCTGGCCGACGGCATCGAAGCGCGGATCATCGTGGTCGGGCGCGACATCGAGGACAGCAAGGGGCTGCTCGCGCACCGTTACGGCGCCTCGTCAGGGACGACCTATCTGTTCCGGCCTGATCAATATGTCGCGGGACGCTGGACGCAGTTCGACGAGGCAACCATCGCGCAGGCGATACGGCGCGCCTGTGGCCGCGGCGCCGCACAACGGCAGGAGCTTGCAGCATGAGCCTGGTCCTCACCCCCAATATCGACGATCCCGACGGCTTCTATGCCGAACTGATTGGTGCCCAGCGCGACCTCAGCGAGGAGGAGAGCCTGCGCGTAAGCGCACGACTCGTGCTGCTGCTCGCCAACCATGTCGGCGACCGGGCCGTGCTCAGCGAGGCGATCCGGCTCGCCCGCACCCCCGGACCCTGAGCGACGGATCCTGGGGGCGCCTCGCGGAAACGTGCGAATTTTGCTGATCGGACGAGATCAGTTTGGCCGCTCTCGATAGCGCGAGGCTATTTGGGAGCGCGGGATTATCGCGTATCATTCAATCCCAGCGCGTGCCGATATTTTCCGCGGGGGATGTCATGAAGCGACTGGTCATTCTGATCGACGGCACCTGGAACGAGGAGGGCAAGGGCAACGACACCAATATTGCCAAGCTCGATCCGAACTACAGTGCGGCGGGCGCCCCGCTCATCAAGCCCCAGGCCGCCGACGGCACCTCGCAGATGACCTTTTATCATAAAGGCGTCGGCGCCGATTCGGACATCCTGAAGCGTTTGCTCGGCGGGGCCATCGGGCTCGGCCTCAAGCAGATCGTGCAGGATGCGTATCAGACCGTCGTCGCGAATTATGCAACCGGCGACGAGATCTACATCATCGGCTTCTCCCGTGGCGCCTATGCCGCGCGCGCTCTTGCGGGCCTGATCGGCGCCTCCGGGATCCAGCGGTCAACCGACGCTGCGGGCTTCGAGACGGTCTGGAATCACTACCGGGTCGATCCGACGGTGCGCGCCGGCGCCAAGCCGGCTGGTTCGGGCGACCGCCAGACCATCGAATCCTACAACAGGATGGCCGCGCAGAATGCCCTTCATGCGGACCGCGCGATCAAATGCGTCGGCGTCTTCGACACCGTCGGCTCCTACGGCGTTCCCGCCGGCATCGGGCTTGCGGCATTGGGCCGTTATTTCACGCTGCTCACGCTCGGCTTCCACGACACGAGCTTCGGGGCGCATATCGATGTCGGCCTGCACGCCGTGGCGGTCGACGAGCGCCGCCGGCCGTTTGTGCCGACCTTCTGGACCGCGCCCAAGGGGCAGCCGCCACGCGGCCATGTCGAGCAGACCTGGTTTGCCGGCGTGCATTGCAATGTTGGCGGCGGCTATCCCGACGCCGGTCTGTCGGACGAGGCGCTGATCTGGATGATCGCGCGGATCACCGCCTTGACGGGGCTCGAATTCGACACCCCTCGTGTGAAGGCGGTGACCCAGGCGGTCAATGTGAACGGGGAAGTCTATGATTCCTCCAAGGGCTGGTTCATTGACGAGTTCGCGCCTCATCTGCGCGTCATCCTCTCGCCCGATGCGATCGATCACGGCATGGTTTCAAACACCAGGAATCCCCGGGAGGAGCACATCAACGAACGGGTGCACTGGAGCGTGATGAAGAAGCTCGCGCATCCATGCACGGTGTTCGGTGTGCCGAACACGCCTTATGCGCCACCCAATCTTCCGTCGGGGATCCGCCCTGCGCAGATCACCTGCGTCACGCCGGAAGAGAAGGCGTTGCTTCCTTCGTCATGAGGCGCTCCCTCCCACAGGCCTGCTTCGAACGGCATCTAAACACCCCAGGGCGGCGTGGCCGCCGCTGACGCCTTGATCGCTGCGTTCGCGATGGTGAAATAAAGCTCGTAGCCGATCCGCTGCGCTACGAGGTCGCTTTCGTGCAGCCTGTCACTGTCGCTAGGGTCGATCAGCGCGTCGAAGGAGCGACCTTCGATCTCGATCAATTTCCGCATCATATCGAACCTCCGGAATACGCCGACCCCGGCATCCGCGGCACGCTTCTTGATCAGCAACTGCATGCGCTCGGTCGCAGCGGCCTTGTCCACGGTCAGCAGAGCCGGCGCGTATTGCAGATCCATAAGGATGATGTCCATGTTTTTTTGCTTCTTCTTGAGCAGTTTAAGGCCATCACTGATCGCCTTGCCGACAGCGTCGAGGTCATAGCCTTTCCAGGCTGCGTTGGTGCCAACCTGCCAGATCGTGAGCGCGGGTTTCTCATCGATGACATCCTGCATGCGGTTCAATTCGCCGGGAGCTTCCTGCCCGCCAATGCCTTGATTGATGACCTCGATGAGGGGATTGCCGTACTTCTGCCGCAGCACATCCTGCAGACGCGACGGATAGGGCACGATGCCGCCCTCGCCCGCCGTCGAGGAGGAGCCGATCGCCACGATCTTCACCTTGCCTTTGCGAGCGAGGCTCTTCGCAAGGTTCGGAAGCGGAAGCAAGGCGTCGGCGTGCACTGGAATGAGATTTTGCGGATCAGCCATTTTGAAATTCCTCCAAACAATCGCGCAGAACGAACCCACCAATCATGAACTATCCTGCACACGCTTTAATTGCGACTGGTTGGCATGTGCGCGTATTATTTGTATGACAGCACGTATTTGTCACGCGCGATTCACGGAACGGAACTACGCGTCCCCTGCAACTTAACCCGTGGGGATTCGCATGAGCCGCTTCACCGACGTGCTGCGCACGCAGCGCTGGGACGATTATCGCTACTACCATCAGAGCCGGATCAACCAGACGCTGCACCTGATCAGCGCCATGATCTTCCTTGTTTGCTACGCGCTGCTGTTCAAGGATCCGGCGCTCGCCGGTCTCGTCGGCTGGCTCGCGATGCTGACCCGGCAGACCGGCCACTTCTTCTTCGAGCCCAACGGCTATGACGCGGTCAACCAGGCGACCAACGAATACAAGGAGACGATCAAGGTCGGCTACAATCAGAAGCGCAAGATTGTGCTCCTGATCGTGTGGGGGCTGGTGCCAGTGACGTTGTTCTTCTACCCGACGCTGTTCGGCATGTTCGCAGCCCCCGTCGACAGGCTTGGCTTCATTCGCCACGTCGGCCTGTTGTGGCTGTTCGTCGGCATCGGCGGCGGGCTGTTCCGCATGATCCAGCTGTTTGTCACACGCGACGTGCGCACCGGCCTGACCTGGGCGCTCAAGGTTCTCACCGACCCCTTCCACAACATTGCGCTCTACTACAAATCGCCGCTGGCCCTGTTGCGCGGCGAGTTGATCGACAGCACCATCGCCACGGCGAATTGGGACGATGAGGATGCCGAAGAGGCTGCGCACCTCACCTGAAGCGCGCGCTTCGATCAAGCAACGCGATCGGCCTGCGCTGCAGGCCGGTCTGCGTCTTAAGGCTTCGCTGCGCCGGCGCTCGTGTCCTTGCCAAAGATCTCGGCGGCGACCTGGTTCGGTTCGATCGCAGCCGGAATGCCGCAATACATCGCGATCAACAACAGCACGTCCTGCACCTGCTCGCGCGAGCAGCCATTGGCAAGCGCGCCCTTGGCGTGGACGCGAAATTCGGCCGGCCTGTTGCTTGCCGCCGTGATCGCGAGCATCACGAGACTGCGGATATCGTCGGATAGTCCCGTCCGCTCCCAGACATCGCCATAGACATAGCCATTGATGACGCTCTGCAGCGGTGCACCGAAATCGCCGGCCGCCGCCATCCGCTTCTCGACGTCGGCCTCGCCGAACATTTTCTTGCGGCGCAATAGCCCCCGCGCATTCAACTCGCCGGTGTCCACCATTCTCGTCTCCCTTTGCGTTGGAGTAATTTATACGGATAGATAATCGTGTTCTCCATTTGGATGACATGCCGCACTCGTCGAGGCCATACGCCCGTGCGCGGGCAAGCGCAGGAGCTAGACATGATCAATTGCGCCATTGCAGGCCTCGGCCGCTGGGGCCGCGCGCTGGTCGAAGCCGCGCAGAAGGTGCCGCGGCTCAGGATCACCCGCGCGGTCGAAACCGATCTCGACGGTGCGCGCGATTTCTGCGGCAAGCGCCGGATCGCGCTCACCAACATTTTCGCCTCCGTGCTCGAGGACACCAGCATCGACGCCATCCTGCTGGCGACGCCGCATTCCCTGCACCGGAGCCAGGTGATTGCAGCAAGCGCTGCGGGCAAGCAGGTGTTTTGCGAGAAGCCGCTGGCGCTCCGGCGCGAGGATGCGACAGCCATGTTCGCCGCCTGCAAGGCCGCCGGCCTCGTGCTGGCCGTCGGGCACAACCGCCGCTTCTGGCCGTCGCTCCAGGCTTTGAGGGATGTCGTCGCAAGTGGCGAGCTCGGAACAATCCTTCATGTCGAAGGCCATAACTCCAACGAGAATTCGAACGCGGTCCTCAAAGGCTGGCGGCTTTCGCCAGAGGAATCCCCCGGCGGCGGCCTGACCGGCGCTGGGCTGCACGTTCTCGACGCCTTCACCAGTGTGGCGGGGCCGGCGCGGCGTGTCTATGCGAGCCTTGCCGTCCGCGAGGCTGGCCCGCCGCCGCTGGACACGGCAATGCTCGCGATCGACTTCGCAAATGGCGTTACCGGCACGCTGTCGACGGTGCGGGCGACGCCGTTCTACTGGCGCGTTCACGTGTTCGGCTCCAAAGGCTCCGCGGAAGTGCTCGATGACGTCACCATGGTGATGCGCAAATCCGGTGCGGCGCCACAAACGGTGACATTTGCCGGCATCGACACGCTGGCCGCGGAACTCGGGGCCTTTGCCGATGCCGTTGCTGGCAAACGTGCGTTTCCGGTGGCGGAGACCGAGGTGCTGGCGACGCTCGCCGCCTTCGAGGCCGCGCTGGCCTCGATGGCATCAGGCCAGCCGGCGAGCTGCGAGCCTTGAGAGGACGGCGGCCAGGGGCGGCACGCCCGCACTCACGCTGCCCAATCCCTCGCCAGTTGCGTGATCGTGATCGCTGGCCGGGCTGAACACCCGGCAGTCCGACACGCGGCAAGGGAATCTTCACGAAAACGCTATTCATGGACACTGGACAGTAACGTGCCACTGCTTACATCGCAGGTTCTTCGATTCCGTTTTGATTCTCTTTTGGGGCGCAGCGTCCCGATGCTGGCGACGATTAAGGCCAATATTGCCACACACAACCGCGATTTGCGGATCGATTTCGCGCGCGGTCTCGCCAACTGGTTCATGCTGCTCGACCATATTCCGAATAACATCGTCAACCTGCTGACGATGAGGAATTTCGGCTTCAGCGGCGCGATCGATCTGTTCGCCTTTGCCTCCGGTTATGGCGCGGCGCTGTTGTTCGGCAGCATGATGGTGGAGCGCGGTTTCGTGATTGCGGCGAGCCGCATCCTCAAGCGTGCCTGGCAGCTCTATGCCGCCCATCTCGTGCTGTTCGTCATCTACATGAATGCGATCAGCTGGGTCGCCGCACAATATGCCGCGCCCGATCTGTTCGAAGAGTACCATGTCATCGGCATTCTCAACGATCCGGTGCGGGTGCTGACCCACGGCCTGCTGCTGGAAGCGCGGCCGCTCAATCTCGATGTGCTGCAGATGGCGATCGTGCTGCTCGCGCTGTTCCCGCTGTCGCTGGCTGCGCTGTTGCGCTGGCCGAATCTCACCATGCTGGGCTCGTTCGCACTCTATGTCGCCGCCCGCATGTTCGATCTCGGCCTGCCAGCCTATCCGGCCGGAAGCGCCGTCTACCTCAATCCGTTCTGCTGGCAGCTCCTGTTCGTGCTCGGCTCCTATCTCGCGCTCTACGGCAAGACGATCGTTGGCAAGCTGCAGGAGCTGCGGACGCTGCGCCTGCTCGCGATGGCCTATCTGGTGTTTTCGCTGCTGCTGATGGTCGGCGCCAAGGTACCCGCCATCGGCAGCCTGATTCCGGATGCCGTCATCAATGCATTCATTCCGACCGACCGCGAAAATCTCGGCCCGACCCGCATTCTGCATCTGCTCTGCGTGGCGCTGCTGTTCAGCTACTACGTGCCCGCGGACTGGAAGGGATTTCATTCCAAATTCCTGCAGCCGATCATCAAATGCGGCGACGAATGGCTGGCGAGCTTCTGCGTCGGCATCTTCCTGTCGCTCGCCGCCCACATGATCCTGATCACGAGCCAGAACACGGTTCTGCTCCAGGTGCTGGTCAGCATCACCGCGCTGACGCTGATGACGGCGGTCGCCTACTATATCTCCTGGTCGCGGGACCAGGACCGACTGCCCCGGCCGACGGTACGGAAGGGCGAAGATCACGCGATCGCCGACAGATACCGCTCGACGGAGGCATCGAACGCAAGCCTCGCCCCGCCTGCGATGTTGCGCCCCCACCAGCCGCCGTAGATGCGATCGAAGGCGAGCGGCGCGACCGCCGCCGCAATGGCCTTGACCGCGACGGCATTGAGCGGGATGTAGTTCGGATAGCTCCGCATGAAGCTGACGAACCGGCGGTCCATCGCAACGGTGGCGATGTCCCCGGTGAACAGCGCGCCACGGCCCTCTGCAGCGGTCCGCCAATGCAGCATGGTGCCGCCGGGAAAATGCCCGCCGGCTCGCAGCAGCAGAATGTCGGCTGACAGTCGCAAGGCCTCACCCGACCACGGCACGATCGCCGGATATGGCCGCGTGATCCACGCCGCATCCGCCTCATGCAGGTAGACCGGCACGTTGCCGAAAGCCGCGCTCCAGTCGGCGAGCGCGCCGTAGTAGTGCGGATGCGAAATTGCGATCGCCTTCAGCCCGCCAAGCGAGCGGACATATCCGATCGCCTCTTCTGTCGCCAGTGGAATGCAATCCCACATCACGCTGCCATCTGCCTCGCGCAACAATAACGCCCGCTGGCCGATGGCAAAGCTCGGCTCGACGCTTACGCCGGGAACGCCGAGATCGTCGCGCCAGATCACGCGATGCGTCGCGGCAAATTCATCCCGCACCAGCCATTTCTGCCCATCCCAGCCGACGAACTGCCGCTCGTCCTCGCAGATCGGGCACTGCTGTGGTGGCGACGGACTTTCGGGGAATTGCGCACCGCATTGGACGCAGGAGAACACGGGCATGGACAGAACTCCAGCAGGGGTCGGCCATCTAAGATCCTGGGACAGTCATAATCCGGCACAAGAGCAGCGGGACGGGCTTTTTTAAGCTGTCGCCCCTCAGCTCGGCTCATGTAAAGTTACCATGGGACATTACACGCGAGGGGGATTCTCATGAATGTCGGCATCATCTGCACCGCCGTGCTCGGGCTTCTGTTGTTCGGGCTGGGGCTCTACGTCTCGATCTTGCGCCAGCGCACCGGCCGCTCGATCGGCTGCGACACCGGCCCCACCGATCCGCTGCATCGCGCGGTCCGCGCGCATGGCAACACCGCGGAATATGCGCCGTTCCTTGCGGTGCTGTTCCTCTGGTTTGCGATGCATCCTGCGCCGCTATGGGTGTCGGTCACAATTGTTCTCGCAACGCTTGCGCGCGTGTCACTCGTCGCCGGCCTGCTCTGGGGTCCCTCGCTCGGAAAGCCGACACCCGCGCGCTTCGTCGGCGCGCTGCTGACTTATGCAACCGGCCTTGCGCTCGCAATACGGCTTGCGCTTGGGTGAGATGCCTCAGCCGCCCCCGCGCGTCAGGCCGCGCGGACGGAGGCCAGGAATCTGCCGACCTCGTCCCTGAGCCGGCCCGAATCCGAGGACAGCAGCTCCGCCGCCGAGAGCACCATCGAGGATGCCGAGCCGGTCTCGCTGGCGCCGCGCTGCACGTCGATGATGTTGGCGGAGACCTCCTGGGTGCCGGTCGCCGCGCGCTGCACGTTGCGGGCGATCTCCTGGGTGGCAGCGCCCTGCTCTTCTACCGCGGCTGCGATGGTTGAGGAAATCTCGGACAGTTTCTCGATGGTCCCGGAGATCTCACGAATGGCGTTGACGGAATCCTGGGTCGCGGACTGGATGCCCGAAATCTGCTGACCGATCTCGCCGGTCGCTTTCGCGGTCTGCTCGGCGAGCGCCTTGACCTCGGACGCCACCACCGCAAAGCCGCGGCCGGCCTCGCCCGCGCGCGCCGCCTCGATGGTGGCGTTGAGCGCAAGCAGATTGGTTTGCCCCGCAATGGTGTTGATGAGCTCGATGACGTCGCCGATGCGGGTCGCAGCCTTGGACAGCTCGGCGACGCGCTCGGTGGTGACGCGCGCCTGGCCGACCGCGTCGCCAGCGACACGGGCGGATTCCTGCACCTGGCGGCTGATCTCGTTGATGGAGCTCGACAGCTCCTCGGTGGCGGAGGCGACCGACTGCACATTGGTGGAGGCGACTTCGGAAGCTGCAGCCACCGTGGTCGAGAGCTCGGTGGAGCGTTCGGCGCTGCGGGTCAGCGTGCCGGCGGAATGCGCGAGCTCGCCCGAGGTCGAGGACACCGTCTTGACGATCTCGCCGACCACCGCCTCGAAGCCGTCGGCGATCCGATGCATTTCGGATTTACGCAGCTCGGTCGCGCGCTGATCCTGGGCGATCTTGGCTTCCGCCTCGCGCCGCGCATTCTCCTCGGCCAGCGCCTTGAAGCGTCCGACGGCGCGGGCGACATGACCGACCTCGTCCTTTCGAGCGAGCCCCGGCAGCACGACGTCGAAATGGCCGTCCGCAAGCTCGAGCATGGATTTCGCGAGCGCACTGATCGGCCGGCTCAGCGAGAAGGCGAAGAACACCGCGAACAACAGCCCGAACACGAGCCCGGCGCCCGAGGCGATCAGCATGGTCAGCCGCGCGCTGTTGACCTGCTGGTCGGCCTGGTTGCGGAATTCAAAGCCATAGGCAGCCACCATCTCGACCAGATCGTCGACGGTCGCCACGGCTTCGTTGCCGAGCTTGCTGAGCGCAAAGCTGGTCGGCAATTCGGTCAGCCCGCCCGCACTGGGCTTGAGGATTTTCAGCGCCGCGTCGGACCAGGCGCGAACGCGCTGCTCGGCCTGCTCGCGCGTCGCGTTCACATTGGGCGCCTGGATGCGCTCGCGCACCACACCGAGGTCCTCGAAAATGCCGTGGACCAATGTCTCGAATTTCGCCACGGCCTCCTTCGAGCCGCCGACGCTCTCGCTCTGCCGCAGGATCAGCCGCGCCTCGTTCAAGGAGGCGTGCGCGGCGCGGGCGTGGTTGATGCCCATCAGCGGTCCGTCATAGAGCCGGACGACCAGGTCGCCCGTCGCGCTGACGCCGCGGATCCCATAGTAGGCGAGCCCGCAGGCCAGCGCCAGCATGGCACCGAGAACGGCGAGGATCCTGAAGCGGATCGACATCATGCTCTCCCTGGACGAACTAATCGATGACCTTAACCGTCATCTTCATGCGCGGGTGGATGGCACAGATCACCAGGACGTCGCCCACCTCGTTGAAGCTGACGTCCGTCGAGGAGCCTGGCGCCTGCGAACCGAGATTGAATTCATTGCCCTTGCTGGCGGACATGATGTTGTGCGGCACAGTGTCGTCGTTGAGGAAGGTCAGCGCCTGGCCCCGTTTGATCGTGATGCTTTCGGTGGAGAAGGCGCGGCCCTGCTGGTGAATGACCTCGTTCGCCGCGAGCGCGCCGGTGGAAAGGCCGCCGACGATGGCGACGATGAGCAGGCAGGTATGACGCATGATTGTCTCTTCTTTCGCTTAGCGCGGCAGGATCGGTGCCGCCGTCGGGGTGAGATTGCTGGTGAGTGTGTTGAGGAAGGCGACGAACTCGGTCTTCTCCTCGGCGGTCAAGCCGAGCGGCTTCATCAGGTCGGAGCGGCTCGGCCGATCGACGCCGCCGCCGTCATAATGGTCGACGACCGCCTCCAGCGTCGGCAGCGAGCCGTCATGCATGTAGGGCGCACGGCGGCCGATCTCGCGCAAACTCGGCGTCTTGAACGCGTGCTGCATCTTGATCACGGCGGGCAGGTATTGGCCGCGGCCGACGTCCTCGCTCGGCAGGCCGATATCCTGGAAGCCCTCATTGGTGAAATTCCAGCCCTCATGACAGGCGGCGCACTGCGCCTTGCCATTGAACAGGGCAAAGCCGCGCTTGGCGTCCTCGGAGATCGCTTTCTCGTCGCCCTCGATCCAGGCGTCGAACGGGGCTCGCTCCGAGACGACGGTGCGCTCATAGGTCGCAATCGCCTTCGCCAGCGTCTTCTCGTTCATGCCCTCCTGCGGGAAGGCCGCCGCGAACAGCGGCTTGTATTCGGAGATCGACGACAGCCGCTTCATCAGCTGGTCGAGCGGCATGTTCATCTCGCCGGCCGACTGGATCGGCCCGAGCGCCTGGGCTTCCAGCGTCGGCAGGCGGCCGTCCCACATGAAGATGTCGCTCCAGGCCGCGTTGATCACGGTCGGCGAGTGCCGGCCGAGCTTCTGCATGCCATGGCCGACACCGACGCTAAGCCCGTCGCCCCAGCCGAAGCTCGGGCTGTGACAGCTCGCGCAGGATTGCGCTGATGTCACCGACAGCCGCGTGTCGAAATAGAGCTTCTTGCCGAGCGCCGCCTTCTCTGGCGTGTAGGGATTGTCCTTCGGAAAGGGTATAGCCGCCGGCCGGCGGTACAGCGCTTTCAGCGCATCGGTGCCCGAGCTTGCTTTTGCGGCGACTTCGACGTGCCTTGTCTGGCTTACCAGCGCCGCGCCATGGCCGAAGCCGGCAAAGCCGAAGCTCACGATACTTGCGGCGACCGCCGCAAGTCCGAGCGAACTCATTCCATGGAGGCCGTTCGCACGCATGATTCAATCTCAAAAAAATCGAGTATCGAGACAGACCGACAACCGGTGATGCTGGACGGCAGCGATCTGCGAATAAGTGATATGAAAATTTGAGCGACCGCAGTTAAGGACAGTTAAACAGTCTGGCGGCGGCGCCTCCGTAGTAATTCGGAGCGTCGGTTGACGAAAAAGTTTCAGTCAAACGAGCGCTCGGACGTCTTGTCACTACAGCGTGTACAACGCGAGCGCGTGCGGCGCTCGCATCACCGCCGGACGGCATTGCCGCCGCGCTCCGTTGCACCGCCGGCGCCGAGCATCGCGCCAGGTGGAGATCGTCATCCCCGGCCGCTTGCCCGTGCTCTCGGTTCGCTGAGCGGCTCGACCTGCACGGTTGCGTTCTCGGTGGCACGGTCACGCTCAATGGTCAGATGCACCTCGTGGCCGACCGGGGTGAGACCGATCACGTTGCGCATCTGCGTGGCGCTGCGGATCGGCACGTCATCGGCCTTGAGAATGACGTCGCCTTTGCGCAGACCCGCCCGCTCGGCCGGCGAGCCCGGACCGACCTCGGTGATGCGTGCGCCTTCGAGATGGCCGGCGACCGGCGCATCGATGTCCTCCAGCACAATGCCGATGCGGCCGCGGCTGACATGGCCGGTCGCAACCAGCTGCTCCATCACTTTGCGCGCCATGTTGATCGGCACCGCAAAGCCGATGCCGACATTGCCGCCAGCGGGCGAGATGATCGCGGTGTTGATGCCGACCAGTTCGCCCTTGAGATCGATGAGGCCGCCGCCGGAATTGCCGGGGTTGATGGCGGCATCGGTCTGGATGAAATCCTCATAGCCCTGCTTGACCAGTCCGGTCCGGCCGAGCGCGCTGACGAGCCCCGAGGTGACGGTCTGCCCAAGCCCGAACGGGTTGCCGACCGCGATGACGAAATCGCCGACCTGCAGCGCATCACTGTTGCCGAGCTTGATCGCCTTCAGCCCGTTGGGCTCCCTGATCTCGAGCAGCGCGATATCGGTCGGCGCATCGCGGCCGACCAGCCGTGCGGCAAACTTGCGCCCGTCCTTGGTCGTGATCTGCACGTTCGACGCATGCGCCACCACATGGTTGGCCGTGAGCACGAAACCGCGCTGCGCATCCACGATCACGCCCGAGCCGGTGGCGCTGAACTCCTTCTCGAGCTGCCGCGGGACATCGAAGAATTCGCGAAACATCGGGTCCTGATAGAGCGGGTTGTCCTCGCGGATGCGCCCCTGCACGGAGATGTTGACCACCGCCGGCGTCACCTGCTTCACCAGCGGCGCCAGCGTCGGTATGTGGCCCGTTGCAAGGTCGGCAACCTGCGCGCCGGCGGGGCCGACCGGACCCAGGCTGAGCAACAAAGACAGTCCGACCCCTACTACAACCACATGATTTCGCTTCATTTTTCCTCCTCCGGCAGATCCGCCTGCGATGGCGACGGGTTAGCTGGGAGACGAAAAACGGGCGCGCAAGATCAACTTTGGCAGTGCTCGCCGTCGAGTGCCAAAAATTTTTTCAACAGCTCTTGAAGGCCTGTTGTTCTTTCCTAATTCGTTTTTCGCCCCGGGTGCCGGTTCCCGGACCCGGGCCCTATGACATCGCTGACCTACGAAGGAGGATGTGCATGCATTTCCGTCCGCTGCATGACCGTGTGGTCGTGCGCCGTATCGATGCCGAGGAGAAGACCGCCGGCGGCATCATCATTCCCGATACAGCCAAGGAGAAACCGCAGGAGGGCGAGATCGTCGCCGCGGGTCCCGGTGGCCGGAATGAGACGGGCCAACTGATCCCGCTCGACGTCAAGCTCGGAGACCGGGTGCTGTTCGGCAAATGGTCCGGCACCGAGGTCAAGATCGACGGCCAGGACTACCTGATCATGAAGGAGAGCGACCTTCTGGGCGTGGTCGAGAAGACCGCTTCGCTGAAGAAGGCCGCGTGAAGCTCACTGACAGTCATTGAAGGGGAAAGGAGTTTACATCATGGCTGCCAAGGACGTTAAGTTCTCGACCGAGGCCCGCGAGCGGATGCTGCGGGGCGTCGACACGCTGGCGAATGCGGTGAAGGTCACGCTCGGTCCGAAGGGACGCAATGTGGTGATCGAAAAATCCTTCGGCGCGCCGCGCATCACCAAGGACGGGGTGACGGTGGCGAAGGAGATCGAGCTCGAGGACAAGTTCGAGAACATGGGCGCGCAGATGGTGCGCGAGGTCGCCAGCAAGACCAATGATCTCGCCGGCGACGGCACTACCACCGCGACGGTACTGGCGCAGGCGATCGTCAAGGAAGGCGCCAAGGCGGTAGCCGCCGGCATGAACCCGATGGACCTCAAGCGCGGCATCGACCTTGCGGTGGAGGCGATCGTTGCCGACCTTAGGTCGCATGCGAAGAAGGTGACCTCGAACGACGAGATCGCCCAGGTCGGCACCATCTCCGCCAATGGCGACACCGAGATCGGCCGCTTCCTGGCGGATGCCATGCAGAAGGTCGGCAATGAGGGCGTGATCACGGTGGAAGAGGCCAAGAGCCTCAACACAGAGCTCGAAGTGGTCGAAGGCATGCAGTTCGACCGCGGCTATGTCTCGCCTTACTTCGTCACCAATTCGGAGAAGATGCGGGTCGAGCTCGAAGACCCCTACATCCTGATCCACGAGAAGAAGCTGTCGGGGCTGCAGGCCATGCTGCCGCTGCTCGAGGCGATCGTGCAGTCGGGCAAGCCGCTCCTGATCGTCGCCGAGGATGTCGAGGGCGAGGCGCTGGCGGCGCTCGTCGTCAACAAGCTGCGCGGCGGGCTGAAGGTCGCGGCCGTCAAGGCGCCGGGCTTCGGCGATCGCCGCAAGGCGATGCTCGAGGATATCGCGATCCTGACCGGCGGCACCGCGATTGCGGAAGATCTCGGCATCAAGCTCGAGAACGTGACGCTGTCGATGCTCGGCCGCGCCAAGAAGGTCGTGATCGACAAGGAGAACACGACCATCGTGGAGGGCGCCGGCGCCAGCAAGGACATCCAGGCGCGGGTTGGCCAGATCAAGGCGCAGATCGAGGAGACCACCTCCGACTATGACCGCGAGAAGCTGCAGGAGCGGCTGGCGAAGCTTGCCGGCGGTGTCGCCGTGCTGCGGGTCGGCGGCGCGACCGAGGTCGAGGTCAAGGAGAAGAAGGACCGCGTCGACGATGCGCTGCACGCCACCCGTGCGGCGGTCGAGGAAGGCATCCTGCCCGGCGGCGGCGTGGCTCTGCTGCGTGCGCTCAAGGCACTCGACGGTGTGAAGACCCACAACGCCGACCAGAAGGCGGGCGTCGACATCGTGCGGCGCGCCATCCAGGTGCCGGCGCGGCAGATCGTGCAGAATGCCGGCGAGGACGGCTCGCTCGTCGTCGGCAAGCTGCTCGAAAACAACGACTACAATTGGGGCTTCAACGCCGCGACCGGCGAATACCAGGACCTGGTCAAGGTTGGCGTCATCGATCCCGCCAAGGTGGTTCGCACCGCCTTGCAGGATGCCGCCTCCGTCGCTTCCCTGCTTATCACCACGGAAGCGCTGGTGGCGGACAAGCCGAAGAAGCCGGAAGCTGCGGGTGCTCCGGCGATGGACTACTGAGTGACGAGCCGGCCCGGCCTCGATCAGGGGCCGGGCCATCTGCGACAACAGGAGGATGAGATGATCCATGATCAGACCATTGGCTCCGCGGTTGCGGAGACCTGCAACAGACAGGCGGCGCGTCGGCTCGTGCGCGGCGTACTGACGGCTCTGTTGGCCGGTGCGCTCTCGCTGCCATCGCTGGCCGCCTGGGGCAGCGACAGTCACCATGAGCGGAACGCGAGCGTGACCGCGACCACGATCAAGCTGCCGCCGATCCCCTACGTTGATTCCATGCCCTGGATGAAGTGGAACGCCGCCACCTCCTCCGGGATGAAGGTCGACACCCTGATCGCGCCGCAAATCCCGCCATCGGGCATCCTGCCGCCGCCGGCGGCCCGCGATCGCGCCCAGGCAGCGTCGAGCTGACCGCATGCTCGACCGGCCGGCCTCCATGCGTCAGATGCCGTCGCGGACCGCACTTCGCGCCGGCATCGACCGTTTTCTGGTGCAAAGCCATTATCGCGTCATCGATCACTGTCGGCGGCTGCTCCATGCCGACGACCTGTCCGAGACGGATCGCAATCGACTGATACGACTGATGCGAGCCAGCGAGAACGAACTGCGTTATCTCGACCAGGCAGCCTAAGGCCTGTTTACAGTCACCGGCAGGCAAGGAAAAGCGCGACCAGATTGAGGAAGCCGGCAAAGCAGGTGTCGGTCTTCTCGTAGCGGGTTGCGATGCGTCGGAATGCCTTGAGAGAG
>Ga0070741_10002148_pt1 | contig 54798 bp, 52 predicted proteins | sample Coa_R1_4_FD_66440 | JGI IMG/M metagenome (GOLD analysis project Ga0070741, IMG submission 66440) | Surface soil microbial communities from Centralia Pennsylvania, which are recovering from an underground coalmine fire - Coalmine... | ecosystem: Environmental > Terrestrial > Soil > Unclassified ... | reverse complement strand
TTTCAGCGTCTGACGTTTGTCGGCGTCAGACCCTCCGAGCGCATAGGCGCGCGCCACGACTCGGTACAATCCCAGTGCCTCGTCGAGCATGCACCAGATGTTCACGCATACTTCCTGGCGTGTCAGGACATGTAGGCGCGAGCGACGAAACACTCGACATGGACGAACGAAAGGACGACGACCTCGCCACCTTATGGTCCCTGCCGACCGGTGCCAGTTGCATCATCCGGACTCGGGGAACCAATTGGCACCTCCGAGTCGATCAGAATGGCGTGACGACGCGCGAGACCACGGTGCCGAACAGCCGCACCGCCATCGCGCTCGCTGGCGATTGGCAACGGGAGTTTGAGCAAGCAGAATTGCACCGACGCGCCTCGGCGCCAACCAAGTAAGGCCGAAACCGTACCAGCCGCTATTGATTGTCGGCCGTAGTGTGGCTCACCGCCGACTCAGTTCGATGAGCAGCAACGCGCCTAAGTAAATTCCAGTCGTCACAACTGTCGCCCAGAACACCCAGCGAGCGACGCTGGTGCGCCGCGAGAATATTTTCTTGATGCCGCCGAGAATGAGACCCGCTACAGGTCCCTGAGAGAGTCCACCTAGCCAACTCGCGACACTATTTCCGCCCGACAGGCCGCCTAGCGTGTTGGCCTGAATCAGCATCGACACCGCTGCCAGACCAAATGCGGCGATCAGGTAGCGTCGCGGCGTCCAACCTGCGGTCGTGGTCGGCATGTGCGATAGTCCTAGATGGCGAAGAAACAGAGGCGCGCGAAGCGCGAGGATGCCCCGCTTCGCTCAGTAGTCTATCGCCCTCAATCAAACTGGACGACTATGCGTGGCTCTCGCCGGACTGCGGTCCGTGCGTGTGGCCAAATAGTGCGAGCGAGACGGCCTCCCGAAGCGCCTTCGCCGACGCCGGTTTGTCGAGGAACGACTCGCTTTCCCACAGCAGCAGTCGAGACTCGAAGAGCCGATCCGAATAGCCGGTGAGATACAGCACTTTGAGATCAGGCTGGTCGCGCCGGAGGCGCCGCGCGAGTTCGTCGCCAGGCACGTTGGGCATGACGAGGTCGGTCAGCAGCAAAGCGAACGGTCCCTCTCCCGTCGCGAGTGTGAGTGCGGTTTCAGGATTGGAAGCGGCCACGGTTTCGTACCCGTCGTCGCGCAAGACGCGCTGGACGAAATGAAGAATCGGTTCTTCATCGTCAACGATCAGGATCCGAATTGGCCGTCGCGCGGCACACACGGCGCCGCATCATAGCGACGCCGTGCGGCCGAAGTTATCAGGGTTTGTCGAATGGTGGTCAAGAAGTTGGCCGATGGGCCAGATCAACGGCTTTGACTCTCGCGCCAGCCCGTGCGCAGGTATTCCTGCCGGAAGCTTTCGGCGACGTACCGCGCGCCGTCTGCAGTGACGCAGCGCGTCGACACCAGGATTTCCCCGCCCTCGATCAGCTGCACGTCGACGCCGGCACCGGGCCACTCGTCATCGCGAAACTCGCACACCAGCACGCGATCGCCGTTATGCAGTTCCCATTGCTTGAACCCTGGTGTCGGCTGTCGTGGCGCTTCGGGCTTGCGCGTTGGTGAGTAGAACGGTTCGTCGCTCACGCGCTGATCCTAGCGCAGGGCGTGACAGCCGAGGGGACAAACGCTTGTCTCGCAATGCTCGGACGCGTACGACCAGAGACGATCGGCGATACAATGCCGGACGGTGGGCGCTCCGTCCGCCGACGTTCAAACGCCGAACCCGCGATTGTGAGGGTGGATGCAAGCGACTCTTCGCGGGACGATGATCGTCGCGGCGGTGAGCCTGTCCGCCGCGTGCGGCGGTCCGCAGCCGACCGCGCCGGGAGCGATGACCCAGCCCTCGCTTGGCGCGCCCTCCCCAACGCCGCCCACGGCGAAGTTTCCTCCGCTGTCGGGTGCCTCGCGGACGTTCGTCTTCGATCATTCGGCGACAACGTACCAAGTGAGCGAGTACACAGCGCACTCGCGCATGGTGCTTTACGACGACGGCGCGTTCGTCCTCCAGTACCTCACGTTGAGCACCAACAACAGTTACGCCGGCGGATACACAGAATCCAATGGCACGATGACCTTTCAGTGGGAAGGCTGGAATATCCAGGGACCGTGGGGCGCCACCGGCACGCTAGCGGGTGATTCTTTGACGATTCGGTACAACGAGATCATGCAATATACCGACTTCGAGGACGCGGTTTACGTGCGGATGCCCTGAGCCCATGACGCAGCGGACGATGGCGGATGTCTTCGCCGCTCGCTCGTGACCAGTCCCATCGCGATCCCGCCCGACCCTCTGTCCGCCAGTTCCGGCGGGAAATTATGCCGAGGGGCCCCCATTCCCGGATCGAGCAGCAGGTCGTACTTGAAAAAGTCCCTCCGGCCGCCGTGTGCAACGCCTGACGACCTTCGTCGTGCGACTCGTGTTCACGGACGCGTCGATCCCGCGCTAGCGACCCGCGTCCGCCAAAGCTGGTGCCCTCGTCAGATGGTGATCGTCAATGTGGGTGCGACGAACGCGGTCGGATACGACGCCAGCGGGCGGCTTGCCGGGCCGCGCAGCACGGCGCCAGCCGTCGAGAACTCGGACAAATGACAGGGGCACACGTACGTTCCGCTTTGGTATCCGGTGATCGTGCATGTCTGGTGCGTGCAGATGGCGTTCAAGGCGGTGAATGCCGCTTGTCCTGTGCGCGCAACCAAGAGCGCGCCGCCCGACGTGTTGACCAGCGCCGCATTGCCGACGGTGTTCAGCGGCGATGAGGCATCGATGTTGACCGTGACGGTCGATCCATTCAACGTTCCAGAGACGGTCGACAGTTGCGGCGCATCACTACCGCTCGTCGAACTGCCGGAACACGCGGGTATGCATGAAGCCGCCGAGATGATAGTAAGAGCGTGACAGAATTCGCGTCGATTGGGCATGCTGACGAGCGAGCAACGCTCATGCCCACCACCATCGCTCGGCGACGCGTGCGACTGTCATCGGCCGCGGACGCCCGAGAACTCCAAAACGGACGCTCGATCAGTGCACATTCACTCCACGTTAATGCTCGCCGCGACTTGCGACCGCCTTGCTCGTTGATGTGTGAAGAGGGGATCGGGGATCCGTTTTGTCGAAGACGATCGCTACCGACCGGTGATCGCGGCAGGTCTTCTGGAGCGCGAAGTGATAGGGTTGACGGTGTGATTGACGGTGGAGATGCGCGCTGGCGCATTCGGTCCCGACGTGATTGCGCTCGATGTGCCTTTCGACGAACCAGGGGAAAGTGTTCCTGGACATTCGCTCTGCATCGGGTTCATCCCGTGCCGATGTGGCCGGCCCCTCACGCGCGGGATAGCGCCGCACGGCACCGACGATATGGTGGATGGTGCGGATTGGCGGGAACTCCGCGTGCGCTTACGGTAGGGGAAAAGAGATGTCGCCAGCGGCCGTTCGATGAATACCTCGCTACGGCGCGGCGATCGCCGCCGTCAGCCGAACTCGCACCCCCGATCTAAACGCCTCATCATTCGCCAGCGCGAGTGGCCACGCCGCCGGCCACGCGAGCGAGCTGTTGGTTGAACGCACGACGCAGGTTGACCGACCTCGTGGTGCGACTCCCAACCCTCCGAGTTCGATGACCGAAGATGAACGAGCGATGAACAGTGGACACGTCTGAGCCGTAGCGAGGACACTCACTCGCACGTGCTGAGGAGAACGGACTGGCAGTGATCGTGCTCTTCACAAAGGAAACCCATGCAGATTCAGCGTTGCGCCGTAGTCGGGATGATTGTCCTCGGGTGTGCGTCGGGTGCGCGCGCGCAAGACGCAGCGCCTGACGGCCAAGATACGCCTCGACCGAAGGCGATCGAATACAGCGAAGGGTATGAAACACGCGCGAAGATCCACAAATATGCGAGCTTTGCGACGTTGCCCTTGATCGGCACCGAAGCGATACTCGGTGAGAAGCTCTACAACGATCCGTCTGGCCTGCAGAGCACCTATAAAGGCGCACACATCGCTGTCGGCACGGCGATCACCGGGCTGTTCGCGGTTAACACCGTTACCGGTGTGTGGAACCTCGTCGAAGGGTGGCACGACCCGAACCACAAGGCGCTGCGACTCATTCACGGCTTCACGATGCTCGGCGCCGACGTCGGGTTTCTCGCAGCATACGGCACCGGTCCCGGCGGTCACAATCTCGTCAACTTCGATTCGCAGAAGAGCACGCACCGCACCGTCGTGTTCACCACCATGGGCGTCGCGACCGCCTCGTATCTCCTGATGCTGTTTGGGAATCGATGATCGCCCATCTGACCGAATGGAGCGAGGCGTGGGCCTCGGTATATGCGAACCATGCCGTCCTGCGGACGATCGTGGTGTTCGTGCACGTGGGCGGTCTGATGGCCGGCGGCGGCATCGCCATCGCAACCGATCGATGCGTACTCAATACGGTGCTCCACGACGAGTGGTCGGGGAAAACGCTGCTCGATGCCGTCGGCGCCAGCCACCGGATTGTCGTCGTGGCCATCACGCTCATCGTGGTGAGCGGCGTGTGCATGCTCGCCGCCGACGTCGGCACCTACCTGTACTCGCGTGTGTTCTGGCTCAAGATGGGCTTCTTCGCGCTCCTTCTTGGCAACGGTGTTCTACTAACCCGGGCGGAACGGCGGGCGCTCGCCGGGGACGCGTCGGCGTTTTCAGCGCTACGCCGCACTGCTGTTGCGAGCACGACGCTCTGGGTTCTCACGGCGCTCGCCGGCGTCGCATTACTCAATATCTGATCATGCACTGCAAGGACTGTTCATCTCGTCGTGAATTTCTTCAGCTCGTAAGCGCGCTCGGGTTCGCCGCGTTGCCGATCCTGTTCGTGGAGGGCGTGGAGGGGGCCAGTGAACAGCGGTATCCGTTTCCGGCAGCCGACAGTGTGACGATCGATCGGAAACAGCAGGTAATGATCGTCCGGAACCAGGGACATGTCTACGCATTCAACCTGTCGTGCCCGCACGAGAACACCGCGCTGAAGTGGCTCCCGAAGGACAATCGGTTCCAATGTCCGAAGCACGAATCGAAATACCAGCCGAACGGCACGTTTATGTCTGGTCGCGCCACCCGGAACATGGATCGCCTCTCGATCCGTCGCGACGGCAACGATCTCGTCGTCGACTTGTCGCACATCATCAAGTCTGATGCAGATCCTGACGGCTGGAGCGCCGCGACAATCGCGGTCTAGCGTGTCGGTCACACGGTCAACGGCGCTGGGAATGGCGGTCCTGCTCGTGCTCGCGAGACAGGCGACCGCGCAGACCGACGAGATTCAGGTGTATGACGGATCGATCGCGGCCCCGGGACAGTTCAACCTGACGCTGCACAACAACTTCACCCCGATCGGCAGCACGACACCGGCATTTCCGGGGGCACTCGTCGCCGACAGATCAGTCAACGGCGTCCCAGAGTGGGCCTACGGCGTCACCGACTGGTTCGAAGCGGGACTGTACCTCCCGTTGTATAGCATCGGGAGAGTCGGCGGCCACGATACCGCGGCGATGATCGACGGGGGCAAGGTCCGGTTGTTGTTTGTCGCACCACACGCGGATGACCGTGCGTTCTTTTACGGCGCGAACTTCGAATTCAGTGTCAATGCGAAGCACTGGGACGCTTCGCGATTTACCTCGGAAGTTCGGCCGATCATTGGGTGGCATCTTCACTCGATCGATGTGATTGCCAACCCGATCATTGATACGGCGTACGATGGTCTTGGGAACGTCGACTTCGCGCCAGCGGTGCGGGTGGCGTACAACTGGTCGAAACGCTGGGCCGCGGCGGTTGAAGAGTACGACGATTACGGACCGGTGCACCACTTTCGGCCGGTCGACGACGAATCGCATCAACTCTGGGCGGTCGTGGATCACCAAGTCGGCAGCCTCAGCGTCGAAGCTGGCGTCGGATTCGGTTGGACGACAAATTCCGACCGCCTCACGCTGAAGCTGATTCTCTCGCGCGATCTCAACCAGCGACCGACGCCATCGGCGTCGCGACCGTGACGGCCGCGGCCTTCCACCCGCGTCACGCCGTGCTGTTCGCGGTGTGTCGCATTACTGACGCTGCGCAGGGTGGGTGGGCAGCACGCTCACCGAAAGAACTCAGTCATCGTGGCCGCGCCAGCGGCATGACCGAGCGCCGGCAGTCCCCACGCCGCCTCGATTGTGGCGAGCAGGTCGTAGTGGTTGTACCCGGTGGCGACGTGCGTCTTCGGAGGCGTGCGCGGCGAGACGACGATGAGCGGAACGTGTCCGCCGCCGCCGACTGAGGTCGAACCCTCATCCACGACGATGAAGATCACCGAGTTGGCATCCCACGCCGGCGACCCCAGGATGGCCGGCACGTACTTCGCGAGCCACGCGTCGCCGGTTCCGACCGAGCAGTCGTGCATGTCGTTACAGAGATTCGGCGTAATCCAGGTGTAGTTCGCGACGGTTCCGGCGCTCAAGTCCGTCAGCAAGGGCGTCTTGGCGATGACATGCGTATCGCAGCGGATCCGTTGGTGACGATATCGGCATAGTGCACGAACGGGTTGTGCTTCTGCGCGTACGTGTTGTAGTCGATCGTCGTGCACGGCGCAGGCATCGTCTCCATGTAGGCGCGCCACGTGCGACCGGAGCGTTCGATGTCGTCGACGATGCTCGTCCCCGTGGTCGTGCAGCCCTGGCAGTCGGTCGTGAATACCGTATTGCCGCTGGTCAGCGCCATATAGTTCGGCAGGCTCGGATGCGTGATCGCGTTGTAGTTGGTCGCGAGGCCGTAGGATGAGGCCAGGGAATTGAGATAGGGCGCGGCCGTATTGCCGATGATCGAGTCGTACTCGTGATTCTCGAAAATGATCGTGAAGACGTGGGAGAAGTTCGGCAGCGTCGGCGTCGTCGACGGGCCATAGCGTACCGTCAAGGTCGGCCGCGCTGTCGCATCGACGGCGTCGGTCGAGTCGTACTCGCGGTATCCGGCCTTGCCGGTCGTGAGCGAGTCGACGTCCACGAGGGCCAGGCGTGTGTGTCGAGAGCCGGCCGATCGCACGGCCGACTGCACGAGCGCCGTCACGTCGAATGTTGCCTTCGCGCCCGGCACCTTGGGCGCCTTGCCGATCGTGGTGCGCGGGCCGAGATCGCCGCCGGCCGTCCCCCATGGCGTCGAGGCGCTCGCGACGTCCCAGGTGGCCTGGCTCGCGGTAAACGGAACCGCGATCGGATACACGCCAATTTGACGGGATGGGGCGACGTCGCCCCAGTGGATCGTGAGGGTGAGGGTCGCCGATTGAACCACAGTGCCCGGCGGAATCGTCGTCTCTGTGTCGAAATCGAGCAGCGATCGCCGCATGTAGTCGGCGTTGGCCGAGGCCCGTGTGAACAGGACGCCACCGTCGAAATTCGTCGACGCGAACGTGCCGCCTCGGATGGCGGTGTCCGCCACATGTGAGGATCCGGTCAACGTCACAGTTTGCGCACGAAGAGACGACGCGAGCGACAGGCCCATTAGAGCCCAGAGCACGATCCGATTCATTTGACCTCCGGGTTGACCTCCGCATCTCGCAAGGGGGGTGCCGCGGAACCGGCGGAAATGCCTCGGCTGAGGTGTTTGAGCCCAAGACGCTCGGAAGGTAATCTACACAACCGTGCCGTTCGCGTAGAACCCGGCTGCTATGAAACTGCGAATCATGTGTGGAGTCGTTGGGATTGCGCTGTGCCTCGGCGGATTCAAGCTCGCCGCGCAAGATCAAAACGTGTCGCGGGGGCGCTATTTGGCGGAGGAAGTGGCGCGCTGTCAGGAATGCCACACGCCGCGGACTGACAAGAACGATTTCGATCGGTCGAAGTGGATGAAGGGCGCGACGCTGTCGCAGCGCCGTCGACGCCGATTCAGGGGTGGCATCAAAGGTCGCCCGACATCACCTCGACGAGTGCCCGGCCTATCGGCCACGGTCGTCAGCGAGGAGACGGACCGAGCGCCCTACGTGCCGACCGCTGGCGCGCGGGAGCGCCACCGGGTAGCCGACCGCTCCGAGCAGCGAGGTGAATGAGCGACGTGTCCGCGTAATGATCAGCGATCGAGGGCAGCTCAGCACGGCATCGCCGAAGAAGATCGCACCTGGCGTTACTCGCGCGTGGATGGAACTAGCCATTGGTCGAGTGGCGTCCACACGGAGGAATCTGTGGCGGCGCAGGCCGTCAGCGTCGTGTTCTGGCACACGTCGACGCGATAGACTGGATGTACTTCCCACGACGACGAACGCGCGGGCGCATCGCTCGACGCGGTCCCGTTTGTGCATGGCTTGTGGCTCGCGTCGAACATCAACTCCCCCGTGAACCGCAACGGCCGAGCCAGATGCGCGTTTTGGATCAGCGTCATCTCATTCGTGCCATTCAACGTCGCGAGTGGCGTCGCGTGCGGCCGAAAATGTGGAATCACTTCGGCGGTGACCGACTCGCACTCCGCGGCGCCGAGCGATGGACCGATGGCGATGTGGAGCCTGTGCCCAACGACTCCTGCGACGGTTCCTGGCAGCAGCGAGTACGGTCGGCCAAGTCTTCGCGGGTCTTGATCATCCGCAACTCCGGATCGTCTGATGCTTCTCAAAGGCGGTATGGCCCTGAACTTCCGTCTTTTCGCCATCCTCGTAGTGTGCGGCATCGCGGCGCCTCTGGGCGCACAGGAATCAACGCTGAACCTCGCGCTGGCGCCCGACGAAGCCGGCGATCAGGTCGTCGGCAAGCCGGCCGGGCCGCCACCGACACCCGAACATACCGGCGTTGTCGCCACGCTGAAAGACCTCGTCACGGACGTGAAGAATCTTCCGTCGATGGAGAACCTGTTGTGGGTGAGCGTCGGCGGCGGCGCCGCCCTCGCGGTCCACCCCGCGGACAGCCACGTGAATCCAACGTTGATGAATCAGTCGTGGGCGCATCCAGTGTTCGTCGCTGGCGCGTATCTTGGCCAGTCCTACACGTTGCTCCCGGTCGCTGCCACCATCTACATCGTCGGCAGAGCGAAGGACAACAAGAAAGTCTCGCACATTGGGTCCGACCTGCTGCAGTCGGTCGCCATCGCCGAAGGTATGACGCAGGCACTGAAGTACACAGTGCGGCGCGAGCGGCCCGACGGGAGCGGCCCCAATTCGTTCCCGTCAGGGCATGCGGCCGATACCTTCGCATTTGCGACCGCTCTCGAGCGGCACTTCGGGTGGAAGTTGTACGGGCCCGCCTACATCTTCGCGTCGTACGTCGCCGCATCGCGGCTGCACGACAACGTCCATTACCTAAGCGACGTCGTCTTTGGCGCGAGTATCGGCATCATCGCGGGCCGCACGGTCACGCGCCCCGGCCACGAACTGCCAATCGCGGTCACAGCGGTCCCGGGTGGTGCGGCGATTGTCTACATCCGTCACGGCGAGTAACCAAGCTGTCACGACGCACGCCGCGTCCAGACACGGCGCCTGCGATCGTTCCGGCAGTGCATCGTCGCCGCAGGATCAATTAGAACCGAGTTCGCGAAAGCGCAGAATTCGAGGATTGCCGCCGCACATGAACGCGACACGCTAGCGGTTTGGGACGCCGACGAAGATGCGCGCGTGCATGACCGCGTTCCGGCTGGTTGCGGTGCGTTTGTCTCGTGCAAACCCGCTCCGCGGTAGGAGCTTGTCGGAGACTGGCGAGCTAACCAACCGCCCAGAGTGGTGACACGGACCGGCGGTTGTAGACTCACATCGATGGCCGTCTGTCCGAAATGCGGCATGTCGTTCTCCTACGCAGAGTCCCATGTGTGCGACGGGCGCGACAAGTCGAAGTTCTGGCTCGTCGTCGCGGTCGCCAGCGGTGCGCTCGCGGGCGCACCGTTCGGACGATGGTTTGCCAACTACATCGTCGGACTCGCGTGCAACCGACCAGACGCCCGCAATCTCTGTGGACTGTTTGCTGCACCGATGGCTCCGGTGTTTGTCATCGCCGGCGCGGTCGTGGGCGCGTCAATCATGACCGTCGCGCTCACGATTATTCTGGCGAGGCGAGCGCGGTAACGCTCGGGGCATTTACTCTGTCGGTGAGAATCGTCCGAGCCGTTCCTCACCAGACATCCAGCCGAAGACAAAAAACGCGACAGCCGGAAATCGCCGATCAGCAGATACCGCGTCAACGTTCAGTATCCTTTGGCTTTGGTCGGAAAGATCGCGACGATCTCACCGCCGAAACCGGCCACGGCTCTACTCCGGTCGCGAGTCGATAGACGAAAGTGGGTGCTCGATGAGCGAGTTGAAGAAGCAGATCATCATCGGTTTCGTCACGATGCTGTTTGGTGGCATCAGCGCAGAACGGCGATGTATGTGACGCAGAGCCAAAACATCGCCACGCTTACCGAACGCATGCGAGCGTTTGAGAGTCGGCTTGACGATTTCAAGGCGTTGAGCGACACCACGGCGAAGTTGACGGTCGCCGCGACGAATGCGACACACGATTTGGCTGAGCAGCAGAAAACTTTAGCGGAAACGACAAGTAAGCTGTCCGACTCAGTTCACCAACTGAATAGTCTCAATTCCATGCCAGCGGCACTGCAAGATGTCAAAGAGATGCTGCGCGCCCAAGGGTGAGACCGTGAACGGCCGTTTTGCCGATGTGAATACCCGCATTGCCGATTTGAAAGACACATTGCTGAAGACGCTGCTCGCGCCAGAGCGAAAGACCAGCTCCGGACCGCCTGCTCAATAATTGGCGAATGCCCAAATGCTAGCCGTGCGGATGCGTCTTCAACGACGAAGACTACAACGACGCTCGGAAGATCCGTGACCACGAGCTCCGTTCGATAGCTGCGATTGAACCGCTCGATGTACGCGTTCTGATTCGCCGATCCGAAGGCGGGGGTCACGCGGCGCTTGCGGCAACAGATCGGGGTGGACTGTCAATCGATGCCAACGTCGTATGCGGCGATCCGCCACGGCGTCAGTTGCGGGAAAGCCCGGCGAGCCGAGCACGCGTTCCGTGCGCAACTGGGATGGCCAGCGTCTGCGCCGCCGTCCCCAGTATCTCGGCGCCGACGATATTCACCGCGGCAAGGACCTGTGGACCTACAAGACCCGCGACGGCGTCGCCAACTTTCTCTGGGGGTGGCTCGAGGCGTTGCGGTGGCAGCGGCTTCCGGAGATGGAGCGGCTCGGCGACACGTTACTCAACGACATCGACGGCATCGCCGCCTACTGCGATCATCCGGTCTGCTTCGGTGTCGTCGAGTCATTGAACACGACGATCAAAGCCGTGCTCCGGCGCGCGCGGGGCATGCGCGACGACGCGATGCTGCTCCTGAAACTGAAGTGGGCCACCGCTCACCCGATCCGGTCCGCTCGCGATCTGGCCCGCTTTCTCAGCCCCCAGGGGCTGTACTCAAATCCGCGAATTTCAGCAGTACTACAACGAGCATCGCACCCACGCCGGACGGGCAGGCCGCCCGCCGGCGCCAAGGCCGGACACGGCCGGCGCTCGGGCGAGTCTCTTGGCGTATCGGTGACAGTCGCACTGTCGTGGCCTGTATCACACGCCGAGGGCCGCGTGACCGCGCTCGCCGCGCAGCGCGCTCACTCAAGCGATCGACGAATTCGCCATTCACAGGATGGCAGGGCTGGCAGCAGGTCGCGACGGTAACTATTTCGGGCGTGCTTCAATGATGGAAATCGTCGCGGTCTCAAGGATTCTCGTGACTCGGAAGTCCGCGTGCGACAGTAACGCTTCGTACTCCGCGCGTGTCCGCTCGCGGCCGCCAGGTCCGACCATCATCATGAGATCGAGGGCTTTCGCCCAGTGCGGACCGGCGGTGTCAGGCACGATGTTTTCCAGCAAGAGCAACACCGACGAGGCGGACGCCGCCTGCCGAATCGCGCGCAGAATCGCGATCGCCTTTGATTCTTCCCAATCGTGGATCACCTCCATGATGAGGTACGCATCGGCCGCCGGCAGAGGATCGACGAAGAAATCACCGCGCTGTAGGCGCAGGCGGTCGGACGCGATGACTTGCGCCTCGCTCACCACCTGAGGTCGATCGAACAGAATGCCGGTCACACCGGGGTTCGCCTCGACGACCGCGTGAATCAAATGGCCGCGACCGCCCCCGATGTCGGCCACCGTGCGAAAACCCGAGAAGTCGTAACTCGCGAGGACGGATGCCACTTGGCCGTGTGCCCTGGCCGTCATCGCGTCGTTAAACAACACACTTTCCTCGGGGTGGGACGCGAAATACCCAAACACACCGCTGGGATCAATCTTGTTGATCGCGGGACTGCCGGTGCATACCGCATACTCGAGCTCGCGGAATCCGTTCCAGCACATTGGCGAACCCACGAATCGAACGAACGGCCGAAGCGTCTGAGGGTGATCCGACCGCAGCATGAGCGATGCTGGCGTGTGTCCAACCATGTGCCCGTCGTGAGTGAAGATCCCGTAGGCCGCCAGCAATCGCACGACTCGGGACAGCGCTGCCGCGTCGGCGCCAGATTCGCGTGCGACCGCCTGTACGTCACGCGGCGCGTCGCCGATCGCATCGGCAACACCGAGTGTGGCGACGACGTGCAGGCTGCGGGAGAGCCAATAGGCGGTCGCGGTTCCGATGAGGGTTTCAACTGGAGTCATCCGATGGCCTCCTGATGATCGACGTAGCGCGAAGTCTAATCGCAACCACGACCGTTACCATTAACTTTGTTCGCAGCGGACAGTTTACGTCTCGGACGCAACTTACAGCCTATGTCCGATCGCTCGGACGCCGTCTTCGGGTAAGATGATCGTCTCGGAGACTCGATGGCCAAACACTCGTCAGATATCCTCGAACTCGCTCGCAAAGGCGCGCGGCACCGACTCGAAGAACTGCAGGCGGAGATCGCTGCCCTCGCCAAAGACTTTCCTCATCTCGCCGAAGAGGCTGGGACCGCCCTTGGCACTGCGGTAGGCAAGACGGAAGCGCAAGTACGACGCAGTGTGCGCCGTGGTCGGACGATGTCGGCCGCAGCTCGTAAGGCCGTCAGCGAACGGATGAAAAAGTATTGGGCCGCCCGACGGGCTGGTCGGAAGAAGTAGACGGCTCCATCGATCAAGCACGGGTGCGACTCGAAGCAACCTACCAATGCGACCGATTCGCTACGCCAGTCGTCTACGTTAGGCACCCGTCGTCGTTGAGCATTTCTTCTGAAACCGCAGATCGCCTAGTCGACAGCATGCACGCCATCATCAGCAGAGAAGTGCTTGAATGCCATTGAAGCACCAACAGAAGCGCGGGGATGCCGCCCGCCGCGCATGGCAGACGCGGCGATCCATGGGTGCGTTTGCGAAGGCGCGGGCGTCCGAAGCCGCCAGCAAAGAGGCACTCCGGCTGTATTGCGAGCGTCACGGTTGGCGGGTCGCGTTCTTTGAGGGTCGCAGCGGCTCACCGCGCACCGGCATAATCGACGCGATTGCTTACCGGCTCGGTCGGCGAAACGCCGACCTTCTCGACGTGCGGTTGGTTCAGTTGAAGGGCGGGAAGGCGGGCGTCAGCGGTGCCGAGATTGCGCGCTTGAAGAATGCCGCCGCCGCCGCAACCGTGAACTGGTTGATCGCCGCGTTCGACGGCGAGACGTTGCATTTACTGCCGGAGTTGGCGGAAGGGCGGAATTGATCGCATCTAGCCAATAAGCGGTGTCGTTTCAAGACTTCGTTCGGCGAACAGCGCGTGCGAACGGCGCTGTGGTCTACACCAACCACTCACCGGATCGATTCCAACCGGCAGCAATCAGGTCATCTTGCACGGCTTGCTGGCGCTTCGCTAGATCGGCGGCGTTGGTGAAGTGCTCGACACGCTCGCTGCCTTCGGCGTCCACGACGCGCAGTTCGTAGCCGCCGTTCGGTAGGTCAAGCACTTCGACGCGGGTATGCCGCCCTTGTCGTTCGAACCACCACAGCATCGTGACGATTATCGACAGAAACGCTGACGCATGGTCACGAACTCTTCAGGGTGTCGGTTTCTTCCCGATGATCGTCAGCGGCAACGGCGTAGCCTGCGATGATGAGATAGCGCCCGGTGCGACCATCCACGTCGTAGGTGTGCTCGACATGTAGCCCGCGCAGATCGAAGCCGTCCATCAACGGCGCGGGAAGTTGTTTGACGACACGAACACGCATGCGATACGGAACGGGAGCGACGAAGGAGTATGCCGTAACGTGTTCCGAGTTTCCACCACCAACAAAGGCTGAGGCAGCATCCGGGTTCAGAGTCTTGGCGCGAGAATCGTGATGTTCGTCCCGATACCGATCTTCGGCACGGCGACGGTCATGTTCCACGGCACGCTCGGGCTGCATGCGCAGCCGAAGTTCACGTAGCCGTTCGAAAGTGTGTTCGACGCCGACGTGTCGCGCGTGTGGTCGGCTCACGGTGCCGATCCTGTTCAAGCGGCACGCCAGAGTTCGGTGTGATCTACTGCGGGTCGGAGTCGGACGGCGTCTGGCGGCGTCTCCGTCCGCGCAAGGACGTTGATCGGTCGGCGGCAACTGCGTGATCGCGTGACGCCGGACGGTATTCGCGTGCCGCGTTCGTCGTTGTCGTTCGCTGCTGGCGCTTGGCGTCGGGCGCGAACTCGTCCAGCGGAATGACGAGTGCGGGTCGTTCGATGGTGATGAGTTCCGCCCAACCTTCGGCAAGGAACAGACTGCCAAGCGTGTTCCCCACGTCGTAGACGAACCCCGGCTGGAATTGATCTAGCCGTATGCCATCAATGCTCGATGCGGTCGGTTCTTGAATGAGCCTGATACGCAAACGTCACCTGTTCTGCCGGATCGGAATGCGCAGCAATCATGCTGCCAACAACGTCATTTATCGCGGGCGGAACGGACTGTCGGCGCGACCTCAGCCGTCAAGCTGAGCAATGGATGGTGGCAACAGCGCCGATACCTGTAGCGCGATGGGTGAGACACAAGGGCAGGTGCTGGTCGTTGACGATGAGGAATCGAACCGAACGTTCGTCACACGGGTGCTGACGAGCGAAGGCTATGCGGTTGCGACGGCGGCGGACGGACACGAAGCCCTGCGCCTACTTGAACAGCACGGCGCGTTCGATCTGTATCTGCTTGACGTGGTCATGCCGCAGATGCACGGAGACGAACTCGCCCGCCGGATTCGGCAGGGCAATCCCGACGCGAAAATCCTTTACTTCACCGGCTACGCCGACAGGCTGTTTGAGAGTCGGGGCGTGTTGTGGGAACACGAAGCGTTCATCGAAAAGCCGGTGACGGTGAAAGGGCTACTTGAAGCCGTGTCGCTGATATTGACCGGAAGGATCGAACGGATGCGTCTAACGGGCTGAGCCGCTGTGCGGAGCGTCTACCATTGCGAAGTAAACTGCACGCTCATGGCGAGACGAAAAACATCCAAAACGCGGCGTCCGACCGGACGCCGTGGTCCGCGTGGCGCGAAGGGACTTCGTGGGAAACGTGGTGCGCGCGGGAAACGCGGCGAAGTCGGACTGCAAGGTCGGTGGCAAGATTCAGGCGCTTCACTCCTCATCGGCGCTCGCGTGCAACTGGTTCGATTACTGGCGCGGACGCGATCTGATGCCGTTGTCCCGCGCCTTCGATGCGCCGGTGCCGTTCGCCAGCCTCTTGCTTGAACAGAAATTCCCGACGGGACTTGGCGGCATCGGTCCCAATCTCGACGTGATGATCACGTGCGCTGATGGCTCGCTCTTCGGAATCGAGAGTAAATTCACGGAGCCATACACGCCCAACAAATCAAAAGCGTTTCTGAAGCCGAAGTATTTTCGCGGCGGGCGCAGTCTGTGGGCTGAAGCGGGGTTGCCGGGCTTTCAAGCGGTTGCTGATGCGCTGCGAACTGGTGATCACGGTTTCAAGGTGCTTGACGCAGCGCAGCTGCTCAAACATGCGCTCGGTTTAGCGCACAGCGGAACACAATGGTTGCTGTGCTGCCTTTGGTTCGACGTGCACGAATCGTCCACGGCGGCAGCGCACCGTTCTGAGCTAAGCGACTTCCGAGCACGCTTGGGCGACGACGCCGCGCGTTTTTCGTCGATGACCTACCAAGAACTCTACGCGCGCTTGGTGCGGTTGATCGCGACGGGTGACGCCGACTACGTGGCGTATCTGCATGACCGCTACATCGCCAACTGAGGAACGCTCGTTCGTGTCGGGGCGGCTAAAACGCGCGTGAGGCACAGGACGGCGAAGCGCGGGCACTCACATCGGCCAATTCAGCCGGACCTTCACGTCGGGATGGGTCGTTGCGAAGCAATGCGGGTGCATGAGCTTGATCCGATCTGGTGGAGAGTTTAGCTACGCTGCGTGAGTCGCCCGTCGTTCGAAGGCAGCCGGACTGATCTGGCCGAGCGTCGAATGCCGTCGCCGCTGGTTATAGAACACTTCGATGCAGTCGAACAACTCCATCTTGGCTTCGCCGCAGCTGTCGAAGCGGTCGGCGACTTCGCTCTTGACGCTCGAGAAGAAGCTCTCCATGACGGCATTGTCGTAACAATTGCCGCGACGACTCATGCTGCAGGTGATCCCGTGCGCTTCGAGCACCGATTGATAATCCTCGCTCGCGTACGTGCAGCCCTGATCGGAGTGGTGCAGTAGCCCGGCATCGGGGCACCGTCGCTTCAGCGCCATGTCGAGCGCTTTAATCGTCACGTGTCGATCATTAACGGCACTCACCGCCCAGCCCACGACGAACCGCGAGAATAGATCCAGGACGGCCGCCAGATAGAGCTTGCCGCTGCCGCCGATGACGAACTCGGTCGTGTCACCGACCCAGCGCTGATTCGGCCCCGGCGCCTCAAAGCGACGGTCGAGGAGATTCGCAGCGATCGGCTGCTCGTGGTCGCTCATCGTCGTGCGCTTGAACCGCTTGCGGGCTCGGGCCTCCAGCCCGTCCTCCTGCATCAGCCGGATGATGCGCTTGCGACTGACGCGCTCCGCCTGCTCGATGAGATCCTCGTGAATGCGAGGACTGCCGTACCGCTGCCGGCTTTGATCGAACGAGGCCCGCACCAGCACCTTCAGCCGTCGATCGGCCCGCGTATGTGCGGACTCTGGTCGCCCACGCGAGGCGTAGAAACCGCTCGGCGAGACTTGCAGGCACTGACAGAGCTTGGTGATCGGGAACTCGGCCTTCTCCGCGGCGATCCAGGCGAAGACTACGCCGGGTGCTTGGCGAAAAAGGCCGCGGCTTTTTTTAGGATGTCGCGCTCCATGCGCAACTCGCGATTGTCCTTGCGCAGCTGCGCTAGCTCGGCGCGCTCCTCGGTCGTCAGGCCAGTCCGGCCCTTGGTCTGATCCGCTCGCGCGTGTCGGACCCACAGGCTCAACGCCGAGGGCGTGAGATCGAGCTCTCGTGCGACCGCGCCAATCGTCTTGCCTTCGTCGAGCACCAGCCGGACGGCGCCGGCCCGGAACTCGTCACTGAACTGTCGTCGGAGTCGTCGCCCGAGCTTGTCGGATCCCATTCTGGCCATCGTATCCGCCTTTCGGAAGATGTCCACGGAATCGGATCAAGCTCACTTGCGGCCTGGCGCGCAGAACGGCGACTCATCGTTCACGGCTGCTCGCCCTAACGCCGCTACTCAAAAGTCCGACGGCGTGTTGCCGCTCACGTCTGTGTGAATGAGCGTGAGCGTGCCGCCTAGAATCCAGATGCCACCCGGCCATGCGACTCCAGTGTTGCCGGTAATCGTACTGTTCCGAAGAATGACGTCGCCGCCCATATAGATGCCGCCGCCGAAGAAGCTGCCGAAGTTGTCAGTGATCTGCGTGTTGTTGATTGTGAGCGCGCACTCTGACGTTTGGCCCAGCGCGGCCCCGGAATTGCCTGAGATGACGCTGTTGTTTACCTTCATGCAGGCGGGCTGGGTTCGCGTGACGTTCCATATGGTAGGTCTACCGTGTGACGAATAATTTCCCACAACTGTGCTATTCGTCAGCTCGAACGTGCCTTGGTTCCAGATGCTCGATTGCGTCACGCCGCGATTGCCAGAGAACGTGCTGTCCGTAACGGTCGCGACGCCGCTATTAAAAATCGCCCCCCCATCACCTGCCCAATTGTCCATGAAAGCGGAGTGACTGACTGCGAGTGAGCCTGAGTTGCCGACTGCGCCGCCATAGGTGCCCACCCCTCGGAAGTGAGAGAAGGTGCAATTGCGGATTGTTAGGTTGCCGTCATTCTGGACGGCCGCAACTTTGGGGAAGAGTTCGTTCCCATCGTCGTCCACGGATCCTACTGTGCTCAGATGCAGGTTCTGAAAGGTGACGGTCGCTTGTGAATTGACAAAGAACATGGTGCGCGGTCCAGGTGGCTGTGGCTGTCCGGCGAGCGTAACCAGCCCACCACCATCAATCGTCGTGTGCTCGGGCATGTCGTACATGACCAACAACCCGCCGTCTTCCGGTGGCAGCACTCCGCCGACTTGGGTGAGCACAATGGTGACCGGATCTTCGCCGCATGAGAATCGAATCATCCCACCGTCCTTTGCCGATGCGACCGACAGCGCGTCGCTGAACGCGCTCTCCGTACAGCTATCCGGTGTTCCGTCACCGACGGTGAGAGGTGCATTGGCGCCGACCCCGGTCGGATGCGAGATAAGCGGCGTGATGACCGCAAGGCAGACCACAACGATCCTGGTTCGCGTATGAGTGAACATGAGCGGGCGCTCCTTGGTTGTGATGGCGTCGTGGCTCGACCTGCAAAAGCCGCGCAGGAGTTGATCACTGCAGATTCACGCGAGCGCGTGAACACGAAATCGGAAGTCGCCTGTGAAGCAGACCGAATCCATCCACAAAGCAGCCTGAAAATCGCCGGCGATGTCGCTCCGCGCGCGAGCCGAGAAGCGAATACGAGATTCTCGCCTCCAACGGTGGAGCGACACCATGTTGACGACGGAATCGAAACGGTCGCAAAGGCGGTTGCGATCGTCGTCGTCGCACTGCGGGCGTGCCAGGACATCCTGGACCGCGCCGGCATTGCCGAGCGCGCGGAGCCATCGACGCTGGCGACCTTCGTCAGCGTCAGCGCGCTGCCACCGGCGGTCGACATCGCCGTGATTCAGACCGATCATTTGACCGACGAGCAGTTAGCCGGCGGGCTGGCGGTTCCTCAAAGCCTTGCGGGAGGCCATTCTCAACGCCCAGCAGACGTTGCGGGCTGAAGGGCAGACCTCGTGACGGAGACGTCGGACCAAGTTTCAGGCGGTCCGAAAAACGCTACGCACGTCAAGTGTGTTCTCCAGATTCGGGGAAGGAACGTGGAGCTAACGACCCGAAACCAGCGCGTGACGCAGTGTCAAAAACCCACGGGACTGATCGGCAGGTTCGTGTTGTGGCGGATGAATGCAAGCCATTCGAAAGTGACGGATTGGGGTTTGCGACACATCACCATTGCGCCAGACGCGACAATCCTGGATGTGGGTTGTGGCGGCGGGCGAACCGTCGACAAGTTGGCGGCGGTAGCGACGACGGGGAAGGTCTACGGTGTGGACTTTTCTCACGAGAGCGTCCGTGTCAGCCGGAAGGTGAACGCGCAACGGATCGAGATGGGACGTGTGGATATTGCGCACGCCTCGGTGTCGGCGCTGCCGTTCCCTGGCGAGATGTTCGATGTCGTGACCGCCGTGGAAACGCACTTCTGGTGGGCAGATTTGCCCGCCGCCTTTCGCGAAATCGCTCGCGTGCTGAAGCCTTACGGTCAATTCGCCATCATTGCTGAAGTCTACAAGGGCGCGAACACGCTGACGGCGTGGCTGACGGAGCAGAACGCGGAACGCGCCGGCATGACGCTGTTGGGCGCGGATGAACATCGGGAACTTCTGGGGAGCGTGGGGTTCGAGGACGTGCAGATCGATGCGGTCCGTAGCAAGGGCTGGATATGCGCGACCGCAAGAAAACCAACGAATTAGGCTCGAATTCCAGTCTGCGGGGTGACGAACGTACCGCCCGAACGGTGTCGCGTTCCTCAAAGCCGTGAGTTGACTGAGCCTCGGATATCAAGTCGTGCAACTGGTCGAGTACACCACCGATCAAGATGGGCTGAACCGGGTCGAAACGCCCTCGTTCGGCGCAGTGTCGCGCGTGCGCTTGTTCGCTCACGCAATGGCGCCGACTTGATGGCGGAACGTTGCTCCCACCAGGAGCGCACCACGTTCGCCTCAGTTAGCTGCCGTTCAACACGATCTTTCCGCGCCCATGCGGCGCACCAGCAAGCATGTCATGGGCGGCACGCACTTGTTCCGACGGCAGCACGGAGCCTACTTGCGGCTTGACGGTGCCGCTGTCGAGAGACCCTGAAATCGTGCTGAGTCGGCCGGTCGTGACTTCGGCGTAGAAGAATGCCGTCCGCACATCGGCACGGGCGGGCACAAAGTCCGTCGACACCACGGTGGCGAGAATGCCGCCCGGTTTCAGCACGCCCATCGCGCGGTCGCGTGTCTCGCCGCCACGGTATCCTTGCTATCTCGCCAATGAATCGGCTCGGGCCATGGTAGCCTAATTCGCAGCCATGAACCATCCGTTATCGAAACGTAACCGCAAGCGCGTTGAAATCCTGCGATCCGCCGCGGCCGTGTTCCGCCGGTATGGGTACCACGGGACGCGTGTGGATGAGATCGCGCGTCGTCTCGGTATGAAGACGAGCAATCTGTATTACTACTTTCGAAGCAAGGAAGAGATTTTGTTTCTGTGCCACGATTACTCGCTCGACATTCTGCTGGGTCTCGTGAAACAGCTGGACGCAGAACCGTTGTCGACGACGGACAAGCTCCGACGGTTGATTGCCGGATTTGCGCACGTTGTGATTGACGAACTGCAGGGCACCGCGCTCGCGCTCGACCTTGAAGATTTGCCTACGCACTTGCGGCGCAAAATCATCGCCAAGCGCGATCGATTCGATCGGAGCATTCGTCAGCTCGTTAAAGAAGGAATGAGTGAACACGTATTTCGGTCCGGTGATCCGAAGCTCTTAACGTTTGCGATCTTGGGCGCTGTGAACTGGATTCCTCGTTGGTTCAGACCTGAGGGAACCATTAACTCCGATGAAATCGGTCGCGTGTTCGCAGACTTCGTTGTGAATGGTCTGATGTCATCGACGAGGGACAACGCACACTCCTCTGAACCGACCCGCGTCAACCGAAAGGTCGCGCGGCGCCACAACTTGGCACGAGTCTCCTAGCGACTCGTCCGGCAGACCTGCGTCGACGCGTCAGTTGCTCTTCATCGAGCTTGAGAGTTCGTGCTTGGCGACGGCTTCGAGATGCACTTCGTCTGGGCCGTCCGCCAATCGCAGGGTGCGAGCATGAGCCCACGCGTACGCGAGGGGAAAATCATCCGTGAGGCCGGCACCACCGTGCGCCTGGATCGCTCGGTCGAGCACGTTAGCAGCCATCCGTGGTGCGGCGATCTTGATTTGCGAAATAAACGAGCGCGCAGCCTTATTGCCAGACCGGTCCATGACGGTGGCGGCGTGGAGGGTCAACAAACGGGCTTGGTTGATCTCGATGCGCGATTCCGCAATTGCGCTGCGAATCGTGCCCTGTTCGGCAAGCGGTTTCCCGAAGGCGACTCGATGTCGCACACGCTCGCACATGTAACGCAGCGCCCGTTCGGCCAGTCCAATCAGTCGCATGCAATGATGGATGCGGCCAGGCCCGAGACGGGCTTGAGCGATCTCGAATCCTCGGCCCTCGCCGAGCAGGACGTGTGACGATGGAACTCTCACATCCTCGAACGTAATCTCCGCATGGCCATGCGGTGCATCGTCGTATCCGAACACCGATAGCATTCGCCTGATCGTGACACCGCGACTGTCCATCGGCACGATGACCATCGATTGTTGCCGGTACGGTTCGGCGTCTGGGTTGCTGCGGCCCATGAAGATCGCGAATCGGCAACGCGGGTCTCCGGCGCCCGATGTCCAAGTTTTGTGACCATTGATCACGTATTCATCACCATCTCTCTCGATGCTCGATTGAATGTTTCTCGCATCAGACGACGCAACATCAGGCTCGGTCATCGCAAAGCATGAACGGATCTGGCCAGCCAGCAGTGGATCGAGCCATCGACGCTTCTGGTCCTCATTGCCGTAACGAACAAGAACCTCCATATTCCCGGTGTCTGGAGCAGAACAATTGAAGACCTCAGGAGCGAACATCGGGGCGCCGCCCATGACCTCACACAGGGGAGCGTACTCCGCGTTCGTAAGGCCCGCGCCATACTCGCTTTCTGGTAAGAACAAGTTCCACAGCCCCGCCGCCCGCGCTTTCGCCTTGAGCGTTTCGACAATCGCCGTTGGTTGCCACCGATCACCCGCCGCAACTTCCGACCGGAACGTGGCCTCATGCGGATACACATGCTCAGACATGAACGCCTGAAGCTCCGTTTGCAGCGCTTCCACGTCTCGTTGATATACCATGATGTGACCCAAGTTTTAAAAACTGTTCAAAAATGTCTGTGGCGAATGATACACTACCGCCCAATTTGATGCAGCCCACTGGCCGCGCGCGGTCCCGGTGGAGGCCGACCGCTCCGGCATCGTGGGATCCTGCTAATTGCGACGATGGAACGTGAACGTGCTGAATTCCACCGCTGAGCGAGAAGATCCAAATATCGATTGGGTTCGCGTCGAGGATTGGGTTCGTCGGCACCTGCTTGGTGCCTTCGGTGATTGCTCGCGCGAGCTGCAGGAGCCGATGCGGGTCGAGCAATTTACCGGGGGACACTCGAACCTGACGTATTTGATTCGATTCGGGACGTGCCACGTCGTGTTGCGGAAAGCGCCCCCTGGGCCATTGCCCCACGCGGCACATGATATGGCGCGCGAATGCCGCTGGTTGGCGGCGCTGAATCCGGTGTTTCCGTTGGCACCGCGGCCATATTTGCTCTGTGAGGATCCCGACGTCGCAGGCTCGGCATTCTTCATCATGGAGCGTCGCCACGGGATCGTGGTTCGCGCTGACGAGCCGGCACAATTGTATGGCGACGAGATGTTACGACGTCGAGTAGGTGAAGCGGTCGTTGACACGCTCGCCCGTCTACATTCCATCGACATTTCCGATGCAGCCTTGAGCTCCCTCGGAAAACCGACTGGTTTCGTCGGCCGACAATTGCGTGGCTGGTCTGAACGGTGGGAACGGTTCAAGACGTTTGACGTGCCTGAGCTTGACGCAATCGCACGATGGTTGACGGCACACCAGCCGGTGGACACGACGGTACCCGGTATCGTCCACGGAGACTTCAAGCTAGATAATCTGATGCTCGATGCCGAGCATCTCGATTGCGTGGTCGCCGTGTTTGATTGGGAAATGAGCGCGTTGGGAGATCCCTTGGTCGACTTGGGCATGCTGCTCGCGTACTGGGTGCCGTCGGCTCCGCCGGAACACCGTGATGCCCTCACGACGGTCACTGACCGGCGCGGATGGCCGACTCGCGAACAGATTATCGAGCGGTACGCTAACCAGAGCAGCCGCCGTCTGGACGCATTGTTATTTTTCGAGATCTTCGCGTTCTTCAAGATCGCCGTAGTACTGCAGCAGATTTATTACCGCTTCGTGCACGGCGAAGCCAATGATCCGCGATTCGCCGCGCTCAGTAGGCGGGTCACATACTTAGCCCGATCTGCAGTCCGCTTAATCGAGGTCGCTTGAGTCACGGAGCCTGCACGCGATTCGAATGGGGCCACCCACGTGGCTGATTGCGTGCTGGTCGAAGCGATAGATCGAATCGCTGTCGTGTCACTTGATAGGCCAAGCCGACTCAATGCGCTCGATCTCGAGACGGCGAGCGCTTTAAGCGCAGCGTTGGCGCATGTCGGCCAGACGCCACAGGTTGCCGCAGTCATCATCACTGGGCGTGGCAGGGCGTTCTGCGCAGGAGGCGACTTAGCGTGGATAACCCGAGCGGGTGCCGATGCCGCGTCAGCCATCTCTCAGCTCGCCGACCAATTCCACCAGGCAATCATCGAAATCTGCACCATGGCCAAGCCGGTTATTGCAGCGGTGTCTGGCATCGCTGCAGGTGGCGGCTTTTCCTTGGCGTTGGCATGCGATTTCCGGGTTCTGAGCCAAGACGCGCTTTTTTGCCATGCGTACACATCGGCCGGGCTGAGCATGGATGGGGGGACGTCGTTGACGCTGCCGCGCGTTGTCGGCTATGCGCGAGCACTCGATATTGCGGCGTTCGATGAGCCGATCCTGGCAGACCGTGCCGCCGCTCTCGGGCTTGCCACAGAGGTCGTCGATGGCGACCCGTTTGATGCGGCGGTGACGATGGCACGGCGCCTGACCCAACGTTCGCTGGCTGCTTTTGGTATGTCCAAGCGCCTCCTGACCACGACGCTTCGCGCCGAACTTGAGCAACAACTGAATCGCGAACGGGACGGGATCGCGGAGATGCTCACCACCGCCGAAGGTGTCGAGGGTGTCAGTGCCTTCGTCGAAAAGCGGCGTCCCAATTTTGAGCAGGCCCGTACGAAATCGAAGAGTTGAAGTCTGACCGGAACGTAAATTTGAACGTTTTTTCAAAGTCGTTGACACCGTATTCATAGCTGCATATCATCAGCCGCATCCTGGGTCAGGTGTCGCGATGATGGGCCTCGTAGGGCGACGTAAGCGTACTGATGACGTCAACGCTCGACGTGGGTCGGGAGCGACCCTATGAAGCATCGGACGAGCCCGCAGACACGCGCTTAGATCTATCAGCTGCCGGAGAACATTGGGATGCTCAGGCGGCGACATTCAGCTAGGCTACCTTTATCTTCGCTCTCGACGAGCGGCGGCGCCGAAAACTGCTTAAGTCATTGGCCAAGTTACGGACCTGACCGGAGCCGCGTGGCGAAGGAGAAGAGTCCGTCGCGCCAGGTCTGCGGGTCACGGCACTCAGCGATTCTGCCTCGAGATCGAGGTGCCTGCTCTCGACTTGGTTCGCGGTCTTGTGCCATCGATCACATATCAGCTGAGGGTGCATGCGCGGTCTGATGATGGACGTTCAGCTGACACTCCCCGCGATCGAACGGCGTGCCGAGACGCTGTTCGGAGCCGTGCAGGTTGTAGACCGGAGCGCGGATCGCAGTATCCATCGGTACACGTACGCAGCGATGATCGCGCGTGCAAAGCGCCTTGCGGTCGCGTTGAAGAAACTGGGCGCCACTCGCGGTACGCGGGTGGCCACGTTAGGCTGGAACCATCATCAACATCTCGAGGCGTACTTCGCGATCCCGTCTCTAGGAGCAGTTCTCCATACCTTGAATCTGCGACTGCACCCGGACGAACTGACATACATATTGAACGACGCCGGCGATGAGATCGTTCTCGTCGATCAGGACATGTGGCCGTTGTATCAGAAGCTACAGCCAACGACCGTTCGACACGTCATCCTCATGGGATCGGGGCCTGGGCCAGAACGTTCATACAATGCCCTCTCATACGAGGATCTAATCGCGTCAGCTCAAGAATCCGCGTTTGAATGGATCGATATTGACGAACGAGACGCTGCTGCGCTCTGCTACACGTCCGGAACGACCGGTCAGGCAAAAGGCGTCTTGTACTCCCACCGTGCGATCACCTTCCACTGTATGAACTGGGCGATGGTCGATAACGTCGCAATCTGCCGACGCGACGTGGTCCTCGGCGCTCCACCGATGTTCCACATCAATGGCTGGGGGCTGTCGTTCGTGAGCGCGATGGTTGGGGCGAAACTTGTTCTGCCAAACCGGTTTCTCGACCCCGAGAGCGTGCTTGATTTGATCGCGTCTGAACGAGTCACGGTGGCAGCGGGCGTGCCAACCGTCTGGCTTAGCGTTCTCGATGTCCTGAACACCGGTCGGCAGCGTTACGACGTTCGCTCGCTCAACCGGATCGCGACGGGCGGCTCGGCACCACCCACGTCGATGATGCGAGCGTGGATCGAACAGTACGGCGTTCGGATCATCCATTTGTGGGGTATGACAGAAATGACCGCCAGCGGAACAGTGTCCTTGAACGCTGATGACGATAGCGATGGTCCGTCCAACGATGCACTGTACGTATGCTTAGCGCGTCAAGGGATTCCGGAGCCGTTCATTGAAATACGGGCGCGCGACGAAAACGGTCTGATTCCGTGGGACGGGGTCACTATGGGTGAGCTGGAAGTTCGAGGTCCGAACGTCGCGGCCGCATATTACGGAAATGGCGCAGCTGCCGAAACCTTTACCGCGGACGGATGGATGCGAACGGGCGACATCGTCACGATCGCGCCGTCTGGCTCCATAGCCCTGTGCGACCGAGCGAAGGATCTTATCAAGTCTGGCGGCGAGTGGATCAGCTCGGTCGCTCTTGAAAACGCCCTCATGGGACATCCAGCGATCGCCGAAGCAGCGGTAATCGCGGTCCCACATCCGAAGTGGGGTGAGCGACCTGTCGCATGTGTCGTGGTGAAAACGGGCGAAACTGTAACCGCTAACGTGCTGAAAGAGCATTTGGCATTGACCTTCGCTAAATGGATGTTACCGGACGAGTTTCACTTTGTGGATGTGATTCCGCGGACATCCACCGGGAAATTCCTTAAAGCCTCTCTACGCGAGCGTTTTCGGCATTTGTACGGTAAAACCACGCAACAGTAGAACTAGGCGGCAGCGGCGAAGAGGTGCATGCATCGATGATCACAGACGAAACGAACGGACTGCGTGAAACACCATGAAGGCGCTATTGTGCCGGGCATACGGCCCGCCGGAATCCTTGGCGATTGAGGACGTCCCTTCCCCGGAAGCCGGTCCGGGAGAAGTCGTGGTCGCCGTCAAGGCCGCCAGTCTAAATTTTCCTGACGTTCTAATCATTCAAGACAAGTATCAATTCAAGCCACCGCTGCCGTTTGTACCGGGGAGTGAGGCCGCGGGGATTGTCAAAATCGTGGGGCAGGACGTCACCAACGTGCGCGTCGGAGAGCGTGTGATGGCGTTGACGACGCATGGGAGTCTTGCCGAACAAGTGAAGGTGCAAGCCGGCGGTCTCGTGCCAATTCCCGACGGGATGAACTTCTCGACAGCATCTGCCTTCCTGCTGGCGTACGGTACGGCTGATCACGCTTTGCGGGATCGGGCGACATTGAAGGTCGGCGAGACTGTACTCGTACTCGGTGCCGCGGGCGGCGTGGGCCTTGCGGCAATCCAGATCGCGAAGGCGACTGGTGCTCGAGTGATTGCGTGTGCATCCACTGCCGACAAATTGGCGATTTGTAGCGCGTACGGCGCTGATGAGGCAATTAACTACACGGCCGAGGATCTAAGACAGCGCATCCGCGACATTACCGGCGGCCGGGGCGTCGATGTCGCCTTCGACGCCGTCGGTGGAGGCTACACGGAGGCAGCGCTGCGATCGACCGCGTGGCGCGGACGACTCCTCGTGATCGGCTTTGCGACCGGAGAGATTCCAAAAGTGTCGCTGAACCTTCCGTTGCTGAAGGGTTCGTCGATTGTCGGCGTCTTTTGGGGTGATTTCGTCAAACGTGAGCCGCATCAGTTCAGGAAAAGCATGGAAATGCTTGCCAGATGGTACTCCGAGGGAAAGCTTCGGCCGCACATCTCGGCAACAGTGTCGTTGAAAGGCGCCGCGGACGCGTTGCGCTCTATGGCCGAGCGCAACGTCAAAGGAAAGATCGTCGTTCGTCTCGACTCCTGATGCAAAGGGGTCGCGCAAGTTCTTTGCCGCGGCAGATGAAGCAGACGCGACGGCTACTCGGGTGTGAACCGTACGAGCGGCGACCGAGAACCTGCTGGATTGCGTGGAGGAAAATAAGCGCTCGTGCCGACGTTGGTCAGCCCGCGATCATCAACAAGAATAGGTCGCCGTCTCTCATGATGAGGGGACCAGACGTCTGTAGGCCCACATGCGTTCGTCCCCGGCGACGCCAAAGGCGGCTACACCTACCTTCGCCACGTCCCATCTGGTCTCGGTAGCGAATTTGAAAATTTATTCAAAATCGGTTTGACTTCGTCTTCGCCGCTACCTAGAATGGCGCCAATTGTCTGTCGGCGTCACGCGTTACGTTTGATTATCAACTTTAGGATTTACCGTGGGGACGGTCGCATTTCAACGGGGATTTCTGAATAGCGTCGCCTGTGAATTCCCGCGTCTCGGAGCCTGCCGTCGCTGAACGGCCCAATGCCCTCGTTCGATCTTCGCGTCCCTGTGCGACCGATGCCGCTTCGGCCGCGGCGCGGCCGTGAAGACGAATGGATTTAGAAGGAGACGGTGCACATGGTCTCACGTCGCAATTTCATTCGATGGACCGGTTCTGCGTCCGGGCTCGCTCTCGCGCTGCATGGGACAGTCGCCAGGGCCTTCGATGTGCCCAGCGCCAATGGCTCATTCCGCGCGAACCTGATGCCGTCGATGCAGGACGTATGGGATCGCCAAGTGTGGATGGCCAGCCTAGGGCCGAAATATACCGGCAACGCCGCTCACAGGAAATTTGTCGAGTTTCTGGCGACTAAGTTACAGGCCGCTGGTCTCGAGGTGGCGCGAGACCGATTCACGTTGCCAATGTGGGAAGCCAAAGGGTGGGGAATTAAAGCCAAGAGTACAGAAGGTCGGTGGAGTGATGTTCCCACGACCGGATACTACCCTTACTCCGGTCAAACATCGCGCGACGGCATCGATGGCCAGCTGGCGTATATCGGTGCCGTGAAGCCACCAACTCCTGGCGGAAGGTGGCAGCTTCCGTCCGGCCTGGAAGGCAAGATCGTTCTAGCGGATGTCCCTCTCGATCCGACACCGTACGCTCAATGGTGGAAACCATGGGGCTTTTACCGGCACGACACGAACTTCCCGGAACATTCAATTAATGGCACTTGGGCAATCCGAGTTCCAGCGGTCGGAGATGCGAAGGCGGCCGGGGTTCGAGCTGTCATCTTCGCGCACACCAGTATTTCCGACGATCAGGCGGCGCTCCTGTATGCGCCATTCGGACGGGCGTATCAAGACGTGCCGGCATTGTGGGTAGGCCCGAGGGCCGGGGCAGAACTGCGGAAGATCGCAGATAGTCACGGCGAAGTGTCGGTGCACCTAGAGGCCGACATCGCTCAGGACACTCCCACGGATACGCTGATCGCGACGCTTCCGGGCACGTCTACGGATGAAGTGATCATTGTCAACACGCATACTGATGGAAACAACGCTACAGAGGAGAACGGGGGGCTCGGGGCTCTCGCGCTAGCCGAGTACTTTGCGAAGTTCCCGAAATCTTCACGGAAGCGAACACTCGTGTTCGTACTGGCGACCGGACATTTTGCCGGCGCTTATGTGCCCTCGATTCGTGGGTTCATCGAACGACACCCGGATCTTGTCAGAAAAGCAGTTGCTGCGGTCACTGTGGAACACCTCGGTTGCCGCGAGTGGGCCGATGACGCGTCGATGCACTACCGTGCGACAGGGAAGAACGAGCTGACGATCGTCATTACGGAGTATGAGTCCACCGCAAAGATTATTCTCAACAGCGTGGAGGGCACTGGTGATAACCGCACGGCTGTCGTTATCCCTACCCCCACCGGGACGTACAACGGCGAAGGGGGCGCCCTTTCGCGGGCCGGAGTACCAACCATCGGCTACATCCCGATTCCGTCTTACTTGCTAGCTGGTCCAAACAACGGCTGTATTGACAAGTTGAGCAAGACGCTCTTGTACCAGCAGCTTCAGGTGCTCGCGAAGGCCGTTCATCAAATTGACCGAATGTCCGCAACCGAGTTGAAAGGGCGCGGACGGCTGACGGCGAGCCAAATGCAGACTCTTTGAAAACAGCTGATATTCAATCGCGCTACTCGTTGCGAGGTCGCTGGCGCATTTCGACACCGCAAAACTGACGGAGAGGCAACGATGGTGCCCCCTAACACACCGGAGACATCATGTTGTTCGCGCTGAGCGACCGAAGCGACAAGAATCGCGTCCTTTGGTCGAGATTGCTTCGTGGTGGCGCTTCGATCGTCGCCGTCGGTGTCCTTGCGTCTACCACGAGTGCCAAAAATGGCAAGATCAACCAATCCACGACACCGCCGCGCCCGTCTGACCAAGCCCAGGATCGGGCGTACGCCGGTCATTTTCGGGTTGATCCATCGACGTTAATCTGTCTCGGATTTGAATGGGACCTCGGCGGAGACGAGAACCGTAACGCAACGGTTGACGTCCGCTACAGACGTGTCGGCTTCAACGAATGGCATGCTGCACAGCCGCTATTGCGTATAGGTGGTGAACATGTGCGCTCAGCCTTTCGCGGATTTGGCAGGGACCCGAGCATCCAGGCTCCGCCCGACTATGTGGTGCCAGAGAAGTTTGCCGGCAGCATCATCGACCTCACACCAGACACACAGTACGAAGTCGAGTTGACGATGCGCGATCCGGATGGCGTAGTGGGCGATCAAACTCAGCATGTGATAGCAAGAACTCGCCCCGAACCGAGGCCCGCGAGCAATGGCCGCGTACGCCACGTATACCCGCCGAACTGGAAAGGTCCGAAACAGGAGCCGTCGTACCTTGGGCTGATGGACGCATATTACGGTCCTGGACTTGGGGACTGGAACGTCGTTCGTGAGAGGACCGTTGGGCCTGGAGACACCATTCTGGTTCACGCCGGTTTATATAAAGCAGACCGATTTGATTACGTAAATCCACATGCCATTCCCTTTGACGGCTCATACGTTCTGACGGCAAAAGGAACAGCCGATCGACCTATCGTCATAACTGCGGCCGGAGACGGCGAGGTAATATTCGATGGTGCCGGCGCATTTCGTCTGTTCGATGTGATGGCATCGTCTTACCACATGTTCAACGGAATCACTATTAGGAATACGGACGTCGCATTTTGGGCCGGTCTAAAAAACGTACTCGGTGCGACTGGTTTGACAGTGACTCACTGTCGTCTCGAAGACGTGGGCATAGGAGTGATCACAGAATTTGCAGGGTCGAGAGATTTCTATATTGCCGATAACGTGATGCTCGGCCGACTCGATCGGTATCGCGTGATGGGATGGATTAACCGACAGAATGGGCCATACGGTGGTCACGACCTGACGTCATACTTCGGTGTAAAGGTGTACGGCACTGGCCATGTCGTAACTCACAACGCGATTGCGTTCTTTCACGACGGCATCGACATATCGACGTACGGACCACCAACCAATGGAGAAGAGGCGGTCGCAATCGATTTCTATGAAAACGACATTTACAACACTGGTGACGACATCATTGAGACTGACGGGGGAGTCTACAACATTCGTGTCCTTCGCAATCGTGGATTCAACGCTGCGTCGAGCGGCTTGAGCGCGCAACCGGTGTTTGGCGGACCAATCTACTTGATCCGTAATGTGCTGTATAACACGGGTTCTGCCTTAAAGTTCGTTACATCGGCCGGCACGCTCGTGTATCAAAACACGTTCATTGCCGATCTCAGAATGCTCTCACCAGTCTCGAACAATCACTTCAGAAACAATTTGTTCTTGCCAAATTCCGAATCCAGCGGTCCGGTCGCAGCCTTCCTCAACGCAACTGCGTACTCGACGTACGATTATGACGGCTTTGGGACTAGCGCCACCGCGACTCCTCTGTTTCGATGGTACGCGCCAGCCCGCATGATGGATTTTGATCCTCAGCCAGCGCAAATGCAGTCCTTTGGCTCGTTGATGGCCTTAGTGGCCGCGACGAAGCAGGAACAGCATGGCCGTGAGGTCGACTACGGTATCTTTGAGCACGCGCAGGCGCCACGACATCCTGGCCAGTCCACGCCTGGCCGCGTATACCAAACCGCAGACGTAGACCTCCGTCTTCGCCCATCCAGCATTGCCGTTGACGCGGGAGTGCGCCTCCCGAATGTGAACGACGCGTTTGAGGGAGCAGCGCCCGACATCGGTGCATATGAAGTCGGCCAACCGGTGCCGGCGTATGGTCCGCGTGATGAAACTATTCCGAAGCCGTTCTACCGGTGACTCTCGCTTTGAGCGCGCGCAGGCCCCAGGACATCCTGGCCAGTCCACGCCTGGCCGCGTATATCAAACGGCAGATGCAGACCTCCGTCTTCGCCCGTCCAGCGTTGCCGTCGACGCGGGAGTGCGCCTCCCGAATGAACGACGCGTTTGGGGGCGCTGCGCCTGACATCCGTGCGTATGAGGTCGGCCAGCCGGCGCCGGCGTATTGATCCGCGTGATGAAATTATTCCGGAGCCGTTCTACCGGTGACCCTCGCCGAGCACCGGCCACGCGCACTACGGGCACCGTACAAGCGTGCCGTCTCGGTCGCCTTCCGTCACTTACACTCGTGTTGAACGGCCATGTGTCGACGCGCCTAGTGGACTCATGCCGCTGTAGGCATTTTGCCGATGCGCATTGCGGTGTTCCGTCTACGAAGCATCGGCGTTTAAGCGCTTGCAAGTGTGGGTGCCGTCAACTAGGATTCGCGCCCAACTCGCAACGAGGCGTCGATCGCACGGAAACAGGTCTCGTTAGCTCCGGAGGTTGTTCATGAGGACCGTAGGCCGATTGTCTCGGTGTGTGGTTGCCATAGCCGCCGCTCTTGTCGCTTTGAGTAGCAACTTGTTGGCACAAACGGTTCGTAATGGGAGTATCGCCGGCACAATTTCCGACGAGACTCACCTCGCGCTACCTGGCGCAACGGTCACCCTCAAAAGTCCAGCCCTCCAAATACCGCAGATCGTTAACACGTCTGACGCGAAAGGTGATTACCAGTTCGCGGACCTGCCTCCCGGAACGTACGACCTCACATTCGAACTGGCTGGATTTGCTACCGTCCTCAGGAAGGACATTCAGATCACCGCGGGCTTCGCGGCGCGTGTCGACATCACATTAAAAGTAGCGGCTCAATCCGAGACGGTTACTGTCGTCAGCCAGAGTCCTTTAGTCGACGTCAGTAACGTCCGGGGTGGCGGGACTGTGTCCCAGGATCTGCTGTCGTCGGTGCCAACCAACCGAAACTATCAAGACACAATGCTCCTCGTTCCAGGCGCCGCAGTGCAGGGCCCGCCGCAGGTTGGCGACATCGGATTCCGAGCGCTCACCGGTGGCCACGTCACCTATGGCCTGGCCGCGCAGACCAGCAATTCTGTGGAAGGAATTGAGGCTTTGCCCAATGAGGCTCCAGACTTTGCAAGCGTCGAAGAAGTCGACGTGAAGACTTACGGCAACACGGCGGAGACCTCAATACCGGGAGCGGTCATTCAGTTACTCGTCAAGTCGGGTGGGAATGACTTTCACGGGAAATACACGGAGCAGGCTATCAATCAACGATTCAACTCGACCAATGTCGACGACCGACTCCGAGCACAGGGAATCTCAGCGGGCGACGCGTTAGTGTATTACTACGACTTCGCGGGCGATCTCGGCGGACGGATCGTGAAAGACAAACTCTGGTTTTACGGGGCGTACCGCGACTCGCGCAACGAACGAACGGCTCCCGGATACATAGTGGGAACGCCGGGCCCAGAAGGCGTGTTTCACAACATCAACAGTGTTGCAGGCAAGCTTCCTGCCCAAAACCGCAATGAAACCGCTAAAATTTCCTACCAAGCGACTCCAAACAACAAGCTCGTTGTGTTTTACGCGAGAAACCCGATCGATGAATACCAGTCGCTTGGCTCCACTTTCGTACCATTTCCGAGCACGCTGCAACTCAATCAGACCGCACACCAAGGCAAAGTTGAGTGGCAGGGAGCGCTAAGCAATAGGCTAACGGCTCAGATGATGTACGGGACTGGAGGGTACGCTGCGGGGTATTTGCTTCAGGACGAGTCGCTCTCGGTGCCAAGCTCCTACGATCGAGCGACCGGGTACTTGACTGGTGCCTCTTTTGACAGCCGCTCGACAATTACTCGAACGCCGTGGCGGCACCAAGTGTCAGGGAGTCTTAGCTATTTTCCAAAAGAAACGTTCGCAGGAAGCCATCAAATTAATGCTGGCTATCGGCTTTGGTTCGGCCGCCAAGGGTTGTCTGCGCCGGTCCAGCAGACTGGCGACCTGCAGTTGGTCTACGACTCATCACTTAAGAACTCAGCGACCGAGACTGTCAATGGCCTGACATATACGCCAGTTCAGATTAACTTCAAGAATATGCCTGTCGATGGCGAATCTCGCGAGAGTACCTATGCTCTGTACTTGACGGACCAATGGCGGCCATCGAGTCGAACTACACTCAACCTCGGCGTGCGCTGGGAGCGAGAAGTGTTTTGGGTCCCGGCCGAGGTAAAAGTACAGGGGCCTTTCGGTAATTCAGGATCCTACCCAGAAGTCGACGTGAACAACTGGCGTGGATTCGCTCCACGCGTCGGCCTATCTTATGATCTCACAAATGATGCCAAGACGGTGTGGAAGGCATCTTACGGCCTGTATTATTTGGATCCTGGCGTCGGGTATGCGCAAACATGGAATCAGAATACGATTACCACAACATCGTACCGATGGTCAGATCCGACTCACTGCTTGTGCTATGTACCAGGAGCCGTAAACCTGAATACAAACGGCTCTGACTTTCTAAGCGTCTCCGGCGCGACGAATAACATCGTAAATCCGAATTTGAAATGGGCGCACGAGCACGAAATAACGACATCCGTCGAGCGTGAGTTGCCGGGGAATATGTCAATCCGTGGATTGTATCTTGTCAAAATCGTAGCTGATCAGGCCGGCACGATTAACGTGCTGAGGCCGTATAGCGCGTGGAATATTCCAATCAGTGTTCGTGATCCAGGCCCAGACGGGATCGTAGGGACGTCGGATGACGGTAGTATGATGACTATCTATGACTACGATCCGGCATATAGAGGTAGCAAGTTTGTAGGGAATGAACCGATCACGTCAGATAGGGACGATTCATATACCAATTATGAAGTCACGCTGAATAAACGCAAGAGCGGCCGTTGGTACGCGTTTACTTCATATCTAGCTACCAAGAACCATCGTTGGCTGAATTTCGTACCTTCAAGTCCAAACGACAATTTGTTTAACATCGATAACACTTGGACGCTAAGTTATCGACTCGCAGCGGGATACGAATTGCCCCACCAGATTACGGTCTCCACCTTGTACGAGTGGTACAATGGCTTACCTGGGCAAAGGACGGCGATCTTCCGTAACCTTCCACAATCCAGTGCGTTAACTCTTCCGGTCGGGCCGTTTGGCGAGGTTCAGGGCGATCCGCGCAACATAGTTAATTTGCGCGTTTCGAAAACTCTAAATTTGGGTGGAAGTAGACGCCTCGGGATCGATGTGGATGCGCTGAATTTGTTCAACACCAACGTTGCCTGGGGAACGTCGACCGGTGGCGGCAATGGTACGAATTACCAGGAAGGTCCAACTTACGGCTACGTGAACCGAATTGTCGCGCCCAGAAATATTCGGTTTAATGCGTCTTTCTGGTTTTAGCCATTAAGTGGAGACACGAGACGCATCGTCTATTGTGATTGCGCCTCGCCGGTTCACTGCGTCGGCACGACGTCTTGGCCGTCGCGCTGCACCATCGAGCGATCTGGGTCGGCAGGAAAAGTGGCTTGATCCGATCGAGTGGACGGATTCGTTGACGCCTGAGTTCGGCGTTCGAACTCAGGCGGGGATTGTCTACACGACGCGGACGTGGAGCTCCGTTGCCGGAAGCCTTTCGGGGCGCGCCTGTGCTCGCCGGCCGGCGGAGGCTGATCCAGGTCCCGAATCAATGTTTGTCGTTCGATCTTATGCCAGCACGCTGGCTGATGCGCGGCCGTGTGCGTCTTCACGCGATGAGCACTGATCGGACGGATCGGTTGCACCAAGCCGGCCAGAAAGGAGCGCGGCGTCGGCTGCTCCGCTACGAGGCGCTCAGGACGGCCGGACCGTTCCCGCGAGCCGGCGCCAATCACTCGCGGATGAACGAGTTCGTGTTCGAGCCGCCCGCGAACGGCCTCGGATTCGGGCCGTTGGGCCGACTCGCCGATATGAGTTGGCAACCCTTAGAATGTGACCGTGGGAGAGCAGCAGATCGTCGTCGTTACCGGTGCGGGTCGCGGCATTGGTGCCGCAACAGCACGAATTCTTGCAGAACGCGGTTTCGCCGTTTGTGTCAACTACCTGAGGGACAGTGACGCTGCGGAAGGTATTGTTCAAGAGATTCGGGCGTCCGGCGGTCGCGCCCTTGCTGTCGCTGCCGATGTAAGCGATGAGGACGACGTCGCGCGATTATTTCGTGCAGTCGACGACCAGTTGGGGAGAGTCACCGCACTCGTGAACAACGCCGCGTTTATTGCATCTCAATCGACGGTACGTGATATGTCGGTCGAGCGGATCCGTCGGGCGTTTGCCACCAACGTGATTGGACCGCTGATGTGCATGCAAGAAGCAAGTCGCCGAATGTCAACGAGACTCGGCGGACACGGTGGGTCGATCGTCAATGTTTCGTCCCGTGCTGCACAACTTGCCTCGCCGGGTGAGTATGTTGATTATGCTGCGTCGAAAGCTGCGCTTGAGGCGATCACCGTCCACCTTGCCATAGAACTCGCCTTAGACGGAGTTCGGCTTGTTGGTGTCCGCCCCGGGATAATCGATACGGAGATACATGCCACGGCCGGCGAACCAAAGCGTGCTCACCGTCTGAGTAGCTTAATTCCGATGCGGCGGCCAGGGCGCCCAGACGAGGTCGCGCGCGCGATCGCCTGGCTACTATCTAATGAAGCGGCGATAGAGCCTGGAACATTTCTCGACGTTACTGGAGGGTGGTAGTCATCGATTCCGGTATCGGAGCGTCGACCCTTGTCTGCCGCTCCTCTCGGTGAAGAATTGCTGTATTCACTCGAGTAAAGGCGCCTCTTGCCGTATCGGTGCGATCACCTTTAGATACCAAAACTGGACGCGTTATCGCTGCTCATTGCGCGTCTCTACCTCAACATCTACTTAGTTTACGCGCAGATCCGACGCGACAACGTGAGTTGTTTTCGCTTAGTTTGTGAGCATCGCGCGGAGGCTGTAGGCACATTCATTCGCTGTAGGTGTTTCGATTACAAACATCGCGGCACTTAGGCTCTTGACGCTCGCCTGGCCAGCTCATAGCATCGCCGACTCTCACGAACCGCTTTGTGCAAAGACGACTGTAACCCTTTTTCGCTGATGGATCTGGGTCTCGCAGACGAAGTCGCCGTTGTTACCGGCTCGAGCCGCGGAATTGGCCTCGCGTGCGCGGAAAGCCTCGCTCGAGAGGGATGTCGTGTGTGCCTCTGTGCGCGGAACGCTGCTGCACTGGAAACGGCGGCTGATCATGTGAGAGCGGTAGCTGGTGCTGACCGAGTTCTGGCCATCCGTGCCGACGTGTCGACGGCCGAAGGCGCGGCGCATGTCATCCAAGGGACCGTCGCGGCGTTTGGCCACCTCCAGATCTTGGTGAACAACGTCGGCTCGGGAGAAGGCACCACACTGATGGAGACTCCCGACGAACTGTGGCACGACGCGTTTGCTACCACCCTGATGCCGGCCGTGCGGGTCTCCCGCGAGGCGGTGCCGCACCTACGCGCGCGCGGCACTGGCGTGATTTTAATGATCGCGTCCATCTACGGCCGCGAGTCCGGTGGCCGTATGACGTACAACGCGATCAAGGCGGCAGAGATTAGTCTCGCGAAATCGATGGCGCGCCAGTTGGCAGCGGACAACATCCGTGTCAACAGCGTCGCGCCCGGATCGATCTGGTTTACCGGGGGCTCATGGGATCGCCGGCAACGAGCCGATCCGCTGGGAATTGCCGAGTTCGTCCGTCGGGAGTTGCCATTCGGGCGGTTCGGCTCGGTCGAGGAAGTCGCGTCGGTTGTTACCTTCCTGGCGTCCCCGCGCGCAAGCTGGATAAGCGGCGCGTGCGTGACAGTCGATGGCTGCCAATCGCGGTCGCTGATCTGAACACGTTCCTGCGGCGGCGAGCAGTTTGATATAGAATCTCCAGCCGTATCTATTTGAAAACAATGAACTTGTAGGCTTCATGACTACAGAGGGCAGGGGCGTTATGACTACGGCGTTGTCGACAGGGGAGGCAGTTACGGCGACCGTTCCAATGTGGATTGACGGACAGCCGAGGAGCGGACTCGGCGTCCGTTCGGGCCCCGTGTTCGATCCCGCGCTCGGTCGGATTATTCGACACGTGCCGTTTGCCAGCGGCGCCGATGTCGCCATCGCGATCGAGGCGGCGCACCGGGCGGGACCGCGATGGAGCGCGACGCCTCCGTTGACGCGGGCCCGCGTCCTTGCGAAGTTTCGCGATCTCCTGCTCGACGATCGCGAAAATCTCGCGCGCATCATCTCAGAGGAACACGGAAAAACTATCAGCGATGCCGCGAGCGCTGTGCAGCGAGGCGCCGAGGTTGTTGAATTCGCGACCGCTGCGCCGCACCTGCTCAAGGGCGAACATGCGCCCAATATTGGACGTGGTGTCGACTGCCATTCGGAGCTCCAGGCACTCGGCGTGTGTGCAGGGATCACACCGTTCAATTTTCCCGCCATGGTTCCGCTGTGGATGTTTCCGATTGCCATCGCCTGCGGCAACTCGTTCGTGCTGAAGCCGTCCGAAAAGGATCCGTCTGCCAGCGTCCGTCTCGCCGAACTGCTGCAGGCCGCAGGGCTGCCTGACGGTGTATTCAACGTTGTCCATGGGGATAAAGAGGCTGTTGACGCGCTCCTGACCCACCCACTCGTGCGGGGAGTGTCGTTCGTCGGCTCGACGCCGACGGCTCGGTACATCTACGCCACGGCGGCGGCCGGGGGGAAGCGCGTTCAGGCATTAGGTGGTGCGAAGAACCACGCCGTTGTCCTGGCTGACGCAGACGTCGCGTCGACGGCGGACGCGCTCGTCGGTGCCGCGTTTGGCTCCGCCGGACAGCGTTGCATGGCGATTTCCGTGATCGTCGCCGTAGACACGATTGCCGATCTGCTCGTTGACTCGCTTCACCGCGCGGCCGCGCGGCTGCGGATCGGTCCGGGTCGAGAAGCCGACGTTGACATGGGCCCCGTTATTTCTGCCGAGCAGCGCGATCGGATCCATCGCTATATTGAGACCGCCGTTGAGGACGGTGCAACGCTCGTGGCCGACGGCCGTGGTGTGCACGTACCAGGTTGTGAGGCGGGCTTCTTCGTCGGACCCACGATCGTCGACCACGTCCGTACCGATATGAGTGTTTATCGCGACGAGATTTTTGGACCGGTGGTCGTCGTCATCCGAGTCGATTCATTGGACTCCGCAATCGAACTCGTCAATCGGAATGAGTACGGAAACGGCACTGCGATCTTCACGAGATCCGGAGCGGCAGCCCGACGTTTCCAACAGGAGATTGAGGTCGGGATGGTCGGGATCAATGTGCCTATCCCCGTGCCGATGGCGTTCTTCTCGTTCGGGGGGTGGAAGTCGTCGCTATTCGGCGACCTACATGTCCACGGTCTCGAGGGCATCGCGTTCTACACGCGAACCAAAGCGATCACGACGCGTTGGCCGACTGTCGACACGAGAGTCGCGCTGACGATGCCGACGATGGGCTAGCTCGGAGGACGCCATGGCCACTCAACTTGCCGCCACATCTGCGATTTCAACCGAGCCGTACGAGGCCACCGCCAAACTTGGTCCGGTGATTCTGGCGAGCTTCATCGGCACCACGATCGAGTGGTACGACTTCTTCATCTACGGTACGGCCGCAGCACTCGTGTTCAACAAGCTGTTCTTTCCGAGCTTTGATCCGTTCGTTGGAACCTTATCGTCATTTGGCACGTTTGCCGTAGGGTTCATTGCCAGGCCACTGGGCGGTGTGATCTTCGGCCATTACGGCGATCGGATCGGCCGAAAGGCGATGCTCGTCTATTCGCTCATGATCATGGGCGTCGCGACGTTCGCCACGGGTTTGCTCCCGACGTACGCGACCGCGGGTGTGTGGGCGCCGGTGCTGCTCGTGGCGATGCGGACAGCTCAGGGCCTCGGGCTGGGCGGCGAGTGGGGCGGGGCCGTCTTGATGGCGGTTGAACACTCGTCGCGCTCCAGGCGTGGCTTGGCGGGCAGCTGGCCGCAGATGGGTGGACTGGCCGGACTCCTGTTGTCGACACTCGTCTTCACGATGGTGACCCGGTCGACCTCTGACGCCGAGTTCCTCGCGTGGGGTTGGCGGATTCCGTTTCTGATTAGCTTCGTCCTGGTCGGGCTCGGCATGTTCATTCGCATGAACTTAGCGGAGACGCCAGCATTCGCTAAGGTGAAGCGAGCCGGCGTGACGCAAGACCTTCCACTCGTGACCGTGCTGCGCGACTATCGGAAGAACGTTCTGCTGGCGGCCGGGATGCGGCTCGCCGAGAACTCGCTCTTCTACATCTACACTGTGTTCGTTCTCACGTATGCCGAAACGAAATTGCACGTGCCGAGGAGCACGATGTTGACGGGCGTCACGATTTCCGCTGCAGTCGGTTGCGTCGGCGTGCCGCTGTTCGGCGCGCTGTCAGACGTTATCGGCCGACGCCGCCTTTACCTGTTTGGCGCGCTGTTCTCTATGGTTTTCGCGATTCCGTTTTTCTGGTTGCTCGACACCAGGACGCCGCTGCTGATGTTTGGCGCGGTGATCTTGGGATTGAACGTGGGGCACGACGCGATGTACGGACCACAAGCCGCCTACTTTTCGGAGTTGTTCGGTACCGAGGTTCGCTATAGCGGCGCGTCGGTGGCGTACCAGGCCAGCTCCGTATTTGCCGGCGGCCTTGCGCCGCTTATCGCCACGGCGCTGCTCGCGACCTCAGGCAGCCGCGCGGTTGCGGCGTACATGATCCTGATGTCGGCGATCACCGCGATCGCGGCCTACTGTGCACCCGAAACGTATCAACACGACGTCGCTTAGCCGAGCGAATCATGAAAAACGTTGTTCTCCTAGTCGTCACCACAATTGCGTTGTCACTCGGAACCCAGGGACCGCGCGCAAGCGGCCTTGGGACACCTGGATTTCACCACCTTCACCTCAATTCAGTCGATCCAGATGCCGCAATCGCTTTCTACACTGCGGAGTTTCCGAGCACGCGCCGCACGAAGTTCGAAGGGATGCCCGCGCTCGAGAGCGGGAAGGTGTTGATTCTGTTCAACAAGGTCAGTACGCCGCCTCCCATCCAACCAGCGAGCGCCTTCTGGCATTTCGGGTGGCACGTCGTCAGCTCTCATGCCGATGCGCAGCTCTATCGTCAAAGGCACCTCACACTTTTTCCTCTGTACACTTCCGATGCTGGCGAGACGGTCACGCTCAACAGCGATTCATGGCCAGGCAATCTGACGCGATCGGAAATTGCCGTCGCGAGGTCCAAAGGTATCAAGCCGACGCATGACGGCGGATGGGCGTACTTGCGAGGACCGGACAACGCCATTGTCGAGTATCAGGGCGATTTCCCATTCGAGCGGTTCAACCATATTCACATGTGGCAGGAGGATCCGTACTGCGCTGAAATGTGGTACGACACTCACCTGAACGCGAAGGAAAGCGCTTCGTGGCCCCGAAGCGCAAACCTGCGTCCCCAAACGAGCGAGGCCTGCCGCGTCTCACGCGGCGAGCCAACCTGGCCCTCACTAGATCGCATGGGCACTGTTCGGGCCCCGGCAGGCGGTGTGACCTTCGACGATGTCGAGCTGAATTGGTACCCGCGTCAAGGTAGCGTGCCGCTCGTGAGCCCGCGAGGACAATTGATGGATCACATTGCGTTGAGCGTGTCCGATCTCGACGCGTGGTCGCAGAAGCTGCGTGCCGAGGGGGTGACGATTCTGAAACCTCCGTACGCGCTAGGCCGGACTCGTGCTGTGATGATTGAAGGCCCGAGCCGGGAAGCGATCGAGATCGTCGAAGTGAAGCGGTAGGCTAGGCGCGCCCGAACGCGACGCGAACGGTGTCAACAATTCGATCGACAGTGGGTATTGCGAGATCTTCGAGGGCGGCGGCCGAGGGTAGCGGAATGTGCGGCGTTGTGATTCGGACGACGCCAGTGTCGAGACTATCGAATGCCTCTTCGGCGATGATCGATGCGATTTCGGCACCCCAGCCGCAGAGCCTCGGGTTCTCCTCAACCGTAAATACGTGCCCTGTCTTACGCGCGCTGGCGAGGAGCGTGCGCGTGTCGAGCGGCACGAGCGATCTGACATCGACGACTTCAATCGAGAGGCCGTCTTCGCGCGCGAGTCGCTCAGCGGCGTCGAGCGCCTTCGGAACCATCGCGGCCAGTGCGATCAGTGATGCATCTGCGCCCTCACGCCGCACGCGCGCCGTCCCCAGTTCGTCAACGTGATCGCCGTCAGGGACGGGCCCTTTCATGGCGAATAGCGCCTTGTGTGCGCAGAACACTACCGGGTCGTCGTCGCGAATAGAGGCGGCCATGAGGCCGAGAACATCGGCGGGGGTCGACGGCGCGACGACCTTCAGTCCCGGGATTGCCATTGCCCAGTTCTCTATGCTCTGCGAATGTTGGGCGCCGAATCGCAACCCGCCGCCGTTCGCCGTATGCATGACCATCGGCAGAGAGATCTGGCCATCCGTCATGTAGCGCGTCTTCGCGATCTGGTTAGCGACCTGGTCCCAACAGGTCGCAAAAAAATCGGAGAACATGATTTCGACGATCGGACGCAACCCGGTCATCGCCGCGCCCATGGCCGCCCCGACGATCGCTTGTTCGCTGATCGGCGTGTCGCGCACGCGTTCCGGTCCGAACCGATGCATCAGCCCTTCCGTGAGCTTGAACACGCCACCATTGACGGCGACATCTTCGCCGAGCAGAACGACGCGCGAATCGCGCGTCATTTCTTGGGCGATTGCGGCGACCATTGCTGCGCGGTACGTTAATTCCGCCACGCCGATCCTCCATCCGCCCACACGTCACGCAACAGCAAGTCGGCCGCTGGAACCTGCGCCGCTCGGATTGCCGCTTCCGCTTCGTCGACACGCTCGCCGGCGCTACCCTCGATTGCGTCTAACTCGTGCTCGGAGACGCCGAGGGCCAGCAGGCGTGATCGGTACGCCGGTATCGGGTCGCGCGCTAGCCAGCTTTTGATTTCGGCGTCCGGCCGGTACTTTCCGAGGTCGCCGCGCGAATGGCCGCCATGTCGGTACGTGACCGCTTCGATGAGCGCCGGACCGCCGCCGGATCGCGCCCGTTCGATGAATTGGTTCGCTGTCCCATACACGACATCGGCGTCGTTGCCGTCTATCAACACGCGTTCGAGGCCGTACGCGCACGCGCGATCGGCGGCCGGGTTGGGGACGGCGGTCACATCACGAATGGGGGTGTACTCCATGTACAGGTTGTTCTCACAGACGAACACCACAGGCAGCTTCCAGACCACCGCGAGATTGAGAGCCTCGTGGAACGTCCCGATATTCGTCGTCCCGTCGCCAAAAAAGCATACAGACACCTGACTCGTGCCGCGCAGTTGGGCCGACCAAGCGGCGCCGAGCGCGACCGGCATGTGGGCGCCGACGATCGCATAGCATCCCATCAGGCCATGCGAGACACTGGTCAAGTGCATCGACCCGCCCTTCCCGTTCATGAGACCGCCGCTGCGTCCCGTGAGCTCCAGCAACATCGCGGTCATGCTGACGCCGCGCGCCAGCGTGTGTGCGTGGCCGCGATACGTGCAGAAGCTGTAGTCATCGGCGCGCATCGCTGCGCCGAATCCGGCGGCGATCGCCTCCTGACCCATCGACATGTGTGTCGATCCCTTAACGAGACCTTCGAGAAAGAGCTTGTGAGCTCTCAGACCGAGCTGCCGACAGTCCACCATCGTTCGGTAGATCGCCAACCGCTTTACGACATCGAGACGGGGGGAATCGATCGTGAGGATTTGCTCGGTCACGCGTGAACGATAGCGCGGTGGCGAAAAACGGGTCAACGGCAAGACAGCAGGCTGCTCGTAGGCATTTTGACCATAGATGTGCAAGCGTGGTGTGTACAACCCTCGGCCGTTTGCCCACTTGCGACGTTGCGGGGCATCCGCTAAGATGCGCGGCAGTTGAAGGGACGGCCCCGAGACTGTCGTAGCTGTGTTGTTCGTTTCGCCTTCCGCGCAAGTGAGTGTTTCGTATCGGAGCCATGACCACCCTTCTTATCGCGGACGATCACCCCATCGTTCGCGAAGGCCTGAAGTCGGTCGTCTCTCAGTACAAAGATCTGCGCGTGGTCGGAGAAGCTGAAGATGCCGAGACGACGATCGGTATCTGCCGCAGAGAACGGCCTGATATTGTTCTGCTCGACGTATCCATGCCGGGGCCCGGCGTGCTCGAGGTGATCCGGCGTCTGCGCATTGAGACGCCAGACACTCGGATCCTCGTGCTCAGCATCCATCCGGAGCAGCACTACGCTCGCCGCGTGCTAAAAGTCGGCGCAGACGGCTACGTGACGAAGAACTACACCGCTGACGTGCTCTACTCGGCGATCCGCCAGGTCCGCAGCGGTCACAAGTACGTTACGCCGGCGCTCGCCGAGGAATTTGCGACCGAACTCGCGGGAGGCCACAATGGCCAGCCGCACGAACGGCTGTCCAACCGCGAGTACGAGGTATTCCTACAACTCGGGAGCGGCCGCAGCGTCGACCAGATTGCCACCGCGCTGCACATCAAACCGAAGACGGTAAGGTCGTACCGCGCGCGCATCCTCGAGAAGACGATGCTGAAGAGTACGGCGGAGCTGATCTTCTACGCGGTGAGCAGCGGCCTTGTCACTGAGGTGTACAAGTCGAACGACGGCGAAGAAGACGATCTTCCACAGCCGGACAGGACACCGGTGCGTCGCACTGACTCACGACAGCAGCCGACGGCGATCCGTAAACTGCGCTCCTAATCGCGGATCGGCCGCCACGGGCGGGTCGTCGGGCCGACTCTCGCTTCGAGTTCCATCGTCGACAGGAACGCGGATGTCGACAATGGTTCCGTGTGGCCGCGCCCTGCGAATCAGCAGCGAGCCGCCGACGCGCTCAGCGCGCTCGCGCATGCCGAGCAACCCAAGGGCATCAGCGCTGCTTAACCGGTGATCTGGTATTCCGTCGCCGTTGTCCTCGACTTGCACGCGGAGCGTACCGGCGTCGATTGCGGCCTGAACCCTGACCTTTGTCGCCCGACTGTGACGCGCGACGTTGGTCAGCGCTTCTTGGACGATACGAAACACGGCGGTATCTCGATCCCGCTGCGGTGTTAGGTTCGAGATCGTCAGATCCACCTCGTACCGACATCCGTTCCATGATGCAAAGTCCTGCACGTGTGACTCGATCGCCGCCTCGAGCCCCAAATCGTCGAGGATGGCAGGTCGGAGCTGCGCCGAGATGTGCTGCACCTGCAGGACCATGTTATCGACGAGGGCGGCCATCGACGCGACGCGGGGCGTCCTGAGCGTCGGCGGGAGACCGGCGGTGAGCCAGGACAGATCGATCTTCAGTCGCGTGAGCGCCTGTCCGAGCTCGTCGTGGAGCTCGCGTGCAATCGTCGAACGCTCTTCCTCGCGAACCACCATGAGCTTCGACGCGAGATTGCGCAGCTGCTCCCGCGAGTCTCGTAGCATCTCTTGACTTCGTCGCAGTTCCGTGATATCGCGGTGGATTGCGATGAACCCCGAGGGAGCGCCATCAGAGTCGCTGACGGTCGACACCACTACGTCGGTCCAGAAGGTCGAACCGTCCTGGCGCCGCCTGAGCGCTTGCCCCTGCCATTTTCCTGCACGTCCGACCTCGGCGAGCTCCGCCTGCCATCGGCGCTTGACGTCGGCGCCCGGCGGAATGATCAAGCCGTTTACGCTCTTGCCAATCGCGCACCCAGCACTGTAGCCGAATAGCGCTTCCGCGCCGCGGTTCCAGAAGGTGACACGGTGCCGCGAATCCGTCGCGACGACCGATTCACGCACGCTGTCGAGCAACAGAGCTTGAAATGTCGATCGCTCCGTTGCTTGCCGCCGCGCGGCGATGTCCTCGACCATCGATCTGAGCAACTCGTGCTCGCCGTAGTGCAGGCCTCGAAATTTGACGAGTTCCTTAGCGCGGTCGACAACGTACAGATAGCCATCGCTATCAGCAAACCCGATATCGCCTGTGTGCAGCCAGCCGTCGGGATCGATCATCGCAGCCGTCGCCTCAGGATTGTTCAAATATCCCTTCATTAGTTGGGGTCCGCGGATCCAGACTTCTCCCAACCGTCCTGGCGAGACGTCCCGACGCTGGCCCACATCGACGATTCGGTACTCCGTATTCGGCAGGGCGACACCGACAGCGTTGACCCGCGGACGTTTGCGAGGCGTGATATGCGTCACCGGGCTCGCTTCGGTCATGCCGTACGCTTGGCGGACCGTGCAGCCAATGCGTTCGGCGCAAGTCCGTGCGATACCTTCCGGGAGCGGCGCGGCCGATGCCACCACGTCCCTTAGACTCGACAGATCGCGCCGGATTGCGTCTCGATGCGTTGCGAGTGTCCTGATTAGAGGCGGAACGAGGTACGCGGTGGTCACCCGATGTCGTTCGATGGCCGCCAGAAACTGCTTCGCCTTGAATTCGGCCAGCGTGATCAACGTTGCGCCAGCGCGAAGGCCTTGGCTCATGACCATCATCATTCCGTAGATGTGGTAGAAGGGCACTGTCGCGATGAGCACTTCCTCGGCCTCGATCCGCTCGACCGCCGCTGTCTGCTGCAGGTTGGTGACCATACCGCGGTGCGTCAGCATGACGCCTTTCGCGAGCCCCGTCGTGCCGCTTGAGTACGGCAGTGCGGCGATGTCTGTCGCGGGGCTAATCGGCACGCGCACAGGCTGCCGGCGGAAGTCGAGCAGGGTGGAGATGGACGGCGCCCGGCGCGAGTGCCCGATCGTCCAGACAGTGTCGATCCCGGCATTCCGTGCGCTTTCGCTTGCAGTGCTGAGCAATTGCGGTGTGGTCACCAGGAATCGCGCCCCGCTGTCACGCAATTGATGCGTCAGTTCCGCAGCGGTGTACTGTGGATTTATGGTGGTTACAATCGCCCCCGCCATGACCGCGCCGTAAAACACGATCGGGTACTCGAGAAGGTTGGGGCAGTAGATGGCGCAGACCTCGCCTTTCTGGAGGCCGCGGTCGCTGAGGCCGCAGGCGAGGGCGCGCACGGATAGCGACAACTCGCTGTATGTGATAACCCGATTCGTCAAGCCGTCGACGAGCGCTGGTTTGTCGCCATGGCGCTCCGCGCTCGCGAACACATAGTCGACGAGGGATACGTCTGGGATATCGACATCGGGAAAGGGACTCCGGTGAATCATCGCTTACGGCCTCCGAGGGGCGAACAGTCTACCCGATACCTCTTGTGGGCATTCTGACCACAATCTGTAAGCCCCAGTCCATTGTTTGGGCAATTGAAGGCCGCCTAGAATTCTGCTCTTGAACAGACCCTCAAGGTCGTGTGCGGAGGGGGGCAATATGACGCGGTGGTGGGTGTTCGTTGCGGCCTGTGCGCTGATTGCGTCGGTGGCGCCCGACGAACTGCGCGCCAGATCAAACCAGCAGCCGCCGCCGGTGACAAGTGGCTCCGTCGAAACTGGCTCGACGGTTGCCAGCTCCCCGGCTCCTGGTTCGGCAGAGGAGGCATCGGCGCACGCGCTCCTGACCCGATACTGCGTAAGCTGTCACAATCAGCGGGCAAAAACGGCCGGTCTGATGCTTGATACCCTCGACCTGTCGGACATTGGCAGCCACGCTGAAACGTGGGAAAAGGTCGTTCGAAAGCTTCGCGCCGGCCTGATGCCGCCGGGCGGCCGACCACGCCCAGACCCCGAAACCCACGACCGGTTCGTCGCCTGGCTCGAGGGCGCGCTGGATCGTGCCGCGGCTAATCACCCGGACCCCGGTCGAACGGAAACGTTCCATCGGCTCAACCGCGCGGAATACCAGAACGCCATTCGCGACCTGCTCGCGCTGGACGTCGATGCGACGACGCTGTTGCCGGCTGATGACGGCAGCTATGGATTCGATAACATCGCCGGCGTTTTGAAGATCTCGCCGAGCCTGATGGAACGCTACATCACGGCGGCGCGGAAGATCAGCCGCCTGGCGGTGGGCGACCCGCCGCGAACACCGGCGGCCGAGACCTTCCGCGTCCCGCCGGAGCTGAAGCAGGACACGCACGTGGACGGCCTGCCGTTCGGCACGCGAGGTGGCACCGCGGTCACCTATACATTTCCATCTGACGGAGATTACGAGATTCGCGTCGCGCTCGGCCGGGCCGTGTGGGAGCAGTATCCGATCGTCGGGTTGACCGACGAAGCGCACGAGATGGAGGTCAGTATCGACGGTGAACGGGTTGCCCTGTTCCCCGTCAAGCGCCCGGCTGGAACGCGCGGCACCCCAGGGTACGAGTCGATGCCGAGCGATCCAGAGGCCGGACTTCATGTCCGGGTGCCGGCGACGGCGGGGCCGCACGCCGTCGTGGTCACGTTCCTCGAAAAGGATTCAGCCCTCGTCGAGGAGGATCTGCGCGAGCCGTTCCACAAACCGTATGTCGGGCAAGTGTACGAGCCGCTGGTTGGCAGCATCACGATCACAGGACCGTTCGCCGCGGCGGAGGCCACGGCCCACCAGACGCCGAGTCGCGATCGCATCTTTGTTTGCCGGCCCGCTCGCCCCTCAGATGAGGAGCCCTGCGCGAAGCGAATCCTGTCCACGCTCGCGCGGCGAGCGTACCGGCGTCCGTCCACTGACGCCGACGTCCAGGAGCTGTTGACGTTCTATCGCCAGGGGCGACCCGATGGCGGGTTCGACGCGGGAATCGAACTGGCGCTGCGCAAGGTACTCGTCAGTCCTGAGTTTCTGTTCCGGATCGAGCGCGATCCGCTGAAGACGGTGGCCGGCGATGGGCCTGCAGAGACCATCGGCGCCGTGTATCCAGTCAGTGATCTGGAGCTGGCGTCGCGCCTTTCGTTTTTCCTGTGGAGCACGATTCCCGACGATCGACTCCTGCAGGTGGCGTCCGAAGGCCGGCTGCATGAGCCAGCAGTCCTCGACGTGCAGGTCCGTCGAATGCTCGCGGACTCGAAGTCCGACGCGCTGGTCAAGAACTTCCTCGGACAGTGGCTGTACCTCAGGAATCTACGCGCGTCCCGCCCGGATGAGGTGGTTTTTCCAGACTTCGACGAGGATCTGCGCGACGCCTTTCAACGCGAGACGGAGTTGTTCTTTGCGAATCTGATTCGCGAGGACCGCAGCGTGCTGGAGCTCCTCAAGGCTGACTATACCTTCGTCAATGAGCGGCTCGCGCAGTTCTACGGACTTCCCGGCGTGTACGGCGACCAGTTTCGGCGCGTCGCCCTGCCGGCCGGCAGCCCGCGAGGCGGATTGCTCGGAGAAGGCAGCATTCTCACCGTGACGTCTTACGCAAACCGGACGTCGCCTGTGGTCCGCGGCAAATGGCTGCTGGAAAACATTCTGGGCACGCCGCCGCCGCCGCCGCCGCCGAATGTGCCGCCGCTCGATGCGACCAACAACAAAGGCGGCACGCTTACAGTCCGCGAACGGATGGAGGAGCATCGGAAGAATCCGGCCTGTGCGAGCTGCCACAAATTGATGGACCCGCTCGGATTCGCTCTTGAGAATTTCGACGGGGTCGGTGGATGGCGAACGCGAGCGGAAGGGAACGCGCCGATCGATGCCTCCGCCGTGCTCCCGGACGGCACGACCTTCCAGGGCGTGGACGGCTTGCGGAAAGTTCTACTGAGCCGTTCCGACACCTTCGTTCATACAGTGACCGAAAAGCTTCTCACATATGCACTCGGTCGGGGTCTCCAATATTACGACGAGCCAACCGTGCGCGCCATCACTCGAAACGTGGCTCAGCACGACTACCGTATGTCCTCGCTAATCCTCTCCATCGTGCACAGCACGCCGTTTCAAATGAGGAGATCGCAGTCATGATCATCAGCAAACTGGCACTGCCGCGTCGCACGTTCCTCCGCGGAGTTGGTGCAACCCTGGCGCTGCCGCTCCTCGACGCGATGGTACCGGCGCTGTCGGCAATGGGGAATACGGTGGCCGCGCCGGTGCGACGGCTCGGCTTCTTCTACATCCCTAACGGTGCCAACATGTGGCAATGGACGCCGGAGAATGTCGGGAACGGTTTCACGTTCTCCCCGACGCTGAAGTCACTGGAGCCGTACCGCCAGCACGTCGTTGTGCTAAGCGGTCTCGACCAGAAGCAGGCCGAAAACTTTGGTGAAGGCGTCGGCGAACACGCGCGCGCTAGCGCCGTCTGGCTCAACGGTGTGCGACCCAAGCGGACCGAGGCGGCGGACGTGCGGGCCGGCACGACCGCCGATCAGATCGCAGCGGCAGCGATCGGCGGAGACACGCAGCTACCGTCGCTCGAATTGGCCCTCGAGCCGAGCTTCATGGTGGGAAACTGCGACAATGGATACAGCTGCGTCTATATGAACACGTTGTGCTGGCGGACGCCGACGACACCGCTGCCGATGGAAAACAATCCGCGGCTGGTGTTCGAACGCATGTTCGGGGACGGCGGCAGCATGCAGCAGCGGCGCGCCGAAATGAAGAAGGACCAGAGTATCCTCGATTCGGTCACCGGCGACATCGCTCGGCTCCAGCAGACGATCGGGCCGTCGGATCGTGGCCGCGTTAACGAATACCTCGATGGCGTACGCGAAGTCGAGCGGCGGATTCAACGCGCCGAATCGCAGACGCAGGGCGATCAAGCGAGCATGCCGCCCGACCTGCAGCGCCCGGTCGGTGTTCCCGACAGCTTCGAGGAACACGCCAAGCTGATGTACGATCTGCAGCTGCTCGCGTTTCAGGCCGACATCACGCGCGTGATCACGTTCCAGATTGGCCGCGAGTTCAGCCCGCGGACGTTCCCGAATCTCGGGATCACCGATGGACACCACACGATCTCCCATCACCAGATGAATCCTGAGCGGCTAGCGAAGTACGCTCGCATCAACGCGTACCACGTCGAACTGTTCTCGTATTTCGTCGACAAGATGCGGTCGACACCAGACGGCGACGGCTCGCTGCTCGACCACTCGCTGTTGCTGTACGGCGGCGGGATCAGCGATGGCGACAAGCACTCGCATCTGGCTTTGCCGACGCTTCTCGTCGGCGGCGCGGCAGGTCGCGTGAAGGGCGATCGGCACGTGAAGCTTTCCTCAGGTACGCCGATGAACAACCTGCTCCTGACGGTTTTGGACAAGGCCGGCGTGCACACCGATGAGTTCGGCGACGCGACGGGCGAGCTGCCGCTCGATTACCTCTCGGAGGTCTAACGCGGGGAGCATCCTCGATGCGTACTAAATCGTTTGTGTCAGCGTGTGCGTTGGCCATCGCGGCTACTGGTGGCATTGGGGCTGTTCGACTCCCGGCGCTCGTCGAGGCGGTCAAGGACGGTGACCGGCAGGCGATTCGTCGGCAGTTGTCGCAGCGGACGGATGTGAACGCGGCGGAGCCCGACGGGACCACCGCCCTGCATTGGGCGGCGTACCGTAATGACCTCGACACGACAAAGCTTCTCGTTCGTCGCGGCGCGAACGTCAAGGCGGTCAACCGATATGGCGTGACGCCCCTGTATCTAGCGGCGGCCAATGGCAACGCGGCGATCATCGAGGAGTTGCTGCGTGCCGGCGCGGACGCTAACACGCCCTTCGGGGAGGGCGAGACGCCGTTGATGACCGTCGCACGAACCGGCAACGTCGATGCGTTGAAAGTGCTTATTGCCCACGGCGCCGAGGTGAATCACCGCGAGAACTGGCGCGGCGAAACCCCGTTGATGTGGGCGGCTGCGGCCGGCCAAACCGCGGCCGTCAAGTTCCTGGTCGAGGTCGGCGCCGACCTTACCGCCCGCTCTACGGGCGCGCCAGCGCCTGCGCGCGGCGGCCCCCAGGCACAAACGCCCGAATCAAGACGACAGCCGCAGGCGTCCGCGGCAGGGCAGGGGCGATCCGAAGCGCCGCCCGATGCGAGTAAGTCGTCTGCGGCAACCCGTCCTCGATCGCTGTACACGTTCAGTCCGCTGCTGTTCGCGGTCAGGGCCGGCCACATCGACGCGGTTCGCGCGTTGCTGGACGCGGGCGCCAACCCGAACGATGCGGTGTCGGATGGCACGAGCGCACTCGTCCTTGCCACGTTGAATGCGCACTTCGAGTTGGCGGCGCTGCTGCTAGATCGCGGCGCGGACCCCAATGCCGATGCGCAAGGTTGGACAGCGCTTCACCAGCTTGAGTGGGTACGCCGGCCGAACTTCGGGCGGCCGCCGCCGCCGCCGATCCCGACCGGCAATCTTACGAGCCTGGATCTCGCGAAGGCGCTCCTTGCGCATGGCGCAAACCCGAACGCGCGCGAGAAGCGGGAGCCGAAAGACAACAATCGTAACGACCTCAATCGCATTGGCGCGACACCGTTTCTGCTGGCCGCGAAGGCTGCAGATATCGAGATGATGCGGCTTTTGGTCGCGAATGGCGCCGATCCCAAGTTGTCGAACATCGACGACACGACGCCGCTGATGGTCGCCGCCGGCGTGGGCATCTACAAGGTCGGCGAGAGCCCGGGCACGAACGACGAGGCGCTCGAGGCTGTCAAGCTCTGTTACGAACTCGGAAACGACGTGAACGCGATCGACAAGAATGGCGACACGGCGCTGCACGGCGCCGCCTTGCGTGGCGCGAACCAGATCGTCAGCTTCCTCGTCGACAACGGCATGAAACACGAGTACGCAGCAGCAAAGGACAATCGCGGTTGGACGCCGCTCCAAATCGCCGACGGCATCTTTCATATCAGCGTTTTCATCGCGCATCCCGAGACTGCCGCGCTGCTCCGGCAGCTGGCGCCGTGACGCGATCGCGGCTACTTCGGCTTGTCTGTGAACGTCACGGCGCCGAGCGCGTCGGGATCTGTAGTGAGCTCAGTGTCGCCCTGAGGAGCGCCGTTGGCCTTTAGCAGGAAGGTAATCACGTCGGCATACTGCTCGGATGTTAATGTTCCCGGCGCGTCGTCTGGCATAGTGTTCGACACGGTATCGAACAAATCACGCAACGTTCGGCCCTTCCACTGAAACGTGAAGCGCGAGCCGATTAGCGCCGGCCCCTCGTCGCCCTGCAGGTTGTCGCGATGACAGTACGCGCAAGAGCGAATGTAGGTTTGCTCACCGCGCGCCGCCTGTTCCTTCGTGTAAACGCCATCCCAGACCGTGCGTACGGCCGTGGCGCGCAGCCCCGCGGCGTAGATAGCAGCGACGACGACCATTGGCCCGATTGCGAACGCGGTCTTCACCGCGCACGACTGTAACATCCGCGCCCGGCCGGTTTCATCCGGCAGCATGCGGGCCAGGTGTAGGCGTTCGGACCACAGACGCATGCGTCGTGCGCCGTCTTGACGCTTGCGACCTCCGCTCATACGATGCAGCGCTCAGGAGGATCACGTGAAGGAAAGTCGTCGCCGCTTCATGAAAGGGACTGGATTGATCGCCGGAAGTCTCCTCTCTGCACCGCTAGCGTCGGTCGCTAGTGCGCAGTCGAGCAGCGGGGCGAACGTACCTTCGCAATCTGCGGGCGCACGCCTGCGCAAGCTGATTGAGTCGTCGGCACCGGTTCAGTGCCCGGTCGTTCACGACGTGATTTCAGCCAAGTTGTCGGCATCGCACGGATTTCCGGCCGTCCTCGCTGGGGGCGGCGCGATTTCACAGGACCAGTTCGGGATGGGCGATTACGGCATGCTCACGATCACCGAGATGATCGAGCTGACCACGCGGATCGCCGACTCTGTCGACGTCCCGATCATCGCCGACGGCGATGACGGCGGCGGCAACCCGTTGAATGTGATCCGCGCGGTGAGAATGCTTGAGCGCGCTGGCGCTGCGTGTGTGCTGATAGAGGATCTGTACGGCGCGAAGCACCTCGGCGCGATGGGCAACGGAAACGTGCTCGCGACCGATGCGATGGTCGACAAGATTCATGCGGCCACCGACGCGAGGCGGGACGGCGGATTCATGATCCTGGCGCGCTGTGATGCGCCGAAGGCCGAGGCCTACGATCGTGTTGCCGCGTACGCACAGGCGGGTGCCGACATCATCATGGTCGGCGCGATTCCTGCGCAGGAAGGACCGAAAGTTGTTCAGCTGACCAAACGGCCACTTCTCTCGACGCAGATTGCGCCCGTACCCGAGCTTAAGCAGAACATGGTGAGCGTCGCCGTCTACTCCGGACCGCTGCTGAACGCCTCGGTGGCCGCAATGGATCGCGTGCTCGCGTCGATTAAGTCGACGGGTCTGCCAGGGACGTCGGCGACAATCGACCGTGAATTGCTCGCGCGCGTCATCGACCGGGACACATCCGTGGCTGCGGCAAAGAAATACAACGCGCTGCGTCGCTGATCCGAGTTCCGATTCCGTTAGGGACGGTCCGCCTTGTGCAGCACGTCCGGCGGCACGCCGGCGGATTCTTCATAGGCGCGGTGCACGGCGTAGAGGTTCTCTCGGTGGAGCAAGGCTGGGTCGGTGCCGCCTCGCGACAGCAGCGCCTGTTGAATCGTGGACCGCGCGTCGGCGAACCGGCCGGCTGACGCGTACGCGGCTGCGAGGACGTCCAAACTTCCCGGCGGCACTGCGCCCAGCGACCCAAGCTGCTTCGCGCGCTGGATCGCTTCGGTTGGTTTTCGAATTGTCGCATCCGGTGCCGTTGCGAGAATCCACGCGATTCCGACCTTGGGCAACACTGACTGTGGCGAGAGACGCTCCGCCTCGCGAAATTCACTGAGCGCCGACGTCAGCAGGCCACTGTGCTCCAGGAGA